>Ga0209777_10009536_pt1 | contig 10424 bp, 14 predicted proteins | sample FrelakmetHBP12HB_FD_187147 | JGI IMG/M metagenome (GOLD analysis project Ga0209777, IMG submission 187147) | Freshwater lake sediment microbial communities from the University of Notre Dame, USA, for methane emissions studies -HBP12 HB (SPAdes)... | ecosystem: Environmental > Aquatic >... | reverse complement strand
GTAAATTGAAAGGTTAAGGGGATGGAGGCGGCGGGAATCGAACCCACCGCTTAATCGGAAAGCTCTTGGAGGTATTTTTTCGCAAGTTTCGTATCCCCGCGTCGGAAGGCGTCCGCCATTTTTATTTGTAGAAGCATCCTCCGTTCTTTTACCGTACATGCTCGGCAATCATCGGGTGCAATCTTGAGCAAAATGGGGATCAAGTGGTTATCCAATATCATCTGCACCCGGTCCTGAAAAGAAGCATCCTGCACCGATTTTTGGTCTTCAATTACGGGGATCTCTTGTTCCTTGGCAAAGGTATGCCTCGGATCTTTGGCTAAGCCCAAATCCCACCTGGGCTTTTCCAAAATGGGTAAGAATGGTTGGGCTACGAGTTTGGTCTCCTCTGGCTGCTTCCCTGGCTCTTTTGCGGGCGTTTGACTCCCCACTTGCTCAACGGCAATGGTTATCTTAACATCATTTAGACTATGAATAAAAACAAAGAGAAGGCTACTCCAAAATAGCAATAAAAAAGAAAAGAAAAAATAACGCATAATACACTTCATAAAGAAAGGAAAATTAGCACCGAGTATTTTAACAATCGATCAGCATGCTGGGTGAGAGTATCGATAGAGCCCCAACACCAGATCGACATAACCTTGATTGACGTACTGTTTCGTTGTCCCACGTTTAATATACGCTGCTCCCGCGTTATATGCTGCAACCGCCGAAGCCAGATTACCGTGGTAGTCGTCAAGTTTTGAATCCAGATATTTAACACCATATCTTAAATTCGTCTTCCAGTTTAATAACGCAGTCGGTTTATCTCTAAACCCAAGCATTTTTGCAGTCCCTAACTTCAACTGCATCAGTCCGTAATGAACCCCGTTGCGGGCCCGTCCGTTTTTCGATGACTCGATTTTCGCAATAGCGAGTATCAGTCGTGAATTTTTAGCACCTTCTTGGTTCGCCTGCTTGATGATACTACAATCATCAAGTATTTCGCCTTGCGCTGTCAACGGTAAAATTAAAAACCCAAGGCAAAAAAACATTTTTACAAGCATTCGCGGCTCTCCTTTCCTTTCGGTGCTAACTCTCCTTTCCTTATTTCGTGTGTATTTGCGTATATTACCAGAGCATTTATGAGAATTCAATTAGAAAGGGTAAAGGTAGGCCATTGCGACCTACCCCCCACCTATCACTAACTGCATGGAGGACTTTGCGGTCCCGCATTTCGTAGTAGCGTATACCGTAAATTTAAGAACACCAGCGTAAGCTTTTACACGAATCTGTGCCGTGACCAGCCGAGGATTTGCTCCTCCGTTTACATCCCAATGATATGAAGTTTGCGGCCTAGCGGGCGTCCCGACGATTACTGGCTGGCCTACGAGAGCGAATTGATTTCCGCCTGCGTTTGCATACGGTTTGGGAGTACAAGCGGGTACAGGTACGGGAGTCGGCGCTGGGGTAGGCGTGGGTACCGGAGTTGGCACTGGGGTCGGGGGAACGGGTACCGGCGTCGGTTTGGGAGGTGGCGGCACGGGAGTCGGCGTGGGGGTTGGGGCCGGAGCTGGAGATACGTATTCAATATAATTTGCTGCGATTCCTAGGTTGTTGCAGCCATACTGCACGCGACCAAACCCATTTTCTCCCCATTTAGCAGACCAGCTGTTTCTAATTATGAAATACTGGCCATCATCATCCCACCCTACGATGTTAATCGCATGATTGGGGCTCGTGCCATCGCAGCCATTGAATACACCCGTTGTGTACTGCATGAGGGCATCGTTGGCTCCAATTCCGACGCTAATTGGCCCGAAGGTATAGATGGCCTGCTTTATGCTATCTAAGGAAGGGGGCGTGTTATCGTTAGCGGAAGGAAGGTACGCCCAGGAAGCAATATGAAAAGGGTGTGAGTAAGTTCCACAAGTACCTTTTTGTGCCGTATATGGGGCCTCGCTAGCGGGAACGGCTCCGACCGGAAGTGCCTTATGGTAATCGTGCGCGAAGGAGCCCCCGCCACAATCCCACCCATCATGGTTACAATTTATAAGATACTGTTCTGAAAAGATATTTTGACCAAAGCCCTTGACTGCAAGGACGTCTTGGAAGGTGGCTACCGTGCTGAAACTCCAGCAACTTCCGCAATTTCCCTGGTCTTTAATCGGGGTAAGCTGCCCTTTCTCTCTCCAGTCGAAATGCCTGGGAAGGGTTCCTGAGAGTTTTACGGCCTTGAAAGTGACACTTTTACTCCATTCTTTTTGCAGCTTGAATCCCGTGGCGTATTTAACCGGGGATTTTGTCACCTCAAAAGTCCTAGTTTCCAATTTGGACTTAGGTTTGATGGTTTCAAATTTAGGCTCACTGTAAGCAAACGTTGACGAAATAAAAACTAGTAGACTGAGCAATCTTAACATGGGGCACACTCCTCTTTTGGTAAATGACTCCATTTAATCTTTTAGATTAAATGAAGACAGAGGAGGATATTGATGAAGACAGAGGAGGATATTGATGCCCTTTTTAAAAAAGCTACACAATAAGTACACGGTTTCGATCAAAGCCGACTTATCCGACGAGGCCGTTGGCGCCACCAGAAAACTCAAGCGTGACGTCAAGCTAAAAGATGGCCGCACCTTTCCCAAAGACTCCCCGGTGGACGTCAAGTTCTTCGGGAATAAGGATAACGGCCATGTAGTTTGTGAGATCACCGTTCAGGGGGACGATGATTCAAATCGTACCTACAAGACTGCAATCTCAAACCTACCCACTACTGTGTCTGGGTTCGCCAAGCCCTCAATGGCCACCATGAACAAATGGATTAACGATGGCGTTGCTAGGACACCTACAGGGAAAAGCACGGAACCCGATGGCTACGCTAACGATGGCTCGCCATCTTGGCTGCTGGCATTGGGATTAATTTAATATTTTTAGGAGTTAATCATGAAGGCTGTTAGCGCACTTGCTGCCAAATACAACGTAAAAGCAAACATTAGACAAGGCGTACACCTTGACGATATGACCGATGCTGAGATCTATTTTCTCATGTCTTGGTTTGTCTACCATCTGTCTTCGGATCTGAGACGTAAACTGATGACCGAACATCCCGTGCTTTATAAAAGACTAGTAAACCTTAAAGAGCCCGTCGAAATCAACGTACCAGGTGAGCCGGTTAAAATACCCCAAAGCAAGTAGCACATCTTGCAATAAGATTAAATGTTGGGCCCGTTTTCGGCTACCGGCGTGGGTGTGTGGGTTGGGGTGCGCGAAGGAAGACGCAACTTTGCAATAGCATTCGAGGGTAATCACAAAGGGCCGCCTTTGTTAAGGCCCCTAGACGCTTGAAATATCGGAAATCCCCTGTAAGGACTGCCAAACCTTGCGTCTTAGGGACGTTATCCCTATTGGCCACTCGTAGCTGTGGTCTCCTATCCATCACGATAGCCAACCGCTATGGACCAAACGATCCTGCCGCAAGCGGCACATTCCAAAATTATCTTTCCTTCTAGCGGCGCCGCCAGATGACACGGGGCATGGAATTTTAACGCCTGTTCCCCGGAAGGAAACGGAAGCTGCTCAAAATCTTCTAGGAAAAGTGTGGTGTTCATGAAATAATGTTACCAAACTTGTATGCGACGGACGAGAGATTTCTAAAAAATTGGAGATTTTTAATGCCTAGACGTAACCTTGTTGACCTACTGGATAATCTTAATTTTGATGCTGAGCCAAACGATACGGAGGAGCTGGACGACGTAAAAGATTTAATAGAGGAGGTTGATATTGAGATCGAAGAAATCGATCTAGAATTTCCAGAAACTTTGGAACTTTGGGGCAACGACGATGACGACGATTAACGCGAGGAAGTTATCATGGCCTATCTTCTTTTCTTTGAAAGCGGGGATGTGGCTAGGCTTGAAGAACTGACAACCGATCTCCCCGATGGCATTTTAGGCGTAATTCAACTTGACCCCTTAACCGTATTAAATATAGATGATAGTACTTGGGAAGAAATTCCCCCATTAGAAACAGACGGAGACCCCGGAGAAGAAGTCAGCTTTACTTTAGGTGCAAGCCGGGTCGTAAACCCCGAGATGCTCTGGAAACTTGCCGTAACAAGGTTTAAATGATTGTAAAAATGTATACGGGATCCATGGTATACGGCACCGCGTTGCCTGAATCCGACACGGACATCAAAGAGATATTCCAGCCCGAAGCTTGTGACATCATTATGATGCAGGCCAGACATCATTATACTAAAACCACACGGAAAAACCGTGAGGGAGGCAATACTAAAGACGACGTGGATCTTGAGGGCTTCAGTTTATCGAAATTTCTGGAAATGGTGGCCGAAGGGCAGACGATTGCCTTAGATATGCTTTTTACTCCCCATAACTTTTATCTGGAAACCTCCCCGATCTGGGCATATATTCAAAAGAACAAAGATCGGCTCATATCTAGGCAAGCCACGGCTTTTGTCGGCTACTGCAGAACTCAGGCCAAGAAGTACCAAGTCAAGGCTGAAAGGGTGGATCTTTTGCATGAAATTCTAGCCCTGTTGGGAAGTCTGCCCAAAAAGGAGCGGCTGGAAAATATTCCCCAAATCACCGCGCTGGCCTCCAACGGGTACATCGAAGTTTGTAACCGGAAATGCCTGCTCACCTTCACCGTAGAAAAGGCCGTTGAGATCTATGAAACGGCCCTGACGATTTACGGTCAGCGCGTCCTCGCTGCCGCGTCCAACGGGCACGACTACAAATCTTTATACCACGCGGTTCGGGTCGCACGGGAGGCCGAAGAGTTGCTGACTACGGGGCGCATAAGTTTCCCACGCCCCGAAGCCCCCTTGCTGCTGGCAATCCGAAGGAAGGAAAAAAGCTACGAGGAAATCTGTGGGATAATTGATGAAGGACTTTTGCGCGTAGAGGGTGCTTTACTGAAAACTACCCTCCCCGAGCATCCAGATTTGGAATTTACTCACAATGTTGTTTTTGAAGAGAATTTTCGAGAAGTGCGCAGTCTGACGCCAAAATTCACCCGGAAATAAACACGCAGTGGGGAATGCTGGATAATAATCCAAAAAGAACACTGACGAAAATCCACGGGGCTAACCTCACGGTACATGGTTTTTTAAACTTCTTTGTTAGCTTTTGTGCTTGGTAAAATACTCCGAGGCAGAAAAGCAAAAACCAAAGACAGGTGTAACCGAAAAATAAACTGATAAAATGCATATCTCTTCCCCTAATAATAGAACCACGTAGCTGCCGTGGTGCGAAAATCCAAATGGACGAATGTTTTTCCAATCCCAATCCCGCCAAATCCCAAAGATCGGGCAATCTCGGCAATCTGCTCCGGCGTGAGCCCCTTGGCTTTGACATCGGAGGCCAACCCGCGCAGGTGGCGGCTTCTTGTTGCCCCGCCTACATCCTCGTTGTGCTTTGGACAACGGCAACCCGATACTATGGTAAGCGGGCGCCTAATCAAAGTCCGAAGCATCTGGAGTCTGCGAATGAAATCATAGTGGACGTTGTTTCGCCCACAGCCACATTTGCAGGTAAATTCCTCGTGGGTAAAATTACGGGTAATTCTGTGCTGCGTCATTTTAGCTACCTATCCCTTATCTACTATATATTTAGCCAAGTTAACCGTAGTGTTGTGCTCTTTCATGGATGAAAATAGGGTGTCTTGCCAACACTCGTAATTAGCTTGGCTTACTTCCAGATAATGGTCTTTTATTTCCTTTAATAGTGCCTTAGGTAAGGTCGTCAATATATGCGGCGGACAGTTTTCAATCCCTTCGAATATGGGAACGCATCGGTTGGCCATGATCTCATAATGGCGCTTACAATCCCACCCGCCCTTTTTAAACGTAAAGGCATAGTTACTTATCTGGTAGTCGTTGTAGTACCCTTCCTCTGTCTTAAACTTATAACCAGACGTGTCTACACGCCCGTTGGGGGGACGAATTTTATAACCCCCAGGTGCTGCAGGAAAGGGGCCCCGTGACGGGGTTTGTTTTGACATAAATTGTGTTTTGGCTACCTGGCTTTTTACTATTTTTTCTTCGGGAAGGGCAAACGAGATCGGAAATAACCTATCGGTAGGCTTGTGTAACAGCTCACGTTTAAACGTCTTGAATTGAGAAGACCAGATATAAGGGTCGTCATCACCGTCGCAGACAAGAATTCTCGACCACGCCAATTTTTTATTCACCTCTTCGATTTGCTGCGTACAACGGGAGTAAGATAAATAAATTACTAGGTCATAATAGCTGGCGTCCAATTTTTGAGATATATCTTGCTCAGAAACCACGCGGCGAAGTTCCGGGTCAATGTTTTTGGCGTAACTAAATCCGTGCCCATATAATGTACTTAAGTCCCCAGCGTAATCCTGGTATAAATACTCGAGATTGACATTACTCTCGACATCGCTGCCGTAAAGCATTTTCAAGCCGTGATAAACGTCATCCTGAAGATAATCGCACCAATTCCTACCAAATACTAAAATTTTCACAAATTACTACCCCTTTTTGCACGAAATAGTATATTAGTTACATACCCCTGCTCAGATTGTACTTCTTTAACTACGTCGAATTTTGTCGACAGTACACCTAACTTAATTTTAAAAAGATTAGATATTTCTGCATTGCATGAGCGAAGGGGACTTGCATAGAAAAGATATTCCGTCCTGTTTAATAGCGGTAAGTATGTTTCAAAATCTGTCCACGCCAGCTCATTTAAACTGTGGGCACCGATTACTAAGTCCGGTTTTATTTCAGAAAAATCCTCCGTATTTTTAACGTAAGCTATTTTGGCATGATCTTCCGCGGACAGGCTTTTTTCCAAATACCATTTTTGCAATTCCTGAACAAAATCCAAGTCAATAATCGTCCACCGATTAATCGGATGCGTTGGTACGTTTATCCGTGCCCAGTTACCAAACCCACCCCCAATTTCAACTACATGTCCAACGGTTTTAAGCGCGCTAAATATTATAGTAGACATCATGATGTGCCGACAATCTACGGCGTCCACCGGATAAAAATTTAAATTCTTATAGCCCAACGCGGGCTTAGGAATTTTAAGATAGTGCAGAAAAAGGTCGATGTCCTGTTCCGCAGCTATTGTTAGGGCTTGAATATCTGGAGTAAATACTTGGTTACCTGCCGGGGCTACAAAAGAATAGGCGGGATCGTTCCTAAAATCTTCAAAATCTAACTTATCTTTTCCCCTAGCCGTGTCAAAAACAGGCTTGTATCCCAATGCATCCATTAAAAGTACCCCTTTAAATCAACGATATCCCGTTAAGCTTACGGCTTTCTTCGTATTTGTCCCAATTTATGCGCTCTTCTTCCGTTTGGTATTTAAGATACTTAGCCAATTGGCCTTCGTTTCCCAGCTCTTTGCAACCATCCTGATGCCTCAAAGTTACGTGGGCCACATGGTCCACCCTTGATTTAACAACCAACGCGTGCTTCATATCAATTTTTAAAAGCTCGTCCGCGTAAATCCGATCCGAGTAGTAAAAATCCACGGTCTCGCGCAAATTGAGCCTGTTCAATAATTCACGCCTTACGGTCAAACACCACCCCGCAAGCTCATCAATCGCCCGATAGCCTAGCACGGCATCTGCCTTTTTAACGCGGTCAAGATCCGCGGCGAACGCCTGCTCGTGCCACTGCCAGTAGCTAGTCCAGGAAGAAAACGAATGGATATGGGGATGCAGACCGTGCACCCTTACTATTTCAGAAAACCATCCAGGATGAAAAATCAGGTCGTTATTTGCCAAAACGACCCACTCATTTTGGGTAGCTTTGATACCAAGGTTGAGGGCCCCATGGTAATTAAAAGCATCCCGTTTCCAGTAAATAGTATGATCCTGCCCCACGTACTTCGCAGCGTGCGGGGCTTCGGATTCGATAATTACTACGTTGAATGCAATGTTTTTCTCCGAGGCCCGGAGGGAGGAAATGCAATCGGACGTCATCGTCTCGTATTCCAGTGCCGTTTTTGACGGGATGATTACGTCCACAGTAAACATAAGCGTCCTCAGGGGTCAATAATTTGAAATAGCGTCCTCTTACGCTCACGGTTGGAGACTGCGTACAAGATCCAACGAATTGCGTCCGCCGTTTGGCCCTTGCGTCCAATCACCTTACCCACGTCCTCTTTTGCCACAGATACCTCGTAAACCCGCGCTTGCTCGCCTTCAATCTCACTCAGGCTCACCGCGGACGGATCGTCAACCAGAAGCTCCAAAGTCAGCCGCAGCCAGTCACTTAACGTTGTCATCCCATTTCCCCTTTTGTCAAGAATTCAGAAACATTAGGCAATTCCGGGTGATAGTACGATGTGCCGTCAGACCAGGTAAAGCGTAGTTCAGGGGGGCTCATATTAGCTGCAAGTTGGCTAAAATGGACCAACTCCTTTTCGTAAAATAGAAGAACTTCAGCTGTGCTAGGTTGCCGCGCCACTATCAGTAATAAATCTTTCTCTGCAACCGAGCCATGGTCCTCACAGATAGTCCTCCAAGATCTCGTCTTCAAATTGACTAGGTAATCAAAATAGGCAGTACGCAGCACGACGCCCAACTTGACGGCATCCACCCATTTTCTTATGGAACCAATCCGTTTTTTTAGCGAATCATCGAGCTTATTAGTTTCGATGGTAAAGGCCTTTTTGGTTACCTTCAGCAGAAAATAATCCAGCACCAAATCAAATAGTGCCTGCTTCTTGCTTTTGGTCGTAGTTATCGCAAGGAGTTCCGCTACCAGATCGGTAAGTGTTTTTTTCTTCCAAGCAGTATCCTTGACGGAATCTTGCTCCACGTTCTTATCGATGACGAAGTTCTTATCCTGCATCTGTTTTACCAAATCCTTATAGGACTCTGGCATGTTTTCGGAAAAGGCTTCAATTTCGTTAACGTGATCTGGTGGCAAAAACCTCCTCATGGTGAATACAAACTGATACCCATCGGCACCCAAGGGAACTTGCCTGTCGAGCATTTCAACGATAGTGTCGTATTTGATTTTGGATATCTGCCATGCCCCCCCCATCTGAAGATCGCTATCAACCCAGTTCAACAGGGGGTGCACCGCGGGATTTAATAACCCAGCTGCGTCAAATAGGAATAGCTTTATTTTAATCTTTTCGTGGAGTTTTGGGTATACCCCGAAGAACGTCTGGATGGAGGTGAGGGACCCCAGAAGTACGATGGTATTGTTTTTGTACTTAGCCTCTTCGATAAGATGACCAATTGACTTCATGTCCGAGGCCGTCCACTTAAGCTCCAGATAAATCGGAGTGTAGTGAGTCGTCGGGATAAGGCAACGAATTATGAGCGGAGAATGGTATACGAAGCCATTAAGCTGAATCACATCGGTCTCCTTTGGTAATGGGGATAAAGGCTAAGTTTAGTCTTCCGGTCTTTTCTTTCTGCAAGCCACATGTGATCGATACACGAGCTGCCTAAAGACGCCGCATGACTTATGATTACTATATTTTTCTCAGGGAAATTTTCTTTAAGCTTAGGAAGGACGTCTTCCACGAAAGCCCGCATCCCGGCTTTGTCTAAATGTGCCTCAACTTCATCCAAAAATAATAGATTGGTACGCTTCTTTGGCGGAATGAGTTCCAGTTGACTAAACAAAAGTACACGAGCAGCACGGTTGTACTCCCCTGCACTTAAATCCGCTACCGAATAGGGCTCTACTTCGCTCTTATGCTTACGCGGCTGGACGAGGAGGTCTAAATTCTCCAGGTCTTCCGCCAACGACCACTCGTATTCTTCTTGGAAAAAGAACCGAGACCAATGATTTGCCCTGTCAATCAAAGCCTTGCATCTTTGTTTAAGCTCATAGAGCTTAAATCCAGTAGAGCTATAAAAATCGGCAAGAAAGCCAACCTTACGGTATTCCTTCTCTACGTCATCTTGGCGAGAAAGCCGCTGCTTTGCGGCCTCGATTTGCGATTTATAGGAGATGACGAGATCTTGTTTTTCTTTGAAAGACCCCTTCAAGACATTCAAGTCATCTACGTGACTTCCTAGCACACGGTCTTGCTCCTGTGCCTGAAGCTGCGTAGACTCAATTTCCTGTAAAGGAGGGTATTCGATAACCTTGGCGGATACAGCGCAAAATCTCTCGATCTCTTTCAGCACCTTATTTACATCCACCAGCCTGGCATCAATCCCTTCAATCCTAGCCTCGTAAATAAGTGTCTCCGTGTCTTCTGGGTACCCGAGGCTCGCGGCTTCCGCCAAGAACACATCTAACTTGGCTTTCCACGCGGTGTGGGCATCTATTTCATTTTGATACGCCTGCCATTCTGCTACCAACTGCTTTCCTGCCACCAGATCCGCTTCTGCCAACGAAAGTTTCGTACCAAAGACGGGAAATTTAGTAAATTCATCTACAAGGACGCCTTGTTTCTGCGTAAGATCCCAGATCG
>Ga0209777_10009535_pt1 | contig 10424 bp, 1 predicted proteins | sample FrelakmetHBP12HB_FD_187147 | JGI IMG/M metagenome (GOLD analysis project Ga0209777, IMG submission 187147) | Freshwater lake sediment microbial communities from the University of Notre Dame, USA, for methane emissions studies -HBP12 HB (SPAdes)... | ecosystem: Environmental > Aquatic >... | reverse complement strand
GGAAAAGGCTGCAAAAAGTGGTGCTAAACTTAAAGCTAGAAATGGTGCTATTGTACAAGCTATAAAAACTAAAAAATTCTCTAACTAATTCAGTTATACCAAATTAACAAAACTCATTATTGTTCTTGGTATTTCTGATATTTTAATTTACATTTGCTAATTCTAATAACATGGCTTCATATACAGATCAAATATCACAGTTTAATCCCTACATCCAACAGCTTCCAACAGAAGCTATGGTACAAGTTGGCCAGCAAAAGCAGGCTCAATATAACCAGGGTGTGCAAAAGATTCAAGGTTACATTGATAATGTAGCTGGAATGGAAGTTTTGCGTCCTCAGGATAAGGAATATATGGAATCTAAACTTAATGAATTAGGTAACAATCTTAAGACTGTAGCTGCTGGAGACTTCTCTAATCAGCAATTAGTTAACTCTGTAGGAGGTATGGCTACTAGTATTGTTAAAGATCCTATTATTAAAGCTGCTACATATTCTGCTAATCTAGATAAGAAGAATCTAGCTCAAATGGAAGCTGATAGAAAAGAAGGTAAGTTGTCTCCTCAAGATGAATGGTTATATAGTAAACAACGTAATGCCTATCTTTCAAATACCAAGTTAACTGATGAGAAAGGAAATCCTATAATGCTTAACTCTCAGTATGAAAAAACTGTAGATGCTGATAAGATTATAGCTGATCAGTTAAAAATGGTTGAGAATGGTAAGTATACAGCAGAACAGATATTTGTTACAGATTCAGATGGTCATATTAGAAAAGATGCTAATGGAGCTCCTATTCTATCTGAATACACTGTAAAGACAATTAAAGAAGGTAAGCTTCCTCAGAATGTAATAAGTGCTATTCAAACTGCAATAGAAAGACCAGATGTACAAAAAGCATTGGCTGTTAGAGGAATGTATGAATATAGAGGGTTTGAGAACCCTGATGAGTTTGCAGGATATTTAGCTAATCAAGTGGTTTCAGCAAACAAAGATCTTTTGACTAGCTTGAATGCACAGAAGATGGATTATCTTAAGAAAGCTAATTCTGCAATTAATCCAGATGAAAAAGGATCATATGAGCTTTTAGCTGCTAGAATGGAAGATAAGATTAACACTATAAATAAAGAAGCATCTAATGTTCGTGATGTATATAAACAATATGGTGATAAGAATTTAGATGGATTAAAAGCTTCTATATATCAAAAGAAGATTACTAGCAACTATTTAAATATGTTTAATCCTTCTATAAGTGAGACTTATGAGAAGAGTGCTCCATATGAAGCTCAACAACAAAAGATTAAACAGGATTTTGACATGGCTGCTAAGAGAGCTGAGATTGCTATTTCTCAAGGTAATCTAGATGTTGCTAGAGGTCATTTAATTATAGCTGGAAAAGCACAAACTTTAGCTGAAAAGAAATTTGAAAAAGAATATCCAGAAGCTCCTGTTCTTCCTCAATTAGAACCTATTGCTGGACAGTTTCCTGCATATGCTACATTCTTAACTAAACAGAAAACTGATAGTGATCTTTATGATGATACTAAAAGAAACTTTGTTCAGAACTATTATTTAGCATTACATCATAGTCAAGGAGAAGGAGATGATAAAAAGATATTAGCAGAGTTTAATAAACAAGTTCAAGAGAATCCTAGATTCTTAGATCAACAAGTTGACATAGCTAAAGATGCAGTTACTAGAAATCAAAACAATCCATATTACAAAGGGCTTGTACAACAACTTCCTGCACTTAATGCTTCTCAAAGACAAATTCAAATTAATGCTCATCAACTTGAGGAATTAGAAAAAGATCCAAGAGTGGCAGCAACTGCTGGAAATATAAAACAATTTGAACAACAATTAGGTGGTAATAGAACAGTTAGTATTGAAGAACCAACTGCTTGGTATCAAGATATAAATCCTTTTAGTACTCCTACTAGAAATACATTCACTGTAACACCTAATGATTTATTAAATATTGCTACAGCTAGTAGAACTATATCACCAGGTGCAGGTGAAGCTTCAAGTAATAAATTAATTGAGAATGCTAGAAAAGCTGTAGAGGCTAAGTTTGGAATGCCTTATGATCATGTAAGACAACAGTTTTATGGATATAGAAGTGAGGATGGTGGAATCACTCCTGCTAAAGTAGATCCTTCTACTATAGCTGCATTAAGTGCTGCTACAAATATAATAACATCAGGAGCACATAGAGAAAATATAGCTGCAAAAGAAGCTATACTAAGAGATAAGATGATAGTTTCTGGTACTCAAGGATTTGGTGTATATGCTCAAGATGCAAAAGGACCTGAAATAAAATCTACTGATGATAGAATAAAAGGTGTATTATCTAAGTATAGTGGAGTTATGGATGTTACTTCTTTTGATGCTGCTCTTGCAGGACCAGAAGCAGATAGAGATAAAACTAAATTGAAAGTTACTTATGACCCTGAAGCAGATCCTAAAGAAGCTTGGTCATTAAAACTATTTGAATCTGGTAAATTACAAAAGGTATTACCTATATCAAAAGAAGATGCAGTTCATATTAATTCAAATATTGCTGCACAACCTACACCATCTCAAACAGTGAGACAAATGAAATGGGGGAATGGATCAACTAACTCTCAAAACCCTGATCCAACTAACCCTAATGCATATAAAACAGCTTGGTATCCTAGTAATGTTTTCTCATCACAAGGAAGACCAGATATAGTTGGTGCTGATATTAAAGATCATGGTACTGGACAACCAACCCTTTGGTTCTATCAAAAAGATCCTAGTGGTAAAATTATACCAGTTCCTTTTGAAAACAATTTTGTTAATACAGATGCTGCAGAAACATTTGTAAAATTATTGAATCCTACATTATTGAATACAGTGGTTCCTGTAAAAAAATAAACAACAACAATGGCTGATCAACTTCCTGATAACACACCCCCTTCAACTTTAGACATTGATTTACCAAACGTTAGTGGAGAGGCAACTCCTGCTCCTCAAACTTTTGATCAATTTAAAAGTGGTATAGTTAACTTAGGAGGCCCTGAAATTAAGGTGCCACCTATTCCTGGTATTGGGGGAAATCCTGGTGCTGATGATAAGCCAAAGCTTACTGCTTTACAGCAAGCTTTAATGACAGCTAATTCTACAAAAGATTCATCTAAATATGCATATGATGTTTCTGAACTTAGTAGTAGATATAAAACTGTTCTTCCAGATTTAAACAATGAATATTTACACCATGAAGGTCAAACTTCTATGGATAGAATTGGTAATGCTGCTGTTAACTTAGTAGCAAAGACTGCTGGCTATTTAACACAAACAGCTGGATTTATTGTTGGTGCACCTGCTGCACTTGCTACATGGAATGTTTCAAATCTTACAGATAACTTTTTAGTTAAAGCAGGCACTGCAATTACTAAAGATATTGAAGATACTAATCCTATATACAAAGGAAAGACCTATACAGAAGGAAACATTTGGCAAAAGCTTAGCACATCTGATTGGTGGTTAAGTGATGGTATAGATAGAGCTGCATTAACACTAGCTACAATTGTTCCAGGTTTTGCTGAAACAAGAGGTGTTGGATTGTTTGGTACATTAGCAGCAGATGCTGCTGAGGTGGGAACTGATATAAGAGCTACAGGTATAGCTAACAAACTTATTGAGAGTGCTATGGCAAATCCTCAAGAGTTTGGTACAATGGGAAAGTTATTCTCAAAAGGTCTTTATAAAGCTGCTGCAATGGGTGGTGTTACAGCTGATACTGCTACCACTACATTAATGAGATCATTAAATGCTGCTGAGTTATTTGGTATGGGTGTTGTAGGTCAGAGTGGATTGAATGCTAAAGAAGCACAAGAAAGTGTTAAACAATCTTTATTAGATCAAAAGGCTCAAGGATTAAACAACTTTACAAATGAAGAAATTGAAGAAAGAGCTTCTCAAGCTGCTGTAAAAGGATTCTGGTATACAGCTCCTTTATCATTTGTGAATGAATTGATTGAACTTCCTATGTTATTCTCTTCAGTGAGAAACGTAAAAAACTCTTTATTGAATAAAGTGTTCAATCCTGAAACAGGTGAGGTGTTAGCTAATGCATTAGAAAAGCAAGCTCCTAAATGGTATAATGTAGCTATTAAAGCTGTTGGTACAGGTTTTGAACATGGACAGAATGAAAGTATGCAAGTGGCTATTGGTAGAACACTTGAACAAGAATATGGTGCAAAGAAAGATAGTAGAGGTAGAATTATATCAGGTACTGGTTTAGAAGGTACTGGTGAAGGAAGTTCTATATTACAAAACTTTGTTGATAATATTAATGATCCTAATGGTCAGAACAATATTGCTTTGGGTACTATTCAAGGTATTCTTACAGCATTAGTTGGCTATGGTAAGGATTTTAAAACAGGTAGATATACAAAAGAGCTTGCTCAAAGACAAGCTGTATATGATCAAATTACTGAAGCAAAACTTAATAGAAGATACTATGAAGTTGATTTTGCTCAGAGAGATGGTAATGGTAAAATGATTACTGATGCAAAAGGTAATGTACAATTTGATCAACAAAAGTTAGCAGATGCTGGATTATCTTTAGCTGGTATTACAAAGAATGTACAAGATATGTACAATGCTTTGCAAGAAGGAAACCACACAAAGGTACAGCAATTACAAAATGATAGCTTAACAGGGTTTGCATACAATTTCCTTAATGATAGTAATGGTGTAGAGCACTTAAGTAATATACTTAAAGTGAAGGCTGATCAGTTAGCAAAAGATACTGATAGAGCTAATGATATTTCTTCATTAGGTCATGAGATGACTCCTACAGAATTGTATAACAAACAGATTGAGCATATTCAAACTCTTAAGAAAATATACACTAGTCTTGATAGTGATAGGTTAACTCTATCTGATCTTGGAGAATATGATAAGAAATATGATAATGTAAAAAGAGCTTACTTACAAGAAAACAAGTTTACTAAGTATTTAAATACTTCAAGACAAGTATTCTTAAATAATAAGATAGCTGAGAATGCATTAGAAGCTGCTTCTCTTGGTGTAACACAACCTTTAACATCTGTTGATAATGCTCAACAAATGAGAGGTAACTATCTACTTAATGAAAATGCTGATTTAGAAAAGCAATTAAAGAATGAAGTAGAAAAGTATAAAAAACTATCTAGCCCTGATGAACAAAAAGTAGCATTTGAAAGATATTTAAAAGACTACATTGGATACCAAGATGGTATTAAAGAAGATGCTGAAACACAAGATGCTTTATCAGGAGAGGAAGAAGAAGCACCAGTTGTACCAGATAGTCCTTTCAACTTTACAAATAAAGGTGGTGAGACAGAAACTCTTGAAGAAGGAAGAGAATACCAATTACCTGAAGCTACTAAAGCTAAGGTAGATAAAGTTGAGGGTGAAGATAGATATCAAGTGACTGCTCCTAATGGAGATGTTACATTTCATGATACAAAAGAAGCTGCTCAATCAGCTGCTGATGAAATAAATAAAACATCTGCTGATTTAGCTAAGGTGAAGGTTATTAAGAACAATGCTGATGGTACAATCAAGGTGGAGGATATTAATGGTAACACTCAAACTATTATCCCTAGTCAGTTAGAAGGATATGAAAAGATCCAAAGTGATCAAGAGAAGTTACAAAGATTTGCTGATGATATAAATAAAGAACAAGCAGATATTGAAATCAACTCTGGTGTTATTGCTACAGTAGATTCTTCTGCTAATGTTAATATATTTGAAGGTAAGCTTAAGGATGCATCAGTTATATTTGAAAGTACAACTTCTGAATATGAGACTGATGATTTTGTTCCTAAGCCTCATCAAGCACGTACTATTGAGTTCTTAAATAATGTTGGTGGATTTACTAACAGAACTAGAATGAAAGCTATTTTAGTTACACCTAATCAAGAGGCTTCTCTTGGTTTAAGTGGATTAGCAGAGATGCAATATGGCAAACCTTTATCAGAAGTACCTGATGCTACAGATGTAGATAATGGACTTGTTGTTGCTGTGTATGTAGAACAAGATGGTGATAATATTTATTTTGTAGATAAAGAAGGTAAGCGTGTTGCTAAGGTGGGTGAAACTATGGATTTGAATAAGGTGGTATTTAATACAATGCCTACCACTGACTTATATTATAAGTTTAAAGATAAGAAGGGTAATCCTGTTCCTAGATTTAGAGCTGATCAAGAAACTGAAGCTAAAGCTAAACAAGCTGGCTGGAAAGTTAAAAGAGAAGAGTTATTTAATGCACCTGGATATAAGGTGTATGACTTCTCTGTGTCTAATGGTATTGCTCAAACAGTTGAGAACAAAAGAAACTCTATTGGTAAGACATTAGTACCTAGTGATATTATATCTACACAAGAAGGACTTGTTAAGATATCTACTACAGGATATGTATTCCATAAAGGAAAGCAAGTTAAAGTTCCTGCTGGTTATCCATTGATTCAATTCAATGATACATTACAAACAGTTAAAGGAAGAACTTTTACAGCTAAAGAATCACAGGGTGTATTCAATGTTTTAAAGAAGATATCTGATGAAGTAAATAATCAATTAGCTGCTGGTAAACCAATCAAAATCAATAGGTTATATTCTACATACTTACAGAACGTATTGTATTGGAGAAGCAAAGGGGCTAACAGTGCTAATCAAATCTTCATTAACACTAACACAATGAACATTGAGTTAGGTAATCAGAAGTATGATTTAACTAAGATTGCTGATAATGAGCAAGCTATAGTTGAACAATTAAAAGGCATTTATCAAAATATAAATAACGATACACTTACTAAGAAGTTTAATGAACCATTCTTTGAACCACATATGGTTGGAGATGAGTTAGTTACTTCTAAGTGGACAAATTACCAAACATATTTATTAGCAGACAAATATCCTAATGGATCAACTAGATCTATTAGTGAAACTCCTTTGTCTACAAATGTAGCTGAGAAGTCTGATATTGCTCCATATAACTTCAAACAGAGATACTCTGTATTAGAAGGATTGGAACTTCCTGAGCAAGTGGTTAAGCCTGCAGAAGCTGCTCCTGTTGCTGAAACAACAGAAGGATATAAGTTAGATGGTACTACAGAGAACACATTTGATTTAAGTGCTGGTCCTGTATTATTTACAGCTACACAAGATGCTACAGGTGCAACATTTGTTAAGGTATCTGATAATCAAACGGTTACAGATATTGCTAATGATAAAGGTAAACTTGATCAAATCATTAATGCGTTAAAAGCAGCAGATAGTTTTGATGCAAGTAAGAGTGATGTAGAATTAGTTAAGGATTTCCTTAAGCTTAGAATTGCTGCAGATATTCAAACTAAAGCTGAAGCTCCAGTAGTTGAAGCTCCTAAAGCTGAAGTTAAAACAGACTTCAGTAAATCTAAACCTCCTAAAGATTCTGAATATAGAATGCTTGGTCAAGAGAATGTAGATAAGATTAGTGATGCTGAACTTGATTTATTCAGAGAATGGCATGCTAAGAATGTTCCTAATATTCCTTTTGAGATATTAGATAATATTATTACTACTCATGACAATGAGAAAGCTTGGGGTGTGTTTGAAAATGGTGTAGCTAAGTTCTACAAAGGTGCTGAAAGAGGTACAGAATATCATGAGATATTTGAAGGTATATTCAAAGGTTTCTTATCTCCTGAAGAGCAAAAAGCTTTATTAGATGAATTTAAATCTAAGACTGGTAAGTTTAAAGATAGAGAGTCTGGTAAGATGTTATTCTATGAAGAAGCTACAGATAAGCAAGCTAAAGAAAGAATAGCTGATGACTTTGCTGATTTCAGACTTGGTAAACTTCCTGCTAGAAATATTGGTGAAAGAATATTAAACTTCTTTAGAAACATCATAAACTTTGTTAAGCAGTTTGTAAATAAACCTTCTAAGAAAGAAGAGTTATTTAAAGCTATTGATACAGGTAGATTTGCAGAGGCTAAGCTTTCTGAAAGAGCTAAATTAGGAACTGCTGAATATAGAGCTGCTGAGGGATTAACTCAAAAGCAGACTAATGAGGTTGTTCAAGATATGACTGCTAGATTCTTTGCAAAGGTATTTGGTACAAACAGATCATTATACGATATTGCTAATCTTACTGCTCCTGAAATATTTAATGCTATCAAAGCTGATTATGTAGAAGAAGATAAAGTGGTTGGAGATAAGACTTGGTCTGATGTTGTAGCTAAAACAAAAGAATACTTACGTACATTTAAAATTGAATTTGATGAGGATAACTTATTGAATATCAATGGTGAGAATGTAAATAATAGATTATATGCACCAGAACCATTCTCTACAGACTGGAAGAAGAACTCTTCATTTGCTGTAAAGTTATTGACTGGTACATTGGTACAAACTATTCCTACTAATCAACAGAATAGCTCCACTCTATCTTTACCTAAAGCAGATACTACTAAAGAGGGTTTCTTAAAACTTTTAAACTTCAGTAGATCATTTGCTACAGTGATGGATAAGTTAGCTAACACCACTAAGGTAACTAACATGGTAGATAAGTTAACAAACTTAGCTAAAGGAGATTCTAACTATGTAAGATTGTTTACACGTCTTAAAGGTGATAGAGAAGGAATGTTTATTGACTTCTCTAAGTTTGAACCACATGATTGGAGATTGTTTGTACAGTTCTATCAGACCTTTACAAAGCAAAAACCTGATGCATTAGTACAATATATAGATCAAGAAGGTAAAGTTTATACAGCTCCTGCTAATCAATTCACTGTAATCAAACAAACTAAGGGTGATTGGATTAATAATTTAAAAGCATTAGCTACAGATCCAGCGTCTCTTATCAAATATGGTAAAACTAAGAATACATTTAAAACTGTAGATGCTTCTGCTATACCGATTACTACACCATTACAAATGACTACCTTCTTAAGTAAGATGGGTATTACATTTGGAATGGATACTTATTTAAAATTGTCTCCTGAAGATAAGACTAAGTTTGCAGATGCTGTAGCTTCTATACATAAGTTCTTTGGTAAAGAAACTGAATTAGGTAGTATTACAGGCAAGACATTAGATATTGATGGTCAATTAAATACGCTTTCTAAGTTATATGTTAATGTAGAAAATCCTTCTCAGGATAGTACATTTGCTAATGTACAAGGTGATAAGAGACAATCATTTGCAGAAAACAATGCTCCTTCTTTATTTGAGAATGAGTTTAATGAAACTGAAAATATAGATGAATTAAAATCAGCTAGACCAGAACTTAATGATGTGTTCTCTACAAACAGTACTATCTGGAGTAGATTCTTTAATGCTGCTGGTAAAAGAATTAAATCAATTAAGGTTTCTTATATTGATGGCACTAAGGATCAAGTTAATGATACAAATACTAGCACTACAGGATTAACTCTTGGTAACAGATTTACACAAGAGCTTAACCAAAACTTTAATGGTAATTACAACATATTAATCCCTGCAGACTCTTCTACAGAATGGATGCTTAATTTAGGCAATCTTATTTCTTATGAAGAAATAGATGGTGGTATTGGTTGGAATACTATTTATAGTACATTTAAAGGATATTTAAAAGATGAGATAGCTTTAGCACAAAGCAATAGAAGTTATTTAGATAATACAAAGCCTAGAGCTAATGAGCTTAGATTCTTTAAAGATATTCTTACTGGTAAGACTTTATCTGAAGTTAACAACTTGATTATCAATAAGGCTACAGAAGAAGATATTAATAAATACATTGATGAGCATATTGCTGATATCAATAAAGATGTTAAAGCATTTATAGAAAGTAATGCAGAAGCTACTACAAAAGCATTAAAAGATAATAAGAAGATAGTTGATAATCCTAATGGCACATTTAAGTATGAAACTTTAGATAGTGAGTTTGCTACACGTGAGAAATTAAACAAGAATTCTCTATCTGAGGATCAAGTGAAGTCTCTTATGACATTTGCTAGAGCAAACTATATTATCAATAATATAGAAATGCATAAGATATTGTTTGGTGATCCATATCAATTTGCTATTAAGAATGGTAACTTGGATGAGACTAAGCGTGTTAAGTCTTTCTTATCTCCTAGAAGAACAATCTTTGATAGCCCTGAGTTTAATTCATTCCATAATCAACAATATAATAAAGCTGGTGAGATTGAATTAAAACCTGGTGAGCCTGGTTATCACTTATTTAAACCATTTATTAACACTGTTACTCTTGAAGATATAACAGTAGAAGGTGATGTAAATGAAGCAGATGCTGCTTCTTTTATAATGGACACTACATGGAGAGAGGTTAAATTAAGAAATGGTCAATGGGATGATAACACTGCTGAAAAATGGCATCAATGGCAAATGGCTTATACAAGACAAGCTCTTGATAAAAAAGGTGATTGG
>Ga0209777_10009534_pt1 | contig 10425 bp, 5 predicted proteins | sample FrelakmetHBP12HB_FD_187147 | JGI IMG/M metagenome (GOLD analysis project Ga0209777, IMG submission 187147) | Freshwater lake sediment microbial communities from the University of Notre Dame, USA, for methane emissions studies -HBP12 HB (SPAdes)... | ecosystem: Environmental > Aquatic >... | reverse complement strand
ATCCCCGGCGCTGAGCGTCTGACTCTCAAAGAGATCGATAACGGCATCGATGGCATCCCGCTGGAACTGTTGGTTTGCATCGAACCTGAATTTCATCATAGGTGATTACCCCCGTTATGCGATCAGACTGTCCGGAAATCCTCAACACCATGCGAGCGCATGATCTCCATCGCGTTCGTCCTGAGCTGGTCATTCTCCCTGAATCCGCTGTCGAGACAGATGGCACGGGCTGGCTTTGTCTCCGCCATCTTCACGATGAACTCCTTGGTGAGATCCCGTTCGAGACAGATAAGCAGCGAGCTATCCGCAACAGCGTAGATCTTCTTACCAGCAATCTTCTTTTCAGATACCGGCGTTGTCAATTCAAAGCCGGACTTGAGGAGGAGTTCGTAGAGGATATCCTCGTTTGTGCTGTCCATGCGGACATGGTCGATGAAATCCTCCAGCTGTTTCTCGACCTTCCCGTTTGCCGGCACCCTGCCGTCCCATACCTTGAAGTTGGACTTATCGAGCTTGAAGACGCGGAAGCCAAGATCCTGCGGTTCATTCCCTGCGGATGTTTCTCCAGAACTTGCGAGTTTTTTCTGCTTTGCCGCTTCTTTCCGTTCGTCATTGATCTTTTTGATGACACGCCGTATCCGCTCCTTGCCGATATCGGCGATTGTCTTATATCCGGCTTTGAAGGCTTCAGAATCTTCACCAGTTGGTTCGGGGAGCTGCACCATGATGAATTTCAGGTTCCCCCCATCCTCTTTGTTCAGTTCAAGGACAGCGTGCGCGGTTGTGCACGAACCTGAAAAGAAGTCAAAGACAATAGCCTTTTCTTTAAGCGTTGTGCTGATGTTTAACATTTTTTTTATAAGATCAACGGGTTTTGGTGTCTCAAAGATTCCTGAATTTCCAAAAATTTCCTTGATAAGCTTCCTTGCAACCTCAGTATCGCCAACTTCTTCTCGTTTCCATATAGTTAATGAGGTTATTCCTTGTTTTACCTCTGACAAAAATATTTTAATCGCCGGGACATTATTACCATTTTTCCCAAACCATATTCGATTATCATCTGCAAATTCTTGATATCTTTTCGATCCGACCGCCCAACAGCGCCCCTCTGGGGGATTGACCTTTCTCCCTGAAGGTGTTGTGATGGTATAATCATATGCCCTGCTATAACTCCGTACTGAAAAATCCGCAGCCTTCCATACTCCCCTTGGATCGTTATCTGGGTTACTATATCGAGCATCGGCTTCTTCTGTCCTTGGGAGGAGGCGTGGTCTCCATATTTCTTTGTTCTTTGCAAAAAGCAGGATATGATCGTGATTATCAGATAACCATCTGGCATCATTCTGAGGAGAATATTTTTTTTCCCATATTACATTTGCGACAAAATTTTCTTCTCCGAAGATTTCATTCATCATCTCACGAAGATTATGAACCTCATTATCATCGATTGATACAAAAATTATCCCGTCATCCATGAGCAGGTTCCGGGCGAGGAAGAGCCGGGGGTACATCATATTCAGCCAGTTGGAGTGATATCGCCCGCCCGTCTCGGTGTTGGTCGAGAACTTCTTCCCCTCAGAGTCCACCTGCCCGGTGTAGGCGAGGTAAGTGTCCAGCGATTCCGCGTACTTGTCGGGATAGATGAACTCCTTGCCGGTGTTATACGGCGGATCGATGTAGATCATCTTGACCTTGCCGTAGTAGGACTTCTGGAGGAGTTTTAAGATTTCGAGGTTATCCCCTTCGATGAAGAGGTTCTCGGTCGTGTCCCAGTTCACCGATTCGCCCGGAGCCGGTTTGAGCGTCCCGATGCTCGGTTCCTGAATGATCCGAAAACACCCCGACTTGCCCCGCCATGTCAGCCCGAAGCGTTCCTTGCCGTCTTCCAGATTTGTGCCGAGTGTCTGCTGGAGTTTGTCCCAGTCGATCTTCTCTTCAGTGAAGACTTCGGGGAAGAGCTGCCGGAGTTTTTCTTTCTGTTCTTCGGTAATGGATTTGGATTTGAGATCGACTTTCGGGACTTTGGCGGGCATGACGGATCGTTCCTATTCTTAATCATGCGGTGATGATCGTTAAGGTATCGGTCTTTTTTATCTATCTCCCAAGTTTCAGTCAAGGCTAAGCCATTAGAACCACGCACATTGTATCCGAATCGATCACCCCAGATATCAGACGTGAAACGGGGCAAAAAATGTCAGAAAGTGGGTTTACGATTATTCCAGAATAATCGGTGTTATTCTCGAAAAATTTATAAAATTATCGTTTATATTAACGATAATTCGCGATAACTCCCCCTCCTGATTTTAACTCTTACAATTGTGGGATCCGATAGAACGATTTCTGGAGATAGTGTTTCCCCTTCCGAATATTCTCTGGTATTTCAGAATCTGATATTTTCTCAATCTCGCCCGACTTTTTCAATTTGGTTACTTCAACTCTCATCGAGGCGTACGAACCAAGTTTCCGGTTCAACTGCCCCATGAGTTGCATCCACGCGATGTGCAATTCCATTACATATGCTCCACGAATTCCTTTTCGTTCAAGATATTGAATGATGAACTGCTTACGAGTTATTCGATTAGTTTCCACGTCGAGGGTTATCATTGGTGACATGTAATTCAATGGCTGTGCTGAGTATATAAAGCCAGCACCTACTTCCACGTCGTAAAACGTATCAGATAGCGAGGTGTTGATAATGGTGAATAAACGGGAAATTCTTATTAGAAACGAGAAATTCTTATTAGAATAGGGAGCCCCGTGCAACGTTGACCTCCGTATTCATAAGACGCCATTATTAAGAAAATCTATTAGAGTGTTCTTTCGTGTAAAAACACGACCGGATACCACGTTTTACCGTTACTATTTTTCCTTACGTTAGACCGACTTTATATGTTGTGTTGCAAGAGTGTACCGACGTTAAATCTACTTTGTCACTTGTTCCTGTTTTTTTAATAATCCGATATTTAGGCGTTATGCGGTATTAGATGCCCCCTACGAGAACGACCCGATTCATTGGATGCCCCCAATGCGTAAATTCGGTCTGCATTAGAAATCAGAAACGAGAAGTGACGATCTAAAACAGTCTTTTTTCGGTCTCACATCTGGGAAAACCCATCTTAATTACTGCTGTGATGCTGTCGTAAAAATCTCATTGAAAGTATTATCAGTTGATATGATGAAATGTTGGTCGTGATCCTTTATGCAAAAATTTTGCCCAAAATGCGGTACATCAATAAGACATGAAAAATCACTATTTTGTAGTAAGTGTGGTAATCCGTTACCGGTTTCTCAAGCGGAAAAAAAGGGCACAGATTGTCCGAAGTGTGGAGCGGAGGCACCTGATAAAGAATCTGTGTTTTATGCACGATGTGGAAGTCCTGTCTCTGCTCCCCCCCCACGGTTGTAAAATCCCAAATAAATGAAAAAGCATATTGCCCGAAATGTGGTGCGGAACTTAAAGATCCAAAAGCTGAAATATGCCCCTCAAGTGGTGTGAGAATAAAAGCCGTTCCAAAACCCCCCGGCGCCGACCCCTGTGGTTGTGGAACAGTTTTTGTTATACTTTTTTTGGCTAGTTTACCTTTTTTTTCATTATATCTATCAAAACCACAAACATATCCGGATTATTTTTTTTGTGGTTTATTCTCCCTTGGTGCCGGGATCTTTTTATTTGCTGTGACTCGTGGGTGGATAAAATTGTGGTGATGCATCATTTGATGCCCCCAACTCTCTTTTATCAAAGGTATCAAAACTGGCAAAATGTTGTGGATTATTGAAAAGCCAAATTGATTGGCTCCGATGGTTTATTGTATTTAAGAAACGCGATTCATGAAAGAGTAAAAGGAAGTGAATTTTATTCCGCCGACAACACTATCTTAATGAGAATAAAAGCAGAATAGGTTCGTAATGTATTGTCCCTAGTGTGGTGCGGAACTTAAATTTGACGAAGCTGAATTATGCCCCTCATGTGGTGCCAGATTAAAAGCCATTCCAAAACCTCCTAGTGAAGATCCTTGTGGCTGTGGAACATTTTTGGCTTCAATCTGTATTTTAATAGGACTTGTTTTTTCATTGGCACTCGTTTATCCTGCACAAGATCCGGGATTTAATTTCTCATTGATTGTTGTGGGTTTAATATTCCTTGGAGGGGGGCTTGCTTTTTTTGCCAAGAACCGTGGGTGATTCTAACCCAAATTTTTTGGTCAGTTTATCTGTATTAGCAATTAGGAAAATCTGGCATGGAAAAATTGGCAGAACCCATAATCGCATTCTGAACATGAAATGCAGATACAATCCTTCTTGTTCGAATTATGCTATATTAGCGTTGGAAAAGTATGGATTCATTCGAGGGTGGATTATGTCAATAAAAAGAATTCATAAGTGCTCTCGATTGGTAACTTTGGGAACGAACGATTACCCGTGATGAAAAATCTCTTTTTTAAATACACCAGTGAAAACCCCCGCGCTCCGTTGCGGATCGTGGAATAAGGTGCACAGATGTAGTTAATGGGGCAAAAGTCCCCTTCTACGATTAGAAGGATATTTTCTCCCTGTTGAACCACACGATTTCTGCCAGCACAAAAATCAACGCAACAAGTACGAACAAAAACGGCATGTATCGCCATCGCCCAAAGATAACGATTACAGCCTGCAAGACCAAGCCCATGATGATGCCAATTGCAGTAGCGATCAGGATTTTCTTTGGTGTGAGTTCCTGCACGATGGCTTGATAGTCCATGATACACTTTCACGGTTCGCTTGCATCACCCTAATACCCTGTGATGTAGTGTTAACTGGATTGTGGAATGCCAGTATACAAGTTGTCGTGTTAAGTGTCATCGGTGCGGGCATGAGTGGACATATATGGGAATTAGACTTGCAAGTCTCGCCAAGTTTCGAAGACCTGTGAAGGTACATTGTCCACGATGTTTGGCAAGTGTGAGGTTAGAGGCACGCAACGCGGTTTAAGCGTGATAAACCGAGATCAACGGAGAAAACTCGTGAGAACGGGGCACTCACACTTACACAACTTACCTCCCCACCCGGCGAATGAAAAAGCACTCACCATCCTTCCACTCGGAACACACAGACCCTTCACAGGGTGACAGTGCGGGATTGAAATTCGCCGGATCTTTCCGAAAGTTCTCCATCCTACCTTTTCCAAGGCACCATAGTGTTATCATAATGCCGGTTCTTATGCAGTTCTAAAATAATGCTGTTGTATGGGTGGGGTGAAACTGAAAAATGGATGCTTCCTTGTTATAATCCCTTCACCGGCTGAATTAATTGCCCGTCATCAACCCTCGGGTTGTTCACCCTTTCTGAAACCAGATATGATTCCATCTCACCGGGCGGGTACGGGGCAAGGATCTCCCGCATCTCATCACCCGTGAGCGCATTGCCGGACAGCCAGCGGTCTTCATCCTCACGCTTGAGAATGGCCGGCATACGGTTGTGGATAGGGGTCATCAGGTCGTTGGGTTCGGTTGTGATGATTGTATACGTATGGAGCCCCTGCCCCGCCGGATTGTTCCATATATCATACAGCCCGGCAAACGCAAACAACGGATCATGTTTCAGATGTAAGTAGAACGGGATTTTTCGCGTCCCTTCCTTTTTCCATTCATAAAATCCGGTTGCAGGTACAAGGCATCGTTTATCTTTCAACAGTCCTCGGAACATCGGCTTTTCTGTAAGACTCTCCGCCCGTGCATTGATGGGGCGGTGTACTGCCCTGACATCCTTTGACCAGTGCGGTACAAGACCCCATTGCATCGAGACCGCCTCAATGTGTTCATGCTGGATGATGACCGGGTTCGTGCTGCCAGGTGCGATATTGAAATGCGAGCGAAATCCGATTGATGGGTCAAAAATTCGGAACCGGTTTCCGAGTTCATCGATGTTGATGAGCGAATACCTGCCGCACATGGTAAAGTTCACTTTTATTCAGACTCTCATCAAGGTTGCGCTAGACTCAAATCCAGCAGTACTGCATGTAGTGTGAATCAGCCGAGAACGGGGAGTTTGACCACACTGCTCCCACTATAGACCCATCGTTAAACGTGCACCAAGGTGGTTTAACGGGCGAAAGTACCCTTCCACGAGTCCCCCACGAGACAACGATATAAACGCACAGTCGCACACAGTTCTCGTTGTGTAAGGTGGGAAAATCGAGAACAATCGAGTATACGGAGAACGGAGTTTTTGACATTCTATTGGATCTACGGGACGTTTAATTACGCGATATTGAAGTGTACCGGTGGTATCATTTCAATTAAGTGCTATCAATACAACAGCACATTTAGTGGAAAAATAAGCATAAATAACCAATCAATAAGAGAATAATTACTCCGATTAATAGTGTTTCTGTAGTCGGTAAAGAATTTCCATCTTCGATTTTTCTAATCTCAACTTCAAGTTTTTGTATCAAATCAACCTCAATCCTTTTTGCCTCTTTTATTTCATCGAGCATATACCTATAATCCCGATCGATATTATCATCCCTTTTTCTCATTTCTCTTAATTGTGGTAACGAAGGCAATCTTTGGCGATATGCTTCAGCATTGATTAATGTGGTATAATATCGGTATAATTTGTTGAACGTTTCTGGGGAAATATCAAACATCTCATCTTTATATGTAAAAAATAAGCCATTTAGTGAATAGAAAGGTACACTAGTTTCAATAATTTCAACTATTCTGCCATTTTCTTCAATATCCAAAATATTAGTTCTTTGCTGAATGCTGAATATTTCCAATTCAAATTTTTTCATTATAGATTTTCTTTTACGTTCTAATTGAACTCGCCAAAGATGATAAGACGAAAAATAAGTCAGTAACCCACCAACAATTGCCCCGAGAATTGCACTAAAAAAACCTAGAAGTTCTCCGGTCATTGTAATCGGACAAGCAAATGAGTGGATCTTTCAATATAATAATATTTGGGCAATTGGTGCTGTTGCATTAACGGGACTTAAAGGAAATGATATCGTCGTGACCCATCAATATTCAGTATTTAAACGTCCCGCAGATGCAACAGAACGGATATTACATTCGTTTTAATAATTCTGTCTTTTTCATGGAGAATTCCTGTTCGGTCAGAATTCCAGAATCGCGTAATCCGGCTAATTTTTTAATCTGATCGGGAATCGATTCAATAAGAATCATTGGTTGCGAGTTTCTATTTTTATTGCTCTGAATTCGGTCACGAATTATTGCTATTGCAAGTGTCACATCAGAGACATACATGCCGGAGAATATTTCTTTTGCACCTTTGATATTCAGTTCAATACCACCAAGTCCATATGATAATTTTGAACCGAATTTTTCAACACTTCCGATATCTTCAAAATTAAATGACTGATTTATATCCGATATTATCCCTCGTTTCCAAAAAATAACTCTAATATCAGTCACAATCAAATATTGTGTTAATATGCCGAAATTCAGATCACTTCCAGCAAGTGCCGCAATTAGCGATTCACCACTGTGAAAAATTTTTGATTTTGCCGAATCGATGTGCCCGTGATCTACACCAGACCCGTAGTGATTTTTTATATTTGAAACATCACGTTGAGAAGGATTATTTTTCAATGAACTTTTATTGACAATTATTAGGCATTTCGGACAGTAGGGGGAATTTGGGTCTGAAATTGTTGTACCACATGACGGGCAAACACTATTTAAAGGCGTCATAATTGGAATATGGCTAATCAAAGTATTAATTTAGCCGATTCCGTTGTGACACCATGAAGAAAAATCCATACAGATAACAAAAAAAGGATTGTACGCAGTCATAGTCATCTAATTTTAGCGAGATTAAAGTACAGTGAACCGGGTTTGTTTAAGTTTAGTTTCAAAGTTCCTCGTGTGTATTTGTGCGATAAAACATTTCAAAGATATCCTGCGGAAAAAATCGAGTGGTTCCGTAAACGGAGATTCTTACCTCCCCCCAGCCTCGTTCACAACGGATTTGAGATGATGAGTAATGATGTCGGGAGAACTGAGAACGAGGCATCCGGGGCGGGATGGACTGAAAAACGCACAGTCAACACAGCAGAAGAGAGATCACGCCAGTGAAAGCCCCGCGCTCGTTTGAGCAAGTTTCAACCCATCTATTCTCGTTATTTCTCGCGGTATCTCTTTCTCCAACAAGTGCACCGAATCCCAGCACTGCATATAGTTCGCATAAATATCCTCGGGAAGAGGGTATTTGTAGTGAAACCAATCGAAAAGTTCCGTCAAACTGTTGGTCTCACTCGAAAAATTACGACGCCACGTTTAAAAACCATTATATTTACCCTAATTAATACTGCTTGTAGTGATGTATCTGACCTGATCGGAGTTGTTTTTTTATCGTGGCGAAGCAGGTTCGGGTACAGCGCAGGTTATTGTGGGCATCTCTTTTTCTTCTGCTCCTGATATCGATACCAATCCTTCCGGTGTCTGCCAGTGCTCCTGTCGCTGGTTTTACTGGTTCGCCGATATCCGGCGCAGCACCCTTTTCTGTTTCGTTTAGTGATTCGTCATCGTACAGCCCGACCGGCTGGGCATGGTTTTTCGGCGACGAGACCTACACCACGCCATGGTCGGAGGTAAACGCGAGTGCAGGTTGGGCGGCACGAGAATATCACAGCAGCGTGGCGATGCCGGACGGCAGCATCGTGCTGATGGGTGGTGAAGATCCCAGCGGTTACCCTTTGAATGACGTCTGGCGGTCAGCGAACAACGGCACGACGTGGACTGAGGTGAACGCGAGCCCCCGGTGGTCGGCACGAGAATCTCACAGCAGCGTCGTGATGTCGGATGGCAGCATCGTCCTCATGGGCGGAAATGGTGACAGCGGCGAAAGGAATGACGTATGGAGGTCGACGGATAACGGCGCTACGTGGACGGAGATGACCGCAAGTGCCGGGTGGTCGGCACGAGATGGTCTCACCAGCGTCGCAATGCCGGACGGCGGCATTGTACTGACGGGTGGTTTTGACGGCAGTGTCTTTAAAAATGACGTGTGGCGGTCAACGGATCAAGGTGCTTCATGGACACAAATGAACGCAAGTGCGGGATGGACAGGAAGATACCTTCACACCAGCGTTGTGATGTCGGACGGCAGTATCGTGCTCATGGGCGGCGGTTATAACAATTATGGCCTCTTTAACTTTAATGACACGTGGCGGTCGACGGACAATGGCGCAACATGGACGCAGTTAACCGCGAGTGCCGGGTGGTCGCCAAGAAGGTCTTTCAGCGCCGTAACGATGCCGGATGGCAGTATCGTCCTGATGGGCGGTGATGATGGTAGTTTTAGGAATGACGTGTGGCGGTCGACGGACAATGGCACAACATGGACGCAGATGACCGCAAGTGCCGGGTGGTCGGGAAGATGGGATCACACCAGCGTAGCGATGCCGGATGGCAGCATCGTGCTAATGGGTGGTAAGGACAGCAGCAACAGCTTTACTAACGACGTGTGGCGGTTCCAACCCGTCGGATCATCGGCACACAACCCGTCGCATACCTACACAACACCAGGTACCTATAACGTAACGCTTCAGGTTTTCAATTCCATTGGATACAACAGCACGCGGAAGGCTGGGTATATTACCGTAACGGCACCGCCGGCTCCTGTCGCCAGTTTCACCGGCACTCCTACCTCCGGCACCGCACCACTGGCAGTCTCGTTTACCGATTCATCATCGCACAGCCCGACCGGATGGTCATGGTTTTTCGGTGATGAGACGTACACCGCGCCATGGACGCAGCAAACCGCGAGTGCTGGATGGTCGGCACGAGAGGGGTTAAGAACCGTGGTGACGCCCGACGGCAGCATAATAGTTACTGGGGGAACCTTATACGGAGGGTATACCCAATTTAACGATGTTTGGCGGTCAACGGATGAAGGTACCTCTTGGACAGAGGTAAACGCGACCGCCGGGTGGTCGCCAAGATACAGTCACAGCACCGTGGAGATGCCGGACGGCAGCATCGTCCTGATGGGGGGGTTTTCTTATGGGACGGGGAGTTATGGTGGACGTTTAAATGACACGTGGCGGTCGACAGATAACGGTGCTACGTGGAATGAGATGAACGCGAGTGCCGGGTGGTCGGCAAGACAATTCCCCGGCGCCGTGGAGATGCCGGACGGCAGCATCGTGCTGATGGGTGGTTATGACGGCACCAACTATAAGAATGACACATGGCGGTCAACGGATGAGGGTGCGACGTGGACAGAAATAGATGTAAGTTCCGGGTGGTCGGTAAGAGCCGGTCACGGCACTGTCGAGATGCCGGACGGCAGCATCGTCCTGATGGGTGGTTATGACGGCACCAACTATAAGAATGACACATGGCGGTCAACGGATAACGGCGCAACGTGGACTGAGGTGAACGCGAGTGCCGGGTGGTCACCAAGATGGGTTTTCAGCAG
>Ga0209777_10009533_pt1 | contig 10425 bp, 9 predicted proteins | sample FrelakmetHBP12HB_FD_187147 | JGI IMG/M metagenome (GOLD analysis project Ga0209777, IMG submission 187147) | Freshwater lake sediment microbial communities from the University of Notre Dame, USA, for methane emissions studies -HBP12 HB (SPAdes)... | ecosystem: Environmental > Aquatic >... | reverse complement strand
TTGTGTCACGGAAGCATTGGGTTTGGGGTTACCCGGACATGGAACAATTCCCGCTGTGCTGGCTTCCCGTCATCGGCTGGCCAAACATGCAGGCATGAAAATAATGGATTTGCTCAAGAAGGGAATCAAGCCGCGTGATATCGCCACACTGGCCGCTTTTAAAAACGCCATCGCTGTGGATATGGCGCTAGGTTGTTCCACTAATACCGTTTTACATATTCCCGCCATCGCTCATGAAGCTGGAATCAAACTCGATTTGAACCTCTTTAATAAAATCAGTGAGAAGACTCCCAACCTCTGTAAGCTGAGTCCCGCAGGACATCATCATATTGAAGATTTGGATACGGCAGGTGGTATTCAGGCCGTGATGAAAGTAATTAGTGCCCTGGGTATCATTGATGATAAGGCAATTACAGTAACCGGCAAAACTGTCGGCGCCAATTTAAAAAGCGCCCTTGTTTTGAATACGGATGTCATCCGGCCATTGAAAAATCCATATTCACAGCAAGGCGGCATTGCGATTTTGCGCGGCAACCTCGCGCCGGACGGAGCGGTGGTGAAACAATCCGCTGTGGCTCAGGCCATGCAGGTAAACGAAGGTAAAGCCCGAGTGTTTGATTGTGAAGATGACGCCATTGCCGCAATTATGGATGGTAAAATTAAATCCGGTGATGCTGTGGTTATCCGCTATGAAGGACCAAAAGGCGGCCCGGGTATGAGAGAAATGCTCTCTCCCACCTCAGCGATTGTCGGTATGGGCTTGGATAAAACTGTTGCTCTTTTGACTGACGGCCGTTTCAGCGGCGGCACGCAAGGCGCAGCCATCGGCCATATCTCTCCGGAAGCAGCCGAAGGCGGCCCGATCGCATTGGTTAAAGAAGGCGATATCATCGCCATTGATATACCGGCCAAGAAGCTGAATTTGAAAGTAAGTGATCAAGAATTAGCCAAGCGCAGGGCGGTGTGGAAGCCGAAGCAACCAGCCATAACTACTGGCTATCTATCGCGCTACGCCAAGCTGGTGACTTCCGCTTCGACGGGAGCAATTTTTAAAGATTAGTGCCATAAGTATCAGATTGTTTGTCTAAGTTCTTGCCAGAAGAATCTGCCGGACTCTTTCCAACTCCTGCTGATTGTCAACTTCGACAGAATCGTGTGGGGTAATGACAACTTTTATTTTGTAGCCGTATTCCAGCGCGCGCAATTGCTCGAGGGCTTCGAGCTTTTCCAACTTTCCTTCAGGTAGTTTGGTAAAAACATCCAGAAAATCCAGCCGGTAAGCGTAAATTCCGTGGTGCTTATAGTAATCAGCCTTGAGTTTTTTATCGCGCACGAAAGGAATCGTCGCCCGCGAAAAATAAAGGGCAAAATTTTGAGAATCGAGGACAACTTTAACCGCGTGTGGATGGTTTATTTCTTCTTCCAGAATAATTTTGTAAATTAATGTGGCCATGACAATGGCCGGATCATCAATTAAGGGCTGGATAACTTCATCCACCTGCACCGGTTCAAAAATCGGCTGATCACCCTGGATATTGACAACAATAGCATCGGCGGAGAGATTAAGTGTTTTTACTGCCTCTGAAATCCTGTCTGTGCCAGATTGATGTGTTGTTGCAGTCATAATAGCGTTGCCACCGAATTTTTTCACAGCGTTAAAGATTCTTGCATCATCGGTTGCGACCGCAACATAAGGCACTGCTTTGGCTTGTGCTACCCGCTCATAAACATGCTGGATCATCGGCTTGCCGCAAAGATCGGCCAGAGGCTTCCCCGGAAAGCGGCTGGATTCGTAACGCGATGGGATGATGCAAACAATATCTCTCTTCATATTTACTTTCCCAAATGCTGGTCGGGTTTCTGTAAGTAGTTCACCACATAATCCCGCACGGAATCTTCCAGCGATGAAAACGCTACCAGACTACCCGCGGCTTTGAGCTTATCCATTTTTGCCTCGGTGAAATACTGATATTGATTGCGCAATGATTCCGGCATTTCAATATATTCGATATTGGTTTTTATCCCCATTGCCGCAAAAACTGCTGTGATCAAATCATTCCATGTTCTGGCCTTGCCGGTTCCCAGATTGAAAATGCCGTTTGCCGCTGGATTATTAAAGAGCCACCACATAACATCTATGCAGTCTTTGATATAAACAAAATCACGCATTTGCCCGCCATCAGGATATTTGGGCAGATAGGATTTGAAAAGCTTCACTTTACCGGTTTCTTTTATTTGATGAAATGCTTTAAAAATTACACTCGTCATATCTTCTTTATGATATTCGTTCGGACCAAAAACATTAAAAAATTTGATTCCGGCAATCTTGCCTTCCAACTTGTTTTTCAATAACCATAAATCAAATATTTGTTTTGAATAACCATACATATTAATCGGACTGAGTTGGCTTATTTTGCTGTGGTCATCGGAAAAGCCCTGAGTTCCATCGCCATAAGTTGCCGCAGAGCTTGCGTAAAGAAACCGAATACCGCGCTGAAGTGACCACTCGGCCAGTGTTTTGGTGTAAAGATAATTGTTATTCCAGAGATAATCCGCGTCGCGTTCTGTTGTCGATGAGCATGCTCCCATATGCACAATGGCGCTGACGTCAAAGGGCAACTGATCATCGCAAATCAGCCGTAAAAAATTGTCTTTATGTATGTAATCGGCAAAACGCAGGTTGACCAGATTTTTCCACTTATCATCGGTACCCAGGCTATCAACTATCACGATATCATCGATACCTTCCTGATTGAGACGCCAGACAAAAGCGCTGCCAATAAACCCCGCGCCACCCGTAACAACTATCATATCTTTTACTCCTCCGCTTTTTAAAACCTTTATATGTATCTAATACTGAAAAGAAATACTGTCAATAACGAAAATGCCTCTCCTTTTATTGCAGCCTCGTTGATTCATTATTGAGAGTTAGAACGCGGCAGGGATTATCATACCAAGTTGCTTTCAAAAACAAAATATGAATTTTTGAAAGCTTACTTGGTATTATGCCAGGCTAATCAACCTTTTAATCTTTGATAGCTACTTGGTATCGGATTTAATCATCATAAAATTAACCTGTCTGCCGGTGATCCCGCCGGAACCACGATGCGAGAAAAACATATCCTGATTACATGTAGTGCAGTAACCTGCGACTTCTATATTATTTTCCGGAACACCTGCCTCCAGAATCTGTCTGCGATTGGCTTCGACCAAATCCAGCATCCATTTGTCTTTTTTCTTACCATGCTGCAAAAAGAAATCAGAATTATTCTGCTGACGAAAAGTGTCCGCTGTTACCTGATCAACTTCGTAACAGCATTTGCCAATTGATGGCCCAATCGCCGCCAGAATGTCTTTCGGCAGACAACCGTATTGTTTCTGCATCAACCTGATAACTTTAGCGCTGATTTCCAGCGCAGTACCCTTCCAGCCGGCATGCACAACAGCAATCACCTTTTTCACTTGATCAACGATAAACACCGGCACACAATCCGCCGTTTTGATGCAAATCGCCAGGTCAGCGCTGGAAGTAACAATCGCGTCATAATTGAGCTCACCGTTTGAAGAAAAATAGCTGCCGTGCGATTTGATAACAAAAATCGCGTCGCCGTGAACCTGATTGACAACCAATAATTGCTCCATCGGGATGGCGAAAGCCGTGGCCAGACGATCCCAGTTTGACAAAACGCGGAATTCCTCATCTCCTTCGCGGAAACTCATATTGAGACTTTTATAATCGTCGCGGGAGGCGCCGCTGCGCCGCGTGCAAAATGCGTGCTCCAGGAAATCGCAGTTACTCAAAATAGGCGATTGCAGATATTCAATAGTCTTCTTTTTTCCCAGAGAAAACATCTTTGATCACCTCAGCTGCTCTTTCCAGTTAGTCGAACCGGAATCAATAATATCGGGGCTGCGGCTGATACGGAATTGCTCGCAAAGATCACTCAAGTCCTTTGGCATTTCGGCAGTAAATACCATTCTCTCACCACTTACAGGATGAAGAAAGGATAACTGCGCAGCGTGCAAGGCCTGCCTGGTTAGAGCTTTTAATTGTTTTTTCAGCTCCGGATTGGCGATAGTACGCATTCTATTTGTCGCGCTTCCGTACACAGCATCTCCTACAACCGGATAGCCACGATCAGACAGATGCACACGAATCTGATGCGTGCGCCCTGTTTTGATCTCTACATCCAGCAAAGTTGCCAGGCCGTAACGTTCGCGTACTTTCCAGAGAGTGAGGGCGTCTTTCCCCCGCTTGCTTTTTGTGGACATCTTTTTACGATCGGTTGTGTGCCTGCCCACAGGCAAAACTATTTCTCCACTATTGCCTTTCACGTCGCCCCAGACCAATGCTCGGTAAACTTTGTGCACATCATGCTTTTCAAACTGGGAGGATAGATTTCTGTGCGCGTCATCATTTTTGGCGGCAACGATCAGGCCGGAGGTATCTTTATCCAGACGATGGACAATGCCCGGTCGCACCACACCACCTATTCCCGATAGATCGTGGCAATGGAAAAGCAGCGCGTTGACCAGCGTGTTTTCGTAGTTGCCCGGAGCCGGATGCGTAACCATACCGGCGGGCTTATTGATGACAATAATTGCCGCGTCCTCATAAACAATATCAAGATGGACATCCTGAGGCGAGGCAACGGACTGAATCACCGGCTTCAGTTTTAGCTCAATGACGTCACCGGCTTTGAGCAATTGACTGACTTTGGGAACTTTCCCGTTAACCAGAATATCGCCTTCTTCAATGGCGTGCTTGACCTGAGACCGCGAAAGTGCGTTATGATTTGCGGCCACAAAAACATCCAACCTCTGGCCTTCTTGATCTTCATTCACCACAAAACGCATTTCTGTGGGCTGCTGAATTTCTATGGACAAATCATTCCTCCATTATGTGTTTCAATTCCTTCGTAAGTTAGGTCAGTTCTCATTGTAAGGTGTTTTTTATTTGATAGTCTCCTGACTCTGCAATGACATCTTTTGTTTTTGCTGTCACCTTATCAAGCAACGGCTGATTTGTTAACATCAAATAAATTACAACCGATACATGATGAGCAAATTGAGCCAGACCTCTTTGATTGAATCTTTCTAAAATTTCATTAAGGTTTGATAATGAATCAAGATTTGTAATAAACTCTTCCTGCTCCTCTTTAGGCATATCTGATAAATCCAATCGACTCTTCATAGACGCAATAACTTCTTTTACCGCTCTATACGCTTCATTTTCCATAATGTATTCCTTTCTTCAAAAGGTCATCCGTTAATTAATACCTTGTTTTGATGTTGCGGCAAGTACCCATGAATTCCCCCGCAGTTAATCAACACCCCCTTTTAAAAAATAAACCCGTGCTGAAGGACACGGGTCATAAAATCTATTATGTTTCGAGCCTTTAGCACATTTATATAGCGGAGCAAGTAACAAGATAAATTGCCGCTTTTGTAGTTAAATTATATAGTAAAATGCAGATAAATGCAAGATATTTCTTAGGGAATTATCAGATTACGTCACCATTGAGCGGTGAGTGAAACGCCACCGGGCTGGCATTCTTGCATGCAAAAGCCGACGGTATTTGCGCTCGTACGATTGACTCGACCGTGCGAAACTCCGGGAGGCATCTTCAATTGGAGAAAACATTAATCTCTGGTAATGCTGGATTGGTGAGGTTTAACTGAAGTTGTCAATTTAATAGCACCATAATATCCCTCTTTCATCCATAGCTCTGCTGCAATTCTTAATAAATAATTTATCGCTCGCTTTTGTAAGCGCTTGTATCCTGTTTTGGAACAGGATTAAAACATTTTTAACCATTTCTCTAAACTTTAATAAAGCAATAAAAGTTTATCCAACTCTCTTGGAGATAGATGAATATTAAATTTTCTTTTTATTTCATCCCTCAGCTTTAGGCATCTGATACAATAATCAGTATATTCCAAATCCACATTCATGCTTTTTATGAATGTCTTGTTTTGTGGCGGAACTAATTTTCTGATAGACTTCATCGCCCTAGAATCAAAAATAAAAAATAGAGCCGGTTTGTGAAAATGGAGATATTTTGAAGCCAAAGATCTTTTTTCCATCCCCGTAATGTATTTAAATAAATTCATTAAGTTACCATGTACGACAAGAATTTCTTCCATATTGTCAAATGTTGGACATTTGAATTCAACTAGGGTTTCAATCCATTGGTCAACATTTCCTCTAATATCTCCTCTCTTAATTGTTGGCCCAACTTTTTGTATATAAAATTCATCATTATTGTATTGTAGCTCTTTTTTTCTTCTTTCAATGGCAGCCGCGTATGATCTACCAATAATCATTATTTTGGCTAATATGTGGTCTATCTTTTTATGTTCTGGATATTTTTCACATAAATCATAAAGTATTTTATTACTAAAATCCCATACTGATTTTTGCTTAGCCTCGTTAATATTTTGCTTGGTTATATTTTTCATTTTTTTCAACTCCATTTATTTCTTCTCCTCATCAACATGATACATAAACTTTAACCTGAGGAACCGTTCTATTTAATTACTATCAATTAGCTAATATTTGCCGCAGACCTTCCACAATAAAGCCAAATTCATCTTCGGAAACTGTGCGCAAATCAATCAGGATTTCATCTTTATCCACGCGAACAATTACCGGTACTTCCATATTACGTAGTTTTTCTTCCATACGGCTGGCCGTCATTTTTTTATTTTTAATGCCCACTAAAATGGAGGGAATCTTTTGTGTCGGCAAAGATCCGCCGCCGGCTGCGGCAAAATTTTCGTGAATCATAAATTCCAATGGCTCAAGATTGGCTTTCTGCAATTTACTCAGCAACTTGCTCGCGCGTTTTTTGACTGCGGCAACAGGTTCGGTTAATGCCTTAAGCGACCTTAGCTTATTTGTCGCCAAAGCAGGTCGCAGATATTGCATCAGGGTTGCCTCAAGTGCCGCCAGGGTGAATTTATCAATACGCAGGGCGCGATTGAGCGGGTTTTTTTTGATTTTAGCAAGCAGTACTTTTTTACCGGTAATAATGCCTGCCTGCGGTCCGCCCAGCAATTTATCACCGCTGAAGGTAACTATATCAACTCCGGCAGACAAAACATCACGCACTGTCGGCTCATGCTGCAATCCGTATTGATCTAGATCAATCAAACAACCGCTACCCAGATCATCCATCACCGGTATCGCGTGTTTCTTTCCCAAAGCAACCAGGGGGATGATTTCCGCCTCTTCGGTAAAACCGACTATGCGAAAGTTGCTGGTGTGTACTTTTAGGATCAGGCCGGTCGCAGGACAGATAGCTTTTTCGTAATCGTCAAGACGCGTGCGGTTGGTCGTGCCTACTTCACGCAAGATGGAACCACTCTTGCTCATAATCTCCGGAATACGAAACTCACCGCCGATTTCAATTAGTTCACCACGCGAAACAATAGATTCCTTACCTTCGGAAAGTGTGTTGAGCACCAGCAAAACGGCCGCGGCGTTGTTGTTGACAATTAACGCGTCTTCGGCTCCGGTTAAAGCGCAAATCAGAGAGCTGACATGATCGTAGCGCTGACCACGCTGGCCTGACGCCAGATCAAACTCCAGGTTGGAATAGCCCTTCCCCACTTCCAGAATCCTTTGCAAGGCTTCAGGGCAAAGCGGCGCGCGGCCAAGGTTGGTATGTAAAATGACACCTGTGGCATTGACCACTTTTACTAAATGATAGCGGTAAAAGCCTTTAATCGTTTGCTCCACAATGCCCACGACACTTGCCGCATCCGAAGAAAGCTTCGGCAGGTTTTTTTCTTTTACTTCAATAATTTTATCTCTTAAATTTTGCACAACATTCCGGCATGTTTCCAGAACAATTTCCCGCGACGCTAAGTCATAGATGCCGCTTTTTTCCAGAAGAAGGATTACTTCGTCAATTTTCGGAAGACCCCGGAGCATTTCTTTTCTTTTATCATCCATAAAAACTCCTCTTTTATATTAACTTTATGAAATCCCGGCCTGCTTCCGGCAGTAATCGCGAAAGTTGTTTACCGCGATAAAAAACTCCCGCATCATAATCACCCAGAAGTACCGCCCCCGCGGTGTTAAATGCAGATTGGGAGGAAAATACCGAAAAGATCCGGCCAGAATAAAAGCTATCATTTCCTTCCAGAGTGTTTTTAAAAATTTGCCGCCATATTTTTGCTCTGCCGCGGTAACATCCATTTTAGTGCTAAACAACTTCATTAAAAAATCATAACTCATTTGATCGCGTAGATTGAATTTGCGGGAAGCTTTCAGCGGCAACATACCGTGATCCAGGCAATCAATATACTCGGCAATGTCAAAAGTGTTGGCGTAGCAAACACCTCCAAAATAGCCAATGGCACCGCTTCCCAAGCCTGCGTATTCATCATAATCGACAACGTATTCATCAATCAGCGTTTGCTTGCCATGCCTGCGGGAAAAACACCAGGCAGAAGAAGATTTATACTCTGTTTCCAGGCACCGAATAATGAGCTGATATAATCTTTTTTCACGGGCGAAATTAACCAAGCCTACAGTATCCTCCATCAATCTTTGAGTAATTGTGGAAATCATTAATGGATAAAAGGTAATTTGTTCCATCTGGAGATTGAGCAGGATCGCCAAATCTTCACCAAGCATTTGCGGAGTTTGCCCCGGAAAATTGAAAATCATATCGGCATTGACAGTATCAAATAAACCCATTGTTTGTCTTAATCTTTCGGCGATAACTTCACCTGCGCCATATTTTTCGTAACGGCCGATTTTTTTGAGCAGCTCATTATTAAAAGTTTGCACACCCACGGAGAGTCTGTTGACACCGCTTTGCCGCAGTATTTCAATATTGCGGTCAGTCAAGTGATTAGGATTTGTTTCCACAGAAATTTCTTTAATGGCAAAGCTTTTGCGGGCAAGCCTAAGTAAGTCCGCTAATTCTTCGATGAGAACCGTGGGAGTACCGCCGCCCACATAAATTCCACTAAATTTATATCCCTTTTCGCGGTAGAGATTGATTTCGCGCGAGAGCGCTCCAAAATATTTTCGAGTTAGCCCCTCTTCAAAACGCACCCGGTGAAAGGAACAATAAGGACAAAGCTCCTCACAAAAAGGAATGTGGATGTAGAGCAGACGTGATTTCTCATCCGTGCAGGAAGGAAGCAAAGGCTTTACACCTTCTTCAAATTTCAGCGCCCGGGCAAATTGCCTTTTGGCTATTTGAGTAACAATTTGATTGATCATATCTAAACCTGTATCATTACATTAGTTCAAGTTATGCCATTTCGATTTCAAAGGATAACGCGGCGGCAAGGAGGAGGCACCGGAAGCGTATTTTTACATACGCTGAGGAAGCCGACGACGATGCCAACAAAGTTAGCCTTCGCGCGCGAAATGGTATTATTGTTTAACAAAAGATGTGCCCATATTGCAAGCAACTATTCTTACCAAAATGCTTCTGCATAAGGTGTCATTAATTCGTCCCGTCAAACTACGTTTACGGGATTGTTCGACCTGCAAGCTTTAGTGCACGGTATTTCTGAAGCTTGGGTCTCACTAACTAACAAATTCCGATGCGTCGCAGATGACCTTCAGGTTACTGCGCTTTTGATTAAGGTGTCCATTATCCCGCTTCGCTTCTCTCGCGGGATAATTCGACTAACAAATTCCGATGCGCTCTGCTTTCGGAATTTGAGTCTCATTACTTGAAATAAGAAGGATTAGATGTTATATGCCGGAAAAATAATGTTCCGGTGATAATCCATGCCTAAAGATAATGTTTTAACTCTATGGAATGACAAAGGTATCAATGAAAAGGACACCTCCGCTTTAAGAAAAAAATCCAAAGAAGTACCGGCGCCCCTGGATAAGGAATCCCGCGAGATAATTAAAACATTGATTGATTCTTTTTTGGCAAGAGATGATGCTTCGGGGCTGGCCGCGCCGCAAATCGGCATAACCAAAAGAATAGTTGTTTTTCGCACCAAAGGCTTCGGTGAAGGAGGAAAAGTAAAAAGTCCCGATGAGTTTGAAGTATTGGTTAATCCAAGAATTACTCAATCGCGTGGTGAAAAAGTGATGATGACCGAAGGTTGCCTTTCCTGCCCGGAGATTCAGGTGGAAATCAGCCGCTTCCCCGAAATAAAAGTTCGTGCCCTCAATGAAAAGGGAGAGAAAATCAACAAGAGGTATCTGGATTACGTCGCCCGCGTTGTGCAGCATGAACTCGATCACCTTGATGGTAAATTAATCGTTGACTACGAAGGCGCAATTTATTATCCCAAAAACAAACAAGAATTTTTCGATAAACTTTTTAAAGATTAATCTATGGAAAACAATTGAAAAAGACGTCTTTATACGAAAAACACGTTGCCCTGAAAGCCAAAATCATAGATTTTGGCGGCTGGGCTATGCCCGTGCAATAC
>Ga0209777_10009532_pt1 | contig 10425 bp, 10 predicted proteins | sample FrelakmetHBP12HB_FD_187147 | JGI IMG/M metagenome (GOLD analysis project Ga0209777, IMG submission 187147) | Freshwater lake sediment microbial communities from the University of Notre Dame, USA, for methane emissions studies -HBP12 HB (SPAdes)... | ecosystem: Environmental > Aquatic >... | reverse complement strand
CGTGATTTTCATCCGCTTTTTCTGCTTTATCATTTCGCCTTTTTGATGAGTATCTTTACGATTCCCTACGCCTTAAAAATAGTATCCATCACTTTTTCCGGCGGCTCCGTTTCACCGGCAACTATGCTGGCTTTCTTTTTCCTTTTTACCAGCAGTTTCCAGTCTCTTTTATTCGCGATGTGGATGGATATTCAGGATAATGAAAGGCTTTATAAAACATGATGGCTTTTGAGGAGAATAAACAAGTTATGACAAAAAAAAACAAAACTCTTTCTATTGCCGTAATGGGGGCGGGAAATTGGGGAAAAAATTTAATTCGCAATTTTTTTGAATTAAATGCGCTAAAAGTTATCTGCGATAAGGATGAAGCGTCACTAAAACAAATGCGGAAACTTTACCCTTCCTGTGACTTTTCTACTTCATTAACCGATGTGATTTCCCGCGATGATATTTCCGGGGTTGTTATCGCCACGCCGGCGGAAACTCATTTTATGCTGGCACGGAAGGTATTACTTTCCGGCAAACACGTTTTTGTGGAAAAACCCCTTACTCTTTCGGGAAAAGACGCCGAGGAGCTGATTGACCTGGCTAAAAAGAAAAATTTAGTTTTAATGGTCGGCCATCTTCTACAGTATCACCCTGCTTTTATTAAATTGAAACAACTGGCACAGGAAGGCGAACTGGGCCGGATCAATTATATATACTCTCACCGCTTAAACCTGGGAAAAATCAGAAGGGAAGAAAATATTTTATGGTCTTTCGCCCCGCATGATATTTCAATGATTCTTGCTCTGGCCGGCGAAGTACCGGAAAGCGTCATCGCTACCGGCGGAAATTATCTGCATAAAAAAATCGCCGATGTCACGACAACTCATCTGGAATTCTCCTCCGGCCTGAAAGCTCATGTGTTTGTTTCCTGGCTGCATCCGTTTAAAGATCAAAAACTGGTTGTCGTCGGCGATCAAAAAATGGCTGTGTTTGACGATACCCTGCCCTGGGAAGAAAAACTGCTTATCTATCCGCACCATGTGAATTGGGAAAATAACGTTCCGGTGCCGACCCGCGGAGTTCCGGAACGCGTTTCTATTCCTTTTGCCGAACCGCTAAAAGTCGAATGTGAGCATTTTCTTGATTGCGTTGAAAAAAGAAAACAGGCGTTGACTAACGGTGAAGAAGGATTGCGCGTACTAAAAGTTTTAAACGCTTCTGAACGTTCATTGAATGAAAATGGATTGAGAATCAATTTAAAAAGTGATTCCGGTTTGAGTCCAAAGAATAAAGAGAACTACGATGTCCACCCCACATCACAAGTTGATGATGGCGTCGAAGTTGGAGCAGGAACAAAGATATGGCATTTTTCCCATATAATCGCCGGCTCCAAAATCGGCAAAGACTGTTCAATTGGTCAGAATGTTGTTATCGGTCCTGACGTTACTGTCGGCAATGGCTGCAAGATACAAAACAATGTATCTGTTTATAAAGGCGTGACCTTTGAAGATTATGTTTTTTGCGGCCCATCAGCTGTTTTTACAAATGTTATTAATCCCCGTTCTGAAATTAAAAGAATGTCGGAGATTAAACCGACTCTGGTTAAAAAAGGCGCTTCACTTGGCGCTAATTGCACGATTGTCTGCGGCCATACTATAGGGCGTTACGCTTTTATCGCGGCTGGCGCGGTAGTTACCAAAGATGTCCTTGATTATGCCCTGATGATCGGCAACCCGGCGCGGCAAAAAGGCTGGCTGTGCCAGTGCGGCAACAAGCTAAACAGTAAATATCACTGTCCGCAGTGCGGCAATAAATATAAGTTGAAAAAGAATAAACTTTTACAAACAAGCATATAATTATCGGCATTGAATGTTCTGTATCCTAATATTGACTAATACCTTTTTTTATATGATACTTGACAAAATAGATTTCAGTATAATGGAATGAATTTTATGCATAACGAATTTACGGCTATAGTTGAACAAGATGGTGACTGGTTTATCTCTTATAGTCCTGAAATACCGGGAGCAAATGGTCAAGGCGTTACAAAAGATGAATGTCTGAAAAGCCTTTCGGAAGCTATTGACATGATTCTGGAAGACCGGAGAGAAGATGCATTACGTAGCTTACCTGCCAACGCGCGCCGCGAAATGGTTTGTATAGGATGAAAAGAAATGAATTGCTCAAGCATCTGCGGCTTCATGGCTGTTATCTGAAACGAGAAGGAAGAGCACATTCCCTTTGGACAAATCCCAATACCGGAAGAATCGAAGCTGTTCCGCGTCATCAGGAGATATCAGACAAGCTCGCCATCAAAATGTGCCCCTTTCAATACCGGATATAAAATGAAAATGCTGCTGATTACAAGTAGTTTCCCCAATGATAAAAGCATCGGCGGCATATTTATTCCGGATACCATTAAGGCGCTAAATACTTTAGGCGTACAAGTTCATGTTTTAACGCAAAATTGTGATGGCTCTGATTCTATTACTGAAACATTATGGGATGGTTGTTCCATTACTTATTTCGGTTGGCACGGTGGAGATATACCTCTTGTAGAATTGATAAAGAAATGGATTTCTGGAATACCCTTAATATTCCAATATTTCATAAACGGATATTTATCGGGAAAGACTGTTTGCCGCCATTGGCGGCCTGATATAATACTTGCCGAATGGCTTATCCCATCAGGATTAATAGCTGCAATTATTTCCAAATTTACAAAAATACCATACTGCTGCCGGGGGTTGGGTACTGATGTTTATTTATCATCTAAAAACTCTTTAATCCGTCCATTTATTAAATATGTTGCCAGAAACAGCACCTATCTTTTTGCCGATGGTTTCGACCTTTGCCGGGAAACATCGGCGCTTGCCGATGGCAAGGAATGTTATTTCGCTGCCACTGCCAGAAAATTGGAAGATAAAAAATCTGATTTTCTCCACCTCGATGATACAGGTCTTTTTACTTTCTGCAGCGTAGGCCGACTCCATCAAGTCAAGGGATTTGATTTTTTAATTAAAGCATGTTTACTTCTTAAAAAGAAAAACATAACTTTTAGATGCTATATCGTGGGCGAAGGAGAAGAAAAAGAAGCACTTGAAGATCTAATTAAGAGTTCAGCTCTGGATAGAAACGTAATTCTAACTGGCCGACTGGAAGACGGCGATATCAGCGATCTCTTCCGTCATGTTGATTGTATAGTTATCCCGTCTTTAAGCGAAAGCATCCCTCTAGTTTTATCTGAAGGAGTGAATGCACATAAACCTTTTATTGTAACAAATGTCGGTGATATGGGTTATCTTGCTGAAAAATATAATTTGGGGTATGTTGTGGAAAAAGAAAATTATAATGATCTTGCCGAAGCGTTAATAAAAATGAGCGATGCAAAAATGCGGACTTCATTTTATGATAAGCATAATTACGATGAACTAAGTTCAATTTTATCGCCGGATTCAGGGGCGAGGGCTATTTATGAAAAAATCAAAGGATTAAAAAAATAATATGAGCGCTAAAAAAGTATTGATAACCGGCGCCGGTGGTTTTATCGGCAGCCATCTTGCGGAAAGGCTCACAGAACTCGGGTATTCTGTACGCGCTTTTGTGCGCTATAACTCCAACAACAACTGGGGTTGGCTGGAACAATCTTCATATTTGAAAGATATAGAAATATATTCCGGCGACATTCGAGATTTCGATTCCGTCAGAAAAGCAATGTCCGGCTGCAAAGAAGTATATCATCTAGCGGCGCTTATCGGGATACCTTATTCATACGATTCTCCCCTTGCCTATATTAAGACCAATATTGAAGGCACATATAATGTATTGGAAAATGCCAGGCTGGGAAATTTTGAAAATGTGGTTATTACCTCAACAAGCGAAACGTATGGTACAGCCCAATTCGTACCCATTTCTGAAAATCATCCTCTGGTAGGTCAATCACCTTATTCGGCGTCAAAAATTGCCGCTGATCAACTGTCTTTAAGTTATTGGCTTTCTTTTCAGCTGCCGGTAAAAATCGTCCGGCCTTTTAATACGTATGGTCCCCGTCAATCATCAAGAGCGATAATTCCTACTGTGATATTTCAGATACTATCCGGCAAAAAAAAATTAACTTTGGGCAATATCTCCCCTACCCGTGATTTAACTTTTGTGAAAGACACTGTTGAAGGTTTTATTGAAATAGCTAAAACCAGCAGCCTTACCGGAGTAGTCACTAATATTGGCAGTGGTTTTGAGATATCTGTAAAAGATTTGGCAATAAAAATTGCCCGGTTCTTTAATATAGAAATTGATTTTCAAACGGCATCAGAACGACAGCGCCCGGAAAATAGTGAAGTCGAACGCCTTTTTTGTGATAATAATAAAATTTTTACGAATACAAAATGGCGTCCTCAATATTTACTTGAGCAGGGTCTTCAGCAGACCATTGATTGGATTAAAAATAATATTCATATCTACAAGCCCGATATCTACATAAAATAGGTGATAATATGCAGGCTATAATTCTGGCGGGTGGCAAAGGTACGAGATTAAAACCTTATACTACTGTTTTACCTAAGCCACTCTTACCGATAGGCGATTTTCCTATTCTGGAAGTTGTCATCAAACAACTCAAAAAAAATGGTTTTAAAAAAATTATCATGGCTATCGGACATCAACATGACCTTTTCATCGCCTTTTTTGGAAATGGCAAAAAATGGGGCATCCCCATTGAATATTATGTTGAAAAAGAGCCCATGGGTACTGCCGGAGCAATTCGTCATATTGATAATCTGGATGATAATTTTTTAATGATGAACGGTGACGTATTGACTGATCTCAATTTTAAGGAACTCTTTCATATTCACAAGAATAAAAAAGCGGATCTCACTATTGCTACTCACCAAAGGACACAAGATATCAATTACGGAACATTGGAATATAACCATGAAGGTTTTTTAACTAAATTTATAGAAAAACCATCAATTCCTTTCAGTGTCAGCATGGGAGTTTATATTCTTTCCCGAAGTGTATTACGCCTTATACCGAAGAAGGGCCGCTTTGATTTTCCCGATTTAGTTCAAAAAATACTAGTGGAGAAAATGCATGTATATTGTCATCCCTACGATGGTTACTGGATGGATATCGGACGTCCCGAAGATTATGAACAGGCGATTGACGATTACGAAAATATTAAGGACCGACTATGAATAATCTAAATCCGGTAATTCCTCTTTTTGATCTCAACTATGGAAGTGAAGAAGAGGAAGCTGTGTTACGTGTTTTACGTAGCAAGTGGCTTACCATGGGGCCGGAAACGGAAGCACTGGAATACGAATTTGCCGAATATTTTAAAGTAAAACATGCCCTGGCCTTAAGCAGTTGCACCACTGCTTTACATTTGGCCAATCTGGCTGTTGGTGTAAAACAGGGAACCGAAGGAATCTGTCCTTCACTTACTTTTGTCGCCACATCTAATTCGGTTATTTATGCCGGAGGAACTCCTGTTTTTGCCGATATCACTTCAACGGACGATTGGACAATTTCTCCCCATGAAATCGAAAAAAAGATAAACAAAAATACTCGATCAATAATAGTCATGCATTATGGCGGTTTCGCCTGCCAGATGGATGAAATTATTGAAATTGCAAATCGCTACAAAATTCCAGTAATCGAAGACGCGGCTCATGCACCTGGCTCAATGTATAAAGATAGATTTCTGGGAGCAATAGGAGATATCTCTTGTTTTTCTTTTTTTTCCAATAAAAATATTTCTACAGGTGAAGGCGGTATCATCTGTACTAATAATGATGATTATGCAAACTACATAAAAAAAATCCGTTCTCATGGAATGACCAGCGCAACATTGGATCGCCATCAAGGCCATGCATATAGCTATGATGTGACTGACCTGGGTTATAATTATCGTATTGATGAAATTCACGCCGCCCTAGCCCGGTGTCAATTAAAGAAATTGGAAACCGGAAATGAAAGCCGCCGCCTGGCAGCAACTCATTACAAAGATGCGTTATCTAAAATCGACAAAATCAAGATTCCCTTTGTTAATTATTGTTTTTCCGCTAATTGTCATATCTTTCCTATACTTCTTGATAAAAGTATAGATCGTCACAGTTTGATGGTTTTTCTGCGGGGAAAAGGCATTCAAACCAGTATCCATTATCCGCCTGTGCATATGTTTTCATATTACCGGGGAAATCATAAGACAACAATTCTTCCCCTAACCGAAGAAATCGGCACGCGAGAAGTAACATTGCCGATGTTCCCGACAATCACCGACGGGCAAATATGCTTTATTGCGGAAAAGATGAGGGACTTTTTTCAGAAATAAATGGATTAATTTTATCTGCTATTGTAAAAAATGATAAATATTAAAAGCATACATTATTCTTGTGGCGATGATTTTTGTAATTCGCAAATTCCAGAGTCGCGAGCGTTTTTAAATTGGGACTTTATTGAAACGCTTTCTAAAGCCTCCGGATACAAAAATATCAGTGTTACGATTGAAGCCGACGGCGGGAAATATATAATTCCTTTTTTAGAACGAAAAGCACTTGGAATCTATCCTATCGCTTTCAGCCTGCCTTTTGGGCTTTATGGTGGAATCGATGTATCTGATGCCGAATTATATATCGAACTTATGAAACATATAAAAAAGTTTCTTGGTTGTGCCATAGTCTGGCAAAATCCATTAGATCCGGTTCTTCCACGAATAAATCTGCCTTCGCTATGTCACGCCTATACCCATGTTTTTGAATTTGGTAATGCCACTTATGAAGATGTCTTCAAAACCATTTTCGACGCGAAGCTGAGGAATCAGATCCGAAAGGGGGAGAAATCGAATTTGACCATCAGAGAAGGTAATGATGAAGACATAATTAATGCGTTTTATGAATTGTATGTTTTGACTAACTTGCGGTGGGGCAAAAGGCATCCCAAATATTCTATCGACTTTTTTACGGTATTCGAAGGAAAACCATATTTTGAAATCAAACTTTCGATGTTTGAAGAAAAAGTTGTTTCGGCTATTGTCCTTCTGAAACTATCCGGTCAATACCTCTATTGGTTTGGTGCTTTAAATAAAGACTATGGTGAATATTGTCCCAATCACCTTTTGCTTGCTAGGACAATAAGAAAGGCCATTGAGGCGCGTGCGGAATTCTTTAATTTTGGAGCAAGCGGAAAACTCATCGATGTAAAAAAATTCAAGGAATCATTTGGCGCAAAAGAAATCCCCTATGATATTTATTTCATGGGAAATCCCATAACAAGATATGCGCTCGCAAAGTTAATGCGGAGGCAATGATTTGAACTTCAAGAAAGTACTGCAATATATTCTCACTCTGGCAATAATATTTGCAGTTGGATATTTTTTCTATTTGGAATTCAAAAAAAACTGGGATGCGATAAGGGCATATCATTTTGCTATTAATTTTTACTATATTGTCGCTTCGATTTTCGTAATTACGATAGGATTCCTCGTGGATACATATATCTGGCAAATTTTCTTGAATGACTACCTTCCGAAAAAACTAAATTTTTTTGAAAGCATAGCCTTATATAATACTACCGCCATGCTTAAATATATTCCTGGAAGAATTTGGTCATACACGGCTCAACTAGCACTAATGTCATCTAAAGGGATTTCCAAAACAGTATTGATTTATATTAATATGATCTGCTTCATTTGTCTTGTTTTCGTTTCATCTATATATGCTTTATATTATTATCTTTTCTATTTACAAATGACACCTTGGGAAATTTCCATTTTGATATTTATTCTGTTAATTACTCTGGATTTTGTTTTTGTCATCTGGAATACCCCGATAATAAATTACCTGATAATTCCCATAAACCGCATATTCAAAAGGGAGATACAACCTATAAAAACGAGAAAACTTCTTCTTATATATGTGCAATTGGTCTATTTACTTTCCTATATACCTATGGGAATAGGCATGTATTTTCTTGCTAAAGGAATAGGCATGGAAATTCCCTTTTTCAGCATACTGCCTATTATAGCCACGCTTTCTGTATCATTAGTATTAGGCTATATTGCTTTTTTCAGCCCGGGCGGGTTGGGTGTAAGGGAAGGTACAATGCTTGTGATGCTGAAGCAATTTTCTAATGTCGAAACTGCGCTGATTCTGCCTATTGCGATGCGATTGATATATATCATTATCGAGCTTTTGCTGGGGATTATTGGAATACTTGCAGGCATGAAATATGGCTATTTTCCTAAACAGGTGAAAAGCCGGCAAAAGCAATGATTATCGGATTTCGCTAAACCTAACGCCATACAATTGAGAATATTAAATGAAACTGACTTTCGTATCCATAGAAGATAGCACATAACCGCTCTCGGTCATAGACACCCAACCCTATATTTTACAGTCTATATTTCATTGACACACAAGGCCAACCATCGTATACATTTAACTCACAGAAGCAAGTTCTTATCAAAGAGCAGGTAACTGGCAATTCCCCAATGGTAAAGAATATGCTGGCTGTTGCCGACGTGGTGGAGGGCATGGCTTCCCACCATCCCTATCGTCCCGGCTTGGGTATTGAAGCGGCCCGGGAAGAGATCGTAAAAAATAAAGGAATTCTTTATGACTATGCTATCGCAGATGCCTATCTGAGATTATTTCGGGAGAAAGGCTATCAGCTTACATAAGCCGTAATAATATTTCTTTTTATCTCTGGCTACGGTTTTTATCAAAGTTATCAACTGAATAATATAAAAGGTGGTTTCTGAAAATAAAGAATATCAAAATTATATCCATCTCTCTGGATTACTTTAGTACTATTAATATTTTTGGACTATTTTCTGCTTAATCAATGTCATCCATTAAAAGAAATTACTCGTAATATATTAGGTATCCATTTCACTGATAAGTTTAGTACGATTTAAGGTGGGAATCCACTGCTAGAGGTAAGGGACTACTCGTCGAATCCATTTTACGGTTTTTATAATGGTCTATCAACGGATCGCCGTCAGACCTGTCACCCCTTTCCAAGCCCTCTTGAGTGCGTCTGAGATTCGCCTTATTTGCCTATAACTCGCAAGTGCGATCCGTAAAAAACCTGTCTGCCAATAGAGCACAGAATAATCCACGGCGTGTGCCCCAAAGGATTCTTTGAATTGTGTGATTCCCGGCCGCGCCCCTGTCCCGCTCTTCACCCTTCCGCCAAAACCAACCATGTCATAAACCTTGAATCCTCGTTTCGTGCACCAGCGAAGTATCTCCCACTGCAGCAAGTGATTGGCTGAGAGTTTTCGCTGTTCGTGGTCGGTCGCCCCGTCCCACCAGTAGCAGCGACCGTTATCGAAGAGGATCCATGCCGCCGCCATCAGCTTACCACGCTGCGTTGCTGACACCACGCGGAGGTTTAGCGATTCTTGCTCCTTCAGAAGTTCACGATACAGCTCCAAGGGAAAGTTGGGCGCGATTCCTTGACGCTGAGTATATGTCGACTGTAAGAGCCGCAGGTACTCGACGAGGAATGCTTCGTCACGAATCCAGTGAATTCTTATGCCATGGCGAAACGCAGCATAGCGGATTTCATTTCTCGCTTTTCGTTTGACCTGTTTCCAGGTAACCTCGACGGTGGATCCTAGCGGGACTTCGAGGTTTTTGAGAATCTCCGCTCGAGCCCCTCCAGGCAACCGCGCGTTCATTTCATCCCAACAGAGCTGGAAATGGCTGATGCCGTTCTTTTTGACCCACGCATCAAAGGCGGCAAGTACTTCTTCTCGCTTATTATCAGGGATGAGTGGCAGAAGTCTCGGCGTTGCATGACCGGGCAATGGACATCCGTAAAGCTGTAATGCAAATTTGCGCAATACGAAGACTGGGCAGACACCCTGCAACGAATCGCCAGCAAATAGACCGAGGTACCAGATATTCGATCCGTAAACTCGGGCCGCTGCTTCAAGCCAGCCGACTCTGTGAAATACGGTACGCTCCGGATGGTTCTGGATGAAGCTGTTATAATCTGCAACCGAGATATCTCGAATCACCATACGAAATGCGTCCCATCATTTGAGGAGGTGAAACACGAACAAGGCGTCTTGCCATCGCTTTGTCCTTAAATCGCAGAATCGGCGGTTCCACATCACCTCCAGCCTTGCCAGCAGCGGGATCAAGAACGCCGGAAGAATGCGAAACCATACAAGGTAAATCCAGAAAAATCGCGGCTGTCGAACCGTTACAGCGGAATCCAATTCAAATCCCGCTGTTTTAAATAGATCGATAAGCTCGTCAACGCTCCGTTTCCTGGTCAGGGGGGTCTTTGGGTGACGCTGCCAAAACGGCGACTCCGATACCTGCTCTAACAGGTACACTTTACCCATCGGCTCCAGGATGCGACCGAAATCCTTCAGAATATCTGCCATCGCTTCATCAGGAACATGGCACAGAACCTCCCTTGCCA
>Ga0209777_10009530_pt1 | contig 10425 bp, 7 predicted proteins | sample FrelakmetHBP12HB_FD_187147 | JGI IMG/M metagenome (GOLD analysis project Ga0209777, IMG submission 187147) | Freshwater lake sediment microbial communities from the University of Notre Dame, USA, for methane emissions studies -HBP12 HB (SPAdes)... | ecosystem: Environmental > Aquatic >... | reverse complement strand
CTAGATCTTGCGCATTGTACTGTCCAGCCACCTCGGTGATCACAGGCAAATCCTCCGAAAAACGATTTGCATCCATGTAACACCTCTATATTTAGCCTTTGTGACCTTCCGGAGGACCGCATTCTTTGGAGGAATTTGGAGGAATATTGATATACGGACAGCTCGAACCCAATTCATGAGGGGTTGTCTATCAAAGAGGAGATCTGGATCGAGAAGTACCGGCCTGAGAAGCTGGACGACATTGTAGGCCAGGACGAGATAATCCGACGTCTCAAGTCCTATGTAAAAACAAGAAACCTGCCACATCTTCTGTTCTCGGGACCGCCGGGGGTGGGCAAGACTGCGGCCTCCATCTCCATCGTCAAAGAGATATTCGGCGACTCCTGGAGGAACAATTTCATAGAGCTTAATGCCAGCGACGAGCGAGGCATCGATATCATCCGCCACAAGGTTAAGGACTTCGCCCGCATGGCGCCACTGGGGGAAGCCGATTTTAAGGTCATATTTCTGGATGAGGCCGATGCCCTGACCAACGACGCCCAGAGCGCGCTGCGCCGCACCATGGAGCGCTATTCCGCTACAACCCGTTTCATCCTATCATGCAACTACTCCTCCAAGATCATCGAGCCCATTCAGTCACGCTGCGCCGTTTATCGTTTCAAGCCTCTATCGAACAATGCCGTGACCCAGCGGATAAAGTTCATAGCGGAAGAAGAGAAGCTGCAGGTGTCGGAGGGAGGACTTTCCGCCATAGAGTATGTTGCCGGTGGTGATATGCGCAAAGCCATCAACGCCTTGCAGGCGGCTGCCCTTTTGGGCGACACTGTGGACGAAGATACCATCTACCAGATCACATCTACAGCCAAGCCGGAGGAGATCCGCAGTTTCATAAAGACGGCTCTGTCCGGAGATTTTGTAGGGGCGCGAGCATCATTGGATGATCTCTTGCTCTCCAAAGGGTTGTCGGGCCAGGACGTTGTGGTTCAGATTCACCGGGCCATGCTGGACCTGGATATACCGGATAAGGATAAAGTAAGGCTCATCGACCGCATCGGAGAGATCGATTTTCGCATGACTGAAGGCGCGAACGAGAGAATTCAGCTCGAGGCCCTGCTGGCGTACTTTGCTCTGATGGCTTCGTAGCCGCAGAGCGAGACGATATTTTCCAGACTCCGATTATTTATCAGTAGATGAATTTCCAGCAGCTTGCAACTAGGAACTTATTATCGTACATTAGAGACATGCAGGCAAGGATGTAAGGAGCCAGGAGGAGATCACCGCCGAGATGGGCGCCGCCTTCTTCTGCCAGATTGCCCCCTCGATACATCCCAGACCCTGCAAAACTCGACCGCCTATATTCAGTCCTGGATCCAGCTATCTGCAGAATAATCCTAAGTGGGTTCTGAAGGCCAGCAAGCAGGCCCGCGTGGCGGTGGAATACGTCATGACCGGCAAGCTTCCGGAGGGTAGGAGGCGTGCAGCCGCTGCGGCTTAAAACCCTCCCCGTTATTTTTGTGGCCGTCCAGGATCTTACGCTAATAGTTAGCGGCAAGACCCGGCAGAGATGCAAGGCCCTGGGATTCGAGGGGCTGCATTTCAAATGGGATCGGGACCGGCAGAAGTGGTACGGGCCGATCAGTCTGAAGAAGCTGTAGGCCCTGGACAGGTGGCCGGAGGCGGAGCTCTCCCCAGAGGCCCAACAGGCTCTGGACGAGTTCCGGGAGGCGGAGAGGAAACGGCGGGAGTACTACAGGAGGAGGTTTTAGAGGATCCTCCATACTGCCCGCGGTGCCTGGAGGCGACTTATTTTTATATAATTTTCAGAATCTGAGTCCCAAGGATGCCCAGGTGGCGAGGGTTCTGTCTTTCTACCGTGCCCTCGTGGAGAGATCGAGAGGAGGCCGCCCGGGGGCTTTGGAGAGGGGCCATTTCGGCTCGATGTTATCCAAGAGCCAGCCATCGTTTTTTGGACGTAATTTGGGCTTGACTCTCCGGCCTGCAGCATTTTCGTGCATGAGTCCGTCGCCCCGCGAGCATTGATCAAGCGCCGGCAAAATCAGAGTTCGACGGCTGGGCTGAGCGGGTCAGACGACTGGCGAAAATGACTGGCCTGGGGGGTCAAGGTCGGGCGGTGCGATGAAAACGCCCTGCAGTTTTTGGGGCCTCCTGTCCCTACTCTCTCCCCAGGATTTCTACGCTGCATCGATCTCCTGTCACCGGGTGTCGGGCTCTTGCGGGACTACTACCCCTTGTTTTTACGCATCGCAAGTCCTGTTTAGATCTATGACATTATGGAACAATTAAAGCAAAATGCCATAGAACTTCTATTAGTCAGGGCTAAACGGCGATAACTTTTGCCGTTTCAATCCAATCGTTTCTTCTCTACCTTCGCCCAAAAGTTTATCGTGATAGACTCAAGATATAGCTCCAGGAGAGATAATAAAATATGGTCTTGGAGAAGCGGTCTTTCGCACTCATGCTACTCCTGATTATGCTATTTTCAGGAGTTGTGAGTGGGGTTGATACTAATTGGCTGCAGGGAAGCAGCGAAGTCATACCCGGTGTGTACAAGCCAACAACAATGAATGAGGAGAATCCCAATTTACTTATTGGCGGAATCAGGCAAAATAGCTCAGATCCAAACAAAGATACAGCCGAAAAAGAAATGGCTGACCAACTTGGAGCTATTTATGTCCCCACATACTATTCAGGCCCTGCGAAAGATCAAGCTGATGAAATTAAAAAAATTGCTAGTGATGTATTAGAAGTCCGTAAAGCATCATTGTCGGGTAAAGAAGGGTATGAAGCAACATATCAGAATGGATTAAAATCCGATTCGCTAAAAGGTAAAACATATAATACAATTGTAGCCTATTCAGGAGGTACAGTATCAGCTGTAACAGCGTTGGAGAAGCAAGGTGTACGCTGCCACACACTTATATTAATTTCTCCTATGATTGGGATGGAAGGAGGGTCAACAGACTTGGTTTATAAGAACCAGATTAAGCAATTATTGGAAAGTGGAGCCGCACAAAGAATTGTGGTTATTCAGTCTCCTGACGATCAACCAACAGGCAATATAATTTATCAAGCTAAATTTAAAAAGGATGAAATTTCAGGAGTTGATGTATATGACGTGGATTTAAAGACCACCGGCATTGATGCTCATAAAGAAATTTTCTACGAATATGCAAAGGAACACTTAAAACGTGGTAGTAATGGCAGGGTCTACTACATGCCGAGTGGTGCGGACCGCAATCCTCCCATAGTACTGGCATTTCAAGTCACACCTCTTAGCGTGGCCTCGGGTGAATCCTTTACGATTGACTACACGGTCTCCGATAGCGAAGGCTCTGGCCTGAAACAAGTTGAGCTATGGCGCAAGGGCGAGTCGAACGATTGGCAGGAGATTAAGAGAGACGAGATATCTGGCGAAAATGGCCTCGTCTCTGGTTCGTTCACGGATTCACCATCTGCTCCTGGCAAATATTGGTACGGTCTGCATGTGGTGGATAATGCCGGAAATTGGAACGACGAGAAGAATTCCAACACAAATAATCCGGCAGTCAGTTTCGAACCTATTGAGGTAGAAATAAAAAATACCCAGAAAATCAGCCAATCCTCTATTTCGAATCCATCGACTACTAAGCCTGTAACATGGAAAATGAACTATATCGGTAGGTTTAATAATAAACAAACAGATGTCCAGCAAACTTCAGATGGTGGGTATATTATAATTTGTAGTATCGATCATGATACTGGTCTAATCAAGACCGATGCTGATGGAAACGAACTCTGGAGAATGCCTCTAGACGCTGATTTCGGCTCATTTTCTATTCAACAGACCAGTGATGGCGGGTATATCATCGTAGACGTAACTCTTTCGAAGGATCTCTTGCTTATTAAAACAGATGCTAATGGAAATGTTGTATAACCTGTAATTCCATCCTTTCATTTTTGGTACCCTCGAAACTAGAGTACTATTTTATAAACATCTTTCCGACCTGCAAAGGCCTCTGATGTTGCTCTCCAAGTTCCACATTTGCTGAATTGATAATAGTAAGATCAATTGATCGATAGCAGCAGCCACTCAAGAAAACTTCATGCCTGATTGACGCCCCCGGTTCGAAGCGCATTTCATATCAAACTTGATTATCGTTCTAAAGATAATCTAAAACAGAAGATAGTCAGATCTCCTAAAGATCTGGAAATCAAGCTAGTATCACCACAGCAAAGCCTAGATAGATCTTTATGGGATCTGCTACCGTATCTATGATTCCATGCTGAGAGGATGAGATTCTCGAACGTCTATGCATGGAGACCACCTACGCAAGGTTTTTCATTATCTACCCTTATTAATGAACATGAGGGATACCTATTAGAGCAAAAATCATCCTTTTTATCTGGATAGCGTTTGCTGTGTTGTGCATATCGGTTATGGGACAAGAGAACTCGACGAGCTACTGGGTTAAAAAAGGCGCGGAATTTTATAACAATGGATCTTATGATCTGGCAGGAAGATGCTTTGACAAAGCCATTGAGCTAAATCCAAAATCATTGGACTCATGGATTTATAAAAGTGAGGTTCTCGCTTTGTTAAATAAGTATGATGAAGCTCTAAATGCCTCCAAAAAAGTCATAGAGATCGATCCTCTAAATGAAACGGGTTGGAGAATCGAAGGCCTTCTGCTTGGTCGCCAAGGAAAGCAAGATGAAGCAATACACGCCATTGACAATGCCATCGAAATTAATCCTAAATCTGCACCTTTATGGGCATGCAAAGGTTTCATTCTCGCTCTCCATGAGGATAATGAAGGCATGCCGGCCATTGATAAAGCCATAGAAATTGATCCAAAAGATGCGATTGCTTGGACCTTAAGGGCAAATATTCTTTTCTGGGAAGGCAAAGAGAACGAAAGTAGGCAGGCTTGTGATAGAGCCACGGAGCTTGATCCGAATTTGACAATAGCCTGGCACTCCAAAGGCTTTGTTCTATCTTTACTGGGCAAGTACAACGAAAGCATACAGGCTTACGATAACGCCATGCAATCTTACAAAAATGACAAACATGATTGGAGCAAGCTCTTTTTATGGGATCAAATAGGTGCATATGAATCTGCCTGTGACTATAAAGGCTTTGTTCTATCTTTACTGGGCAAGTACAACGAAAGCATACAGGCTTACGATAACGCCATACAGACTTATGACAACCTTCCTCTGAAGATGTCATGGTATACATTTCTGCGATTTGCGTATACGCCAGATGCTTCATTGGATGGCAAAGGTAAGGTTCTCGATAAACTCGGCAGGTACAATGAAAGTATACTAGCTTATAGCAAGGCTATCGAGATCAATCCGAATTCGACAGAAGCATGGTATAGTAAAGGTCAAGACCTCCGTAAATTGGATAGGTACAACGAGAGCATTCAAGCTTATAATAATGCTATCGAGGTAGATCCACAAAATCATCAAGGTAATCTTGTAGACGCCTGGACCGGAAAAGGCCTCGCTCTCAATAACCAGGGTAAATATGATGAGGCTCTCAAGGCATTTGACGAGGTCATCAAGCTGGATCCCAATAACGCCTTGGCTTGGGTTAACAAATGGTCAGTTCTTAATAACCAGGGCAAGCATGATGAGGCCGTCAAAGCCTATGATGAGGCTATCAGGATAGATCCAAATTATGCAGATGTAGAAATATCCCGATAACCCACCCTCTATAATTCCCGAATATTTTTTTGTTACAACCGGATGATCACACGGACATGAGAATTGAAGTTCTAGCCAGCATGTAGATGGATTCAGAAATCAAGGATGCAATGGGCAGTCGAAAAAGGATACCTTCCGCCAGATATTATTGAGAATACGAAGGCGTGCTCCCACCCAGCTGTAATCCATGCCACTTTCACCAAGGCCAAGGAGTGTGAGTATGCCGGCTAATCCCAACTCTAAGTAGTATGTATAACCTGTAATCCATCCCTCTTTTTTCGATATGCTTTAAACTGCAAGATATTATTATAAGGACTCTTTCAGGTTCGAACCCCGATATTGTTGCGCTCCAAGTTCCACATATTCGGAATCGATACGTTAGGATCTTTTGATCGATAGCAGACACTGCTCAGTTTTACTTGATTACTATTCTTATAAGATATGGAATGTGGACTTTGCCTGAAAAGGATTTAGGTAGATTTTGGGAGATTGCACACGGTACTATGGATAACTCGCAATTTTGGCGCGCCGGTATTCACATAGTTCTATGACATATTCATAAGTATTAAATAGAATGCCATAGGACCATATCCCCATGCACCATACCGCCGCCGGCGATCGCAGGCAGTCCCTCCAGAAGGAAGCCCGGGAGCTGGCCCGGGATGCCCGAGCCCTGCATAAGGCCGCCGCTCGTGCACCCGCGGCTCGCCTGGACGCGCAAAGGCTGCAGGGAGAGGCGGATCTGGCCCTGGCAGAGGCCGAGGCCCTCAAGCTCCAGGCCCGGCTGGAGGACCTGAATGTGTGGCAGATGGAGAAGGTCAAGCAGAGCCGGAAGGGCTCCAAGACATACACCTACTGGATGGCCTCCTGGCGCGAGGGCGGCAAGACGCGCAATGTGCACCTGGGGAGCGCCAGTAAGATGGATGCTGAGGCGGCCAGCCAGAAGGCCAGGGAGATGAAGGCAGAGGCGCTGGGGATGCGGGCGAAGGTGCAGAGTTAGTACATACCTGATAATCAAGGATAAATCGCATGTTGGCACCGTCGATTATGTTTGATGGATGAGATCTCCGTTTGTCTGGCAGTCTGGAACAGTTGAGTATTATACACAAAATCTTTATTGATGTATCAATAAGCGATCTTTGAGGGAAGAACATGATCATAAGGGTTAGATATATCTCAATAACACTAATTATATTTTTGTCTTGTATTGCACCTGCACTATCATATAGCTTAGAACAAGCGGGTGATAATTCCGAATATAATCAATATGTAGATCTCGGAGGCAATCCATTTGATGAACGCGCGCATAACCCGATAGGATGGGGCGACGTACAAGTTCCCCCAGCAAACCCCATCACATCTCCCAGTGGCGATAATACAAAACAATATATGGTCCTTAGAGGAGACAGTTCATTGGATTTTGATATAAGAGAGACTGGTGTTCCATATACGCTAGAATTTGAAGTTGAAGATGGAAATTGTGATGATAGTTTTTGGATCTTAATTAATGGAATGGAGATATTTTATTACTCTAGTCAACATAAAGGAACTGTAATAAACCACAAGCTTGAGATACCAGCAGAATTTGTAAAAGATTATACGCTGAAAGTCACATTCAGAAATGCAGCCAGCGATAACTGCGGACTTGCAGCCTTTTACAATGTTAGGCTAATCAAGGGAGGAATAAAAGAGTCGCGCGCTCCCTTAGATGGTGAAGCCACTTTAACTCCATTGGGTGAATTTAGTGTCACCGCATACAACGTTGCAAATGAAAACGACTATCCCTGTGAAGATTCAGAAAAAATTCTTACAAAGGGGTTAAACAATTACTATTGTTCTGAATTTCTAGAAGATGTAATGTATGGACAAGGTACTGGACTAGATAATAATGGTAGATACATAAAGCAGGATGAGTCTAAAGGTACGTTAAGAGATTCTTCGGATAACTATTTTAAATATGTTAACGGCGTTATCGGGAAATACCGCAACGTAGAAGATGGCGTTTCAGTAGCATTCGATCCGAGTACCGGAATTGTTGAGCCAGGAGATTGGATATATGTAGAGAATTATGGTTGGAAACGTGCAGATGATACAGGTAGCGGAATTAAAGGGAAAGAACTTGATATATTCATGATCGCTCCAAGGCCAGAAGTATTAGCTTTTGGGGTTAAAAAACTCGACGTGTGGAGGCTCCAACCATCTGAATTGATACCTAAGAATTGGAGGCCTATTCCAGAAGCTGCTATGCCCGTATCCAATCCTCAGACATCATTAGTAGTTCCATCAGAATCAGTTCAATCCCCTATCTCAGATATCGATAGCATACCGCCCATTGAGACACCAGCAAATAACGATGCAGTAGCATGGAATGAGAGGGGTGTTACTCTTTATAGTCAGGGCAAATATGATGAGGCCCTTGAATGTTTTAACGAGGCAACCAGGATAGACCCGAAATATGCAAAAGCCTGGGACAACAAAGCTACCGCTCTTTTAGCGCTAGATAGATGTGATGAATTCAAAGCAGCTGATGAAATGGCAGGAAGTTTAGGCCTCATTAACTTTAGAAATCCGCTAACTTATATAAAATGCGGATAATCCGCGATTTTTCCGCATAAATTTTTGATTGATATTAATTTTCCTGAAGTGGTTTATTTAACAATGTGGCTCATGCGGCCCGCTCTCCTCTTGCCTTCTTTGTATCATCTCCTCCACCTCGACCGGCCGGGCGTGGAAGACCTCCACCAGGAGCTCCTTAGCCGTCTCCAACTCCTGGGCCCTGACGCTGACCGCCTGCCTGGGGTCCACCTTTCTGGTTTGCCGCCTCCAGGGCCATCTCACGAGTACGCCTCCAAAGTAGCCTGCGCTCACGGCTTCCTCGCCTCGGCCTTCCTGCCTTTGGCCGGAGCCTGCTCATTGTAGATGCAGAACACCCCGGTCGGCCAGCTCCATCATCTTCTGCAGGTGAGGGTCCAGCGCCGGCGCATAGGGCAGGATGGTCTCCTCCCTGGAGGTCTGCTTGAGGGCCTGGGCCATATACTCCACCATTTCCCCGGCATCCTCGTAGAGCAAGGGATCATGCTCCACGATCAGGAAGCTGTGGTGGTTCTCCTCTAGGATAGTCATGAGCTGGAAGAGGGTGTTGGCGCGGCACACTTCTCAGATCGGTGATGTTGCGGTTCAGCCGGCTGAGGATGCGGGAGTAGTTGCTGCAGATGAAGAAATATGAGTACTACTATCCCAAATCGGCTTCCCCAGGCCCCTGCATCTCATTTAGGCTCTTTATCCGGGTCCAGGATGCAGCTTCGCTGCAGAGCGGCGTTCAGCTCTTCTATACGAACCGGTTTTGAGACGTAATCGTTCATGCCCGCCCCCAGGCATTCCTCTCGGTCGCCTTTCATGGCGTGTGCGGTCATGGCTATGATGTAGGGCTGGCGGCCCGGCATACCGCGTATGCTCCTCGTTGCTTCCAGGCCGTCCATCTCAGGCATCTGCACATCCATGAGCACTACGTCATAATGATGGCTTTGCAGTGCCTTCAAAACCTCCAAACCGTCCGCCGCAATATCTGCCCGGTAACCCAGGCGTCCCAGCATGCGCAATGTGACCTTCTGGTTTACGACGTTATCCTCGGCGAGCAGTATCCGTAAGTGCATAAGCCTCTCCGGATCAGAAGCCTCGGGCGGCAGTGCGAGAGATTCCTCAGGTCTTCTTTCCGAGGGTTCATTCGAGGCTTCCGCCCGAATTGTGAAGTAGAAGGTGGAGCCCTTTCCGGGAATGCTCTCCGCCCAGATTCTTCCACCCATCAACCCGGCCAGATGTTTGCATATGGCAAGACCCAGGCCCGTTCCTCCATACTTTCGGGTAGTCGAGGCATCCACCTGGCTGAAAGACTGAAATAGGCGGCTCATGCGGTCACTGGAGACGCCGATTCCTGAATCTCGAACGATAAACTTTATCTCATATTCTTTTTCCGAGGTGCCTAAAGACGATACGCTGATCTGAATTGATCCGGTTTCTGTGAATTTTACGGCATTGCCCAGAAGGTTGACCAGTATCTGCCGAAGCCTTGTCAAATCCCCCACGAGATGCCCCGGTACCGTCGGATCGATCTTATAGCTGAGCGAGAGACATTTGCTGGCGGCAGCCTCAGCCACCATATTCACAGATGTCTCCAGACATTCCTGGAGATCAAAGCTCTCTCTTTCCAGATCCAGCATTCCACCCTCTATCTTGGAGAAATCCAGTATGTCACTGATAACAGCCAGGAGCGAATCCCCGCTGCTGCGGATGGTCTCTATACAATCCCGCTGCTCCGGATCGATATTTGTATTGAGAAGCAGTCCCGTAAACCCTATGACCGCATTCATGGGCGTGCGGATCTCATGGCTCATATTGGCCAGGAACGCGGACTTGGCTTTCGTTGCCGACTCTGCACGTTCCTTGGCCAGACGCAGATCCTGCTCTACTTTTTTTCGCTCCGTGAGGTCGATGCTGACGCCCACAAATCCCATCCGTCTCCCCACCTCATCCGAGAGGGCGCTAAATACATAAAAGGCCGGGAATAAGCTGCCATCCTTTCTTTGCACTATTTGTTCGCTTTCCCGATAGCCATGGCGAATAATATCTGCCATCACCTCATTCATGAGAATGCTCTTTTCCGGCGGGACGATGGTATTCGCAATGCTGCGGCCCATCACCTCATCAGCCTTCCTTTGA
>Ga0209777_10009529_pt1 | contig 10425 bp, 8 predicted proteins | sample FrelakmetHBP12HB_FD_187147 | JGI IMG/M metagenome (GOLD analysis project Ga0209777, IMG submission 187147) | Freshwater lake sediment microbial communities from the University of Notre Dame, USA, for methane emissions studies -HBP12 HB (SPAdes)... | ecosystem: Environmental > Aquatic >... | reverse complement strand
TGCCAGGGTTTGAGTTCCCGGAGGAGCGTTTTTACCTTCGATTTATTTCCGATGAAATTGTCGTCCACAATGAAGAGGCTTCCACGCCACCCTATTTCGTAGAGTTTATCAAATTCCCGAATCATTTGTTCATTCGATTTTACCCGGGGATATCTTCCATTCAGATTAACAACATCACAAAACTCACAATCGTAAGGGCATCCTCTGGAATACTGAACTGACATTGAAGCGTAGATTTTTATATCTATAAGGTCCCATCTGGGAAGGGGAGTCAAGGTAATATTGGGTTTCTCTTCAGTTGTATAGACCCGGCGCAGATTTCCTGCGGATAGATGATTAAGGAACATGGGAAGCGTTATCTCCGCCTCATTAAGAACGAGATAATTGATATCGTCAAAATCTTCCGGACAGCTTGTAAAAAGTGACCCGCCTCCCACTACTGGCGTGCCCAAGGCGCGGCATCTGGCCACAATCTGCCGTACGGATTCCTTTTGAACTGTCATTGCTCCAATAAAGACCATATCGGCCCATTGAATTAATTCATCCGGAAGGCTTTCAGCGTTCATATCCACGACCTTAATGTTCCAGTCTTGGGGAAGCATGGCCGCAACAGTCAGCAGTCCCAGAGGAACGTGAGCCGCCTTTTTGCGGATGAACTTCATAACGTGCCGAAAATTCCAAAAAGTGTCTGGTATTAACGGATTAATAAGCAGAGCTTTCATTGGTCATGTCCCTTTTAACGGGCTGCAAACAACTGTGTTCAATTATGTTTGTATTTGCTCTTCAGAAAAAATCTTAGATTTTAATATCCAGATAATTTGTTTTATATAGCATGCTGTAAAATATTTTATCCGAGGACTGTTATGTTTAAGCGCCAGATAAAATATAGAATAAATAAAAAAGACCAGTTTGATGAAGTAAGGAAGTTTTTTGGAGACGCTGTACGTAAGTTTATGTCTTAAAAACACCGGTAAAGCGGGAAGAACTTTAAAGATGAAATAATACTCGCTGTGAAAATCTTTCGACGCTACGGAGCTTTCAAAATAGCTGTGAGGACTGCGTCCCTGATTAACTAAATCCATCGTTTCATTATTCAAAATATTATGTTCAAAACCTTTTTCGAGTATCTCGGTTTTAGGGTGATAAGACATCCAGTAAGGCTCGATGATATCGGGCATGTTTTCAAGAAAGAATAACCGTGCCTCTTCATAATGATCTGCCGTGTCCCCTGGCAATCCGACAATATAATCTGCAAAGGAAACTATTTTATACTTTTTCAGCAAATGCAGCGCCTTTACTATATTGGCGTTTGTTTCATTGCGCTTCAGGTATTTTTTACGATATTCTTCATTAATATTTTGAATTCCAAAATCCACCCATTTGCAACCGGCATCATGCAGCCAAATCGCCATATCTTCATCAAATAAATTAACATGAATGTAGCATTTAAAGGGAAGATCAATTTCTTTCTTGTACGCCTCCAGAAACTCTTTCAGCCAATTTTTATCAAAAATGAAAATGTCATCCCAGAATTCAATCGTGCTGATCTTGTAATTTTCTTTAGCAGCGGTTAATTCCTCCATTACATGCTTTATACTTCTTCTCCGTATATAATTTGATTTTTCTTCGGGAATGTCTCTGAAGAAATGATTGAAGCAATAGGAACAATTGTAAGGACATCCACGAGAAGTCATGGTGAGGTAATATGTTTTTAAAGAGAAGATTTCTTCCCAGATTTCCCTGTCAAAATGAGGAATGGAATCCAGGTCTTGAATGAAACCTGCTTGCTTACCTTTAATGATTTCATTGTCTTTTGACTTGTACCAGGTGTTTACTATCGGTTCGGCGGAATCACCTTTTTCAATATGTTTGATGATTTCGGAAAAGGCAACCTCTCCTTCGCCGATAACTACGTAGTCTATGAATTCGTTGGCGATAACTACTGCGGGAACAGAAGAAACATGGATGCCTCCGAAAACAATTTTCGCGTTGGGGCAAATCTTTTTACAGATTTCAGCATAGTGAAGCGCTATCTGATAATGAAACGTTACTACGGAAAAAGCGATTAAATCGGGCTGATAATCCTTAAGTTGTTTGAATATTTGTTTGTCGTTGCTGAATAATCTGGCGAGCCTTTTAAATTCTCTGGTAAAGCCATCTTTAAAAAGAGTTGGAACATGCAGCAGCTTTACGGAATGCCCTTCTTTTTTAGCGATGGCCGATAATATTGATATCGCCAGACATTCATGAGCGATGTTGAGAAAGGCTATTTTCATATAATTTATCGATAGATAACTTTATAGTGGGTATTTGAAATTAATTTGGCACTTTAGAAACAATTAAAAATAAATATTAAACCTTCTTCATGCTGATTTAGTTTTTGATATTGGACAAAACGTTGTTTTCAAGGGATCGAAGTATAAGTAGTATGATTTTGCGTGTCAAGGGATATATATTACATCCCCATGCTCATATCTCGGTAACATTTATTTATGGCACATATAGATCACAAATTTAAAGGCGTCAATTTTAAGTTGTTTCGATTAGCTCCTTGTTCTTTGCGGCATAATTGTTTAATACTCCCCTGTGATTAACGGTTCTTTTGGATTTTTTTTGTGGGGTTCACTTTTAATTCTTTTCTGACAATAACAGAAAAAATGTTGAAATCCATTACTAGTTATGCAAATATTTCCATTAACTTTTGTTTATGCCAGTTAGTCACTTCTTTTGCGGCTAAGAGAGTTGAATTTGATGGTTAGTTGTGCAATGATATTACCTTATGAGTAAAAATAATAAAATATCGGTAATCATACCGGTTTATAATAGCGAGGAGTCCTTGCCGGTGTTGATTCGGCGCATTGAACCGATCCTGGAGTCGCTTACGCCTCACTACGAACTAATATTCGTTAATGACGGCAGCAAAGACAATAGCTGGAAACGAATTAATGAACTGTCGGAACTATATCCTTGGGTGATGGGCATAGACCTGATGCGCAATTATGGGCAACATAACGCCCTGCTATGCGGTATTCGGGCTGCCCGAAACGAAATCATTGTCACCATTGACGACGACCTACAGCATCCACCTGAGGAAATTCCAAAACTGATAGCGAAACTATTAGAAGGGTACGATGTTGTGTATGGCACGCCTGAAAAAGAGCAACATGGATTCTGGCGCGATAGAGCTTCGCAGATATCAAAACTTGCTCTCCAGGGATCGATGGGAGCGAAAATAGCTAGTAGTGCAAGTGCATTTCGGGCCTTCCGGAGAGATGTACGATCTGCTTTTGACACATATCAGAGTCCCTATGTTTCAATTGATGTCTTGCTGACCTGGGGAACTACAAGGTTTGCGGCGATTCCTGTGCGTCACGATGCTCGTCAGATTGGTGTCTCTAACTACACATTTCGTAAGCTTGTTACTCACGCCCTGAACATGATGACGGGTTTCAGCACTCTACCCCTGCAACTGGCCAGTATGATAGGATTTGCATTTACCCTTTTCGGTCTCGGTATACTGGCATATGTGACAGGCCGATATCTTATACAAGGCGCAACCGTTCCCGGGTTTGCTTTCCTTGCCTCTATCATCGCCATCTTTTCCGGGGCACAATTGTTTGCGCTAGGAATAATTGGCGAATACTTGGCCCGTATGCATTTCCGGAGCATGGGGCAACCACCGAGCGTCATACGTCATGTTGTGGGACCAAATAGGGAGGATTAATGGGTTCGGTCTCGTCTCACGTATTTCTTTCAGATATAGATAAGGAACGTTTTGGTATTCAAACTGCCCGAGCACCGAAGGTGACGATAGACACGCTCTCATCTGTCTTAGATTTCTGTTATGAACACTCCGTGAAATTTCTCATTGCCCGTTGCGAGGCAGATGATACAAAAACAGTACAAGCCATGGAATTCAAAGGGTTTTTTCTGACAGACACTTTGTTATACTATCAATGCGATATGCAAACGGCACCGAAGTTATATGTCTTGCCGGGAGTTCTCATTCGACCCGTTTGTTCCGGCGAGGAAGAAATGGTAAAGATCTTGGCGGCTGAATCATTTCGAGGATACATAGGACACTACCATGCAGATCCTCTTCTGGACCGTGAGAAATGCGATGAAACTTATGCATCATGGGCATGTCGTTTGTGTACCTTAGGAGGTTTTGCGGATCAGGTGCTCGTTGCCGAACGTGATGGTTCTTTGACGGGATTTATTATCTTAAAGATAAACACGCCGGAAGAATGCCAAGTGGTGCTCAATGCGGTTCATCCGAAGGCACAGGGATCCGGTGTTTATTCTGCGCTCGTATCTGCCGCCAAGGAGTGGTGTTTTCAGAAAGGGGTTAAACGCATTACCACGTCCACACAGTTGCCAAACAGGGCCGTGCAGAAAGTCTGGGCACGGCAGGGATTTTGGTTGACTCACGCGGCCCATACCTTTCACAAATGGTTTGATTAGCTCGCCACTATGGCTCAGGATCTAATAAAATGAGGCACATTTATATATTGGGATTATTCTTTGTTACAAACAATCATGATCACTTGTCTTATGCCGGTGAAGCACAATGATATGGACTAAACAATTTGTCAGTTACGTCATCATCGGCTTGACAGCCAATGGGTTGTTCTTTCTATGTTTTGCTGCGTTGACATGGCTGGGCCTGAGCCCTGAAGCCGCAATCAGTATCTTATACCCGGTGTATGTCACGCTCACTTTTATTTTCAATAAGTCATGGACATTCAATCATCAGGGGCGTATTTCTATGTCGGCCATCAGATACCTGATTGCATATTTTTGTTGCTATGTTTTGAATGTCGCCGAACTCAAATTATTCGTTGGATACCTTGGTTATTCTCATCTGATTGTGCAGGCGGTTGTCATCCCGGTGAATGCTTTATTGCTTTTCCTGGCGCAAAAGTACTGGGTTTTCAAGACTCAAGATATCTCTACTCCTTATGTGAAGACCTTATGAGTGGTTCGCAGCTAATAGTGGCCACGAAGATTGAGAAAACTGATTCAAATTGTTGAGAGGTTAAACATGGATTACATTTCCTTTAATAAGCCCTTTATTGCAGGCAAAGAACTCTTCTACATTGCCCAGGCAGTTATTGAAAATCACCATACCGCCGGTGATGGTCCCTTCACGAAAAAATGCCAGACATGGCTGGAGGAAAACCTCGGTTCTCAAAAGGTCCTCCTGACGCATTCCTGCACGGCGGCATTAGAGATAGCGGCAATCCTGGCCGGCATTCAACCCGGAGATGAAGTCATTATGCCCTCATACACGTTTGTGTCCACGGCTAACGCTTTTGTTCTCCGGGGAGGTATTCCGGTTTTCGTAGATATCCGTCCGGACACGCTGAACATCAATGAAGCGCTTATTGAAGAAGCAATTACCCCCAAGACCCGGGCCATAGTTCCTGTCCATTATGCCGGCGGCCCTTGTCAAATGGATACTATTATGGATATAGCGGGGCGCAAACTACTTTTGGTTATCGAAGATGCCGCGCAAGCGCTTTTATCCCGATACCATAACCAATACATGGGGACCATCGGCCAGATGGCCTGCCTAAGTTTTCATGAGACAAAGAATATTATCAGTGGAGAAGGGGGCGCTCTTATCATAAATGACCCGTTATTGATCGAGCGGGCAGAGATCATTCGAGAGAAAGGCACCAACCGCAGCCAGTTCTTTCGTGGACAAGTGGACAAATACACATGGGTTGATATTGGATCATCTTACCTTCCCAGCGATATTCTCGCCGCATTCCTTTATGCCCAGATGGAGAACGCCGATCAGATTATCGCCAAACGGAATTTGATTTATGATCTTTATATGGAAGGCTTGCAGCCTCTGGCTGAAAAAGGCTGCATCCAACTTCCATTCATTCTTAATGATTGTTGTAGTAACGGTCATATGTTCTACATCATAACCCGATCTTTGGAAGAAAGAACGGAACTTACTGAATTTTTGAAGGAGCGTGGCATAATGGCCGTGTTTCATTACGTACCTCTTCATAGCTCCCCTGCGGGAAAGTTGTACGGTCGGACGTGTGGAAATTTGGATGTTACCAAGCGGGTGAGCGACTGCCTGTTGCGTCTGCCACTTTACTATGAAATGACGAATAACGATGTATATCTTGTAACGGAGACTATCAGGAACTTTTATGAGTATTCATGACCAGCAACACTTTGCCATTCATTAAAAAATAAATACAACGGATAATTATGAGCGAAAGTAAAGAAAACTCAACCACCCAGCCAGTCAATGATGCGATTAATACCCAGAATAATCGTCCCTCAATAATGGCTTCTTTCTTTGCCCTCTCGGAAAAATTGGCTTCTTCCCGATACTTGAAATGGATGTTGATAGCGCTTCTGCCAGCCCTGATCCTTCTGAGATATCCTGTGGACCAGAGAGATTATGACTTATGGTGGCAAATGGCGCTCGGTAAATATTATCTGACTCACCACACCCTCATTATGGACCATTCGATCTTTTCCTGGACACCTACAGACCCGAGTTGGATTTACAACACTTGTCTGGGAAGTATCTTTATTTACCTGGCTTACAACCTCATGGGTGGTTTTGGCTTGTGGATCTTTCAGTGGCTCATATTCCTGGGAATTTTTCTTTCATTTTATCTTTTTCTCCGCATGATCCACCAGCGGCTCGATGTAACCGGCGTTACCATCATTGCCGCCATTGGTATCGCCTGCGCCTGCGCCTGCAACTACTACAAGCCGGAATTGTTTTCACCCCTCTTGTTTTGCTGGACGATATTTATCTTTTTTTGTGTCAAGTTGACCCGCAGGAAATTCCTTTTTTATCTTTATCCCTTCATTTTCGCCCTCTGGGTCAATCTGCATGGCGCCTTCGTTGTAGGTCTCGTTTTTCTTGTTCTTGCCTTTACAGGCGAACTTCTAAACAGAATTATCTTCCCCAAAGAATCATTTACTACTAAAGATCTGGCCCATCTGGGAACCGCGTGCGTTCTGTCTTTGGCTGCCACCCTGCTGAATCCTTACGGCATAGATTACCTGTTGAGCACTTATAATATGCTGACTTCTGATATGGGCTTAAACAACAAATATATCCTGGCCTATTTTAGCCTCTGGCCATACTTGAAGGATATCAATGTTTCTTTTTTCAGGATAGGCCAAACTGCCTGGATCATGACCATGATGATGTTCATTATGGGCTGTCTTTTTCTCTATGAATTAATCAAAAAGAGATCCTGCGATTTTGCATTGCTGATCGTCAATGTCGCCTTATACTGGAAAGGCATGGAAACAAGCCGGACGTCTTACTTCTTTATTCTTGCCTTTTTTTTCTCATTCTTTTACCTGCTCCACCGTCTGAAATTGAAAAACCTCCCCGGCAAGGCAACCATCTTGTCGTTGTTTTTTTTCCTTTTCTTTTTTGTTAACATCTCCTATTTCACTATCAGATACAGCACGGAAACTAAATGGTTCGGCGCCGGCCTAGACAGTTTCGTGCCGGTGAAAGAAGTATCCTTCTTGAAAAAATACCGGTTGGAATACCCGATCTTCAATGATTATGTCATAGGCGGCTATCTGCTATGGAATCTCTATCCTGATTACAAAGTATTTCTTGATCCCCGCTTAATGCCCTTTCGGAAACAGGTTTTCCCCGATTATATGGCCTTTACCAGCATTCCTGTGACCAGTGAGGCCATCCAGCGTTTTACGAAAAAGTATCCTTTCAAGATCGCGATACTCCATTACCGGGAACTCCCCTTGATCTTTGATTTCCTGAGAGCCGGAGGCGAATGGCGGCTTTTATACTTTGAACAGAACGCCGCTATACTGATCCACAAATCACTCCTTTCCACCATCCCGCCGGAAATGGGCGCTGTTGATCTAAGCCCCTTCCGCTTCAGGGATGTCAAGAATCCGCAGGCTCTCCTTAATATTTTTTATTTTTATGTTCATCTGGACCCGAAGGCCGGTCGGTTTATCTACGATATCTATAAAAATAATGTCAGCGATTATTACAAGCCAAAGCAAGAACACCTGCAAGGAATGGATCTTGCAATCCGGCAGAAGGAACTTGAAACTAAATCCCTGACAAACGGGCATATGTTACCTGCTCCCCGGCTGGGCACCGCACCAGGAAAAGGTGATGCGGCGTCTGGACGAAACGATCTTTCGAAACCCCGGCCGAAACTATAAAAATATTTCTAAGGGGTATTTACAATAAGCTGCGAGACCTTTGCAAAATAGGTTATTTGTCCATATCCCATCTTATCTTACAATCATCTGAAGATTAGAAGAATTATGGCAGAAAATTATCTTCAACCCAAGTGATATTAAGAACTAAATTTTATCGCCGTAAATATTGAGGATAAAAAAGTTGAAATTGATGGTTAGTTGTGCAAATCTTTTTAGGCGAATACTTGGCACGCACACATTTTCGGAGCATTGGTGATGTGATAGCCGAGTGTCGGACGTCATGTTATGAAATTACTGAATAGGGGGGATTAATGAGTTCAGTTTCGTCTAACGTATTTCTTTCAGATATCGATAAAGAGCGATTTGGCATTCAAACAGCAAGAGTTGTTGGGGTGACCATCGAAAGTTTATCCTCAATACTGGAATTTTGCAAAAAGGAACATGTAAAATTGCTTATTGCCCGTTGTAACATGGCCGATCTCTCGACAGCCCAAGCTATGGAAAGAGAAGGTTTCCTGTTGATGGATACCCTTGTTTATTATACCCATAATCTTACGAGACAACAGGTCCCCTCTGATAATGGCGTGGCTCATTTTAGACCCATCCGTATTGATGAGGAAGAAGAAATGATATCTGTGGCCAAAGAATCGTTTCGTGGCTATTTGGGACACTATCATACTGATCAAAGGCTGGATAATAATAAATGTGATGAAGCATACATTGATTGGGCAAGAAAAGCCTGTGCCTCCCGAGGCTCTGATGAAAATTTTCTTGTAGCCGAAATAGAGGGCAGAATAGTGGCATTTGGTGTTTTCAGAATTAACAGTCCTGACGAGGGCGAATTGTTCCTTGGTGGAATTCATCCGGATTTTCAAGGACAGGGCATCTACCTTTCTTTTTTGTGCAGAGCAATGGAGTGGTGTTTGTCAAAGAAGGCTAAAAGGATAATTATTTCTACCCAACTTAATAATATTGCCGTACAAAAAGTTTTGGCAAGATTCGGATTTGAAATCGCCAAAGGATACTATACCTTCCACAAATGGTTTGATTAGCTCGCTACTATAGCTCAGTATTCAATAAATCGTGGCGGGTCAAATTATGTCTTCATTTCTGAAACGCCAAAACAGCAACGCGCCAAGGAAAAAGCAGTAGATAATAATGTTGATGAACGGATAGACTGATCCGAATCCGTGGAACCCTTCACTGCCAATAAACGACGAAGCAAGATGTTGTGTGCCGGAAAGTTTCGGCCATAAATAGTAACCAATTGTCCATCCGGTCATGTCTGACTGCAAGCCCCGTTGCTGCATCATCGCCTGTGCCATCGGACTATGGCTTACAGCGAATATCCCGTCAGCCACAAAGCTAAAGATGCCGATGCCCATAACACAAAGAAAAGCGGCTATGTCGGGCATCATAAGCGACAAAAGCAGTATGGCGATAACCACAAAGAGCAGATTGAAGGAGCATAGTGACGAAGCGAAAAGGTAGCCGGGCATAACTACATTCAACTTTATAAAGACAGTCAGGAATATAATGGCGTGAAGAATGAACATGAAGAAAGAAGACAGCGCCCATAGACCTAATATCTTTCCTGTAACGTACTGATTGCGGGTTATCGGCTTGGAAAATATACACGATTGCATTCCTTCATCTTTGTCGCGCTTGAACACACGCATGGAAAGCAGTGCCGCTATGAGCATCACGACAACAGCAATAATATGAAAAGTTATCCTCGACACTGTTCCCACAATTGCTGCGGCGTCAAGTTCCTGACCGTTAACCATATAATTGCCTTGATAACAACCGCGAATAAGAAAAACAAAAATAACGGATATAACAAACATGACGATAAAGCTCCTCTGACGAACTTCATCGGCAATGGTATATTTCGCAATATTAATAATGGAGAAAAGCGCTTTCGGCATCTTCATGTCAACCTTTCACATATCTGACAAACACATCTTCCAGCGTGTCAGCTTCTTTGACCAGCACGGAAATTTTATCCTTCACTAAAAGCCTGCCGCGATTTATGATTGCAGCGTTATCGCATATTTTTTCCACTTCCGACAGCAGGTGTGAATTCAGAAAGATCGTCATCCCTTGATTTTTAAGCGATTCTAAAAGCTGGCGTATTTCTCTGATTCCGATGGGATCAAGGCCGGAGGTGGGTTCATCGAGAATTAACAGCTTCGGATTTCCTATAAGCGCGGCGCCGAGTCC
>Ga0209777_10009528_pt1 | contig 10426 bp, 11 predicted proteins | sample FrelakmetHBP12HB_FD_187147 | JGI IMG/M metagenome (GOLD analysis project Ga0209777, IMG submission 187147) | Freshwater lake sediment microbial communities from the University of Notre Dame, USA, for methane emissions studies -HBP12 HB (SPAdes)... | ecosystem: Environmental > Aquatic >... | reverse complement strand
TCTTCGTCCTGCCCGCAATAGTGCCTTACTATCTTAGCTACTTCATAGTCAGCAACCCCGAGGGCGCGGTATCGAGGGCTCTCACCTTCTTTCCCCTCACCAGCCCCATAACCTCCATAATAAGGCTGGCTTCCGGTGCTATGTCTGCGTGGCAGATTGCGCTGAGCCTTATCATCCTGGCCGGTTCCATCGTGTTCATCATGTGGCTTGCGGCCAAGATGTTCCGGGTGTTCCTCCTCATGTACGGCAAGAGGCCTGCTTTCAGGGAGATCGTCAGGTATGTCAGGGAAGCATAGGGATTGATAAAACGCCTGGGTCTGGAGCGGGTGCTCCAGGCTACCCTGAAAAAGAGTATTTTCATTCGATGAACAAGACCTTCATTATCCTGAAGCACGAATTCTGGCAGACTTTGAAAAACAAGTCTTTCCTTATCCTCACCTTATCTCTTCCCCTGCTGGCAATCCTGGGGGTGGGAATATATCAGGGGGTGCAGCACTGGTACCACCCCGGTGCACCGCAAGAGGAGAAGATCGGCTACATAGACCATACCGGGATGTTCGGCAACTTCACAAGCGAGCCCGGCGTTCAGTTCGTTCTCTATCCCGATGAACAAGCGGCTAAAGATGCCCTCGTGGCCAAGGACGTAAAGGAATACCTGGTGATACCCGCCGACTATCTTTCCAGCGGGGTTATTACGAGATACACGATGTCCCGGGAGGTGATTCCTTCTAGTAAAACCACAGGGCAAATTACTGACTTCTTGCTCTCCAACCTGCTCGCTGGAGAGGTCAGCCCCCAGGTGTTGGAGCGGGTCAAGACGCCAGTGCTGCTGGCCTCGATTCGATTGAATGAATCGGGGGAGATAGCTCCGAACCAGGATGTAGTCAGCAGCTATGCTGTGCCCATAGTCTTTGCCTTGTTGTTCATAGTTTCTATCTTTTTCGCATCGGGTTTCCTGTTCCAGAGCGTCACTGAGGAGAAAGAGAACAGAGTGATAGAGATACTTCTCTCCTCCGTATCCTCAGGACAGTTGCTGGTGGGGAAAGTGCTGGGCCTGGGGGCTGCGGGACTTATTCAGGTTGCTGTATGGTTTGCCACTGCTGCAATCTTCTCCCAGGTGGCGCAGGGTATCATACCGGCCCTGAGTAATCTCTCTATTCCGGCCAGCCTCATTGGCTGGGGCATTCTGTACTTTATTCTGGGTTATCTTCTGCTCGCTGCCTTATTTGCCGGCGTTGGCTCCATTGGTGCTACTGCCAGGGAAGGGCAGGGCTGGACGACTATATTTACACTTCCTGCGGTAAGCCCTATCTGGTTCAACTACTTCCTAATTAACAGCCCCGAGGGCGCCGTATCGAGGGCTTTCACCTTCTTCCCCCTTACCAGCCCCGTAGCTGCTATGATGAGACTTGCTACGGGTGCCATCTCTGCCTGGGAGATCGCGCTCAGCCTTATCATACTGGCAGGGTCGGTTGTGCTGACTATGTGGGTTGCCGCCAGGGTGTTCCGGGTGTTCCTCCTCATGTATGGCAAGAAGCTTGCCCTCAGGGAGATCGTCAGGTATATCAGAGAAGCTTAGCGCTTGACATAAGATATGGACTATGAGACTAGCTCAAAATCTGTAGCCAGACAGCGTTCTTTCTGCTATACTTCTTGTGAGATTAAATCCGCAGGATAGATTGACAGCGATACCACGGCGAATCTGCGCCCCCATCGTCTAGTGGCCTAGGACACTGCCCTTTCAAGGCAAAAACAGGGATTCGAATTCCCTTGGGGGCACCAACTTCCCTAGCTTTGTGCTGAAGCTGACTTTTTTGAGCGTTTAACCGATTGCTTAGGAATTTGCCTGACTACCTGCGTTTTTGGCTTCCTTTTCCGCCGCGTTGAAACCGGTCATCTGGCCCTTGCCCCATGAACTCATGTGCCCCAGACAGAAGTAATTCCTGCTCGAACGGCAAAGTTTGGCAGCTTTTAGCTTGAGGCTGAGTGCATTTTATGTACAAAAGGGCTAAATGGAGGTCATCGCTTAACAGGAGAATCAAGAACTTGCGTTAGTATACATTTCACAGTGCTTATTATTCTCAGTGAAAGGTTGCCTTAGACCAGAGTTAGCCTGGCACAGCTGCCATCAACACACCTGCAAACAGGGGCAAAGTCAAATTATCATCTACAGGCATTTGTATAGCTTGTCCGACGGTAGCACCAACAGCGCCAATTACTATGGTCCGTGAACCGACATGCAAACCCGCATAATAGAGGACAAATCCTATTGCGAGACAAGAGAAAAAGCATGCCAAATCTCCTTCCAATGCCTTGCCAAAAAGTCTTGTCCTACCAATATGTTGACCAACGATGGCAGCAGCAACATCACCAATTGCAAGAAAAGATACGGAAAGTATCGCAATATCTCTGCCGAAGGCCATATATGATACAAGCGCTGCTACTAACACATAGCTGGAAGTAGTCACGCTTGCCGTCTCTTCTTCCCTCAACATTGATCCAAAACGTGATATAAACCACCAGTTTATGCCAGAAACTCTAAGCCTAATGGACTCAAATACTAAGAAGAGAAACGTCACAGACCCCAACGATAAAAGTAGGGTCATCTTGGGCAAAAAACACATGGCCATTACGATAGACAAGCCAGCCAACATATGGAATAGCCGTCTTCTCAGTGAACTTTTCAATATAAAAACCTCTTTTACCGATTGCCTGCGCTATTATACCCTACGGCGTCAATTTTCCTAGGGATTATACTGAGGAATTTGCAACATATATAGGTACATTGCACAACTTCGACCGACAGTCCCCCCATCACCGCGCTGTAGTGCTTTATAGAATCCTCAAAAGTCACTGACTTGGTATATCTCTGCACCATCTCTAAGCTCTCCCATCTGCCCAGGTCTTTGGTAGTCATGGTGTCTACTCCGGCCTTTCTGAGCAGGCAGGCGAAGATTCTGCAGAGGTGGGACTAAAGTACCGCCTCATAAGGTACATAAATGGGATTGCCATGCTAGCTTCATCGCAGCAGAATGTGCGCTGGAAAGTCTTGCTGAGGAAGCTTGCTATGAATCATGAAACTTGTCCGGAGTTATACAACTGCCACAGGGTTAAAATGACGCCCTTGATCAGGGTCCTGCTGCGCTGCACTGCCGCCGAGGCTATGGAATCGATCTGTGCTACCTGCGAGCAAGAACACTATCAGGGTGAACAGGATAATAACTATGTGGCTCCTTCAGGCCGAAAGGTTATGGTAGTGGTCGGAGATGACGCCAAGCAAATGGCAGGGGCGTCGGCAGGTTCCAATACAGCGACAGGATTTCTTGCGAGTTAGAGAGGCTCTAGTGAAAGAATCGACTCTGGTACTTACATATGCGGGCATGGGACTCGCTGTGATGATGCTGGGGCTGCTTGTTTTCATCCAGGGCATGGTTTTGGAGAACCCCGACCAGCACGTAAAACTCGGCCGTCGAGTGAGAACCATAGGCACGGGACTCTTCGCCATCGGGGTAGCTTATGTCATTGGCTGTCTCGCCATGGCGATAGCCCACTTCTAACTTCTCAGAAGGAGAATCAAAATGAAAACGCGAGCTATTACGACCGAAAATACTGTGTTCGTAATAGTCTCCTTCGAAGGCCGGGACCCTTACTCCTTAGCTGGCGGGCTGGGGGTCAGGGTAGCGAATTTATCTGAGACACTGGCAGACATGGGCTTCCCCGTCCATGTCTTTTTCATCGGCGATCCTAAACTACCCGGTGAGGAAGTATCTCAGGATGGAAGGCTGGTCCTGCACCGCTGGTGTCAGTGGATAAGCCAGTATCACCCCAAGGGCGTTTACGATGGTGAGGAGGACAAGCTCAACGACTTCAACCTGTCCCTCCCGGACTATGTGGTGGAACATGTCGCAGCGCCTGCCATATCCCAGGGCAAGCTGGTGGCTATCTTGGGCGAGGAGTGGCATACTACCGAGGCAATGTGCCGCATCAGCGACCTACTCCATCAGCGCGGCCTGAGGGATAAGGCGATATTATTCTGGAATGCCAACAATACCATGTCTTTCAACCGCATTGACTGGGGGAGACTCAACTTCACCACCCGACTCACCACGGTCAGCCGCTACATGAAGCATATCATGTGGGGCATGGGCTTGAACCCCCTGGTCATCCCCAACGGTATCCCCAGGAGGTTGCTGGAGCCCGTGGAAGGGGACAAGGTCCAGCATCTGAGACAGTGCCTATCCATCGATGGCGGCACGGTACTGGCCAAGGTAGCCCGCTGGGACCCCGACAAGCGCTGGCACATGGCCGTGGAGTCTGTGGCCAGGTTGAAGCAGAGAGGCCTGAGAGCAGTGCTCCTGGCCAGGGGCGGACTCGAGCCCCATGGCCTGGAGGTGCTGGGCAGGGCGAGGGCATTGGGTCTCACTGTTTGCGAGGCCAGGACCAGCGATAACAGTCTGGATTCCTATTTCCAGGCTTTGAAAAATAGCTGCCAGGCTGACGTTATCGACATCAAGTTCCACCTGCCCCAGGACTTCCTGCGCATCATCTACCGGGCTTCCGACGCAGTGCTGGCGAACAGCGGCCACGAGCCCTTCGGCATAGTCGGCCTGGAGACTATGGCAGCCGGCGGCATTGCCTTCACCGGCAGCACCGGTGAGGACTACGCCATCCCGTACCACAATGCCTTTGTCATGGAGACCTCCGACCCCAGGGAGATAGAGGGCTATCTCATGTACCTCAGGGAATGTCCCGATGAGGGCGCCAGGATTAGAAGCGAGGCCAGGCGCACTGCCGCTTACTTTACCTGGGAAGCAGCTGCGGAGAACCTCATCAGCAAGCTGGAGAACCAGGCACGCCTCCAGAGGGCTCCGGTGAGGCGACCTCCTGCGGTACGGTTTGAGCTTGGAGAGGCTGCCGAAGAGAAACTGCTGCAGACCGCGGGAAGCCGTAACTAGGAATATTACTCAGCCTCCTGAATCCCCCTCCTTCCTTGGAAGGATTGGGGGATTTATAATTTCGGGGACACCCCTCTGCACTCCCTCTTGATAAACGGTTCACCGTTAGTTTTGCTTGACACCTCTTCTCTCTGAACCTATAATCCAGACGCTCGGGGAACAGGTTCAAATATAACGTAAAGCCACTCGTGTTGCCTGAGTCAGTCGTTACCATGAGCACTATGAAATCGCCCGCAATTCACGTCCAGAACCTGCGCAAGGTCTACACCGTCAGCGAGCAGGAAGCCGGCACGATGGCTGCGCTGGGAAGCCTGGTGCGCCGCCGCAAGGTGGAAGTCGCTGCTGTGGACGGCATATCGTTCGACCTGGCTGCCGGCGAGATAGTGGGCTTTCTGGGCCCCAACGGTGCGGGCAAGACGACCACACTCAAGATGCTTTCAGGTGTGCTGCATCCCACTTCGGGCGAGGCGACCGTGCTCGGCTCCGTTCCCTCGAAGCGTGAGAAATCGTTCCTGCGTCAAATTACACTGGTGATGGGGCAGCGCAACCAGTTGGTCTGGGATATCCCCGCCCTGCATTCATTCGAGTTGAACCGGGCCATATATCGCATCCCGCAGGAGGACTATCGCCGCATGCTCGACGAGTTGACCGCGCTTCTGGAACTGGGGCCGCTTCTGCACAAGCCGGTGCGCAACCTCTCTCTCGGCGAAAGGATGAAGTGCGAGATCGCGGCAGCCCTGCTGCACCGCCCCAGTGTGGTGTTTCTGGACGAGCCGACCATCGGCCTTGACGTGACGATGCAGCGGCGCATACGGGGCTTTATCACGGAGTACAACCGCCGCTTCGGGGCGACCGTCCTGCTGACCAGCCACTACATGGCTGACGTGGAGGCGCTGTGCAAGCGCGTCGTGGTCATCCACCACGGCAAGCTCCTTTTCGACGGCGACCTTTCGATCCTGGTGCAGAAATTCACCGCTCATAAAACCATCGAGGTGCAGATAGGGGACTGCCAGGCCGATTTGAATGCGTACGGCGAGGTCGTATCTTGCTCAGACGGCCACTTTACGCTCCGGGTCCCCAAAGCCGAAACGGCCCGCGTCACCGAGCGGCTGCTGGCGGACCTGCCGGTGATAGACTTGCTGGTTGAAGACCCTCCCATCGAGGAAGTGATCGAGCTGGTCTTCGCGCAGGGGAATCCATGAAAGCTCTGGCGGAGCTATACGCGCAGCAATTCAAAACCACCATGGCGGCGATGTTCCAGTACCGCGCCTCGCTGTTCATCTGGATGATAGGGCAGGTGCTGGAGCCGCTGGTCTACCTTATCGTATGGACGATAGTATCGAACAGCAGCGGCGGAAGCGTGGGCAGCTACACCACAAAGGAGTTCGCCGCTTACTTCATCGTGCTGATGCTGGTCAATCAGATCACCTACACCTGGATAATGTACGAGTTCGAGTACCGCGTCCGGGAGGGAATCCTTTCCTTCGCGCTGTTGAAGCCCGTGCACCCCATCCATTCTGACATTGCCGACAATGTGTCCTCAAAGCTGATAACGCTGCCCATCATGATAGTCATCGCAGTAGGACTGGCTGCAGCCTTCCATGCCTCCATCTCTCCCCCGCTGTGGGCTATCGGAGTATTCATCCCGTCGCTGCTGCTCGCCTTTTTGGTGCGGTTCCTCCTGGAATGGACCCTGGCCCAGGCGGCGTTCTGGACGACACGGGTCAGCGCTATCAATCAGACCTACTTTGTGCTGCTGCTGTTTCTCTCCGGGCAGATCGCCCCGCTGGCGCTTCTGCCTCATCCGGTGCAGATTGTGGCTGCGATTCTGCCCTTCCGCTGGTTGATCAGCTTTCCGGTGGAGGTGCTGCTCGGCCAGCATACGCCTGTCCAAGCGTTGGAGGGCCTGGGGGCCCAGGTGGCGTGGTTAATCGTAAGCATCGTGCTGGTCCGGGTGGTATGGCGTGCGGGCCTGAGGGTGTACTCGGCGGTGGGCGCATGAGCTACCTTAGATTGTTTGGGGCGTTTTTACGGGTCAGCGTGAGGGGCGAGCTGGCCTACAGAGCCAACTTCTTCATACAGCTATTCCAGTCGCTGCTCAGCCTGGGTATCTCGTTGGCGGGACTGGCTGTTATCTTTTCTTACACCGACACTCTGGGCGGCTGGCGGCCTGACCAAGTGCTGGCGCTTGTCGGCGTGTACTTTCTGGTCGGCGGAATGATCGGCCTCATAATTCAGCCCGGTATGGAAGCGCTCATCGATTCGGTGCGCCATGGTACGCTGGATTTTACGCTGACCAAGCCGGCGGATGCGCAGTTTATCATCAGCATTCAGCGCGTGGAAATCTGGAAGCTGATCGATATTATGCTCGGTTTCGGCGTGCTGGCGGCTGCGCTGGCCCGGATGGGCGAGAGGGTGGGGGGATGGGAGGCGGGGGCGTTCATTCTGATGCTGATTGCGGGCGGGGTCATCATCTACAGCTTCTGGCTGATTCTGGCGACGCTTTCGTTCTGGTTCGTGCGAGTGGAAAACATTCTGGTGGTGTTTCAGAGCATGTACGAGGCGGGGCGCTGGCCGGTTAGTTTGTATCCGGGCTGGCTGCGCTATGGCCTTACCTTCATCATACCTGTTGCCTTCGCCACCACCGTACCCGCCGAAGCCTTGACCGGCCGCCTCACCTGGGTAACTCTGGTAATCGCGGTAGCGCTGGCCGTAGCACTTTTCATGCTCTCGCGATTATTCTGGCGGGCCGGACTGCGCCACTATTCGGGGGCATCTGCGTGATGAAGCTGGTGCCTAGTCCTGCCCCTTGTTCGGCTTCAGGGCAAAGGAAAAGGCGATCTCCTTAAGCTGAGGTTTCATCTGGTTCAGAGTCAAGCCTGTCATGTAGCCAATGCGTCCAAGACGATCAACTATTCCAAGACTATAATTATAATCGTCGCAACCAAGCTTGTCAGTAGTTCCTGGTTTCCGTGGATATCGAGAACTACTCTCATGGGCAAAAGTCATATATGTCAGCAAAAGAAGAGCTGATGAGAACGCCCACAGACTTAATTGGTGCTCAATCAATTCTTGCCTCTTGAGGTCACCTCCTTGTTGTGTACCAGATTTTCCTAATAGTTTGTTCAGTTCGATGCCAGCCTTAATTTGTGCGTCTGTGGGTGAGCGCACCTTAAGGTCTCCAGCCATTTTGTCTGAGATTCCTCTAGCGAAGGCTTCCAGATCATCAACCTTTCCATGCCCTTTACGGATTCCTACTTCGGCCAAATATGTAAACGCAGAGGCTACTGACATTAGGAACGAACTGCGGATTTTCGTTAGCATATCTAGTACTTGATCTATCACTTCCGCGGAAATATGTACAGATTCTTTTCTGAAGTCTACCTTTTTCCCCCCTGTTCCTAAACCCAAGCTGGGCTTACCCATAACTTGATTCTCTGTATCGAGTAACTTGGCGATACCATTTACTAAATCGACACCCATATTATCAGCCACTTCACCAAGTCCCAAAGAGACAATCCTATCAGCCATCTTTCGATTCAAATTGAGTATCAAACCCAGACCATTGTGCTGATAGTATCTCACAAAGTCCTTTGTCTTGTACTGCCCTGATGCGATTGCAGCGGCTTTTACCGTCTTTTCCACCGATTGTTGGAGCAAATAGACTGCCAATGCTGGGTCAGAGCAATGCACAGTCTTGCGAGTCTTTCTATCGCAGGGCACTAATTTCTTAAATGCATCAAAATCCTTGTTCGCTCTGTCTAACCACTGCTGCGCGTGCTCAAGGTTTTCTCTTATCTCGGTTTCGGTTCTCCTCATCACCAACTATCCCCCTTTCGCCACAATCTACGATATTCTACAGCGATTGGTTTGGTAGCGCAACAGAGATGTGTGCACTGTGCTGTACCCAAAAACCTGCAAGGGAACTCGCCCTTACGATTCCTTCATCGTTGGTACTGGTACGAAGTGGTTTGAAAATGGCGAAACGAAAGTCAGGCGAAAGTAGGAATAGATTGCGATTGTCAGCCTCCTGTATCCGGGTGATAATGTTGGTGAAAGGCAGGAGGAGGACAGATGGGGCCAGAGCAAACAGCGGTCAAAAGCTGCGAGCGGTGTCTACTCCAGGCAGTTTGCATACTCTATCACGGGTATAGCAAACTGGAGTTGCGGTTCGGCAACCCCTGCCCTGCAGACCCGGAACAGCTTATGCATAACATCAGCGAGGCGCTCGCTTCGAAGTGCGGGCATTATCTGCAATCGGATGGTCGGGAGCAAGAGGACTGATGGGATACAGCTTACCAGAACTCGATGTTAGGCTTAAAAATGATCTGGGTATCTTTGAGGGTGGCCTCGACGCGCTTCTTGATGGCCTCGTCTGTGATGGGCTCTACCTCGGATACCGTTCGGCCCAGCTTGTCCTTTTTGCCTTTCCAGTTCACGAGGTAGCCTGGCACAAATGCGTACCTGAAGCTGCGATTGCCGCAACACGAACCGTCAATGATGCATATCCCGATTATGCAGAGTACCTCCCTCCCGTCGAGCTTGAGCCTGAGCTCATCGGTAAGGGCGTAATACCCGGCCCGGGCCTGGACCTCTTCTCCTAACTCCTGGTGAACATAGTCAGTAGTCATAGTTCCTTCTCTCACAGAGGCTTTTTATGAACCCCCTAAGTCCCCCTCCTTCCCCGGAAGGATTAGGGGACTTTAAAAAACAGGGGGACACCCCCTGACCTCTGGCAGAGGGGTGAATCCCCTCTGCACTCTCTAACGTCCTGAAAGCTTGCACTTGGAATTGATGCACACGCCCTGATTAGTGCATTTGTCCCAGAAAAGCGTGATCTCGCCGCAAGCAGGACACTTCTGGAGATGCGAAGGCCCTTTCTTTTTCTCTCCCGGGCTTGAACCTTTTTTCGCAGGCATTGGCAGGTCTGACTTCCCTACTTTTATTGTAGCCCCAAGGCGGTTAACGGTCAACGCTGTGGACCATGAAGTCTGCTTACCAATATCTCTTTTCAACCCCCTAAATCCCCCAGTCTTGGGGGAGTTTAATAAATTAGGGGACACCCCTGACCCCTGGTCCTTCCTGGGAAGGAGGGCTCTGCCCCTCTGCACTCCCCGATTGTTAAACCGTCTCCGGCTCGTTGGAGATGCCTGTGGGGGGGTAATCCGTTGAGGCAGGTCGTGGGGAAATTCGGCCTATATCATGGTTACTACACCGGCTTCGACGAAATTACTCTAAAGGGTACTGTTAAGCTGGCGTCGGCCTGACCTATACTGGTGCCAAGGGGGAGCAGGACAGGACAGGAGGCGGTGCGCTGGGTGAGGGAGAGAAATGTTCGATGAGGATTTTCCCTGCTCCCCCGTTACATTTAAAGCTAGGTCAACCTCGCAAAAGAAGGACATAAGTACCCTGCAAAAAGGTACATAAGTGGGATTGCTACCTCTCTTCGACACGGGGTATAAGGAGGTATG
>Ga0209777_10009527_pt1 | contig 10427 bp, 9 predicted proteins | sample FrelakmetHBP12HB_FD_187147 | JGI IMG/M metagenome (GOLD analysis project Ga0209777, IMG submission 187147) | Freshwater lake sediment microbial communities from the University of Notre Dame, USA, for methane emissions studies -HBP12 HB (SPAdes)... | ecosystem: Environmental > Aquatic >... | reverse complement strand
TCACATTCTGAGACGACACCAGGGCCGATAAGCTCAGTTAATCCATAATGTTCATGAGCGACGATTCCCCATCGTTTCTCAATGTTTTTACGCATCTCTTCACTCCAGGGTTCCGCACCAAACACTCCCAGACGAAGTGAAAAATCCTTCGTAGGAGTAAGTCCTTTTTCCTCAGCAACTTCCGCAATATGCAACGAATATGATGGTGTACAAGCAAGTGTCGTTGCTTTAAAATCCTTCATGACATCGATCTGACGTTCTGTGTTTCCTGAGGAAATGGTGATGACCATTGCACCAATTTTTTGTGCACCTTTTTCAAATCCATGTGCCCCTGTAAACAGGCCATACCCGTATGCGTTTTGCATGACGTCATTGCTGCGTAGACCGTTAGCCCACAATGACCGCGCCATGACTTCAGCCCAAAGCTCAACATCGTTTCTCGTATATGGGCCTACTACAGGTTTCCCTGTGGTCCCTGATGACGCATGCACTTCAATAATTTCATCAAGTTCTGTGCATACAAGACCGAATGGATAATATGCCCGTAAATCCTGCTTTGTAAGAAACGGGATTTTCTCGATATCCTTCAAGGTTCTAATCGTATTAGGTTGTATCTTTGCTTCGTCAAATTTCTTCTGGTAATATTTGTTTTTTGTATACACGCGATGGACAAGTTCTTTTAATCGTTTCAACTGCAACTCTTTTAATTTTGATGCAGGTATTGATTCGTTCTTGGAATCCCACATTTTTTCAGCCATAAACAGTACTCCTTTGCTCTTTCAAATAATGTCTTTAAATATAATGAAATAGTTGGCTTAGGTATATTATTTACTCGATATGGTTATGACCCTAAAAACTGATATTTTTATATAATAGTATCGGACAAGCATTAGCACGGTTTTAAGACTCAATGTTTTTGTGAACAAGTTTCAATTACTGATAACTTCCCAAAACAGATTTCTTTATAAGGACATTAAAAATATCAAGACTTGGATTTCCATATGGTAAAATGTCCATATTGCAAAGATACGTTTGAGGATAAGGATATAGTAATTGTCCGCATAAAGAAAGAAATTTTAGAAAGTTATGGTTTAGATGAACTTCGAGTGGGAGCAAGAGAAGGATATGATATCTACTCTTGCCCAAAATGTAGAACATTTTTAGGTTGTCAACTTCTTTACTGAAGCTATTATAACTTGAAAAATAATCACTTGATTATTAATTTTCATTCTTCTTTAAAAACATATCCTTAGAAGCAGAAGCATTAACGCGGTTTTAACTCATGTTTTTGTGCTAATCAATATAAAAAAAGAAGAGATTTTGGACTACTTCTTATTCTTGTAGTCCTAAACGTTGAATTATTTTTTGTAGCATTGGGAAGAGACTTGGATGATTCTGTAGGAACTGCATAAATGATGTGTTCACAATTGTGTTACACGGCATACTTACTATTAAAGTAGCCCAGTCGCTCTCAGCACCAATGGCATCCCTTGCTTTTACCTTAATAGCATAGGTTCCTTCTGGACTCCAACTATAGGATGCACTTGCGAAATCTCCTGACTTATAGGGGCCTATCCATCCTGAGTTATTATTATCACCCCAATCGATGAGGTATTCCACGTCATCTTGGTTAGGATCGGTTGTCTGAATGGTATAGACATACGAGGTTCGAATGGTTCCATTTGTCACTCCAGTGATGGTTGGTGTATTTGGGGGATTATTTTTATATCCATATGTTTTAAAACAACAATCAGCATTAGAATGGTTTTGGTCCTTAATCCATGTTTGACCATAATCAAGAGTGGCCCATGCTTCTCCATTTTTATACGGGTTAGTATCATTAAATAACCAATCATAACAATTATTACGATCACCAGCTGTGCCTTTGCAAACCATATAGTATAAATAATTTGGTGTTACATTTATATCCTGAAAATTGAATTCTATCCAAACACCTTCAGAAGAATTTGAAGGAAGTTTATCGCTTTTTAATGTTATTGATGTAAGATCATCTCCTTGAAAAGATTCTCTGATTGACAAAACTATTTCTGCATCTTCTGGTGGGTTACCTCCTTTAAACATACATAGCTGTACTCTCGTTAATCTATTTACACTTGGAGTAAAGCTTTGTGCAATCCATTGATTACCATAGAGATTCCAACCAGACAAACCAGTCGAGTTTTGATATTGATCCAAAAAGTCCCCATCATTATTGCTAACCGTGATTATGCTTACCTCATTATTTAATTTCGAAACACCTTCACTGTTGCCTGTTCCAGATGATGATACGCTATAGTCTCTATTCATTGCAATATCAATCGTTTTATTTTTACTTTCTTCTGCTATGCCCAAGATAGGAATAACAGTTGTAAACACTAGCGTCACTATTATACAAACTATTATTTTCCTTTTCATTTTTTCTCCTCCAAATAATTATTTATTTGAAATTGTTATTCTGTAGATTCATTTAAATGTTTGGAGAAAATAATTTTCATAACAAATGTAACAAAAGATCACGAGACTGATTTCATTTCAACGCTACTATAACCCTGCGGGTATTTCTTTAGAAACATATCCCTAAATTAATGATGGATACAGGGATTGTACGCATTATCTCACCCGAGGTAATAGTCGAGTACCCCATCCGAGATGGAGATAACGCGCCTAGGTTTTTATTATCATTCCATATAAAAATAATGGAGACTATTCCCCCAGCAGATTTCCTGACAAACAGACGATATTTTACACAGTGCGTTTATTAACATATCGGTATAAACGATAGGGCATCATCATTTATCCGAACAATGAAAACCCATATTGTAACAGTTAAAATATTATATTCTTTCTTTCTAAATTGAAATATGGTTTCTTCTAACTTTGAGATACTACAAAGAATCATTTAAGCCTGAGGGGGATAGGGGAAAGGAAAATGACAGTAAACTACTCCATATGATGATAAAATACGATTGTTTTCCATAAGTTCAGTCTGTCTGTGGTTATTATTTAGTTGCCAGGTATCTAAATATAATGCTTATGAAATGTTTGTAAAGCAAGAATTTTTATTGATAGGAGATATTCCAAAAACTATTCGTGGAGGCTTCGTGTCATGAATGTGTTGGTACTTGGGTGTGGAATGATGGGGCGTGCGATTGCGTACGATCTCAGTTTGTTTTCAGGTTTTGAGACGATCGTCATTGGTGATAAAGATATACACACACGGAACTCAGCCAAAGAATTTCTCAAGGGAACAAACGTCGATGTGATACCGGTAAACGCTGATAAATCCAACGAGATTAAGAAGCATTTTCAAAAAGTTGATGTTGTTATTTCTGCGGTCCCGTATCGATTCAACTTTATGCTTGCAAAGATGGCAATAGAAACGAACACACATTTTGTTGACCTTGGTGGGAATAACACGATTGTTGAAAACGAACGACGTCTCTTTTCAAAAGCAAAAAAGAGCGATGTGACGATAATCCCGGATTCAGGGTTAGCGCCAGGTCTTGTCTCGATTATTACTCGAGATATCGTTGATCACATGGACACCGTTGACTCTGTTAAATTACGTGTTGGAGGATTACCACGACATCCCCAGCCTCCGTTGAATTATCAGATCGTATTTTCCCCCTATGGACTCATCAATGAATACGTAGAAGATGCGATCATCCTTGATCATGGGAAGATCCTTGAGAAGAAATCCATGACCGATGTGGAATCTCTGAAATTCCCGAAACCCTTTGGAACGATGGAAGCGTTTCTCACCTCCGGTGGATGCTCGACGCTCCCGTTTACATACAAAGATAGGATTACATATCTTGATTATAAAACGATACGATACCCCGGTCATTGTGAGAAAATCAAAACGTTTCTTGATCTCGGTTTTGCTGATGAAACAAAGATGAACGTTGAGGGTCATGCGATTGCTCCTCGAGATGTTTTTGCGTCACTGCTTACAAAAAATGTTCCTACAACAGGAGAAGATGTGGTATTGTTGAAAGTTATCAGTCAGGGAACAAAGAATGGAAAAAAGCGGTCTCGGGAATACTTGATGATTGATTATTATGATACTCAACATGATATTACGGCGATGATGCGGACTACGGGATATCCTGTTGCTATTACTGCGCGGATGATCGAGAACAGGACGATCCAGAAGCGAGGTGTGTTTTGCCCAGAGGAAATCATTCCTCCTACGCCGTTTTTTGTAGAACTGAAAAAACGAAATATCACGCTTTCAATTCACGATAGAAGCGTTTAACCATGGAGAAAAAAGAGTTTTTAGGTGCAAAAGAGAGCGCATTGAAGTCCCTGGAGGACGCGTGTGCAGAGCAGAAGGTGGATGAAGGAGTTCTTCCGATTCTTGATTTGATCAACGGGATTGAAGGGTTCTACACTTCAAGTAGTTGTGCAGGACGGATTGTTCTCTTGGAGATCCCGCAGATGGGGGATAAACGCGGTGCAACGTTTCTCGGGGTCTGGCATCGAACCATAGAACCTCAAGAACTCAAGGCTGCCGCGACAAAGGCGACCAAAGGTCTTCTCTGGTTGCTTGCCCAAGCGCCTATTCTGCATATTGGAGCACAGACGCTGGAGCTTGCAGACAGGATGGTGAAAACCGCTATATCCTGCGGATTCAAAAACTCAGCCGTGAAATCAACAGGGAAAAAAATCAGGCTAGAAATTTGTAGTACTGAGCGTCTGGATGCGCCCATCGGCAGGGATGGCTGCTTGTTTTGTGACGAAGAATATCTGTCTTTGTTGGTTGAAATCTCGAACGAAGTCATCGAACGGTCAGGTAAAAAAATGGCTCGATTTGCGAAAACAGTAGGAAAATTCAGCGATTTTTCTATGAAAACTCACGAATAAAAAATTTATATCTTATTTTTATAAATTAGTTATCTGTAAATACAGTATGAACACAAAAAAATCTTAGGTATCTTTATCTACATGCTGGTCGTATCCATCATATCTGTAGCAACAGGAGCGACCCCAAACACAAGTAAAACTCCAGAAAAAACAAAATAGGTTGAATCTTTGTAAAAGGAATCATCACACAACCACGTTTCATAAAAAACGGAGCATTATTGGAATTCAAATGGATCTTTGTCAATTACAACGCAAAAGGGATCAGTCAGCACCGCAATACAGACAGTGAACGCCTTTTCCGCATCCGCAATCCTTCCCTTTTTTTAAAACACCTTTGTTCTGATGGGCTGTTCTATTTGGCATTATACGAACTGCAACTACAAAGAAATCTTAGCGCCGTTCATCGCCATAAAAGCTCATCTCAGAACCTAGCTAATATGCTATAGTATAATTGAGTTAGTTTTCCATTAGTTTTTTTGTTAGTTTTTGAGTTAGCTCCGAGTTAGCTCTGCGTTAGCTCTTTTTTTTGTCTTTTTTAATTTCTTTACAAAGCAAAAAGGTACTCTCCATCGCACAGAATTCATCGTCATACACATCACTTGAGCGATAAAAATGATAATGACCTTTGTAAAAGAATAGGTAGCAGAATCAGGGGCAGACACTTCCCCCCTTGATCGAACCACCTGGTCACCTCAATACCAGGGTCATGATAGGAGACCACAGAGACGCACTCGAAGAAAATCCAGAGGAGCACTCGAAGAAAAACCCTGAGTGCAAAACGTAATATTTTTTTTACAGAGGATGACAACACCATTCCTCCTATGGAGATCTCGTTGAAACCACCACCGCTCCAGAGAATGAACCAGACACTAAAAACTAAGGAATATAAAGAAACCACACGATATCAACCCCAAAAAACAAGAAGTGGAAAGAAAACAAGGAGATTATTTCTTAATTGATATAATTCTATCGAAGGAAAAGATGAACTTCTCGAAGGATTGAGACGAATAGAGAACGTTAGAGTTCATCAAACTTTTTCGCAACTTCTTGGGCAACCTCAAGGCTGGTATTTGATCCACCGACATCATATGTTTTGATTTTCCCTTCTTTGATCACCTGTGCAATGGCGTGCTCCAGTTTTTTCGCAGGTTTCTTCTCACCAAGCCAATCCAACATCAGTGTCACGGTGAGGAGCATCGCCATCGGGTTCACCTTGTACATCCCTGCGTATTTCGGTGCGGATCCATGGGTCGGTTCAAAAACCGCGTAGGTATCCCCGATGTTCCCGCTTGAAGCAAAACCAAGACCACCAACCAACTGTGCTGCGAGATCAGAGATAATATCGCCGAACATGTTTGATGAGACTAAGACGTCGTAGTCCTGTGGGTTTTTCACCAGCCACATACACATGGCGTCTACGTTTGTTTCCTGATATTTTATATCCGGGTATTCTTGTGCGATTTTCCGTGCTTCTTCAATCATCATGCCACTCGTCTCTCGGATCACATTAGGTTTTTCGATGAGGGTGACGGATTTTCGTTTGTGCTCTTTTGCATACTTAAATGCCTGTCGTACAATGCTTTGGCAGGCTTTCTTTGTAAAAATTCTACAGGACACCGCGATTTCATCTAAGGGAATCTGTGCGAATCGTTTCATTTTCTTATGGGTCATGAGTGCGTCAAAGACTTGCTTTGGCAATGGTCGAAACTCCACGCCTGAGTATAAATCCTCGGTGTTTTCTCGGAATACAACGAGATCAATATCGTCTCGATAGTTCAATGGGTTTCCTGGGTATGCTTTGCAGGGTCTGATGTTGGTATGAAGGTTAAATTCTTGACGCAGCCGCACGATCGCACTTGAATAGACAAGGCCTTTGTTACGTAACTCAGACGAAAGCTCTTTTTGTGCATCTTCATTCGGTTTTGAGGTGATAGCCCCAAATAGACAGCAGTCAGTATCTTTTAACAAAGACAATGTTCGGTCGGGTAGTGGGTTTCCTTCTTTTTTCCAGAACTCCCATCCGATATCCCCCATGGTGTATTCGGCATCGAGGTCGATTGTATCAAGAACAATTTTTGCTGCGTCCATGACATCTTTTCCAACGCCATCTCCAGGAAGTACGGCAATATGATATTTAGACATAGAGGACCGTAATCCTACCATATTTTTAAAGCTTTTTTACCTAAAGAAATCTCCATAACCATACGAATATGGGCTATTTCCGTAGTTCACCAAGGGTCGTGACCCGCTCGGCAAATGCGTTATGCTTATGGATTGATTCTTCACTTTCACTTCGTGCAATCACCAGAACCTCATCAGGCAAGTCCTTGTATTGTTTCAACACCGCGCTGAGTATATCACGAACCACGTCTTCTACGAACTTTGGTTTCGCATGCGCCCGAAGTACTAACTCGGCTTCTTCTTTTCGTTTTAAAATACTGTAGGTCGGGCTGCTGAATGATTTCTCAACGATATCTATCAGATCATCAGCATCAACAACCTCTGTGCCTCGCGGTACCTCCATGATCAACGTTCCAATATTTCGTTGATTATGCGTTGGGGCTGAACAGTTTTCATCTCGAGAATCAATCGTTTTGATTACTTCCATAGCGCAAGGGCATGCGGTCATCCCAATGGCTTTGACGCCAATGAGTTTTTTCAGCTCTCCATTGCTTTTTGCTCGTGCCTCTGCCACTAGTTTATATGGCTCTGACCCTTTTTGACCAGAGGGATACATGACATCTAAAAAATAATCCGCTTCTGCTTTGACCTCGGAAAATGTTGCGTACTCGTGTTTTTTAAGAAGCAGTTCCGCGGTCTCCGCACAGAATGATTCTAAATCCGAGACTGGTGATTTGAGCGTCTCATCAATGATCTCGGAGACCAGTTCAAGGTTTCGAGACATGTGACTGCCTTTCTGAGACGCGGGCAAGTCTACGAACAGATCCATTGTCACCGTAAGTGGAAGCACGGATTTTTTATTTGGTCGTTTTATGTGAACAAGTTTTTTCACACCAGTTACGCCTACTCGTGTGAGCTTGAAATGAGAGGGTGCAAGTCTTGATTGTACATCAGGTAAATCAATGGATTTTATCGGGGTCACCGACAGCGGAATACCCTTATATCTCAAAAACGTATGCTTTATACTCAGATTTGTGCAACAATGGATGTAAGTCATTTCTTCGTATATCCCGGGATTTTTCATAATACTAAACGAGTATCTTTTCATTGCGTACTATAAAAGGAACGTGGGGGGGGGTAAATGCATACGAGAGTTCGAATGAATCAGAGAGGGGGAATTGGAATCGGTGCTATGATTCTTTTCATTGCCATGGTACATATTGCTGGAATCACTACTTCTTTGTATTTAATGAAATTTAAGGAAAAAAGTAAAATAGCCCTCCTTGATATTCAGGGCGGTAGAATGTGTGCCGCTGTGGCTTAGAGGTATAGCGATTCCTTGGTAAGGAATAGGTCGAGGGTTCAATTCCCTCCAGCGGCTTTATGTTAACAATTAGTACGATTAATTAACAGAAGAAAAATATAATTTTTTATAATAATAAATTGACACTCTACTTCTGACGAAATCGTCCTGGGAATTATCGATGAGATTAAAAACAAATATTTTATCAAAGAACTATGATATTCTCTATCAAAAAAATAAAGGAAGGATACCGTTGAAAAAAATTTCAACAAGCTTTAATATGAACCGATCAAAAGCCCTGAAATTAATTATCTTATTTGGAATAATAAGTTTACTTGGTGATATGATCTATGAGGGTGCACGGAGTGTTAATGGTCCCTATTTAGAGATACTTGGTGCAAATGCTGCCATTATTGGATTTGTTGCAGGGGTTGGAGAATTTTTAGGATATGCTATTCGTATTGCTTCAGGATATTTTTCGGATAAGACGAAAGCATACTGGTTTTTTATGATTGCTGGTTACGGACTACTATTTACGGTCCCATTACTTTCATTGGCAGGAATATGGCAGCTTGCGGCACTGTTCATTATTTCGGAACGAATAGGGAAAGCTCTGCGAAATCCGGCGAAAGATACAATTCTCTCTCAAGCAACAAAACAAATTGGTACAGGAATGGGGTTTGCGATTGTAGAAGTATTAGACCAGATTGGCGCCATAATAGGGCCGCTCATTTTTTCGATCTTTTTCTTCCTTGTAGGTGCCTCAGGAAAAGCACTCTCTGATTATCAAACAGGATATAGTTTCTTATGGGCCCCCTTTATTTTACTGATGATTGTTATTTTCCTCGCTTATTTTCTCGTTAAAAAACCTCAAGAATTGGAAAAATCCATAGTGACAAAGAAAGAACATGAACAGTTTTCAAGAATTTTTTGGCTCTATACACTGTTCAGTTTTATCACCACCTTTGGTTTTGTTAATTTTGCTTTAATAGGATATCATCTTAAGGTACATAATATTATTTCTGACGCAGGAATTCCTCTCTTGTATGCGGTTGCCATGGGTATTGATGCGGTTATGGCATTAGTGATTGGAAAAACATATGATACTCTGAAGAACAAAAAGAAGAATGAAAATGCTGGTCTTCTTACGTTACTCATCATACCTCTTTTATCCATGTTCATTCCGCTCTTGGCATTTTCGTTGAACTATATCTTCATCATAATAAGTATGGTTTTTTGGGGCATGGTCATGGGAGCACATGAAACGATTATGAAGTCAGCAATTGCTGATATAACACCTTTAAAAAAGAGAGGAACAGGATATGGGATTTTTAGTACATCCTATGGATTGGCAATATTTGGAGGTAGTATAATGGTAGGGCTCCTTTATGATTTCTCGATACCTATCTTGATTGTTATTACCATTGTGATAGAAATCATTGCAATCCTGTTCTTCTATATACTATGGAAAACAAGTATGCGAGGTTAAAAAAGAAAAATTCGTATTGAATTTTTCTTATTCAAAATTCTAAACGACATTCAAATGTAATTATAAAAATGGGGCCAAATCCCCTGGTGTTTTTTTTTATCAATATGTTTATTTGCATTACGAAGATTATGGTGTGTAAAAGCACAGTTTCATCTGTTTTTCTGTTGGGGAATTGTATCTTTTGTAAGAAGCCTTCCAGCGGCTTAATAATTATTATCATGGATATTTAACAGAAGAAAAATCAGTCTTGCGATCTTTTGTTATCATTGATGCTTATTTTCTTTGAAGAATATAATTAAATATGTGGCATGCATTAGTATTTCATAAGAGGGAATGAAAATTATGAAGAAAATACTAACAATAGTAATAATGGGAGTTTTAGTCCTGAGTGGGCTAGGGGCTGCTGCGTTCACCTCGAATGTCTCTATTAAACAAGCAATGATCGTGAAAAATGAGTCAACATCGGTTCTTTTTTCGTCACAGCCAACACAACAAGAGAAAGATGGGTTTGTTACTTTAGAGATGAGTGGTGCGACGACACAGTTATTGGAATCAAATAAACCAGTGTTGCCTATTTATGTGAAGACGTATGAGATTCCTTTTGGGTCGACGAATATCCAGGTGATCTGTAGTCCTCAGGGTATCGGC
>Ga0209777_10009526_pt1 | contig 10428 bp, 13 predicted proteins | sample FrelakmetHBP12HB_FD_187147 | JGI IMG/M metagenome (GOLD analysis project Ga0209777, IMG submission 187147) | Freshwater lake sediment microbial communities from the University of Notre Dame, USA, for methane emissions studies -HBP12 HB (SPAdes)... | ecosystem: Environmental > Aquatic >... | reverse complement strand
CCGGGCCGTAGGGGTAAGTGCAATAAAAACCGCTGAAACGCCCCAGGGCAGCGTTTCTCGATAAGAACAAGGCCCACCACAATTTTTGTGGTGGGCCTTGTTCCGTTTAATATTCGAGAAGAGGCGTATTATATTAACAGGAAAATCAAATGTGGATTGGCATCCCATCTGCCACATGAGCTGCTTCCATCAGTGTTTCAGAGAGCGTCGGGTGGGCATGGATGTTACGTCCGATCTCGGCCGGGGTCAATTCCATCATGTGCGCCAGGGTCAATTCGGGCAACAGCTCGGTCACCTCCGGACCAACCATGGTGGCACCCATAATTTCACCATATTTCTCTTCCACCACAAGTTTGACCCAGCCGGCGTAGTCACCCAGCCCGAGTGCCTTGCCATTGGCCTGGAAGGGAAAGCGCCCCAACTTGACCGTGTATCCGCGTTCCCGGGCTTGTGATTCGGTCAAACCAAATGAAGCGACCTGCGGCTGGCAGTAAGTGGCTCTTGGCATGAATTCATAATCCAATATTACCGTTTCCACCCCAGCAATGTTCTCAGCACAGACAATCCCCTGCGCAGTACCGACATGTGCCAGCATCAGTTTGCCGGTCACATCGCCGACAGCCCAGAGGCCCGGAAGGCTGGTCGCCATGCGATCGTCAATTTCAATAAAACCGCGCTCTGAAATCCTGACGTCAAGATCCTCCAGCCCCAGTCCCCTGGAGTTGGGTTTGAAGCCGATCGCCACCAGCGCCTGTTCAGCCTGGATGGTTTTCGTCTCATTAGCAGCGGAAACAGACACCCTGACACCGGTTTTGGTGATTTCGACCGACTCAACTTTGTGGCCGGTCAGGACCTTGACGCCACGCTTGGTGTAGGCTTTGGCCACCTCGGCAGCCGCTTCCTCGTCCTCCAGCGGTAAAACGTGAGGCAACATCTCAACCACGGTTACCTCCACACCGTATGAATTCCAGATGGTGGCGAACTCCATTCCGATGGCACCCGCTCCGATAATCACGGCACTTTTAGGAAGCCTTTCCTGCAGAATGGCCTCCAGGTAAGTGATGATCTTCTCACCGTCCATTATCCAGGTTGCCGGGACGGCTGCGCTGGCTCCCGTGGCAATGATGATATTTTTGGAGGTTAGTTCCGTCAACTTGCCATCCTTATTGGTTACGGAAACAGAATTGGGGGTGGTCAATTTTGCAACCCCCATATACACGGCGATATTATTTTTTTTCATCAGGAAGCCGACCCCTTTGACTAGCCGGTCCGAGACCAGGCGGGAACGTTTAACTGCGGCGGGAAAATCCAATTTCAGATTCTCAAACGAAAAGCCAAATTCCCTGCCACGCTCGCGCAAGAGATGGGCAACTTCGGCATTTTTTAATAATGACTTGGATGGGATACAACCCACATTAAGACAGACACCGCCCAGCCACTGTTTATCCACAATGGCGGTTTTCTGCCCAAGTTGGGAGGCGCGGATGGCAGACACATAACCCGCAGGTCCGGCACCGATCACGAGAACATCATATGTTTGATCCATACATACCTCCTATATCTTCTAAATATACCAATTCTCTATTATATCAATTCATCAAGAGGGGGGGTTGTACGAACCGCTTTTATACCCGGCGATACAATTAATTATCCAATTCGGATAGAAACGAGATTGAATACTATAAAAGGGCTTTCATATTCTTATACTCAGTATGGGGACGATTCTCATCTCAGTCTGTAATTTGGCACACAGCCCACCTGCCACGAGAACGCCTTCATCGAAACCAACCACGCCAACTTGCACACCCCAGCTGGCAATGGCCGCCCCAACTATTTTGTTGGGGCAAGAAACGAGTAGTCAGTTCATCTCTCTCAGAACTGGTGGGGATACGGATGCCATACCTGTCTTCGTTGGCAAAACAGCAAATGCCGGGCTCCAGAGCGTAAACGGGCAAGCCCTGAATGTGTCCGAGGGTAACACCACAATGGATTCTTTTATGCAATTCAATATTCAAACCAGAATCGAGCGGGGTGGCTTTTAAGCCGCCCCGCTGACCTACTCCAGGTTTCCTTTCGCCATGCCCACACATACCCTTGGAAATTAAAAATTACGCAACGTGTAAATCGAAAACCTGGCGGAAGTGATAACCGTAGATGGCGAAAGTGATCGCCAGGGCAAATAGGCGCGGCCGGCGGACAAGCGTCCACAGGATCAGCCCCCAGTACTGGATGCGTTCTTTGCCTAGGATGCCCAAGCGGAAAACTGATCGGAAGAAGGCCCGGATATATTCGCCGTTGATCGGAATGGTGATCTCAGGTGCTTTATACTCCCTAAGGAAGGTTTTAACACGAGCATAATAATTATTAGGTGCGTAGAGGAACCGGACCACATCCCGGTACCCTTTTTGCAGGGTCTCAAGATTCATCTTGGGGATGATGTTCGTCGAGCCATCCACATTATCACCAGAAGAGTTACCATCCAGACGATTTTCACGCTTCATCCGTTCAAAAAGCCGGGTGCCAATGGGCGCCTGCAGTAGCCCCACCATGGCTGTTACGATACCACTTTTCTGGATGAAGTCAATTTGCCGTTGAAATATAGAGGGGGTATCGCTGTCAAATCCGATAATGAACCCACCTTGGACCTGCAAGCCGGCGCGCTGGATGCGCTTGATATCGGCCACTAGATCCCGGTTCAGGTTCTGTTTCTTGTTGCACTCAGCCAGACTATACTCATCCGGCGTTTCGACGCCAATGAAGACCGTGTCGAAACCTGCCTTGACAAGGGAAGCCATGAGTGGCTCATCATCAGCGACATTGATGGATATCTCGGTGTTGAACGGCATCCCCTTTTTTCCTTTTCGCCATTCAAGTAGCGCCGGTAATAGTTCTTCTTTGAGATGTTTTTTATTACCGATGAGATTATCGTCTACGAAGAAGACGGACTCCCGCCAGCCAAGCTGATAAAGGCCATCCAATTCGCTGATGATCTGTATAGCTGTTTTAACACGGGGCCGATGTCCTAAAAGTGATGTGATATTGCAAAACTCACAATCGAATGGGCAGCCGCGTGAGTATTGGATGGACATGGTAGCGTATCGCTTACGGTCAGCCAATTCCCATAATGGTATGGGTGTCTTCTGGATGTCAGGAAACTCCTGGGAATTGTAGATATGGTGTGGATGACCTAGGTCCAGATCATGAAGGAATGGAGCGAGTGTATTTTCAGCTTCGTTCAAAACCAGATAATCCACAGTGTCAAAATTTTCGGGTTCCGCGGTAAAGAGCGGGCCGCCAGCGACGATCTTAAGCCCGGCAGCCTTGCAGCGGGCAATGATTTGAAGCGTAGATTTGCTTTGCACGGCCATTGCGCTTATAAAGGCGTAATCGGCCCAGGCCAGGTCTTTGTCTTTAAGGGGACAGACATTCAAGTCCACGAGACGCTTCTCCCATTGGGATGGCAGCATGGCAGCCACGGTCAGCAAGCCAAGAGGTGGGGTGGAAGCTTTCTTATGAATAAAGTTCAGAGCATGTTTGAAACTCCAAAATGTATCAGGGAATTCCGGGTATAGTAACAGTATTTTCATTCAACCTCCAAGCTAAAAATAAGCATACGCCGTTTCCGGGCGGCTGTAACGACTGTAGAACGGTATTGCCAGTTTGAACACCTGCTGATCAGATTCGGTGCACCCACCGTGCAATTTTGACTAAATGAAATTCATGCATCCCCACTCGCAACACTTTCCCGCCAAAAAAAGGAAAATGCGTTCTGGTGCCATTGTGATACGATCAGCAGACTTTTTGCATTATATATAATAATTTCAGAGATTTCCATTTTGATGGGAAAAGAATATCCCATTGATAGCAAATGGATAGAAATCGTTCCGGAATCTCATTTTTATTATCCTGATTGGGATAAAAAAGCGGAGGCGATGACCTCCGTTGTACTGAGAGTAACATCCGGGCACTTTTGCCTGCACCCTGTCCTTTACTTCACCTTCACCGTGACAGTAAATGTGTTGGTCGGATCCACACCTGTTTCCCAGGGGCGATGATAGACCAATGTCAACGGGGATGTCCCGGCTTTCAGGGTTTTGAAGGTCAGAGTCAAGGTCCCGCCGGAACCGACCAGACCGGGGTTGCTGCTGTCGAATACAGGATCGCCGACCTGTGTGAACATGGTCGCATTCAGGTCTTTCGCTTCCCAGGTGTAGCCGGTCGATGGGTTGCCATCCAGTTTTATGATAATTTGCCCGCCCACCTTGACCTCCACTTGATTGCCATTATTGGCGGTGGTCAGAGTGGTCGATTGGGGGCTGCTGCAGGCGGTTGCCAGAATGAGCACTGCAATGAGTGCGAACAGAATGAGGTTTTTATTTGACATATTTTCTCCTTTTACCAAGTGACTATTGATTAAACGTTGCAAGGTTGTTTCTGGTTCCCGGAGAGAGGCCTCATCCTGCCATTAATCTTTTTTCTTTCTGCCTTCCAACGAATGCAAAACCTGTTCCAGGCTACGCCAGCGGATGACTAGACTGATAACGTAAACTGCCAACACAACCAGGATCACCGCGTACCCAGCGAGCATGTATTTTATCGAGATGGCATATTCAAGCATTGTTTTATCCTTTATCGCAATTCCTCAAGTTTGCGCTGTTCAACCAACCGGGCAAGGCGACCGAGGCGGATGCGATGGCAGAAGAGAGTAACGAAAATAACCGAAAAAGTGCCGAGTGTAAAAAACATGGTGACCAGCATTCTGGGCGACATGTCGAAACTACCCTGTGAGGTGTTGGAATTTGCCCCGATGATGACCGGGTGAATGGTGCGGAATAAACGAATAGAAAGGAAGGTGATCGGCACACTGATCGAACCGATGAGTGTGTAGACTGCGCTGAACCGCGCACGCCGGTCGGGATCGTCAATGCCCTGGCGGAGCAGGAGATAAGCAATGTAGATCATCTCGAGTATGGCGGCAGTAGTCAGACGCGGCTCCCAGGTCCAGTAAGTTCCCCAGGAGGGGCGGGCCCAGATCGAGCCGGATAGGATAGCGATCAGGAAGAAAACCAGACTGATCTCCACCGCGGCTAGTTCAATAATATCCCAGTCTGGATCGTGTCTGACCAGGTAGATGATCCCGGCGACCGCGGCAGTGATGAAACCGAGCATCCCGACCCATGCATTGGCAATGTGGAAGTAGAAGATCTTTTGTACATAGTTCATGGTCAATTCCAAGGGTGCGTACAGAAAGACCATGGCCAGCGCAGCCAGAAAAAGTAAAATCGAAATGACATCGAGAATTTTTAAAGGGACAGGTTGAGGTTTCACTATTTCTCCAATGATGTCCATCAGTGAAAGAGGCGATTATTCTTCGACAACGTAGTCGAACACCATGTAGGCGAATGCTGTAAAAATCACATCATAAACGATAAGCAGGTTAATGTATGGCATGATCTCTGACGAGGGAAGCCCTTGTAAAAAACCACTGCTGGCATTCACTGCAGCTATGAGGATGGGAATGACGACTGGAAAGAGCAGGATCGGGAGCATAACATCCCTGGTGCGGGTCTGGACAGCCATGCTGGACAGTAAGGTCCCGACCGCAACGTATCCGAACGAACCAAGCAGGATGACACCAATCAAACCAGGGTTGAACAGGTTGGTGTTATACAACACGCTGTAAACAGGCAATACGACTGCCTCGACGATCAGCATGAAGACCATGTTACTAATCATCTTGCCGAAGTAGATCGCCGAGCGATCCACCGGCACAAGAAGGAGGCCATCCAGGCAACCGCGGTCCTTTTCCAGCGCCATCGATCGATTCAGGCCAAGCGTACCGGCGAAGGTAAAGGTTGCCCATAAAATGCCCGGCGTTGCCGCCTTACGGGTAGTGGAGTCCAGATCCAGAGCGAAGTTGAAAATCAGGATGACCAATAACGCAAAGACCAGCATAGCTGTAAGTAGTTCGCGCGAGCGCAATTCGGCAGCCAGGTCTTTCCAGACAATTGCGCCAATGGACTTCAAGAAGGAAGCGTTTGGTTTTGATAAAGTGTCCCTTGCGGGGGGGCGAGAGGAAACCGCTGCAGATTTCATCTATTTTTTCCTACCCGGCCAGCGCCAGTCGGTAAAAGTCAAGTAAGTTGGTCCTGCCCAGGCCAATACGTTCAGCCGAGGCAGCAACCACACCGTGTGAAAGAACATCAAAGCGGGAGGCCAGGTCCTCGACGCGGGCAAGGTCATGCGATGTCATGACGATTGTGCGTCCCTGCCCCGACACTTCACGCAGGAGACGATCAAGCATGTCGCAGGCATCCTGGTCAAGGCCGGTATGCGGTTCATCGAATAAAAGTACATCCGGGTCATGAAGGATGGCCCGTCCGATGGCGAGTCGCTGCTGCATGCCACGGGAAAATGTTCGAACGAGTTCGCGTCGGCGGGAGAGCAGGCCAACCAGTTCCAGAACCTGGTCAATGCGTCCTTTCAATTCTGGAACGCCGTACATCTTGCCAAAGAAAATCAGATTCTCCTCGGCGGTCAGGTCTCCATAAAGCAGAGGCATATGTGAGACCACGCCCAGGTTACGACGGACAGCACCAGCCTGATCTGGCAGCCGGTAACCTGCCACGATGACTTCACCAGAAGTTGGGCGTGAAAGGGACGCCAGAATGCGCAGAAATGTAGTCTTCCCCGCCCCATTAGGACCAAGCAGGGCAACAAATTCCCCATCCAGCGCCTCGAAGTCCATGCCGCGCAGGACGGTTTTCAATCCAAAGCGTTTGACAAGCTTTTTAACAAGAATCATGCAATCTTTTCTGTCATACCTAGCCAGGTTATGGGCAGGTAATTATTAATCGAGCCCCTCCATGTTCTGTTTAGAGACACATCGGAGCCTTGCAGTGGATCCTAAGAAATGTTTTTAAGGCGATCTTTCAATTCATCCCGTCGTTTCTCGTAGGCTTCTTTTAATATATCACCAGCCTTGTACATATCGTCGAGAGCAATGATGGCATCCAGAATACTCTCACGATCATTGCCGAGAGCATCCTGCTCGTCTTCCTCCCCGCCATTTTCCTCAAGTTCATCCTCCAATTTTCTGAGCCTGCGGTCACGCAGGAACAGGAAAATACCCAGAGCAATCAGGATCAAGCCGATGATGCCCACACCGATCATTATCAAGGTACGCTGGTCGAGCACAAAACCAGGCTTATCACCGGGCTTTCCAGAGATGGTCAAGGTCAATGTGCTGCCTGATGCCAGGTTGGCACCCTGATATAAATGGTTGGATGTGCTTGATGAAGGCTGGGCACCTGCATCTTTCAGCTGGTCGCTGCGCACTTTGACACCTTCCGGTACGATGATCGTTGCAGCAGTAACCGGCAGATTGAACGGCTGGGTGTATACTAGACGCCCGGTGTACGGCAATGTGAATGTCGTAATAATTCCATATTGCTTATCCGTACCGGGTAATAGGGCAAAGCCATTTGAGGCCCTCAAAAACGGAGAACTATTCGAGGCTGGCTGAGAAACCACACTTTGAGCGCCTGCGGGGATTTGTGTGAACGGGAAATTGGTCCCATCGCTGGGAACGATGACGGCACTATTCCCGGGGATCGAGAGCACATACAGAGCCATTACTTTTACCTGCCCGGCAGTTGAGAAATCGAATTTTAGGTACGTCTGGGTGATTGTGAGAAGATTCAGGTCGTTCGATGTCGCATAAACAGTGACTGGCATATCAAACTGGAAAAGCGTCCCATCGAAAGCAGAAACTTCGGAGTTATAAGTAACGCCTCCATAGTCCACGGTAACAAGGAAAACAGTATTCGTATCTGCCGGGACATTGGTGAATTCGTAGGTTCCATCGGGCAGGATTGGCGTATCAAGGGTTTGTTCCACCTGTTGGGTTGCAGTGTTGTAAATCAGCAAGGACGCATTTGTACCATCGGGCAAGACAGCCCCAAAAGTAACAGTCACCGTACCATCAATAACGACTAAACTCGTTTGAGGGGTGGGACTGACCTCAGCTGATGGGATCGTGGAACCGGTTGCCCCGGGAGTGGTTCCAGAAACTGTGGCGACCGGCTCGGTAGTTTGTGTGGGCGCCATTGTGGGTAGTGATGTTTGACTAGCCACAGCGACGCTTGCTGCAGAACCAAATGGAGCAGATCCAGGCGGAGTTGTAATGTCCGCGGCGAGAGACCAGGCAGAGAGGGCAAGAGAGAGCAGAACAACGAGAACGGCCAGACGGAATTTCATGAAAGATCCTTTTCAGTGATGTGATAGTCATCCAAAAACAATTATCGGATGACCTCGAAACATATTTTATCTTTATTTCAAGGCATGACCACAGGCAGGACAAAAAATGTCGGAGATTAGTACAGGTTTACCGCACTTTGGACAAAAACCAGCAGTTTTTCCCTTCCGAAGGTTCCGGCGCCTGGCAAGTAGTTCTTCCAAGTCATCATCAGAAAGGGGTGCCGGGGTTTGGGAGCGGGAGACAGGCTGAGCTTCCTTTCCCAGAGGCTCTTTTACCGGGTGTGGAGCAAGTTCATCAATTTTACGCAGCACTTCCGCGCCTTTTTGAAGCAATTGGATGCGCTGGTTGGGATAATTCTCGGCCGGGATTTTACCGAGAGCCTGGTCGGAATCCAGTTCCTGTAATGCGCTCAACAGGCGTTCGTGTTCGGCCAGGAGGGAGGATAGTTCGTGGCTGCTCTCCACGGAATGGATGCGCTGTCGTTCGAAAAACGGGCGCATCACGAAGATTACGATGAAAGCAAGCACGAGAATTAGGAGATATATCGCACCCGGTTCCATGGCTTATTCTCCTGCCAGTAACGGGTCGAGGATTGCCTGGATCTCTGCAGAGGATTGGAACGGTCCAATTTGGGCGAATTGTAAAACACCCCGCTGGTCAATGATATACGTTTCAGGAACACCCAGATTGCTGTTGAAAATTTGCGAAATCCGCCTGCCCATATCAGGGCCATTGGGATAGCTGATGTTGAATTCCGTCAGATATGTGCGCGCCGCTGGCTCGGTATCCAAATAATCCACGCCCAGAAAAATCACTTTACCGCTTTTTGCGTATGAGTTCCAGGCTGCTTCCACGTCCGGGGCTTCCCCGGCGCACGGCTGGCACCAAGAAGCCCAGAAATTGACTACAATCACTTGCCCACGCAAATCGGATAATCTGACCTGTGAAGCGTTGTGGTACTCGTAACCGCTGAACAATGTCAGTGTGAAATCGGGGACCGGCGAGCCAACACTCAAGATGGGATGCCTGGCTTTCAGCAATCCAGCGGCAAGGATACCAAGCAGACCCAATAAGCCAAGCCAGATGATTATCTGGATCCAGATGGGAACACCTCGTTTCGGTGCTGAAGCGATACCGGGTTCCTGCGACATGATGGAGGACTCCTATTTGCGTTTCTTCAATTCTTCTTCGAGACGCGAGATATATGGATCGTCCGGTGCAGATCCGGATGCGGGGTCCGTCCCATGGATTAATGAAGAAGCGCTTCCGGTCATCGGTTCCTTGGCCGCCTTTTTCCAGGTCCGGAATGCCTGGAAGAGCAGAAAGACCCCGACCAGAAAGGCTACCGGTGGGACGATATAGACCAGCCAATTGATCCCTGATGCTGGAGGCTCAGAAAGAACACTGGCTCCATAGTAGTCTACAAAATATTGCTTGATCTCCGCTTCTGATTTCCCTTCAGCCAGCATCTGGCGTATGAGTTCACGCCATTGGTGACAGGCCGTGGTGGGACAGACATCAAGGGGTGTATTCTCACAAACCGGGCAATACAACTGTCGGGCGATGGCATTCACTTGATCGTCAGAGGGTGTTGGCTGCTGGGCAGAGACTGAAATGGTGGGAATAAGTAAAAGCCCAAGGATAATAAAGGAAGAAGAGATCAGTGATAAATCTTTCTTTTTCATGGCTTCTCCGTTTACTCCCTGATACTCCCTTCTTCATTCTCAGGCCAGGCAGCCACCAGGAATCCAAGGATGAACATCAGGCTGCCAATCCACAGCCAGTTAACCAACGGGTTATGATACACCTTAAAAGGAGCCTGTGCTGCCGAGATATTCTCCCAATTGATCAGCACTACATATAAGTCATCGGCGAGGGTTGAGTATACCCCGGCGATTGTCGTTGTCTCTCCGCTTGGATATACATCATAGTGTGGGTAGAGATCTCCGAGGAACTGCCCACCCTTAAAAACACTTACTACTGCATGTGTCTCCATGCGCCCATCTGAGTAGGGAAGCTGGGTCAGCGAGACAAAACGGAGGGTATATCCTGAAATCTGGAGGTCCTCCCCAACGGCGAGCGTTTTTTGTGTCGTAGTCTGGTAAAGTTCGATCCCAAGGATACCAATGGCCATCACCACCATACTCATGTGAATGAAATAACCACCA
>Ga0209777_10009525_pt1 | contig 10429 bp, 8 predicted proteins | sample FrelakmetHBP12HB_FD_187147 | JGI IMG/M metagenome (GOLD analysis project Ga0209777, IMG submission 187147) | Freshwater lake sediment microbial communities from the University of Notre Dame, USA, for methane emissions studies -HBP12 HB (SPAdes)... | ecosystem: Environmental > Aquatic >... | reverse complement strand
GACCATTTTTTTGCAATTTAAGCAAAACATGTGCTCAGATTTTTGGCAATATTGGTGCCGCGCTTAAAGAAACAATCTTCTTAAGCCCAGCGCCTCTATTTTAAATACTATTTGGGCAACAGCCCGTCGATATGTTACTTCCACACCATTCACGTAAAGTTTCACGTGACTGGTTGCTGTCGGATTCACCTCATAGGTCATTGCAACGTGAGTCCAGGTTCCCGTTGGAACCGATCCGCCGTATGCGAAATAGATATTGCCTGCAGGGTCCCTTATCCAGCACCCAATTTCAGTATTCCCAGGAGTGTAATAATTCTCTAGCTTGAGACCATAGGAATAATCATCCCCATTTGACGTCATTTTGCTGATAACATAGTTATTTGTTTTCTGGACAGAAGGATTGACCCATACCTCAATCGTGAGACCATTTTGGGGATTCAGGTCAGCGCTATTCGCGACAGTCACCCGACCACTGCCGTTGAAAGACAGACCACCACCGTACAACCCGGTTGTCCAGGTGGCCCCACTCAGCGTCCCGATGTCATTGATGGCGCCGCCAGAATCTGCTGTCGTCGTGCCGGTTCCTTCGTTGAAGTGATACCAGGCCAGCGTCGAGTCCTTTGCTGCATACTCGCCGGAGGTTGGCGAAGGAGGATTCCCTTCATTCATATGATACCAGGCCATTGTTCCGGACGCGGGAGCGTATTCCGCAGCGCTGGTATCTCGCGCGAGTTCGATATGACCATCTGGTCCTGTTTGCGTTGAGACAGCGAGACCAATTTCAAAATTCCAGGCATTGGGAAACGCCACATAACTATCGCTTCCACAGTAATACAAATACATTTTGTCACCCACAACGACAGCGCTGGCGCGGTATAACGACCGAAGTGTTTTGTTTGTGCCATCCGTGAACAGCCAGGTCTGGTTTGCTGGAGTCACGGCCGGAGTAGGGTATTGTGTCCAATTAATTCCATCTGGTGAAGTTGCATGTCCAGTTACCAAGCCAGCGTATTCCGAAGTCGGCATCGCATTATAGTACATGTGGTAGACACCTTGGTACTTGATGACCTCCATGTGACTGACGCCGCCTTGATCATAGGTGCCCGGCGTGGCGCGATAAATAATATAGCCCCACTGCCCTGGGTTGGTCGGGTTATAGGGAGTCCAGTTAACTCCATTTGTGGAGGTGGCATAACCAACTTCGAATGAGCCCCAGTTGTACCACATGTGGAAGGTGCCTGTTGTTTGGTCATAGTAAGCGGCAGGGCTTCTAGTCCAGCCCGGCATTATGGGACCGATCTTGGTGTAGTGTTTCCCATCGAATGACGTAGCAACTCCGTTCGCGCAGGTCTGAGGACCACAACCAGTCCAGTAAAGGAACCAGGATTCTCCGTTGGGACCCTTATTGGGAGCGTAAACAAAATCGGGATCAGCGTGCCACTGTAGATCCCAATCATCGGGGCCAGGCGCAACCAAAGGATTGTCATAGTCCGCAGTCTTGACCCAATTAATGCCATCGTTGGACCTGACAAGTGTGTTTCGTTCCCACCACCAGTCAGGGGTCATTGACGGATTGGGGGCAGGTGGAATACCGGAAGGCGCCTGCCCATACGGTGTAAAGACCATCCAGAACTTGTAGCCGTCCATTCCGTTTGGAAAGTAAATCACATCAGGGTGAACTGCGGATGGGATTTTCAGCGAAGGTTCGCCGTGTGAATCCCATGGGTCTGAGCTTTCAATCGTCAACAGTGGGTTCCCAGAGTAAAGGGTGAAATCTGCTCCAAAGACGCCGGTCACATCCGTCAACCGCGTGATATCGACTGGCATTTCAATCTTTGAACCGTCAGCAAACGTATCGCACCACGTATCTTGCGCATGTGCAGTCCCTGTAGCGACCGCCAATGCCAGGAGCGCGAAAACAAAAAGACTGCACATCATGATTGTTAAAAAAACCACTCTCTTCATAACAAACAACCCTCTTTTAAAGTTTGTTGTTTTGTATTTGCCCCTTATGAATATGTCGGGCACGGGCTTGGGGAACAGGTCTGCGCCGGGCCAAGCATTTCTATTATTTCATCTTCTGAATACGTAATTACTTTTGGGGCTTCATATTCTTTCTTCATGAGATACCCTCCTCTTTCTTTTCACGTTTTACGCTGCACCATTAATTATTTCCCAAACCCGAATACAAGACGTGGTGTTGCGCTCACCGGGCCATGCATCGTTGACTTACCTGCAAGGTCAATATCTTCCAGCTTGTAGTAATGGGGCTTTCTGTTCTGTACAGCAGTATCAACAAATTTATACGATGCACCCTGAGTAGACGAGCCTTTAGCGGCGATAAGAGAAGTATTTATTTTGATGTAGTTCCCATTCTCTGATTCTGCACGGTAGAGGTTGAAGCCCATGGTGTCGATTTCAGTGGCCGTTTCCCAGATCAGGGTGATGTGGCCGGCACCCGGCTCTGCCGTGAAGGAGGACAGGGTGATGAGTGTGGGTGTGAGTTGGTCTTCTTTCCACGAGGCACACCAGTCATTCATGACCGGCGTTGCCGCGGGGTCGCTGGTCGTCAGCGCAGCGTGCAGTTTGATCGGCACATTGCCGAGCAACGAGATATCGGCCCCGGAGACCACGGGAGAGATCAGGGGCTGTCCTGCATTATCGAGGATGGAGTACTGGACATTGGTCCCGGCGGGACGGCTGTCCACGGCGTTGAACTTGTCCCACTGCTGCCCTGCCGCTGGCGTAATCAGCGCTGACGTGAGGTTTCCGGAGGACCTGTAGCTCGTTCCGTAGTCGGCTAATACTTCGCCCGGAGTCAGAGCACGGTTCAAGATCCTCAGCTCATCCATTACCCCTTGAAAGTGCTGCACATAACTGCCGTACTTGATGTATCCAATAGTCAGTGGCGAAGTATTGGTTCTAATCTGAGTTCCTGCAGGAATCGTATCAGTGGCTTTGTTCTTGTCTCCGTATCGATAACTCACTTCGACACCATTCTGGTAGACTCTCACGTGGCTGGTATTTGTTGGGTTCACTGCATAGGTCATGGCAATGTGAGTCCATTGGTTTAGGGGAATCCTGCCGCCATACGCATAGTACGCGTTCTCGGCAGAGTCTATGACGCTACCCCCGATCTCCGTATAACCAGCGTATTCGTTAGTTACTTTTATTCCGTACGCATTGTCAGTGCCTCCGATCGCTTCCTTGAGTACAATGTAATTGTTTGCCTTGTCGACAGAAGGATTGACCCAGGCTTCGATGCTCACCGCATTGGTCGTGTCAAGACTCGTGGAATGCGAGACCGTCACAATGCCGCTGGAGCCGTCGATTTGCAGTCCGTAGGAGAACCTACCGGTGGCCCAAGAGACCCCGCCTAGGGGTGAGCCGTTGTTGCTGTTGCCGCTCGAATCCTGAACAGTGGGCGTGACGCTGCTGGTCATACTTCCATCAGCCGCGATTTCCATGGCAGTGAGAGCTCGCCCCAGAATTCGGATCTCGTCCATGGCCCCATTAAAGTATTTGGAATAATATCGTATGTCGCCAATGTTCAACGGACCGCTGAGAGCGCGGATGTGGGTACCTGCTGGGATAGAATCGGTAGCTACACCTGCGGCGCCGTAACGATAACTCACCTCAACGCCGTTCTGGTAAAGCTTGATGTGTGACGGTCCCGTGGAATCGACCTGATAGGTCATGGCAATGTGAGTCCAGGTATTAAGGGGCACCGAGCCGCCGTACGCAAAGTAATAATTCCCGGAAGGATTTGTTATGAAGGCTCCGACCTCCGAGTGGTCGGCATTGCTGGCCTCGTAATTGACCTTCAGACCGTAGGCATAGTCGCCACCTGCACCACCTTTGTTGACAACATAGTTATTGTCTTTGCGGACAGAGGGATTCACCCACGCCTCAATGGTAACGGCGTCCTGGGGATTCAGCTCCGTACTGTCGGATACAGTCACATAAGAACCATTGGTGAAAGACATACCACCACCGTACAACCCTGTTGTCCAGGTGGGCAATGGGGCTCCTTGCAGTGTCCCGGTGTGATTGGCACCACCAGAATCTGCTGTCGTCGTGCCTGTCCCTTCGTTAAAATGATACCAGGCCAGCGTCGAGTCTTTTGACCCGTACTCGCCGGGATAAGTAGGTGGAGAAGGATTCCCCTCGTTCATGTGATACCATGCCATCGTGCCGGACCGGGGAGCGTATTCTGCGGGATTGACATCCTTAACGAGTTCGAAATGACCATCTGTTCCCGTCGGCGCTGAGAATGCCAAACCGATTTCCCAATTCCAAGCATTCGGATAGGCAATGTAGCTATCACTACCACAATAATAAAGGTACATCGTATCGCCTACCATAATAGCGCTGGCACGGTATAACGACTGAACTGTCTTGGTTGTGCCATCGGTGAACTGCCAGGTCTGGTTTGCTGGAGTCATGGCTGGAGTAGGGTATTGTGTCCAATTAATTCCATCAGTTGAAGTTGCATGCCCGATTACCAGTTCCGCATATCCGGAAGTCGGCATCGCGTTGTAGTACATGTGGTAGACGCCTTGATACTTGATGACATCCATGTGGCTTACGCCGCCTTGATCATAAGTACCTAGATGTGCTTGGTAGACAATGTAGCCCCATTGCCCCGGGCTGGAAGGGTTATAGGGAGTCCAGTCGACCCCATTGGTTGAAGTGGCATAGCCAACATCGTAAGAGTTCCAGTTGTACCACATTTGAAAAAGACCAGTCGCAGAATCGTAGATTACGGCAGGGCACCTCGTGGCGGGTATCAGGTAAGTCGTTCCATATTTGGTATAATGCTTTCCATCTGTCGACATGGCCAGGCCGATGCGTTGTCCAGAACCATGAGTGTTATTGGCACCGGCATAATACAGAAACCAGGATTCCCCTTGGGGACCTTTGTTTGGGGCGTAGACAAAATCAGGGTCGGCAAGCCACTCCCCATCCCAATCATATGGTCCACCGGGAGAGATAAGCGGATTTGCATAGTCGTTAGTCTTCTCCCAATGAATACCATCATTGGACCTAACGAGCGTTGGGTCCTCCCACCACCAATCGCCAGCATAGGATGGATTCGGAGGGGTCGGAGCACCGGGAGGTATTTGTCCGAATGGCGTATAGATCATCCAGAACTTGTAACCGTCCATCCCATCTGGGAAATACTGCACGTCGGGATGGACAGCTCCGGGAATTTTTCGGGTGACATCACTGCCGGCATCCCATGGGTCCGAGCTTTCAATCGTCAACAGCGGGTTTCCAGAGTAAAGGGTGAAATCTGCGCCAAAGACGCCGGTCACATCCGTCACCTGCGTGATATCGACTGGCATTTCAATCTTTGAACCGTCAGCAAACGTATCGCACCAGGAATTCTGCGCCTGTGCTGTCCCTGTAGCGACCGCCAATGCCAGGAGCGCGAAAACAAAAAAACTGCACATCATGATTGTTGAAAAAACCACTCTCTTCATAACAACCCTCTTTTAAAGTTTGTTGTTTTGTATTTGCCCCTTATGAATATGTCGGGCACGGGCTTGGGGAACAGGTCTGCGCCGGGCCAAGCATTTCTATTATTTCATCTTCTGAATAGGTAATTACTTTGGGTGCTTCATATTCTTTTTTCATGTGACCTATCCTCCTCAATATTTATATTAATAGTTTCATGTAATTATTTACCGAATATCCCGAAAAACCACCTCGGTGTTGCGCTCTTTGGGCCATGGTCGGCAGTGCTGCCATTCAGGCTGATGTCCTGCAGTTTGTAGTAATACGTTGTTCTGTTCTTTGCATTGCTATCAATAAATTGATACGAAGCACCCCCCGCTGTGCCGGCTTTTGCCGGGATGACAGCATCATTTATTTTTATATATGCACCATTTTCTGATTCTGCACGCACAATGTTAAACCCGGCATTATCAATCTCTGTTGCTGTTTCCCAGGTAAGCGTGACTTTATTGCTGCCGGGCTTTGCTTCAAAAGATACCAGGGTGATGGCGGTGGAAACTTCGCTTAAGAGAAACTCTGCGTAAACAGGAGAAATCGTATGCGATGACGGCGACGTTTGAGTATAGACCCCGGAGTTATCCGCAAAAAATGTGTCGGGAGCCCACCCCAACGGAGTTACGATGATATTTCCGAATGCGACCGGATCACCTGTCTGAACCAGCAGAGAATCCGCGTCCCACGTAACACCATGAGTTATAGGATTGACTATCGGCTTTGTGATTCCGTTGATTGTTATGTCTCTTGTTAAGTAGTACACATTCGATTTAGTGTCAGCTTCGAGCATGTCACCGGTCCAGCCGACCTCGAAAGTTAAGGAGTTAACCACGACAGTCTGAGGCACCCCGAGAGTCAAGTCCAGGCTGCCCGAACCGGTGCCCAAGGTGACCTTGTCGCACTCAGTATCAGTTAGGTTCCAACGATTAGATTCGGCCGGAAAGATACTGAATGCGGTGTGGCAAGTGTTCCCAAGATTTTCCACATACGCGGCCCCGGTGGACCAGTTCACGAGAGTATCTGCCTGAACACCGGCAGCCACAAACAGCACTGTCGCCAATGTTACCATTACCATCATTAATTTTTTCATTTTCATACTCTATTTCTCCTTACTCTAACAAGACCTGGTTTATGGTTTACTTCAGGATGCCGTATATCAATCGTGGCGTTGCGCTCTTTGGGCCATGATCGGTGGTGCTACCATTCAAATCAATGTCCTGCAGCTTGTAGTAGTACGTTGTTCTATTCTTTGCAGTGCTGTCAATAAATTGATACGAAGCACCCGCTACTGCACCAGCCTTTGCCGGGATGACAGCATCATTTATTTTTATATATTCTCCATTTTCTGATTCTGCACGCACAATGTTAAACCCGGCATTATCAATCTCTGTTGCTGTTTCCCAGGTAAGCGTGACTTTATTGTTGCCGGGCTTTGCTTCAAATGATGCAAGGGTGATGGCGGTGGGAACGGGAATATTGACACCTAAAACTGCTTCACGATACTCACCGTCAAGTGACACGCCTCGCTCATTAGTCAAATAAAATCCAGTGCCGCTGGGCAGCATTGCGATACCAGTAATAGCGCCATTAGCACCAGCAAGCCCATTTCGTGGATCCGTTGCGCCGTCGGCATCGAGGCCAAGGTCAAGCCAAGGGATAGCAATGTCGCCGCCAATAGTATTCGTAAGGGCCATGGTGTTTGCATTAAGAACCGCAACCTTGCGATTCTCCCACTGTGTAACAAAAACCTGGTCCCCGGAGATGCCGAAGTAATAGGGGTTAGACACAGACGTGCTGGTCAGACCTGTGCCATCGCTGTTCATACGCCAGACTTTGCCTTGGGCAGCGCCAGCCATCCAAATCCTTCCGCTCGTATCAACCGCCACGCCGCGGAGATCGGATGCCCCGGCGACAGTGATATGGCCATCTCCATCGAGCCCCGCCAACGTGCTGTCCGTGATATTGGTGCCGGATTCAGTAAGGTTCCATCGATACAGCTCGGGGGTGTTACGCTCGGTAGCATACAGCACCAATGCCCCGCCTTCGCGGCGAACGGTGAGCCCCTCGGTCTTTGTCATAGCGATCGAGTAGAGGTTGGTGCTTAAATCTGAGCTGTAGATGAAAATTCCCTCGCCATTAAGGCCTGTAGTATATACCCGCCCGACATCATCCACGGCAATACTCTTGCCGCGAATTCCCGAAACTGAGGCGACCACATTGCCTGTGCTTAGTTGAATCTTTTTGACCGCCATTGTAGTGCTACTATTGTTATAACCCACGTACATATATTGGCCGGTGGGGTCGAGTGCCAAACCGCGATTGTCGTCAGGCGAGGCGGTATTGTTAGGAATCCGGTAAGCAACCGTCCAATTAAGCGTATCCATGTTAATGGTGTCCGCCTGAACCCCCGCAGCCGCAAGCAGCACTGCCGCCAAAGTTACCATTGCCATCATGATACTTTTCGTTTTCATTTGCTCCTTCTCCAAATGTTAATAAACAAATTTTAAGCAGTGAAAGCCGCTGCTGTGGGAAATAAAATGGGGATACTAATTGGTGCCTATTTACTTCATGACTTCTTTTCTTGTCACATTGTTAAACATGTCATTCATAATCCCCGCGGAATTAATTTAAATTGATTGACAGCTTAAACAAAAAAACCGCTTGCAGATACACCTTCTACTAGCAAACGGCCTTTGGTTTTAATATTAGTTGGCAATAGTGGATATTAATGAATCCCCTTACAGTCTTCATCACTTCTGCCCTATAATTTTATTATTAATATATTTTTTGTATTGTTGCTCCGTTCTTTAATGTTAATGATTATACAGGTTTTAATAAACGATGTCAAGCAATTTAATATAATTTCTCTTTATTTTTTTGATGTTATTTTAAACTAATATTTATTATTAATAAACCTATTATTAACAAATAATACGTTATTATGCGATTATTTTAGCACACTTTTTCGACGTCTTTTTCATACGAAATAAAAAACAAAATACTTTTCTATCTGGAACTCAGGAACTCATGAAGATTATTTTAATAAACCTACTTATTGACATTGGTCGGAATCATGAGCAGTATCATTCACCGCTGTGGGCGCAGAAAACGCCACTCGGCCATGAGCCACTCGGCCATGAGCCACTCGGCCTTGAGCTCGTTGCCGAAAGGCTCGTTGTCGAAAGGCTCGGGGCCCGAATGGCAGAGAATAAAAAATAAAAATACTTTTCTATCTGGAACTCCGGAACTCATAAAGATAATATTTTCTGATTTTATGAGTTCCGGATTTCATATCAACTGTCTGTTGTCTTTCTTCTGCTCCCGGAAGCTTTCGGGACAGAATCCTGAAGCCTGTATTCTGTCATCTGTTCTCTTTTAACAGCTCCCCTCTTATCAACTCCTCGCTCACTCCTTCAATTTTAACTACTTTTCTTCGAGAGGTTTTGCCATGAACAATACTGACCTGCCCCTTTGCAATTCCCAAAAGCTTTGCTATAAAGGCGCAGCACTGAATATTTGCCTCGTTATCAACCGGAGGGCTGGTGAGCTTTATGCGGAGTGCGTTATTGTGGATGCCGGCAATTTCGCAGCGGGATGAGCGGGGGACGACGGAGACGGTTAGTTCGACGCCTCTATCTGTTGTGCGAAATATTTCTTCGTTGACGGTCAAATGCTGGTGCCCATTGTTAGAATAATGACAAATGTCAAAGCCCAAAGGCCAAATCAATGACAAAATCCAAATGTCAAATGAATGTCAAATTTCAAATGCTAAAGTTTAGACATTTGGGTTTCATTTGTAATTTGAGCTTTGTCATTTGATATTATTATTACGTTCTCCTCCGAGCATGCCAAGATAAGTTTCAAGAAGTGATCTGAGGGAGGTTTCGAACTGCGCCCGCTTCTGCACCATGCCGTTAATCTCCTGCTGCAGGACCGCACACTGCTGCCGTACCTCGGCAATGACCTTTTCTGCATCGAGCCGGGCACCGGAGATAATCAGCGACGCTTCGTTCCGGGCATTTTCCTGCATATCGCTGCCTATTTGCTTCGCCGCGGCAAGCGCATCATATAATTTTTTTTCCTTTTCCCGGTATGCAGTAAGCTCCTGCTGCAGGGCATGCGCCGCTTCTTTTAAATGCGTATTTTCCTCCAGTACCTGATTGAGCTCTTTTGCAAGTTCTTCCAGAAAATTATCAACCTGACTGATATCATAGCCTCTGAAACGGACGGAAAATTCTTTTTGTATGATATCAGTGGGTGATATTTTCAGGGTCTGTACCGGCGAATCTTCATCATCAAACAGTATCTTTTCGTCAACCATGGTTATCGCAGCCTCAACATTTTCAAACTATTAACCACAGAGTACACAGAGCATTTTCTGAATAACTAGATTGCATTAAATCCTCTCTGTGCCCTCCATTTTTTCCCGCCCTATCCTTCTTTATAACTTTTTAGCGAAGCATCGCAATATGCCTAAGTGAATAAACCCGCCTACAAGGCGGGGCATCTGCCTTTTTAAGTTTTTGTTTAAAGCCTCATGCCTGCCTTCGGCAGGAAAACTTTTCATCCCCGTTTACAAAATGGGGTATTTAAGTTTGTTTTGTATAAATAATATTTTTTAGAAGATACTATAAGCCTTATTTTATTGTTTTCATTTTTCAGAACATCCTGCGGAGAACACAGAGTATTATTGCTCAGTGTCCTCTGTGGTTTTATGTCTCTTATTACCTTAACTTGATTGCAATTTCCTGGAGGGTTCCAACCAGAAAACTGTCGAGAAAGATGATTATAATAAATACGATAATCGGCGTAATATCGATTGCCCCCATCCTCCCGAACGGCAGCAGGTGCCGTACGCGATACAGTACCGGCTCGGTGGCCTGGTAGAGAAAATTAACTATCGGGTTATACGGGT
>Ga0209777_10009524_pt1 | contig 10429 bp, 2 predicted proteins | sample FrelakmetHBP12HB_FD_187147 | JGI IMG/M metagenome (GOLD analysis project Ga0209777, IMG submission 187147) | Freshwater lake sediment microbial communities from the University of Notre Dame, USA, for methane emissions studies -HBP12 HB (SPAdes)... | ecosystem: Environmental > Aquatic >... | reverse complement strand
AAAGGCCGCCAGACCGCTTCGGTTTCCATGTCGGCTTCTTCGCGCCGCTCAAGCTTCATGTCGCCGTGTATGACGACGACCGAGCCTTTGCCATACTTGGCTTCCAACTCACGCACGATATAACGCTGCGTCTCACGATATTCCGTGAAGATGAGGACCTTCTCCTCGCGTGCGCGCGGGCTTTCGGTTGCGATGTAAGCGGTCAACTCCAGTAATGCCTCGAGCTTTCGGTCACGTCTTGCCTTCATCCCCAAAAGCGATTCCACCCGCTCGATCTCGTCTTTCAAAATCGCCGTGTCGTCCTTCAAGACGGCCTGCTCTTCATTCTCGCCCTCGTACCGCTCATCTAGCAGCGTCTCTTCCTCCTCGTCCTCGTGCGGCGGTATATCGGCCAACTGCCCCTTGAGTCGGCCAAGCCGCTTCGTGAGCGCCGACTTGATGGCGGCCGTGGAACTCGCGTTGAGCTTTTGAAATGTCGTCAGAAGGAAGCCGGCGGCGCGGCGGCGCATCGGATCGTTCACGCGCTCCAACATCTGATAACCGTCGCGGATGTAATCCGTCACCGCCTTGTAAAACTCTTCCTCATCAGGATACATCTTGAACGGTAGCCGGTGCGTCTGCCTGCCCTTAAACACTTTCCGCCCGTTCGAGTCCGTCACGTCTTTCTTCGGCGTGCGGATGACCAACTCCGTGAATGGCAGGCCGGTCTTGTCGAACAAGCCCGCTTCCTCCAGCCCGGCGAAATTGACATCCTCCGCCAGAAGGGAAACCAGATTCTTGAACCGGCTGTGGTTCTCCTCGCCCTGGTGCGGCGTGGCCGTGAGCAGCAACAACGCATCCGTGTAATGCTTCTGGCTCACTTCCTCCGCCAGCCGGTAATTGTGCATCTTCTCCGTCTTGCCCGAACCGTAGTCCACCGCGCTCAAACGGTGCGCCTCGTCGAAGATGATCAAGTCCCACTTCCGGTTCTCCAGCAACACCCGCTTGTGCTGGGCGCGCTTGAGCGTGTCAATCGAAGCGATGGCCGCCGCCTTCAAATCCCAGACGCGCGGGTTGACCGCGGTGAAATCGCGGCCAAAGATTTCAAACAACGTGTCGAACTTGTCCTGCATCTCCTCCTGCCACTGCGTCGTCAATCCCGCCGGGGTGATGATCAACGTCCGCCGCGCCTGCCCGCGCTGCGACAATGCCTGCCAGATCATTCCCGCCTCAATTGTCTTGCCCAGGCCGACTTCATCCGCCAACAGGAAACGCCGCCGCGCGCTGGACACCACCCGGTGCGCCGCAAAAATCTGGTGCGGCAGAATTTCCGTGCGCGCATTGGAAAGCTGGCCCCCCTTGTTGCCCGTCAGAAACCGCGCCGCCAGCATCTTCAACTCAAACCGCCACGACTCGTCCCATTGCCCGCGAGCCGCGCGTTCCAGCGGCGTGTCCACCCGCTCGATCTGCGCCAATTGCAGGATTTTGTTTTCCGAGCGATACGGCGGCGGCATGAATACCGACGGATTGAACTCCACCTTCGCGTGCGCCCCGCGCGCCTTCTGGATGCGTCCGACGCCGTATTCCTTGTAAAGGTCGTTGGTGCTACGGACAAAATCGCCCTCGGCAAACGCGGGCGCGACCGCCTCCACCTTGAACGCTGCTAACACATGCTCGTCTACCAGCGTCGCGTTCTGCCAGCGCCGCTCAAAAATGCCGATGGCCTTCTGGGCCGCTTCGTCCGTGGCAGTTTCGGCGTGCTTGATGATTGCCCCGCCTTCGTCATTGTGCGTCAGGCCGGCGTAAGTCGCGTTGGCCGATGACGTGAGCACCGTCAGCCGGTTGCCGTCGTGAAAGAGATAGTCCTTGGGATGAAACGCCGTGTCCTCCAGTCCGAACGCAATCTGCGTGTTGGGCAGGCGAAACAATTCTTCGACCGCTTCGGGGCTGTTCTGGCGCACGTCGCGCCGCACGATGACGCGCAACTGGCCGCCGCGCGACACTACCGCCGTCAAACTCGGCTTGAGTTCAACCCAGCCGCGATACGACAGGAACGCCACCGCAATGTCCACGCGTTCGGCGTCGCCGGATAGATCACGAACAACGTCCAGCGCCTTGGTCTGGAAGTTGTCTATGTAGTCAACGCGGAGTGGCATGGTTCAGCGTGGCCGCATTCCAAAGAAGTCGGCTGGAGAGCGAAACTTCAGGCTGCCGAATACGGCTTGTATTTTCGAGAAGTCGGAGGTGTTATGCGTGATGAGCAGCGCCTTGGCCCGGATGGCGGTCCTTGCAATGAGCGCATCTCGTACAAGCATGTTGACTTCGGATTTTGCGAGCTTTCCAAAGTCTGAGATCCCTCGTTGGTGGAGACGATGCAGGCACTTCCCCACTTCAATCCAGTCAACGTGATCGGGCACAAAGCCTCTGCCAGCATCGAGGCTCTCCCGGAAGCTTCGTATAAGAGCAGGTTGCTCCGCTTGGTTCGTGATCACGAGCAATTCTTGTACAACTACGCTGGAATGTACCTGGGAACGGATCTTCCGAACCATTTCCAGGTATGCGCTGTCACAGTAAACGTTTGTGTCCAGCAACACGGATGACATTGCTAATCCTCGGAAGACGTTGCGATGTCGAACATTCGTCCGGTCATGTCGTCACTTCGTTTGCCAACACTCGACTCCCTTTCCTCTGCTATGGCTCTCAGTTCGGCGAGGTCTGCCAGGGTCAAGCCCCAGTATTGAGAGGCGGTCTTGTCCAATTGTTCCTCAGCGTCCTCAATTGTGGAAAAAGGTGGGTTTGGGCGCAGGTGCATCTTGGAAAGGGAAGCCGCGAGGCGTGATACCTCTTTGTGGATACGGTTCTTGGCATCGAAGCGGTCAATCCTGAGGGTTTGAAGGATGGCGGGCGTACCCAATCCCCTGCCCGGCGGAGAGTACGTGTACACCGCAGCGCGGCATGGTGTGGAGTTCATAAGCCCTGCGAGGTAATAGGCTTCTTCCTCCTCGTGAGACGGCACTATTGTGACTGTGTCCGATGCTATTATTTGTCGTGCTCCTAAGTGCTCGTCTGAGGTCTCCGACAGGACGGTAGTTCGCAGGTCTATCCCCATCCGACGCCACGCAACTTTGAAGGGAGCGAACGAGTTCTGGGCGATGTTAAACATGGAATAGAATGGGTGGCCGCCCTCCGCGTGGTACTTCTTATAAGCGGCGCGGCTTTCGAGAACGCTCTTGAAGCCAAGAAGATACGAATACGTGAGAGGGTATTTCCTTTTGAGCCATGATTCCTCGTAGCCGCGCCTTGTTTCGGGGTCTTGAACCATCAAAACCACCAAGTCGCCTCTGTAAAACCAACGCTCGATGTTTTTCCCCCGTGCCACGGGATAGAGCAGGTCGGTCTCAAGCTCTACCTGTATTTTCTCGATATTACGCTTGCCCGCCTCGGGAACGTTTTCCACAAGGACCCGTTTGGCTCGAAGAGGACGAATGATTCGCAGGAGGTACACCCCGTAGGGCTCGATGCGAGCGCCAACGGTTGCCTTATAGGGGCAGCGGCCGAGAATCCTTTCAACGGCTTTGGTTCCTCCGCTTCGGGTCGTGCGCCATTGGCTGTTGATGGCTTCTGTGAGCGGTTGGGCCGCTTGGCGCACGAGTTCAACCTGGGCTAAGACCTCGGGGAGCGAGCGGTCAGGGGCGATGTCGGGGTGCCGGACCGGCATCCAAGCGATGTACGGCACTGGGTAGCTTGTAGCCTTACCCTTGGTAGCGACGAATACGGCAGTGAGGTTCGAAGCTCCTTCGAAGGGTTTTATCAGGGACAGATCATGCACGCACTCGATTTTGAATGGGGACCCGGCTTCCCCAAGACGGAAGCGTCGAAAACCCTCAGCTTGGCCTTTTGCCTTGAAGACCGTATTCGTAATTATGAACCCCAACTTGCCGGTTGGTTTGAGATAATTGTCAATGCAGCAGTAAGTGAACAACTGGGACAGGTCCTTCTCGCCGGAGCCAAGCCTCGCTTCAAATCCCTTGAGCGAGAACAGGCCGTAATTGTGCCACAACGGAACGGTTTCATCTCGGTACTCTTTGGGGAGATATCCCCACCGCACCCACGGGGGGTTGCCAGCCACGAAGTCAACCCTCTCGGTGAAAATCGGTGCAAAAGCATTCTTGATAATGCGAGCCCACACACCATTACGGTTGGCTTTATCGAGCCTCACTAACTCTTTGTAGAGGTCAAGGTGAAGGCTCTCCGCTTTGACCGGTAAGCCGTCGTCTTGGCAGCGCTGAATGAATTCCTTCGGAGAGTATTGGTTTTTGACGGAGAACTCAAGGTGCTCGGCGTATTTCGCAACGCTGTCCCGGTTCGTCGTTATCTCGGAGGGTATTAGGAACCTGGCTGCCGCCGTTTTGAGTTCTTTCGAGACGCCATGTTTAGTCGTAAAGAGGTCGCCATATTCGGTCGGGGTGAGGATTGAATCGCACAGATAAACCGGAATCTCGACCTTGTCCACATGGCCGATGAGGTCACGGATGGCGATGAGATAGTTGGTGCGCGCTGCCATGACCGCAAGCGGGTTGAGGTCGAAGGCGATGACGTTTGACAGAATTTTGCGGCAGAGTTCGCCTTCGCCGAAGCGGCATTTCTCTCGGTTCTCGTCATACCACCGCCGGATGCGGTTGATGGCCATAACCACAAACGTGCCCGAACCACCAGCGGGATCGAGCAAGCGTTTGTCCGGGTCGCCTGTGTAGCCGAGTTCGTTGAGGACGTGTTCGGCGAGCCAGTCGGGCGTGTAGTATTCGCCGAGGTCGTGCCGGACGCTCTTCGGGAAGAGTTGCTGGTAGAGTTTTTTGAGCAGGTCGCGGCTGCCGGCGGGGTCTTCCGAGAGCGTGCCGGGATTGTAATTGTCCAGCCGCGCCACCATGTCGCGCACGAGCTTCTCAATCGGCTCGGTCCAGACGCCGGTGTACCACGCGAACAGGTCGCCTTCGAGAAAGTTGGTGATGTTGAGGTGGCGGAAGATGCTGCCGGCTTCGAGGTCGTCCATCTCGCGCTTGAGTTTGGCGCTCGTGCCGGCCTGCATCATTTTCTGCAAGGGCGTCGGCAGCTTGTGAAAGAAGGCGACGATTTCCGACGCCAGCAGTTTCATGAACAGCGCGTAGTAGGTGTGGACGGCAAAGAGCAGTTCGGCGGGCTTGAGATTCTTCACGCTCACCTGGTAGAAGTCCGCGAGCTTTTTGATTTTGTCGGAAGGATTGTCCACGTCGTAGCCGCAGACTTCGCCGAAAAGGATTTTCCACTGGCTGAAGAACGTCTGAGCCTTTGGGTTGTCCGTGGTGACGATGGCGTCGTAGAGAGCGTGAATGCCGCCAATGGCGACGGTGTTGCCCCCTTCCGACCCGAAGTCACCCGCGAGATATTCTGGTGAGAACGGCTTGCCCTTGTTGCCGAGGTTGAACAGCGCCCAGAGGAAACGCTCGGCGGAATGGCGATTGACCTCGACCGGCTCTTGCACCTGCCACTTCTCGTCCCGGAAGCGGACGAAGATAAAGTGATTCCCGTCCAGCCCGACGCCGAATAGCGAATTGAGCGGCTGCCCATGCTGTGTCCGCATGTCATAGAACCGCTTCTTGATCTGCTCGACGACTTTCTTGCTGCCAGGTGAGTCCGCCCTCGGCCCGATCTTGTCCGCGCTTTTGGGATTCTTGTATTCGATGATGACGCGGGAATAAACGGAGTCAATGCGCCCGCTTGCCACGGTAAACTCGTGTTGACCATGGAGCTTGATCCCTGCGGCTTGCTGAATGAACGCGAGTTGCTTCTCGGACTCGATGCGGATTTCCTCTTCCTTGTCAGCCATTGCGGCCACTGCCTTGACCTGATCGGCGTATTCGACCGCTTTCTTGGCAATAAGATCGTCAAGGGATTCATGTTTGGGCATGGCGGGCCTTTCTGTGTGGTCTGGAGGTTTCAGACTGGGACTGGTGATGGCGGTGGAGAGCGCGAGGGCGGGTGATGTACCCCGCGAGGGACACCTTGCCGGCTGGAAACTGTGCGCTCGTGCCGCCCATGATAAAAGTCGTTCAATGTTGCGCCGAAGCGGGAGAAGTTGAAAGGGTAAAGTAGAAAGCGTTGGCCAGTGATCGGTGATCGGTGGGCGGACTGGGAACCGCGAGGGCAAAAGCTGAAATGGGGGTTGGGGGCCGAGAAGCAGATCGGGGCCAGGGAGCAGAAGCATCCCAAGAGCCAGCCGAAGATGATGGAGGATGGAGAGACGCCTGTCTGCAGGTTCGGCGACGGGAGCCTTGGTCGAAGGCCCAGCGACCGAGCACCTGGCCTCGATTGAAATCCCGCCTTCCGCCGTAGCGGTAAAGGTCACCGTTTGGGAGTAACCACAGATGGACTCCCGTCCTCCGTAGCAGCACTGCGGAGGGTGGACAGAACTGCGGCGGGTGGACAGATGGACACAGATGAATTCCGATGAACGAGGGGGCAAATTCTGGCCCTTCCCGCGCGGCGAGGCTCTGAGTTTACCGGAAGCCAGGCTTCCGGTAGCCGGAAGGGTGGCTTCCGGCCATAAGGGTGACAACTGATATGAAAACGAATGAAACAAGCGTCCAAAGTCCGAGGCCGAGAGGCCAAGGTCTGGAGCCTAAAGTCTTGAGTCTGAAGTCGGAGGGGGGAGTCCAAAGTCCGGCGTGCGGAGTCCAAGGTCCAAAGTCCAAAGCCCAAGGTCCAAAATTTGTAATCGGGGCTTGCCATCCGGCGGGGACAGGCAGCAAATTGCCGTCCATGAGCCCGATGGAAAAGGAATTCTCCGTCACCCGCGTAGCCTCAGAAGAGCGATCTCCCAGCAGTTGTAGTTCAGCTTTAGACTTTGGTCTTTGGAGGTTGGACATTCATTTAAGGTCATGGTCCCTCTGCACGCCGGCTTTAATGGCCGAGTTGCTCATGAATTCCGCCAGGGGGCTCGCACTTCTGGTGCTGTGGCTCCTGCTGTTCTTGCCGATCACTGGCCGGGCCGCGGAGCCAGTTTTGGTTGCAGACACAGCGCTGGAAAAGGCCGAGCCCGGCAAACCGCTGATTGCCTGGTGGCGCTTTGACGAGGCGGACGGGGAGCCGTGCGCGGATGCGAGCGGCAACACGAACAACGCGACTCAAGAGGGCGGCCAAGGTTCGGGGTGCTACCAAGTCGAAGGGCTGTTCGGACGCGCGCTGAGTTTCTCGGGCCAGCATTTGCTGCGGGTGCCCGGGCGGCCCGACTTCCGGGGGCGCTCGAAGCTCTCGTTGGCCGCCTGGGTCAGGCCCTCCGGCTTCGACCGCTACAACGAAATCTTCCGCAAGGAGGATGGTGAGCAACGGGTCCTGTTCTCGTTCCAGGAGAACGGCACTGTCCTCTCGCTCGGCCTGAACATCGGCGGCTATGTGGAATGCGACGCCAAGCTGGATCCGTTGGAAGTGCTCGACGGCCAGTGGCATCATTGCGCCGCGACGTTCGACAGCCAGTGGATGCGCGTGTATCTGGATGGACGGCAAATCGGCGAACTCAACCGTCCTGGCCCAATCACCGCGGGCGGCAGCGCGCCCGGCTGCATCGGTTCCGCCGGCGGGGGCGAGTGTTTCCAGGGCGTCATGGACGATCTGCGCATTTACGCGGATGCCCTGACGGCGGCGGAGGTGCTGTCGCTGTATCGTCGAGGCCAGGCGGGCCTCGAACGGTTTGCCCGCGAGCACGAGCAACGGCTGGCGGCGGTCTATGTGCCTGGCACCTCGCTAATCGAGACTCTCGCCAAGACTCGTCAGAAGCTTCTTGAGCGTCAGCAGACCGCCTCTCGCGAGTTGGTGGGCGCGGTTCTCGCCCGCGCCCGGCAACGCCACGGCCAGGAATACAGCGATTTCCTTCGGACGACCGGCATCAACCTGGCGGACTACCTCCAAGCCACCAACGCGGCCTACAACGTCCGCGAGGTTGAGCGGCTGCTCGAGCTCTTGCTCGAATACCGCCCCGTAACCGAGGCCCAATGGCGCCAGCAGACTCCCGCCGATTTGCAGCGCTGGCGTGACGCGGAAGGCAAGGAGAAGAAGCTGGCGGAGTTGAAAGCCCGCGGCGACGCCGCCCAATGCTCGCCGGAGTGGCTTGAGTTGATGCTGGCCATTGATCGAGGCGTCCAGCGCCGGCCTTACTTGCAGGAAGCCGTCGCGCCTTACGTGCGGCCCCAGACCCCGCCGACCCGCACGCTCTCGAGCGCCGAAGCGCGCGCTGCCCTGGAACGGGACTGGCTGCACCAAGCCGACCAGCAGCCGACCCCCGAGCGGATCCGAAGCGAGATTGCGTGGGCGCGCGAATTGGCGGAGCGGCTTCGCACTCAACCCGCGCCAGCCCAGGCGTTGTCCTCCCGACCACCACGCGCCGCCCCGCTGGATTTCGCGCCCGAGTTGACTGAGCTCGCGGCTTTGGAGCAACGCGCCGCGTCGCTGACCGGACCCGACGCGGAACTCTATTTCAAAGTCCGCGACGTCAAGCGCCGCATCGCCTTCCGCAACCCGCTGCTGGACTTCACGCAGGTGCTCTTCGTTGACATGCCGTTCCCCCAAGGTTCCGAGTGGCCGCACGAGACTCGTCACCGCCTGGGTTACATGGCGGTGCCGGGCGGACGCCTGCTCGTGCTCAAGGGCCTTTCCCCCGGTGGCACCCTGCGGCAACTCCTGCCCCAGGCGCCCCTGCACGGCTCGTTCTGGCGGCCGGACCTCTCCTTCGACGCGCGCCGGGTCCTGGTGTGTTTCAAGCCGCATAACGAAAAGTCCTTCCACCTCTACGAGATCAACGTTCACGGCACCGGCCTGCGGCAGATCACGGACGGGCCGTTCGATGATCTGGACCCGATCTACCTGGCCGATGACCAGCACATCGCCTTCTCGACCACGCGCGGGAATACCTATGTCCGCTGCATGCCACCCACCAGCGCCTTCGTGCTCGCCCGTTGCGAACTGAACGGTCGCAATCTCTACTTCATCTCCGCCAACAACGAGCCCGACTATCTGCCCTCGCTGATGGACGACGGCCGCATCGTTTACACGCGCTGGGAATACACGGATAAGCCGTTGTGGCGCGCGCAGAAGCTGTGGACCGTTCATCCTGACGGCACCCAGGTCAACACGTTGTGGGGCAACCAGAGCGTTTGGCCCGACCTGCTCAAGGACGCGCGCAATATCCCCGGCACCCGGCGCATGATGTTCACCGGCAGCGCGCACCACGATTGGTTCTCCGGCTCGGTCGGCATCATCACCGCCGACGCCGGTTTGAACTTCCCGCAAGGGCTCGCCAAGATCACCGCCGACGTGACCTGGCCCGAATGCGGCAACGGTCCGGTGGATCCCGTCGAGTCCCCGCACTACCACCGCAGTGGCGAATACCGGGCTTACTACTCGCCGTACCCGCTCAGCGAGAAGGATTTCCTTGTCTCTGCGAATCGCGGCGGCAAGTTCGTGCTCTACCTGATGGACGTGGACGGCAACCGCGAACTCATTTACGAAGGCAACCAGAACATCTTTCATGCGCTACCCCTCCGGCCACGCTTCAAACCGCCGGTGCTGCCGGACGCGGTCGCGTGGCCCGTAGCGGGGCAGGGCGCTGAACCCAAAGAAGGCATCCTCTTCAGCGCCGACATTTACCAGGGCGCGCCGGCATCGCTGCGGGGCAAAGCGAAGTTCCTCCGCGTGCTCAGCATCGACCACAAGACTTATACGTACTGGCATCAACGTCCTTACATCTCGACCGGGCCCGTGGTGTCCGGCGTACAGTCCGACGGCGTGAAGCGCATTCTCGGCACGGTGCCGATCGAAGCGGACGGTTCGGTGGCCTTTCGGGCGCCTGCCGGCGTTGCGCTGCACTTTCAGTTGCTGGATGCCGAGCAGCGCGCACTACAGACCATGCGCAGTTTCGCGAACGTGATGCCGGGCGAACGCCGAGGATGCCTGGGCTGCCACGAACTCCATCGCGTCACTCCGCCGACCACCGTCGGCGGTCTCGCCCTCGCCCAGGCCCCGCGCGAGATCACTCCGCCGCCGTGGGATGACCGCACGGTGAGCTACCCGCGCTACGTCCGCCCGGTCTTGGACCGTTACTGCATCAAGTGCCACACGGGCGAGGGGGAAGGCCGGAAGAAGGTGGACCTGACAGCGCGCCCGGGCTTCCTGGACTTCGACGAGACTTACTGGCTGTTCACGGGCCACCCAAGCTGGGGGCAACCCTATCAAATGCCGACCAACCCGCCGCCCGGCTGGGGGATTGCGGACACGATCATGGTCGAAGGCTACGGCACTACGGATCCCGCGGCGTACCGCACCCCCGAGCCGATGCAGGCCCTGTCCTACAAGAGCCGCCTCATCGCCCTCGCCTCGAGCGGCAAACATCACGACGTAAAAGTGGACCCGGTGAACCTGAGAT
>Ga0209777_10009523_pt1 | contig 10430 bp, 9 predicted proteins | sample FrelakmetHBP12HB_FD_187147 | JGI IMG/M metagenome (GOLD analysis project Ga0209777, IMG submission 187147) | Freshwater lake sediment microbial communities from the University of Notre Dame, USA, for methane emissions studies -HBP12 HB (SPAdes)... | ecosystem: Environmental > Aquatic >... | reverse complement strand
GATCCAGGAGCGAAATCATGCCTCGCTGCATACCTAAACGTGAACTCATTTCCTGCAAAACCTGCTCTAGTTCATCACGTAAATCTGTAGGTTGGGCTAAAATTTTAGATATAGCGTGCAGTGCGGCTAGCTCTTCGTAACTGTGTATGCTCAATTTCGTATCTTCCCCAATAGAAGGTTTTTTCGAAATTTTACTCATATTAAGGCCTGAAGAACCTTGGAAAAGTATTTTGTTACAAAATTGTGCTAAAAGCAACCAGTTTTTTGAGCTTTAGCTATGAAAATGCAAGGAATGAACCAATTTTGATCTTTTTTCGATAATTATGAGTAAATGATGTGAATTTACGACGGAAGATGACAATACATGCTGGCGCGCTTATCGGACATGGGCATCTTTTTATGTTTTGCCAATTTTAAACGGAATTTTTGTTCAACTCAAACAATAATCAAATTTAGATGCGACTCTATAATGCCGTATTGTTAATAAGACATAACGAAAAAATCAGCGGGAGGCGGGCGTAGCCTGCCGATCCGCTGTATTGACGGGTTAGTTTTTCTATTTTCATTTTTGACGTTCTCCCCTATAGCGATGGCTTTGGGGGATTTCCATATATTTTCTGATATATTTTCCAGCGCCATTCCAATAGAACACCCGCGACAAGAGAAGCTATCCCAATAAAGAGTGGGATGTATGCCATTATCATTTGTTTTGCAGTGAGAAAGAAAACGTATCCATGATTATTGATTCTGTATATCTGACCAGTTGCGGGGTTAGCTATTGTCGTTGCTACATTAATGAAGTGGTAATAATAAAAATGAAGGAATAGTACCCACGAGATTAAGAAAACCGCCCCACAACTATTTAGAATGATCTTCTTCATCCTGAATGACATATACAATCACCGATAAATACATTTCTTAAAACTAACAATTAATATACGAACTTCGCTTTTTCCGATGATTTGAGTATCATCTTAACACAGTTCATTTTCTGTCAACAGCAAAACATTATATGATTACAAAAAAATGCGTGTGTTCATCATTTCGCATATCATGGTAATAAGGACTAATTACGAACTTCGTAAAACATGGGAAATTTGTCCAACTACACAATATTAGCTCCTTTCGTCTTTTTCTTTTTTAGCACTCGCGGTGAGTTCTTGTTTCTTCATCATGATTAAAACAGCGGAAATAGCGCCTTCGGTCATGCCGGGAATCCTTTCCATCTGGCTGATTGTCGCGGGCGCGATGCGGGTCAGTTTGGCCTGAAGTTCGTTGGAGAGGCCGGGGACACAGGAATAATCAAAGTCCGGCGGAATTTTCTTTTTCTCCTGTTCTTTCAAACGCTGGACGGACTCGAATTGTCTTTTGATATAGCCCTCGTATTTAGTTTCTATTTCGATTTGTTTTTTGACGAAGGAATCGTTTTCCGGCTCCCAGCCAGGAAATCCGGTCAGATTGTCATAAGATATTTCATGCCTTTTGAGGAGACCATAAAGAGTGGTGTGATTATTCAATGGCGGTGATTGAAGTTTTGCCAGTTGTTCGTTTATTTCCGGCGATGGTTTGATTGGCGATGCTTTTAGCCGCTTAATACCCTGCTCAATACGACGCATTTTATCCTGCAACACCGCACAATGCTCAGGTGCGATCAATCCCAGTTCACAGCCCTTGCCCATCAAGCGGATTACTGCGTTATCTTCCCGCAGAATAAGGCGATATTCCGCACGGGACGTAAACATGCGATACGGTTCATCCACGCCGCGTGTGACCAGATCATCGACCATGACCGCCATGTAAGCCTCGGAGCGATCCAGAATAAAAGCAGACGCGCCTTGCGCCGAGCGCGCGGCATTGATGCCCGCCCATAAGCCTTGCGCTGCCGCTTCTTCATAGCCGGACGTGCCGTTGATCTGACCGGCGAGATACAGGCCCTGGAATAGTTTGGTCTCCAAAGTGAGTTTTAGCTGGCTGGGCTGAACAAAATCATACTCAATGGCGTAAGCCGGACGCATGATCTCCGCCTGCTCTAACCCTTTCACGCTATGCACAATCTGATACTGCAATTCCAGCGGCAGACAATTGCCGAGGCCTTTGGCGTAAATCTCCTGCGTGTCGAGTCCTTCATGCTCCAGTACAACAGGGTGGCTTTCACGCTCACCGAAGCGCATGACTTTATCCTCCAGCGATGGACAGTAACGGGCGCTCACTCCTTTGATGACGCCGGAATATAAAGGCGAATATTGAATATTCTCACGAATCACGCGATGCGTTTCCGCGGATGTGGCGCTGAAATACGAAGGCAGGCGCTCTTCCCGTAGAGCGCTGGTAGTAAAAGAAAAAGGTTGAGGGTCGGGGTCGCTGTCCTGCCGCTCAAGGCGGGAAAAATCAATCGACGAAGCGCGCAAGCGCGGCGGCGTTCCGGTTTTCATTCTCCCCATTTCAAAGCCTAGCTGTTTGAGGTTATTTGCCAGTTCGATAGAGGCGAGTTCCCCGGCCCGGCCGGAGGCAGTTTGCGAAGCGCCGATATGCACAAGGCCGTTTAGGAAAGTGCCTGTAGTTATTATCACTTTTTTTGCGCCGTAAAAATACCCGCTTTGATCCAGCACGCCTACAACCGCGCCGTTTTCAATGACGAGGCTTTCGACCATCGCCTGCCTGATATAGAGATTTTGCTGATTCTCGACTACGGCTTTCATCGTCAGGCGGTAGAGCTGTTTATCGCACTGCATCCGGGAAGAGTGAACGGCCGAGCCTTTAGAGGCATTGAGCATCCTGAAATGCACGGCGGTTTTGTCCGTAACCTTGCCCATCTCACCGCCCAGAGCGTCAATTTCTTTGACCAATTGGCCTTTTGCCAGGCCGCCGATGGCCGGATTGCAGGACATGAGCGCGATGGAATCCAGATTGATATTGAATAAAAGCGTCTTGCAGCCCATGCGTGCTGCAGCCAGCGCCGCTTCGCAGCCAGCATGGCCGCCGCCAATGACCAGAATGTCATAAGAATCTGTCAAATTTGTTCTCTCCTCAAATCATGCACTTGCGCTTGCGTGCAATCAATGTTAATCGGGAAAAGGTGATACTTTCCTCGACTCGTCGCTCGCTTACACTTATTAGTATCGTGACAAAAAAAACACAACAAAAAAGAGGCGGCTTTGGGCAAACCTGATTTTTGGAAGAATAAGAAAAGATATTACGATTTGAAAAGTTATTGGCGTAATTTGTTCGGTTGTAATGTGCACAAATTACCCATTGACGCGGGATTCACCTGCCCGAATCGTGACGGCCGTGTTGCTTACGGCGGTTGTATTTATTGCGATGGCCGCGGTTCTCAATTACGCCAGAGGGGCGAATTGCCGACGGTAGCCGAACAAATTCAGAGCGGAAAGAAGTTTTATAAGCCGCATACATCGAAATTTATTGCTTATTTCCAAACATTTACCAATACCTATGCCCCGGTGGAGAAATTGCGCATGCTCTACGATGAAGCTTTGAGCCAGGAAGATGTTATTGGACTATCCATCGGCACCCGGCCGGATTGCCTGGCGCCGGAAACAATAGTCTTATTAGCGGAATACGCGAAGAAATATCACATCTGGCTGGAGCTGGGATTACAGTCCATGCACGATAAAACGCTGCAACTTATTAATCGGGGGCATAATTTCCGGCAGTTTTTGGATGCGATCGAGTTCTGTTCCGGTCGCGACATTAATCTTTGCGTTCATATCATCGTCGGTTTGCCAGGCGAAAGCGAGGAAGATATTATGAAAACGGCTCAGTCCTTAGCAACATTGCCGATAAACGGCATCAAAATTCATTCTTTGCTGGCTTTGGAAGGCACGGTCCTGGGCGAAATGTACAAAAATGAATCAATTAAGCTTATGACCAAGGAAAAATATGTTTCTTTGGTGGCTGATATTCTGGAAATTCTGCCGCCGACGACGGTAATCCAGCGCTTAACTGCCGAAGGTTATCGCGATATTTTCCTTGCGCCTGACTGGGCAATGAATAAATTAGAGGTGTTAAACGCAATTAATAGGGAATTGGAGAGACGGGACTCGTATCAAAGCAAGAACCATGTATTGAGGATATAAATTAGTATTGGAACTTAAGCATAAAAATTGCTAAATGTTTTTCAACTAATTTAAAGCGTATTAAGTTCTATGATTGCAATTATTGATTACAAGGCCGGAAACCTGACGAGCGTTGCCAGAGCATTGCAAAGCATCGATGAGAGTTTTGTAATAACTGATGATATAAAAAAGCTGGATGCGGCAACGCACATTATCTTTCCGGGAGTCGGCGCGGCCGGTGAAGCAATGGCTAACCTGCGCCGAAAGGAATTGGACAGCTGGCTTACAGGCTGGATAAAGACCGGCAAGCCTTTGATGGGTATTTGTCTGGGCACTCAAATTATTCTCGATTACAGCGAGGAAAACGAAACTAAGTGTATCGGGCTTGTCCGGGGCAAAACAAAGCGCTTCCCGGATGATTTAAACATTGGCTGCCGTAAATTAAAAATTCCTCACATGGGCTGGAATAACGTTTCATTTAACCGCGATCATCCGGTATTTAATGATGTGCCAAAGGAAGCCGAATTTTATTTCGTGCACTCTTATTATCCGGCCCCGGAAGATGACTCGCTGGTTTTAGGTGTTACCGATTACGGCATCAGTTTTTGCTCTGTTCTGGCCGCAAACAATTTGGTGGCGATGCAATTTCATCCGGAAAAAAGCGGCCGTCCCGGTTTGCAAATCCTGCGCAATTTCTGCCGCTGGAGGGGAAATGCTTAGCAAAAGAATTATTCCTTGTCTTGATGTGCGCGATGGTAAGCTCACCAAAGGCATCAAATTCACGGGCAATGTTGATATTGGCGATCCGGTGGACGCGGCACGTGCATATTACGAGCAGGGCGCCGACGAAATCGTGTTTTATGATATTACTGCGTCGGCGGACGGACGTGACATAATGATTGATGTGGTTCGCCGTGTGGCGCAGAGAATTTTTATTCCTTTTTCCGTCGGCGGCGGCATCCGCAATGTGGAAGATATGCGTCGGGTTATTCTGGCCGGAGCGGAAAAAGTCAGCGTTAATTCCACTGCCGTAACCGATCCGAAAATTATCACGCAAGGCGCGAAGGCATTCGGCAGTCAGTGCATAGTGCTGGGTATGGATGTAAAAAAAGTGGAAATGTCGGGTAAAATTCCTTCCGGCTATGAAATTGTCATTACCGGAGGACGAAAATATACGGGTATTGATGCTCTCTGGTGGGCGAAAGAGGCGGAAAAACTCGGTGCCGGTGAAATTTGTCTAAATTCGATTGACGCCGATGGCACACAAAACGGCTATGAATTGAATTTAACGGCGCTTATTTCCGAAAATGTGAATATTCCGGTTATAGCATCAGGAGGAGCCGGAAAACCCGAACACATCGCGGAAGTATTAACCGAAGGAAAAGCCGATGCAGCGCTGATCGCTTCGATGGTACATTACCGCACCTACACGATTGCCGGAATCAAAAAATATCTGAACGAACATCAAATTAAAACAAGACTTTATTGGTAGAGTGATAATGTATATGATTGACTTAATTCCTCTTGTTTTTTAGAACTAAACGGTCAGGTAAAAAATATTTAACTATACAAAGTCGATATGAAGTATTAATATTTAACTGTTAAGTTAGGAGGCGATTTAAGGTGGATGCAAAAAGACATGAGTTAAATATCCAACTGGCGCAAATGTTAAAAGGCGGCGTCATCATGGATGTAACCAATGTAGAGCAGGCGAAGATTGCCGAAGATGCTGGCGCTGTCGCTGTAATGGCATTGGAGCGCGTACCCGCGGATATTCGCAAGGACGGGGGCGTCGCCAGAATGTCCGATCCGGCTATGATTGCGAAAATTAAAAAAGCTGTCAAAATTCCGGTAATGGCCAAGGCGCGTATCGGCCATTTTGTCGAAGCGCAAATTCTGGAGGCATTGCGCATTGATTACATTGATGAAAGCGAAGTGCTGACTCCCGCGGATGAAGAATGCCATATTGATAAGACAAAATTTAATATTCCTTTTGTTTGCGGCGCGCGCAATTTAGGAGAAGCGCTACGCCGGATCGCTGAAGGAGCGGCAATGATCCGCACCAAAGGAGAGGCGGGAACAGGAAATGTTGTCGAGGCTGTCCGCCACATGAGAACAATGAATCGCGAAATCCGCCAATTGGCACAGATGCCGCACGAAGAAGTAACCGGCTTTGCTAAAACCAACGGTATGCCTTACGAACTGGCGCTTAAAGTCAAGGAGTTGGGTCGTCTTCCTGTTGTTAATTTTGCCGCGGGTGGTATTGCCACACCAGCCGATGCGGCCTTGATGATGCAGCTGGGCTGTGATGGTATTTTTGTCGGCTCCGGTATTTTCAAATCCGCCGATCCGGCACTACGCGCGCGAGCGATTGTCAAGGCAACCGCTTATTTCAACGATCCGAAAAAAGTCTTGGAAGCTTCGATGGGACTGGGCGAAGCAATGCCCGGCCTGGAAATATCTCAAATTCCGCCGGACCAACTTTTAGCGGGCCGCGGCTGGTAAGAAATTAAATATGGCATTACATCTGGTAAAGAATAAATCTGCAGCAATTGGAGTTTTGGACTTACAGGGCGGAGTTCATGAACACCTAGACCATCTGGAACGTCTGGGAATCGCTCATAAGAAAGTGAAAAGCGAATGCGATTTTAAAGATTTAGTCGGTCTGATTATCCCCGGCGGTGAAAGCTCCTGCATCGCGAAACTGCTCAATATTTTTGAAATTAAGAAAACTATACTCAACGCTCACCGTGGCGGAATGAAAATATGGGGCACTTGCGCGGGCGCTATTTTACTGGCCAAAAAGGTAATTAACGAAACACCCTGTCTTAGCTTGATCGATATGGAAATCGAGCGCAACAGTTTTGGCAGTCAGCTTGATAGTTTCGTCAGAGAAGCGTTGATTCCCGCTGTCGCTGCAGAACCCATACCACTGACTTTTATCCGGGCACCGAAAATCACTAGGGTTGGTAAAGATGTTCATGTCCTTTTGAAAATTGACGACTACATAGCCGCGGCGGAAAGCGAAAATATCCTGGTGACAGTATTTCATCCGGAATTAACCGGATGCCTTGCCCTGCATCGCTATTTTGCTCTCAAATGCGGATTGCAGCCCGCGCTCAACAAACAAGATTGTATTGATCGTCATTGGGAAAGTTCCAGTTGGACCAGACTTGCCCGCATTGCCTGATTTGTACGCATTAATAAACTTAGCGGTTTAATTTCCAGCAGTACCAAAAAGTTAAACCTGACTTGAGGCATTATTCCTAATATAGGCAACTTTTTAGCCGGTGTAATAATTCAACAACCTGAAAGGAGACGAAGGTATGGAAACTAAAGACGCATATGTAGCCAAACTTAAAGCCCAAATTGATCAATGGAGCGCAGAAATAGACAAGCTGGAGGCTAAAGCAAAAAAGACCAAAGAAGACTATGAAACTCAAATAAAAGCATTGCGCCAGAAGTACGATTCGGCGAAAACCAGGATAACGGAAATTCAACAAGCGAGCGAAGCCTCCTGGAAAGATCTCAAGCAGGGTGTAGAAAGCGCCTGGAGTGCTTTTAAGCAAGGGTTGGATAGCGCCAAGGCTCGTTTTAAATAACATATTAAAGTTCTGGAAAAGCAAGCTTACATTTACGTGAAGCCGGATATTGGTAATGCAGTATGCGAACTGCTTAATAGTGCCTTCAACTTTCTTTAGTATGTATGCATTTTATTGAAAATATCGAAGAGAATTTCTTTGCCGTTGGTCGTTATTGGGGAAGCTTAAATTCTTCGTTGACTCAGGCTGGATCAATTTGGGCAATGAACACGGGCGTATCTATTTCCGATTTCAACTGGGTCTGGAATGAAAAGCCTTTAACCGATGATAACGCAAAGTCCATCGCTGATATAAAAGAGATTTACAAAAAATTAAATCTTCGTTTCTGGTGGTGGATATATCCCAGCGGGCAATCGCCGAAAACCAGAACCATGTTACAAGATGCGGGTTTGCGTTTGATTGAAAAAGTACCTTGTATGGCCGCGGACTTGAACAATTCAGCGTCACAAAAGCAAATCTCTAATAAGATAACAATTTTCCCGGTTAAAGAAGAAAACGATTTGCTTATCTGGGAAGATATATCTTTCCGTGGATTTGAAATGCCCCGGCGCGCAAGAGAGCAGTATGGCGCTTTTGTTTCTTCATTTGACCTCAGCGATCAAGCACCGCAAAAACTTTTTCTTGCCTATTCCGACGGAAAACCTGTAGCCACGTCTTTACTATTCGTACATAACAACACAGCGGGAATCTACTATGTCTCGACCCTGCCTCCTTACCGGAACAAGGGGTTGGGTCTAAATGTAACGCTGGCCGCAATGCAAACCGCGAAAGAATCAGGATTTAGAAATATGATTTTACAGGCATCTAAATTCGGAGTGAATGTCTATAAACGGGCGGGGTTCAAAGAATACTGTCATGCGGATATTTACCGTTTTAAAACCTCATAATCTTGAAAGTCGATTGTCTGGTTTTACTAAAAAAATTCTATATCGTTGTGGTAAATTTATAAATGTTCTGTTATAAACATACCGTAATTATTTATTATTTCTCAATTTAAAAAGTGATAGCAATATAAGCAAGCAATAACGCTTCTATTGCCGGAATTAAAAAATCACGGGTATTAATCCCTAAAGCAAGTTGCGGTATCATACCCTCCGCTTTGCGGGATTGTTCAACTTACCAATTCCGATACGTTTAGCTTTCGGAATTGGAGTTTCACTAATAAAGAGAGTATATCATGCCTACAGAAGATCTAAAAAAACTAAAGATTGAAAAATCGGATAAGATCATCGTTACTGCCGGACGAAAAAAGAAACCGTTCATCATCGCCGCCATTATTCTTATACTTTTCATATTCGTCATTCTTTACAGGGTGGGAATTATTGCCCCGGCAATAACAGTGGATGTAACAACCGTTTCTCAGGTTTATCCATCCCAATCGCTTTCCGTACTGAACGCCAGCGGCTATATTGTTGCCCAGCGCAAAGCAGCGGTAGCCTCCAAAATAACTGGACGCCTGGTAGCGCTGAAGGTAGAAGAAGGAAGCAAAGTTAAAAAGGGACAGATAATTGCGCAGATGGAGAGCGCGGATGTAAGTGCGGCAAAAGATCAGGCCGCCGCGAACCTCAATACCGCCCGCGCCAATCTGGAACAGGTCAAAGCAGACAGAGATAATCTCGAGAAGGACTACGCGCGCTATCGAAAGCTGGCTGAAGGTGGTTATGTTGCCCAATCTGAATACGATGCGATCAATACCCGCTATAAGCGCGCTATCGAAGGAGTCAAAGCGGCAGAAGCTACCGTAGTGGCAGCGGCAGCGTTTCTTACGGGCGCCAAAGCTAACCTTGACTACACTTTGATTCGGGCTCCATTTAACGGAGTGGTACTGACTAAAAACGCCGATGTCGGCGATATAGTGTCTCCGCTGGGAGCCGCCGCCACAGCCAAAGCCGCTGTTGTAACAATTGCCGATATGAGCTCCCTGCAAGTAGAAGTGGATGTCTCGGAGACCAGCATCGCATCCATCCGGGTCGGCCAGCCTTGCGACATCCAGCTTGATGCTTTGGCGGATATGCGATTCCGCGGCGAGGTTCACGCCATTGTGCCGACGGTTGACCGCACTAAAGCCACAGTTTTAGTCAAGGTGCGCTTCCTGGATAAAGATCCCCGCATGCTGCCGGACATGAGCGCAAAAGTTTCCTTCCTTTCCCGCAACCTCAAGCCCGAAGAACTGAAACCGCGCATCGCGGTAAATCAATCGGCGTTGATTAACCGTGGTGAGCAAAATATTGTTTTTCTCCTTCAGGGCAGCCACGTTCAGCAAACATCGCTTCACCTTGGGAAAAAGCTGGGCGACATGATGGAAGTTACAGAAGGACTTAAGCCGGGTGACCGTGTCGTCATAAATCCATCCAAGGGTTTGAAGGACGGATCAAAAATAACAATAGCGGAAAGATGAGAAAGCCCCAGACCGGCAATTCCAGCAACAGATGAGATTGCAAATTATGCAAGCTTGGATGACCGACCTGTATCTCGCCATGACAAAACTATATGATTGTACCTGAACAGAGTAACACGATTGTCGAAATTAGAAATGTCTACAAATCTTATCATCGGGAAAGCCTGATTGTACCCGTCTTGCATGATATTACATTTGATATTGCCGAAGGAGAATTTCTGGCACTCATGGGGCCATCCGGTTCCGGAAAAACCACTCTTTTGAATCTGATTGCGGGAATCGACAAGATCGATAAAGGTACAATCCGTGTCGGCGATGTCGATATTACCACCCTTTCGGAAACTGAACTTGCCCATT
>Ga0209777_10009522_pt1 | contig 10430 bp, 10 predicted proteins | sample FrelakmetHBP12HB_FD_187147 | JGI IMG/M metagenome (GOLD analysis project Ga0209777, IMG submission 187147) | Freshwater lake sediment microbial communities from the University of Notre Dame, USA, for methane emissions studies -HBP12 HB (SPAdes)... | ecosystem: Environmental > Aquatic >... | reverse complement strand
CGATCTCCTCATCGAGGCGTGGGTCACCTGGAAGAAGGAAAAGGAGATCGACGAGATGCACCTCAGGCCGCATCCGCACGAGTTCCACCTGTACTACGATAGCTGATCGCCGGCATCGCGCGCAGCACGCGGCGCCGACGGTTTGCACTGGTATGATGGGGGTTATTCCGTACACCTGAGGGACGTACCCCCCTCTTGCGTGGCCAAAGGGGCGCCCGAAAGGGCGCCCCCGCGGTATTTCCGGGGACCGCGCGACGACGACGCTTGGGATGCGCCCGATGGTTGCCCCGCCCATGGAGGATCCTACAATGGGAGAAACGTGGGCGGCATCCGCGCAGCCGTGAGGCGGCTTCAGCCGCCTTTGCCCGCCGAGCCTTGGCGAAGGCGGGTTTAGACCGGGGGTTTTACACCCGGTTTGCGGACAGGCAGTACGCTCGGCCAGATCCCCGGCCTATAAGGCCGGGTCTACACCCGCCGTCGGCGGGCAAAGGCCCATGAAATGGGCCTGACTACCAGTCCACAATCTGCGGCCACACCCAGCCATGCGCCAATCGCCAGATTGTACTGGCAAAGACCCAACTGGCCACATAGACTTCTGGTTGCCGTACACGATACCCAAGGACGTGAAAAAGCCAAGCATGGGGAAGCGTACCTAATTACGATTTGAGTCGGAGGAACACCATGCCAATCACCAGGTTCTTGAGTAACGATAACCTGTGGCATGAGATACAAGGCCGTACGATGCGGGCCAAGAACGTGCACGCCGCCGTTGCGTACTTCGGCACTCACGGGGCGGACCTCTTGCCGCTCAAGAAGGGCGACACGCTCCTGGTGGATATGAGCGTAGGGGCGGTTCGACAAGGCGCGACGAACCCGAAAGAGATCCGTCGCCTCATGCGTCGAGGCGTGCGGGTGTTTACGCGAGCCTCTCTCCACGCCAAGTTCTTCCTTATTGGCCGCTGTCTGATCGCGTGCTCCGCGAACGTTTCCCGGAACTCGCATCGCTGTCTGGACGAGGCGGGGATTCTCACCAGCGACCCTGCGGCGCTGCGCCGAGCCGAGGATTTCTTCAGGAGCTTGTGCGTCGAGCCCGTGCGAAGTCAGTACCTTAAGGAATGCCTAAAGGCGTATAGGCCGCCCCTATTCAAGGCCCTGACCACACAGCGGGCACAACGTTCACGGCAAACCCAGCAGGCCAAAGTATGGTTCATTGGCGGCCTAACCTATACGGACATCCCGGCGAAGGAGAAGAAGCAGATTGAGCGGGCCGAACGCAAGGCGGCACGACGGGGCAAGTGTCCCATTGATCGCGTGGACGAGATACTCTATCCGGTCAAGCTACGGTACTACAGAAGTCTTCGGCCGGGCCAAGACTGGTTGGTTGAATGCGTCCGAGACCCGGCCAACGGAAGACGCTATGTCGAGGCACCCGCCCGTCTGATCGCCATCGACAGCCACCCGCGCGGGCGCGGCAAACGGCGGTGGTTGCTGCTTACTGAACAAGCGGCGAATGCCAAGCGTATGCCGTTAAGGAGCTTTCGCGCTAAGATCCGCAAGATCGTGCCAGAACTGGACCGAGAGAACCCGCGCACACGCGCCGTTGAGGACGAGGAGCAAGGGGACTCGATCTTGCGGCTATGGACGCACGGCGGCACGGTTGCAAAACGGCGATAGGCGGCCGCCTGGCGATGCATGCAAGGAATTAGGCGGAATGTAATAGGGCCGCTTCCCCATTATGTAATTACCCGATGGCCAGGGCACCGCGCGGCGTCAGGGCGCGAAGTAACGCTGTCGGAGAAGAAAGACAGTCCAAAGTCCACGGTCCAAGGTCAAAAACTACACCACCGTCGCGCACGGGCGGGCCTGGAGCGGGTGCGTACGGACGACGATCGAGAAGATGTACGGGTACGCCTGCTGAAGGTGGCGGCAGTAGCGGAGCCACTCGCCCGCCAGGTGCGTATAGACGCGTTTCACGTCGCCGGCCAGGTGCTCGCGGTCCTTGTCGGTCAGGCCCTCGAGCGACGGCCGCGCGGCCAGCTCCTCGGCCAGGTGCGACACGGCCCACAGGAGGTCGGTGAACCGTTCGTGCTCCAAGAGGTTCGGGTTCGCCAGCAGGAGCACGATGAAGTCGCGCTTGGCCGCGAGCCGCCGGCACAGGGCCGCGAGGTCCAGTTGGGCCAGGTCGAAGCGGAAGTCGGCCCCCGCCACGTGCGTAAGGGCGCGCTGGAAATCCTCGGGCTTCCAGCCGGCGCGCACGTTAAGCGTCGCCACCACCGCGTCGCGGTTGGCCAGGCTGGCCGTCAACTCACCCAGGAGTTGCGTGCCCAGCTCGGTGAAAAACGTGCCGATGACCATGTTCATCTTGTGCAGCCGCTGATGAAGCTCGTGCCGCGCGAGCAGCCGTTCCAGGATCAGGGCCACAAGGACCACCTGGATCGGCAGAAACGCGATGTTGAAGAGCAGGTAGAACTCGATGTCGTGGGCGTTGCCGAAAAGGACGTAGAGCAGGACGTACAGAAGGGCCGAGGCCGCGAGCAGGCCCGCTACAATCGCCGTAATCCCCGAACGTAATTTCATGGTGCTGCCCCTCCCTGTGCGGTCGCCCGCGAAAACGCCGGCGTCTCAGAGCCTATCCGAATGAGCCGAAATGCACAGTCCCGAGCAATCGGGGCTGTGCCACAAAACATTACTTGTGCATCGCGCTCACGATGGCCGAGACGGCCTCGGGCATGCCCTTGCGGATCATCATGACCGCGATGGCCGCCAGGATGAGGCTCGCGACCTTGGCCACAGCCTGCGACCCAGCGCGGCCGAGGATCCGCGTGAGAGCGTCGGCGCTCAGGAACACGGCGCCCGCGATGGCGATGTTCAGGAGGATCGCCACAACGGTCATCCACGTGCCGTAAATATCGACAAGTATGAGCGACATCGTGAGCGTGGCCGGGCCAACGATGAGCGGCGTGCCCAGCGGCACGGCACCGATCGTCTGGATGGCGTAGCGCGACCCCTTGGACTGGCTGACGAGGTCGAGAACGGCGATCACGAAGAGCATCACGCCGCCGGCGACCTCGAAGTCGCCCACCGTAATGCCCATCAGGCCGAAGATCCACTTGCCGAAGAAGATGAACGCCACCGCCACCAGGAGGGCCGTGATGAGCGATTGGCCGATGATGCGCTTCCGGGCCGGCCGGTCGATCCCCTCCGTCAGGCCCACGAAGAGCGGCAGCACGCCGATGGCGTCGACGGAAACGAAGATCGGCACGAAGGCCTTGAAGAAGTTGTCGAGGAGTTCCGGCATCTCCCATCCGGCCACGGTGTTTCCTTTCGCATCGCGGGGCCTGGCGCCCCCGGACGGCCGGGGCGTGGTCATGGCCTCAATCAATACGATAACCGCTGCCGCTGCTTTACGCCAGAGGGTGAATGCCGTGTGTTTCGCTTGCCACGGCGCCTTCACGGCATTATCCTGCACGGCGTAATACTACAACGCCACTTGGGCCTTTGCGCGGTCGCCGCGGCGACCGCGCAAGAATGCCATTTGTGGCCACGCCACGGGCCACGACGCAGCGGGTGCGGAGACCCGCCGCGCAAAATGGCGTTGTCGTGGTAGGCACGCGGAATCGCAAACCATGCTGCACTACATCTTACGGCGGCTGCTGTACTTCATCCCCACGCTGCTCGCCATTTACACCGTGGCGTTCCTGCTGATGCACGCGGCGCCGGGCAGCCCGTTTGTTCAGGAGAAGGGCCTGCCGCCGGAGGTCCTGGCGTCGCGCATGGCCGAGTTCCACCTCGACAAGCCGCTCTGGCAGCAGTACCTCCTGTACGGGTGGGACATCATATCGCTGCGCGGCCACTCCTCGATCAAGTACCCCAACCGAAACGTGATCCACGACATCCTGGCCCCGGCGTTCCCGGTGAGCCTGACGCTGGGCATCTGTGCCCTGGCGATCGCCCTGGTCGTGGGCACGGCCGCCGGGGTCGCGAGCGCCGCCCGCCCGCGGTCGCTGACCGACTATGGGGCGATGATCGGGGCGATGATCGGCATCAGCCAGCCGTCGTTCGTCATCGCGAGCGTGCTGCTGGCGATCTTCGCCCTCTGCCTGCGATGGCTGCCGGTGGGCGGATGGGGCAGCCCCAGCCAGATCGTCCTGCCGGCGATCGCGCTGGCGGCGCTGCCGGCGGCGTACATCGCGCGGCTGGTCCGCACGGGGATGCTCGAGGTCCTCTCGGCCGATTTCATCCGGACCGCGCGGGCCAAGGGGCTGCCCGAGCGCAGCGTCCTGCTTGACCACGCCCTCCGCAACGCCTGGCTGCCCGTGCTGGGATACCTGGGGCCGGCGGCCGCGTCGATCTTCACCGGCTCGTTCGTGGTCGAGAAGATCTTTGCCATTCCCGGCGTGGGGACGCACTTCGTCGATTCCGCCCTCCACCGCGACCACCCGCTCATCCTGGCCACGGTGCTGCTGTACGCGTTGCTGCTGGTCGTGTTCAACCTGGCGGTGGACCTGGGGTACGCGTGGCTCGATCCGAGGATCAGGTATGAGTAACCCGGCCGAAATCCCGCAGCCCGCCGGCCCGGCCGAACCGCTCCGCCCGGCGCTCTCGCCGATGGCGCTGGCGCTGCGCCGCTTCCGCCGCAACCGCCTGGCGATGGCGGGCCTGGCGCTCCTGGCCGTGGTCGTGGCGTCGAGCCTTGCGGGAATCGCGTGGGACCAGATGGCCGTGATGCGCGGCCAGCCGGAACCGTATCGCACGCCGCAGCCGGGCATCCACCCGCAGCCGCCGAGCCTCGAGTTCCCCTTCGGCACGGACCCGCTGGGCCGGGACCTCCTCGCGCGAACGCTGATCGGCGGCGGCATCTCGATCGGCGTGGGGCTGGCGGCTGCAACGGTCAGCATTCTCATCGGCACGTTCTGGGGCATCACGAGCGGCTACGCCGGCCGCGGCCTCGATACGGTCATGATGCGCATCGTCGATGTCATGTATGGCCTGCCCTACATCCTGCTCGTGATCCTGCTGCTGGTCTACTTTGCCGAGCGGACGATCGTGCTGCGCATGCTCGTCCTGTTCATGGCGATCGGCGGCGTGTCGTGGCTGACGATGGCCCGCGTGGTGCGCGGGCAGGTGCTGTCGCTGCGCGAGGCCGAGTTCGTGCAGGCGGCCCGGGCGCTGGGGTCCGGCGCCCCGCGGATCATCGCCAAGGAGATGCTGCCGAACCTGACCGGGCCGATCCTCGTCTGTGCCACGCTGACCGTGCCGCTGGCGATCCTGCAGGAATCGTTCCTCTCGTTCCTCGGCCTTGGCGTGCCGCCGCCGCTGGCCTCGTGGGGCACGCTGGCCAGCGACGCCATCGAGGCCCTCAACCCCGTGCGCGTGTACTGGTGGCTGCTGGTGATGCCCTGCTCGTTCCTCGGGGCCACGCTGCTCGGCCTCAACTTCGTCGGCGACGGCCTGCGCGATGCATTCGACCCAAGGGCGCGGTGAGGTTGCTGCACAGCCGGCCACGACACCAGCTGTAGCCGTGCCAGTGTGGCAACCGCTGAGCAGCGCATAGCCTTGAATTGATGCCATTGGGTCGATAGCATGGGCACGTGAACAGGGCGCCCGGCAACGGCCCGGGCAACTATTACGCGAGCCGCAGTTACACCAAGGAGGACTGACCATGACCGCCGAAGAAAGACCGGAGACCCAGGAGCGGGAAGTGAAGGATATGGGTGGTGCCGTCGCCAGTATTGTCTGCGGCCTCTTGGGACTGTTCACTTGTGGCTTGACCGCCGTCTTGGGTCTTGTTCTGGGCATCAGAGCCTTCATGAAGATTAACGCCGGCAAGGGCGTCAGAAAAGGCCGCAAGACGGCAATTGCAGGTATCATCATCTCATCTATTATGCTTCCGCCTGTAACCATGCCATTGGCGGGGGTTGGCATCTTCTTCCGGGGCGAAATTATGACCTGGGTGAAGGACGTCTTGGGCACGGCGAAGGGCTCGGCGAAAAAGGTGGATCCGGCGAATCCGTACTAACATTGAACAGACGCGCTCGCCCATGATAGGCGTAGCCTGGTAGGCCGTGAAAACGGCTGCCGCGAAAAGGACCCGCCGCGTGATCTGATAGTAGGCACACGGCCATGTACAGCAACGTAGGGTGGGTCCTCTGGACCCACGCGTGTTCTGGCCTTAAACTGATATCCGTGGTTCGATAGCACGGACACGCGAACGAGAAGCGCGGTGATAGGCGGGGCAACCGACCAGGACACATACGTTAGGGCGAAAGGGGGCCGGTCATGGACCTCGATGACAAGAAGGCCAAGGCTAAGGCCAAACGAGCGACCACCGACGAGTTGAAGAAGCGTATCCGTGCGACCCTCAGCACACAGCCTCAAGCGCCCCCCGTTCAGTCGGAACCCGAGCGCGGCATCCTTGCCCCGTCGCCGACGCTCGATGAGGCGGTAGCCAAGCTGTCGCCCAAGACGGTGCAAAAGCTGGCGGGCATGTCGGCGGCGTCACGGAAGGAGTTTGCAAGCGCGCAGTTTTCGTCCGAAGAAGCGCTTGCACTTCGCCAAGCTGGTGTTGACCTTGACACGGTAGAGGGGCGGCAGACGCTTATTGACGCTGCACAGGCGCAGGATAATGCTTCGCCAGATCAACTCAGACAGCTTAAAGAATCGCGGGACGTCTGGCGAGAGGCTCTGCGGGTCGCAAAGGACGAACTTGAGGACTTGCAGAGAGAGGTTTTGAGGTTGCGGGAGTGGAAAGAGACCGTCAAGTATATATTCTGGTTCGGGGTTGCCTTCTCAGTACTGGTCCTTGCGTTTGCCCTTGTTCCAGAAACAATCCTCAGTAAAATCTTGGGCGTGTGCATGCTACTCGCCGCAGTTCTTTTCATCACCTACAAGGTCGCGGATCGAATGAAATGGATTTGATGAATGGGGCCGGGCACCCGCTACGCCGTTGCCAGCCCCACGGCTCTAGCGAACCGCCATCGCGTCCTACTGCTGCTTAGGGGTAACCTGCTCTCCCGACCCTCTCACCAAATGCCGAAACACATACTCAAGAATAATTCCGACTGGAAGAAGCAACCACGAATCCAAGGCTACCGCCGCGACGGCAGACCCGGCTAAGAGTAGGAAGCTGGTTAGATGGCAGAGCCGCTGCCCTGGCTTGATCAATCCCTCCTGCGACGCTCCGAAGACAATTGATAGTATGTGCCGTAGTCCAAGCAATAAAACGATTACAACCGCTGCCCAGAAAAGGATTACCTTGACCATAGTATGCTCCTTGTGTGCCATGTACGCGCGATTAAGATGACCAGAGTCACTTCGCGCCTATCGCGACGGGCCGCACACTGAACACGGCCTTAGCAGGCTTATGCCTAGACGCGTTACAGGGGCGGATTCTACAGAAGTGTTTGCTTGAAGGCAACAGGTCACGCGCTGGGATCACCCTTACTGAGCCGCCGTGCATCGGGTATAATCCGCGAAACGGGAAGCCCGCCGACGGGCGGCCAAGCGGCCCGGCCCGACAGAAAGGGTAGGTCATGCCACAACCAGCACCCACGGGATGGAAGAAACGCGCGGTAGTCGAGTTGCCCCGTCTTGCGGAAGCCTTGAGGAGCCTTTGCGACATTAGACAGCGGCACATCACTTCCAGGACGTCTTTGGCCCAGTCGGCGGAGTTCAGAGAGGCAGCCATCGAAGCCCTAGACCTGGCCGCGAAGAATCTTGGACTAATCAGACGCTGTTGCGAGAAGTTCGGCTGCTTCCCTGGTGTACCTGCCATGCAGTCGCGTATAGACGAGCTTGAGAAGTGGCTGGTCTGGGATGATGAAGGAAAGGCCAGCCTTTACGAGGAGTTTGCTCTCAACATCACAATGCCGTCGATCCGTCAAGGTACATCCTGTCCAAGTGTTTCATGGAGCGAACACTTGGAGTATTGGATTGGGCAATGTGCGAAGAAGACGGGCGGCGACGCGGCCGCCGAAGGGCGACTCTTGCCAGCAAGGCAGTCGTTCTATCATCGGAACAGGGACGCGATTTGGCTTAGCGTTATCCCGGTCGTTGTAACGGCAATTATTGGGTTGGTAGTGGCAATCGTTCCCGGTATTCTGGCCGTTGTAACTGCAATTATTGAGTGGGTTGCGGCAAAGGTTCTCGGTATTCTGGGATAGCACACCGCTGGGTATGGAATCTAAGGACAACGGGGATTTCGCGGGAAACTTGGAGGCGGCGGTGGGATTCGAACCCACGAAATATGCCGGTTTTGCAAACCGGTGCCTTGAACCGCTTGGCTACGCCGCCCCTGAAGAAGACCGTTCCAGCGGAAAGTCCGAAGTCCCAGGGTGAAGCCGGGGCCCCCTGCTCTCCGCTTGTCCGAGGATTCTAGCGGCCCGACGGGCGAGTTTCAAGCGTTTACACGGCGACCTTCACGCCGGGGTGTGGCCGCAAATCGTGGCAGCCCCGGATAGGGGCACAAGATAATAGCCCATGGCGTAAGCCATGGGTGGGCAGAGGGTTCTTTCGAGTTGTTTTTTCTGTTTCTTTTGGAGCCCCGGCACGGGGCGATAGAAGGATTTCTGGCGCCCCTACCGGGGCTCACACGGAAAAAGAAGAACGGGGTTCTTGGCCACTCGCTTACCCACAGCTTACGCTGTGGGCTATTATCTGGCGTGCCTTCGGCACTCAAAGGCCGGCATTTCCATGTCTTGCACCTGCCACCAAGAACGGCCACACCCCGTAACCCCTGAGCTACGTGTGCCCCTTCCCCCGCGGCTTCTTTTCTTGACGCTTACGCCTGCGGCGCGTACCATGCTCGGACTGCGGCCAGGGAAGCGGCGCCGCACACGAACGGTATCCAGTGGGAGGCAAGACCATGAGACGTGGACTGCTCGCGGGCCTTCTCATCATCGCCCTGGCGTTCTTCATCGGCTGCGCCAAGGAGCAGCCCGGGCAGCCGGGCAAGGCCGGCACGGAGCCGACCAAGGCCGACGCCAACAAACCCCTGAAGATCGCCGTCGTGCCCAAGGGCACGATGCACATCTTCTGGAAGTCGATTCACGCCGGCGCCGCGGCGGCCGCCAAGGAACTGGCCAACGTCTCGATCATCTGGCAGGGCCCGGTGGTCGAGGACGACCGCACGGCCCAGATCAGCCTCGTTGAAACGTTCATCCAGAAGCACGTCGATGGCATCGTTCTGGCGCCGCTCGATGACAAGGCCCTGGTGGCCCCCGTCCTTGCCGCCAAGCAGGCGAACATTCCGGTCGTGATCATCGACTCCGACCTGGCCGACCCCGACGCCTACGTCAGCTTCGTGGCCACCGACAACTACAGGGGCGGCATGCTGGGCGCCCAGCGGCTGGCCGAACTCATCGGCGACAAGGGCAAGGTCGTCCTGCTGCGGTACCAGGTGGGCAGCGCGTCGACCGAGAACCGCGAGAAGGGTTTCATGGAGGAGATCGCCAAGCACAAGAACATCGAGGTCATCTCGAGCGACCAGCACGCCGGCGCCACGGTTGAGTCGGCCATGACCGCCGCCCAGACGATCCTGACGAAGTACGGCGAGGGCCAGGTTGACGGCCTCTTCTGCCCGAACGAGTCGAGCGCCTACGGCATGTTGCGGGCACTGGTTACCAGCGGCCGCGCCACCAAGGTCAAATACGTGGGCTTCGATGCGTCGGACCGCCTGCTGGACGGGCTGAAGAAGGGCGAGATTCAGGGCCTCGTCGTCCAGAACCCGTACAAGATGGGCTACGAGGGCGTCAAGACGATGGCGGCGCACCTGCGGGGCCAGAAGGTGGAGAAGCGCATCGACACCGGCGTGACGCTTGTGACGCCCGACAACATGGCGCAGCCGGATATCGACAAGCTCGTGCATCCGCCGCTGGAATAGCAGGCCGGCGGAGCGACAAGGCAACCGATGAGCATACCTGTCGAGGCATCCGACCGTCGCCCAGCGGCCGCCGTTGCGGTGCCCTTGCGCCTTCGCATGGCGGGCATTGCCAAGACCTTTGGGTCGACGCGGGCGCTCGCGGGCGTTGACCTCGAAGTCCGGCCCGGCGAAGTCCACGCCCTGGTGGGCGAGAACGGCGCCGGCAAAAGCACGCTCATGAAAGTCCTCTCGGGCGCCATTCAGCCCGACGCCGGCTCGATGGTGCTCGACGGCCGGCCGTACGCCCCGCGCGGGCCGCTCGATGCCCGTGCCGCCGGCGTGGCGATGATCTACCAGGAACTCAGCCTCGCGCCGCACCTGACGGTCGAGGAGAACGTGCTCCTGGGCGTCGAGCCGACGAAGCTGGGGTTCGTCCGCCGTAAGACCATGCGCAGCCAGGTCTTGGAAGCCCTGGCCATGCTCCACCATCCGGACATTCACCCCGCAGCGCGGGTGAGCGACCTCTCGATCGGCGCGCAGCAGCTCGTTGAGGTGGCGCGGGCGCTCGCGG
>Ga0209777_10009521_pt1 | contig 10431 bp, 11 predicted proteins | sample FrelakmetHBP12HB_FD_187147 | JGI IMG/M metagenome (GOLD analysis project Ga0209777, IMG submission 187147) | Freshwater lake sediment microbial communities from the University of Notre Dame, USA, for methane emissions studies -HBP12 HB (SPAdes)... | ecosystem: Environmental > Aquatic >... | reverse complement strand
GGCCAGCCATTTGACTGGGATGACGCCCTCCTTCGCTACCGCCGCCGACAGAAACCGCTCTTCGAGTACCGCTGGCGCGAGCGGCCGATACGCTCTTTGATACACACATGGTGGCTTGCATTCCACCCTCGCCGATTATGGCGCTCCGTTGACATGCACGATCCGACCAACTTCGCGGCCTTGGGACTCATGGCGTTGATCTCTGCGATCGCGGCGATTATCATCTTCTCGATTGGCATTGGCATAAATGATTGGCTCAGCCATTCCGGGTTGTGGTTTTGGTCAATACCCCAAGCCTGGCAGTCTCCCGCGCAGTTTCTGTCGTTTTTTGTGGATTTGCCTGGATATATTTCCTCTCGCTTTCTGGATTCGGGGATATACGAGTCAGTGTTCGCATTTGCCATTTGGTGGTTGAATAGCTTATTCGCACTATTGATTTTCCGCCAATCAATGCGGCTTTACAAAGTCCGTGCCGTTCATGTCGTGCGCGTCGTGGCCTATTCAGTCGTATTGCCATCGCCAGTTGTGGCATCGGCGATGGTCCTAATCGCGTGGTTTGGGGCACTTTCAAATCACTTGCAACTGGGTTTCATTCAGGACTACATTGTGACAATCTTAGGGGTGTGCTTTTTCTGTATTTGCTGGTCGATTCGGCAGGGATATCGTCACTATCTAATTATGCCGCACTGCGTTGCCGTCGCGCTCGCATCCCAAGTCATAGCAGTCTTGGCGACCATGTCAGTTTTTGCCATTATGAGTATGCTATTCGTAGGCCTTTGAGGTCGGCCGGTGTCGCATCCCGTCGACAGCACTTACTTCTTGCCCTTCGATCGCTGCGAGGCAAAGAATTCCTGCAACATCGCCGCACAGTCGTCGGTAAATACGCCCTCAGTGACTGTCACACGATGGTTAAGCCGTGGGTCGGTGCAGAGTTGAAAGAGCGAAACGCACGCGCCCGCCTTGGGATCGCGGGCCCCGAAAACAAGGCGTTCAATCCGCGCCAAAACAATCGCTCCGGCACACATGGCGCACGGCTCCAGCGTCACGTACAGCGTACAGCTTTCCAGTCGCCAGCTTCCGAGTTCGGCGGCGGCAGCCGTAATCGCAATCATTTCCGCGTGGGCGGTCGGATCCTGAAGCTGCTCGCGCTGATTGTGCCCGCGACCAATGATCCGCCCGCCACGAACGACGACCGCGCCGACCGGCACGTCCTCATGATCGAGGGCCGCTTCGGCCTCGTTCAGGGCTGCACGCATGAAACGGGAATCATCCGAATCGTTGAGCATTTTGGCAGGTTTAACCGAAGGATTCACGACTTAGGCGAATTAATTGCCGATTTCCAATTGCCAATTATGTTGCCGAGACCTCTCCAACATTTCACAAATCACCAAATTACAAAATCGCAAAATCGTTAATTCGATCAGATTTCCCCGAGAAATTGCAGCCGCTGCTCGATCTCCTTCGCAGGTGCGGACCAGTCGAGGGCGACAAGCCCCTCGATCTTGGCCTGTAACCGTTGGGCAACGGCGACGGCAAACGCCAATCTTTCCTGATCAGACCCTGGATGGAACACGGGATCGGGCATGGACCAGTGTGCTCTAATGGTCGCACTAGGGAAGACAGGGCAAGGTTCGGCCGCGGCGGCATCGCAGACTGTAATCACCACCTCCGTTGGCTTGTCCGCGAACTCATTCCAGCCTTTTGAAACCGGCTCGCCAACGGGAATCTGCAATGCCGCCAGCGCATCAAGAGCAAGGTCGTGAACGAATCCTGCAGGGTGCGACCCGGCGCTGAACGCCTCGAAGCGATCGCCGCCGACATGTCGCAGAATCGCCTCGGCCATCTGTGACCGGCACGAGTTTCCGGTACATAGAAAGAGAACGCGAGTCTTTTCGTCCCTGCTCATCTACACATTGTAGCCGCTTTTGGGGCACAGGAGGCGTCCCATTCCGTGTCGCAGCAGAAGCTGTCGCTCGCACACACCTTGGCGCAGCAGGAGACACTGCTGCATCCCGGGCCGGCGTGCGCAGTGAAGCAATCGCCCGCCCTGCCGCCACAGGCCGTGCAGATGAGGTTTGAACGGTCCGCGCAGCTCTGATCCCAGGCGGTGATGCAGCAGAACGGATCGACCAGGCAGACAGCGTTGCAGCATTCGACATTGTTGCACCCCGGACTGGTTTGCGCACTCGTACACACGCTTGCACGAGTACTACAGGTCGGGAAGCCCGTCGTGCAGTACCCAGACGCCTCCGACGCGCAGAACGAATCCCAGGTTACATCACAGCAGAAGCGGTCCACGGCGCACACCGCGTTGCAACAGGTCGCCGTTGCACAACCGGGCTGGCTGTCGCCGTGGGCGATCATGCAGTCGCCGGTGGCCGTGGTGCAGATGTCCGGCTGTCCACATGAAATCGTCAGTTGTCCGTCGCCCTGAGCGCCGGCGTATCCCCCCACCCTGACCATATACGATTGCCCCGCTGTCACGCTCAGCGTAACGCGCGACTGCGTATTCTCCACGCCGCTTCCGCAATCGTCGTCGCTGCACGTCAAAGGTCCGGATGATGGACACGCGCATCCGCTGTAGACCGCCATCTTCGTGTCGTACCCGCTGCCGCACAAACCCACCGCTGCCGTGCCCGTGCAGGTTGCGGTGTAGCAGAACCACACATCGGAGGCGATGTCGCTGTTTCCGAAGAACGTGCAATCCGCCGGGCCGTCCGTTGTCGCGCCGACGCTGGCAAACGTCGTCGTGCCGTCGCCCACTGTCTTTGGGTTGGCGCAGAGGTCGTTGGCTAATCCGCTCCCGGGTTCGGTCTGGCAGGTCGCGCTGCAGCCATCGCCGCTCGTCGTATTGCCGTCGTCGCACTGTTCGCCGGCGGACGCATTCACGATCGCATCGCCGCACCGTGCCGTCGTGCAGTTGCTATTGCACGTCGCCGACTCGCCGCCGGTGTCGCACTGCTCGCCGTTCTCGACCTTGCCGTTGCCGCAAACCGGAGTTGTCCCGCCGCCGCCACTTGTTACGAAGGTGGCCGTGATCGACGTTATTTGCGTTCCATCGACCACGAGCGGATTGGCATGTGGATTGGGCAAGGTGGCGCCGGACCAACTGTCGAATTGCCAGCCGGCAGCGGGCACAGGAGTCAGCGTGACATTGTTACCGCTGGCCGACTGGCTCACGGAACCGCTGGCCGCCGACGGGAGAATCGTTATGTGAACCGTCGGTGAACCAGAATTTTGCTGGACGAAGGTGGCCGTGATCGACGTAATCTGCGTCGCATCGACCACGAGCGGATTGGCATGCGGATTGGGCAAGGTAGCGCCGGACCAACTGTCGAATAGCCAGCCGGAAGCGGGCACAGGAGTCAGCGTCACGTTGTTTCTGCTTGCCGACTGGTTCACCGAACCGCTGGCCGCCGACGGGAGAATCGTCACTCTGATCTTCCGTGAACCAGTTGAATTGTCCGTGACGAAGGTAGCCGTGATCGCCGTGATCTGCGTTGCATCGACCACGAGCGGATTGGCGTGCGGATTGGGCAAGGTGGCGCCTGACCAACTGTCGAATAGCCAGCCGGAAGCGGGCACCGGAGTCAACGTGACATTGTTACCGCTGGCCGACTGGCTCACGGAACCGCTGGCCGACGACGGGAGAATCGTCACATTAACCGTCGGTGAACCGGAATTGTGCTGGACGAAGTTGGCCGTGATCGACCTGATCTGCGTTGCGTCGACCACGAGCGGATTGGCGTGCGGATCGGACACGGTGGCGCCGGACCAACTGTCGAATAGCCACCCGGCAGCGGGTGTCGGGGTCAGCGTGACGTTGTTACCACTTGCCGACTGTGGCACGGAACCGCTGGCCGCCGACGGGAGAATCGTCACGCTAATCCTCGGTGAACCAGTTGAATTGTCCGCGACGAAGGTAGCCGTAATCGACGTAATCTGTGTTGCATCGACCACGAGCGGATTGGCATGTGGATCGGGTACCGTAGCGCCGGACCAACTGTCGAATAGCCAGCCGGTAGCTGGCATCGGCGTCAGCGTCACATTATTGCCGTTGGCCGTCTGCTCCACTGTGCCGTTGGCCGCCGACGGTAGAACGGTCACAGCCACAGTCGGTGTGTTTCCGCCGCCGGGCGGGACAACAGGCGGACATCCGCCCATGGACAACGCAACCAAGGGGACGATCCAGAGAAGCAGGGAACGCCCGATCCGCCGATAACCGATATTTCTCACGATTTTTCCCCCTAAATTGCCCAGTTGAGAGCGAAGTGATCGACGCCCACGACCGGTCATTCGCCGAAATCGCGGACACGCCGAGTAGTCACTCCTGCCAACTTTATGCCCGCACCAAGGGTCAAGGCAAGCCCCACAACCCCTTTGAGGGTCGGGGGTTATCGGCCTGGGCACGGTCAACAGATATACCCGGCACGCTTGAAACTGACACGCGGAGCGCATAGGTTACGTAGTTTCACCGCCGTTGCACGGGTGCTTGGCAGAGTAGCAACAGTGGGCGTAGGCGTCATGGCGACAAACACGGTGCTAGTAGGTATTGGATACGACATACACCGCCTGGTCGAAGGTCGGCGACTCGTTCTGGGCGGCGTGGAGATTTCGCATGACAAGGGCCTGCTCGGACACAGCGACGCCGACGTCGTTCTCCATGCGATTACGGACGCCTTGCTGGGGGCCGCCGGTCTGCCGGATATCGGGGATCTTTTCCCGGACACCGATCCGGCTTACAAGGACGCTGACAGCAGAAAGCTTCTGGCGACGGCCATGGAGCGCGTTCGTGAAGCTGGGTTTACTATTGGCAACGTGGACGTGATTGTCCATCTCGAGACGCCCAAGCTTTCGCCCTATAAGCGACGAATGGCGGCGTCCATTGCGGAAGTGCTCCGCTGCGAAGCGAAGCAGATCAGCGTGAAGGCGAAAACCAACGAGGGACTTGGATCGGTGGGCTGTACCGACGCCATCGCCTGCACGGCTGTGGCGCTTTTGGCGGCCGCGGAACCGCGCTGCGGGATTTAGGGTAAATGTAGGTGTTTATGGGCCTTATCGTCTACAACACGCTGACACGTAAGAAGGAGCCGTTCGAACCGGTCACGCCCGGTAAGGTCGGAATCTACCTCTGCGGGCCGACAGTCTACAAGCCGAGCCACGTAGGCCACGCGGTCGGTCCGATCATCTTCGATGCGATCAAGCGCTATCTCGTCTTTCGCGGGTACGAGGTGACGTGGGTCGTCAACGTCACCGACGTGGACGACAAGTTGATCGTCGAGGCGGGAAAGCAGGGCACAACAACATTTGAGTTGGCCGAACGAATCACCAAGGACTACCTCGCGGCCATGAAGCTATTGCACGTGGACGGCATCGACATCATGCCCAAAGCGTCTGAGAGCATGGGCGACATCATCGGGATCATTCAGCGCCTCATTGACAACCGATGCGCGTACGTCGCGGGCGGGGACGTGTACTTCGATGTGACCAAGGACGCGGACTACGGCAAGCTCAGCAATCGCCGGTTGGATGAGCAGGAGGGTCAGCGCGATCTGCAAAGCGGCGAGAAGCGTAATGCCGGCGACTTCGCGTTGTGGAAGGCGGCCAAACCGGAAGAACCGGACGAGGTCAAGTTTGATTCGCCGTGGGGCAAGGGCCGTCCCGGCTGGCACATCGAGTGTTCCGCAATGGCCAGCCGTTACCTCGGCGAGACGTTTGACATTCACGGCGGCGGACTTGACCTGATCTTTCCTCACCACGAAAACGAAATCGCCCAATCAGAGTCGGCGAACAAGAAGCCTTTTGCGAAGTACTGGCTGCACAACGGTCTGACCCGCGTAAACACCAAGAAGATTTCAAAGTCCGACGCGTCGCCGGAGATGGTGGCTGCGCTGTCGAAGATGACGCTACACAATCTTCTGGCGAGCTATCCGCCGGAATTGATCCGTTTCTTCGTACTCAGCACCCACTACCGTCGCCCGATCGAGTATTCCGAGGAGGAGATCGAAAGCAAACGCAAGGGGCTGGACACGTTTTACCGCCTTTTCGAGCGCGTCGAACGGCTATGCGGAAAGTCGACGTACGCAATAGCGGACGCCTACCAGGGATCTGATTCAGCAAGTGGCGCTCTGGAGGCTGCGTGCCACGAATGCACTGACAAGTTCACCGACGCAATGGACGACGATTTCAACACCGCGGGCGCAATCGCAGCAATGTTTGATTTTGCTGGTGACATTAATCGCTACGTTGAGGCGGAACGACTCGAAGCTGCCCTTCCTGGAAATCCCGACCCTCGTACTGAGGCGGGGAAGCAAAACGTACTGGATGCGACGGCCCGCCTTATCGAATTGGGGCGACTGATCGGCATATTCATCGACCCGCCGAAGAAGTGCGCCGGCGACGGCACGGCCGAAAAGGCCATGAAAGTGCTTATCGCGGTCAGACAGCATCTTCGCAAGAAGAAGGACTTCGAATCCGCTGACCTGATCCGCAACCTTCTGGCGGAAGAGAGAATCACCCTCGAAGACCGCCCCGACGGAACGATCTGGCGCGCGGAATAAAGCCCTAAACGCCGCGCCTATCCTTTCAGGGGTCCGTCCCAGTACCCCATCACCCTGCCCCCTCTCCCCCAGGGGGGAGAGGGGTTTGTCGAAAAGGCTGTCAGTACGCAATGGTGTACGAGTACGTCAACCCGGCACCCATATTCGGCGCATTATCCTCGGCGTGATCGAGTGCCGCCTGGATCGACATGCCCAGCTTGTGTGCTTCCGCAATCTGCCACTGCCAGCCGCCCTCGATCATGTTCAGATGGTCGCCGCCGTATTCCGGCGAAATCCTCCACATATAGTCCAGCACCCAGCGAACCGCTCCTTCGGCACAAAGCGGCCCATCCATGCCGACCACCGCGCCGTACTGAAAGTGGCGGGCGTTCTGAATGTTGTCCGTGTTCACCGTCGACGCGAAGAAGTTCAGGTGCGACCGCAGCCCGTTGTCATACTCGTTGGTCATCGACAGTCGAAGCTCGGCGTCCAGTCCGTTGGAATGGTCACCTGTCGGAGTGCGAATGGTCGCTCCCAGCGCCATGGCCGGCCAGTAGTCCTGCTGGCCCATGAATCGCCACAAAGCCCCGACGTAGGTGTCATAGTTCCCGTCGGGCTGCCCCGGCATATCCCCACCGTCACCCACCCAGGTCGGCACGGAGAGCGATAGCTCAAAGTTCTCAAACGCACCCCAAACAATCGTCGGAGTTACGACCGAGTCGTCATGCGAGTGGCCCTTGTCCGCGGGGGCGTTCGCTGTGATCCACTTTCCGGTAAGCCGGAGGTCGATGGTGTTTGCCTTCAGAGGCGTCGCGTCGATAACGTTGAACGTTTCACCGCCCAACAAATCCACCCTGTCGTCGGATACAGTCTTGGTGGTGGTCTTGATTTTTGTAACTTCTTTCTCTTGCGCAACGGTGATGGTCGCGCAACTCAGAATGAACAATACACAGAGGATCCGCTTCATCAATTCAAACTCCGCAATAAAAAATCCCATCGCATTCGGGCGGCCACAAACCGCGCCGTCCGCACCATCAGCCCGAAGCGCCGAACAGGGCTAAAATCTACCGTTCTATCAGCCCGCGGCAAGTCAACTCTCGTGAAAACCGCCGTAATTCCGGATTGTTCCACGCCCGGCGAGACGAGCTTGACGGCCTACGCGAATGCGTTTTGCAGAGATAACGTCCTACAATTCAGAAGGTTACACATTCGTTTAATTGGCCAGTGCCGCCCCACGGCAGTTTTTGCCGATTTCCGGTCATCTCAATTTGAAAACGCGGCGAGTTCGCTTCATGCCACATTGACACGCTATCGTCTCTTGTCCCGTTCTCCAATTTTACCTGCCGTTCGTCGGCCCTTTGGCGACCGAAACGGGTGAATGCAAGGTGAACCCCTGAGAAGCCTCGCCTACTTTTCCCGAAAGCTTGTCCTCTACAAGCACTTTCAGCACATACTCACCAGCTGGGAGCGTCGGCGGAAAGGTAACCCGCTGGGCGATAAAGAAGTCCTCTCGATGTCGCCGGCAGTGATCTATAATCTCCGCCTCCACCTGCTGCCACACCGACTTGCCGTCCGCAGTCAACGCTTCGAGTCTGGTGGAAAGACGAGTCTCAAACAAGCCTTCCGCGTTTCGCTCAGACTTCAGATTTCTGATTTCGGAATAAACGATGGTTTGGATCGCCCGACCGGAGACAAAATCCTCTCTCGCCATCTCCTCGTACGAACCGAAGGTTATGACCTTCCGGCAGAGGGCTATCGCAGAGACAGTTGGATCGGCCCGAATAGACAATGCGTGACGAAGTGCGGCGACTTGCTGCAATGCCTCTTCGCCCGTCAGCATGGGGTTCCTCATCATGTTTCGCGCCGCAGCCGCCGATCCCACGATCGCCGTCAGCAGCGTCCGCGAATCGTCAGGCAGATTCGCCGACACATTCGCCGCATCCGCATCACGATCCAGGGCAAGCTGCACCATCCGCAGTCGCCACTCAGCCGCAAAGTCCTTGTTGGACTCAAGCTGCTGCTGGAGCAGCGCCACGATTCGCTCAAGCGATGCGTCTGTCGCCGAGGGCTGCATGTCCAGGGGTGCGTTCGTGGTGTTCGTCCGGGCGGGCGGGGTCGTACCCGCGTTCTCCGGCTCCTTCCACCGGATGGTCACCGACTCCACCGCCGGAATGGGCATCGAAGGCCCACCCGTACCCGAATCCGACACGGATACCTGGGTGTTGGCAAAGGCGGCGGCGCGCGCCGTTGATTGTGATGCAGTCGTCGTATCCGTCGGCGTTTTAGTTGCCGAAAGCGATTTTCCGCCGGCCGCGGGTGGCATTCCGGAATCTCGCGCGCCGGTTTGCGCTTTCGCAGCCGAGACCGCTGCCGGTGGTGCAGCGGGAGGCGCGGATGCCGCCTTCGTCGCAGGCGCCAAGCGATACTCCTGCGTCCGGGCGAGAAACTCCTCAACCGCCGCCAACGTCTCTTGTTTGGCGGGCGATTCATCCGCGGACGCATCAAGCGATGTCGATCGGTGGGGCGTTGATTGCGCCGCATTCGTCGCCGGCTTGTGCAGGGAAGCACAGCCGCACGGCAAGAGCCATGCTCCGGCGGCCCACGCCAGCAACGCGAACGATCGCAAATTGCTTGTAATGTTGTTCGTCCTCCATGATCCATCTCGACCGCGCATCCATGCGCTTGCTTCTGACATTGCCTGCTCCCTATCCAGTACGCGCTTGTGTCGCGTGAACGGACGCACTGTGTTTCACGATGAACTGCTCGATGGCCAATTCAATGGTCGAAAGCCCGGTCTTGACGGCCAGGTCCGCAGCAAGCAGGTCGCGTTGCTGCTCGAGCAATTGGACCATACTCAACCGCTGCATCCGCCGCTGCAAAGCGCCCGGATCAGTAAACATACGCTTTGCCGATTGGAACACCTTGCCGGTTAACTCAAACTCCCCCCGCGCATCGACAAGTTGTCGAACTCCGTAAGCCAGGCCAGCGATCGCCCGACCGGGAGCGGCACGGTCGGTCGCCAGCACCTGTTCCCATTGGGCTAGAGCCGCGGCTGTGTCCCCTTCGGACATGGCCTCGATTACCGCGAAAACCTTCTCTTCGCGTCGGTGGTCGGTCAACTCCTCGACGTCGGAAGCGGCGATCTCCTTTCGATCGCCGACAAACGACGCCAGCTTGGATAGCTCGGCGTCGATCCAACCCGGCGAGTCGCCGAGTAAGCGTCGAAGGCTTTGAACGGCCTGTGCGGCGATTCGCTTGCCGTACTCATTTTCCGCCCGCTGGGCGATCCACGCGCCGAACGCCGCCCCGCGCGGCGCCTCGCACGTCACCACCGCGTCGCGCTCCGCGAGAATGCGATGCAACCGCGTGTTCCGCGGCAGACTGTCGCAGAGCAGAATCAGACACCCGCTCTCCGCCGGCGACGAGCAGTACTTTTCAAGAGCCGCACGGTTCGCAGTAATAAAATCGTCGGCATCATCCACAATCACCACACGCCGGTCACCGAGCAGCGACTGCGTGCGCACCTCGTCTAGCACGTCCGCAACCGACGCCTGCGCCCCGTCGCAGCGCGACGGCCCCAACTGGTCCATTTCGTCGCGTACCGCGTCGATCAGCCGGGCCAGAGCCGTATTGCGCAGGAACGGATCGGCGCCTACGATAGCGCAAACCAGCGGCGCTTCCTTTCGACCCTTCCTCATTCGCAATACCTACCGCTTTTTGGCCGCTGGATCACGCGAAACTTCCGCCATCAGCGCCAATCTCTGCCGGGCATCAGCCGCTGCCTTCGGCGCCTTCGGGTCGATTTGCGTCGCTCGCGTGTAGCATTCCCGCGCCCGGATTTCATCGCCCTGATAGACGGCGATGTCTCCAAGCTGCAACCATACCTCAGATC
>Ga0209777_10009520_pt1 | contig 10433 bp, 6 predicted proteins | sample FrelakmetHBP12HB_FD_187147 | JGI IMG/M metagenome (GOLD analysis project Ga0209777, IMG submission 187147) | Freshwater lake sediment microbial communities from the University of Notre Dame, USA, for methane emissions studies -HBP12 HB (SPAdes)... | ecosystem: Environmental > Aquatic >... | reverse complement strand
TCAGGCTTATGGGGGAAGTACCCATACACTTCTTGTTTCGGGCCGGCTACAGCCAGGCGCTCACATTGCAAAACAGCGCCCAGAGGTTTTACGCGCTGCTGCATAATGTGGATTCGAAGCTGCAGCCCGATTTTTTTGGCCCGCCATGGGGTGAAACCATTGCCGGCCTCAGAAGCGCCCGCCCGCTCTTTTTTGACGGCAATCTTGTTAAAGCGAGCAGCACCTGCCGTGAATTTGAGACGTTAGAAGACATCCGGGTGACCGGGAGCGTTCTTGATGTTGTGGCGATGATTACCAAAGTGCTGTTTGATTGCTTTGGACTCCAGATGCCTGGTGTCATGAAAGCAGCGGCCGCAGAATCAACTCTTGAAGATACCAGCGAACTAAGGGCGCAGCAGCTGTTTCTTACTGTTCTTGCCCGTCATGTATTGTACGGAAAAACAGAGCCGGCGCCTATAACTGTGGCAGAATTGCAAAAGTTTTTGCCCAGGGTCTTCACTGCTGCAGCGCAGAAGGGGGCTGTATCAGCCTCGCTTAAAGAATCGTTATTGCCGGATACCATGAACTGGCTGCGCCTCCAGTACCTGCTTGCTGAAGACACCATGCCGGCTTTGCAGGCTTTTGTGCGGGACTGTCTTGAGGTGCTGGAACAGGAGTGTGGCGCTCTGGCTGAAGCACGCGACATAGATACCCGCTACCTAAGCGCCTTTTTGTTCAGGAAATGAAACAGGTGTAAGCCGGCGCTGCAGATTGTAAAAATATCTTTGAAAAGTCAAACAATCAGTGTTATTGTTTAATACAGGGCAACGGGAAATAGAACGCTTTAATACATTACCATAACATTACAAGGAGGATTATTATGGCGCTAAAAGAAATACCACAAATTGCGGCAACGCTACAGGTAGCGTTATATCTTTCACACACGGTCCCCGAGTATAAAAACCTCAGCATGGATGCGCGCAGAAAAAAGGTTGAAGAAGACTTTTTCGTATCGCTTAAGATTGCAGACGTTATTTTTGAAGAAGCCAAGCACAAAAAACTGCCTCCCAAACAGGAACGGATAGCAAAAAAATATATATAGATTGAATTGCTGCCTTGCGTGTGCAGCTGGTTGGTTTGATACATGAGGACAGTCTCTGCTGTCCTCATTTTAATTTACGGCAAATTACAGAACCGTGTACTCAAATATACTCCATTTCATTATTGTACTGCTTATCTACACCGGATATCAGCCCGAGAGCGCAAACTTTACGCGGGATGTGGATGCCGCAGGGATTACTCTCTCGGGTATTCTTTTTTATCTGTATGTGCGGAACCGATTTGAATATTTTGCCCGGCGCTGCACTTATGACAGCAACCGGCTATCGGCATGTGCCTCATATCATACTGCCCTGGTTAACCAAAGCACGGCCCTTGCCATTATTATCTACGCGCTTTTTATCTATGTCTTTGATTTTAAAGTGCTGCTGGCACAGGCACCGCTGATACACGTCAGCACGTTTCTCGCCAACCTGCTCGGTATCGCTCCCTTTTTAGCACTTCTTTTCATAATCTGGTCGTGCGCATTTCCCACCTACAGACAATTCTGCAACGCTGGTATACAGGCACCCGCCTATCTGCTGTCTCAGCTTAAAATAAACGCTACGGTGCTTCTTCCCTGGCTCCTGGTATCACTGGCGATCGATAGTGTGAACCTGGCATTCGCAGATTTTTATCAGGTGCTGGAGCAGTTCCCGCTTGCCGGATTATCATTGTTTGCGTTGCTGCTGGCAGTGCTGGCCATCTACCTGCCGTTTGTGATAGTCAGGCTCTGGGGCTGCAAGCCGCTCCCGGCAGGTCCCGTGCGCGCAAGGCTTGAACGTTTCTGCGCCGGCGCCCGCATTGCCTATGATGATATTGTGCTGTGGAACTTATTTAATGGCAGGCTGATAAATGCCGGCGTTATTGGCTTTATAAAATATTTCCGCTACATTTTAATCAGTCCGTCTCTCATGCAGATACTGGATGAGGATGAGCTTGAAGCTGTTGTTGCTCATGAGATAGGACATGTGCAGCATCACCATATGCTCTACTATACACTTATCATAATGGGCTTTGCCGTTTTTGCTTATGAAGCATTGGAGTTTATGACGTATAAGCTGCTTTCTCTGAATATCCTCACCACTATGATTGCTTCAGGAGCAGCATACACGAACAGCGCTGTTTCAATGCTGCTGACCGTGCTGCCGGTCGTTTGCTTTGTTTTTTATTATCGATTCTGCTTTGGATATTTTTCCCGCAATTTTGAACGGCAGGCTGACGCGCATGCTTTACAGATGACAAAAAGCAGCAGCGGCCTTATCCGGTCGCTGGAAAAGATAGCGCGTGCCGGCTCGCAGGACAGGAACGCGCGCAACTGGCATCATTTCGGCATAGCCGAGCGGATACAGTTTCTGCAATGCTGCGAACGCGATCCGTCGTTGATTGGCAGGCATGACGCAAAGGTGGCCCGGATGGTGGCCTTTTATGCTGTTTTGTTCATTGGAGCAGGTACGGTGTTCTATACCTTTGGTGAAAGACCCCTGGCGCAGGCAAAGATAACCTTCCTGCAATATGTCATGGAGAAAAAAGTTGCAGCAAACCCTGAAAATACTCTCTATATTTTTTCCCTCGGTAATGTGTACTATGAGCAGGGGGACTTGAAAAAGGCGGAAGCGTGCTTTAATAAGGCATTAGCGCTTAATCCTGACGACCCGGAGATACTGAATAACCTTGCCTGGCTCTATGCAACAGCTCAGGATAAAGAGCTGTATCGGCCGAATAAAGCGCTGGAACTTTCTCAGCGTGCCGCAGATCTGGCCCCTAAACCGCACATACTTGATACCCTCGGTGAAAGCTATTTCATTAACGGTCAGTATGAAGAGGCAGTGCGCGCTCTGGAGCTGGCGATAGCAGCCCGGCCGGAAAACTTGCCGTATTACGAAAAGCAGTTTAAAAAATTTAAAAAATACCGGGAAGAGGCAATAAAAAAGAAGCAGCAGTTTGATGATATAGAACCAGACTCTCATGCACAGGCAATATAGCCAATTCTAAGCAGGACAGCGTGGGATTTTACCGGAAGGCGCGAGGCCCTGACTGCGGCCTGCGCGTCACGAACAAGGAGACCCCGATGCCGATTTATGAATATCAGTGCAACAAATGCAAGGCAGTCTTTGATCACGTGCTGCTGCGCCATGACGAAAAGTACACGCCAATGTGTAAAAAGTGTAAATCAACCGACGTGCAGAAGCTTATCTCGAGGACCCGCTACCTTGCCGGCCCGCGGGAAGACGGGCTGGCCGAAGCTGTGGAGAAGAAATTCTTGAGCAAGATGGGCGACAATATATCGGATAAGATGAAGCAGGAGGTGAAGCAGCTCTCGAAGGTCGCGGCCAAGCGCGGAAAAAAGAGATTTTCCAAGATGATGGATACCGGTAAAAGTGATGCGGAAGATTATTAAATAAAAGGGAAAGGTGAATCGGTTAATGGGTGAATCGGTGAATGGGTGAATCGGTGAATGGGTGAATCGTCCACCCTCCGTAGCAGCTACTGCCTGTCCTCCGCACAAAGCTTGCTTTGGAAGGCGGGCGGAGGACGGGGTGAATGGGTTAATAGGTCAAAAGGGTTCACCCGCTGCGCCAGAGCGACAGCCCGCCGAGCCGTCGCTTCGTCGCGGCTGGCGCGGCGAGAGGGGCCGATAAAAGCAAAAGGGTTTCATTGCGAGGAATGAGCCGATGGCAAATGACGCGGCAATCTTTAATCGGCGCATGAAGTGTTTGGCATAAAAACTCCGCAACTCCAGAACTCTTAAACTCTGTAACTCATTTCAGTGAATGGATGAATGGGCTTAACACTAATTACGCACCACAAACAACCCTTGTTTATTGCCCATTATAGCTTTTATTATTGTGGTTCTCGCGGAAGAGTTTGTAATATGCCGTAAAGATTAGCAATGAAAGGATTCATCCTGGCTGCCATTAAAAGTAGTGATAAAAAGGCTGCGCAGTTTCTTAAAGCGAAAGTCAGCACGACAAATGATAAGGAGAAGTCAGGCAGGCATCATCGAACGCAAGGAGACAGAAAATGTTCTGGAAAAGAACCGTAACAAAATCCCAGGAATACGCCGAGAGCATCATCAACACCGTGCGTGAACCCTTAATCGCTCTTAATCAGGATTTAAGGGTGGTCTCCGCCAGCCGCTCCTTCTATAAAGTCTTCAAGGTAAACCCGGAAGAGACCATGGGGCAGCTTATTTATGACCTGGGCAATAAACAGTGGGATATCCCCAAGCTGCGGGAACTGCTGGAAACCATCCTTCCCGAAAAAGCAACCTTTGATAACTATGAGGTTGAACACGATTTTGCTACCATTGGCAGGCGCGTAATGCTTCTGAATGCCCGGCAAATTCAAAGAGGGTCAGGAAAAGAGCGGATCATCCTTTTGGCCATCGAGGACATCACCGAGCGCAAAAAAGCTGTCGATGTGCTCCAGGAGAAGATTGCCGAACTAGAAAATGCGCATTCAGAAATCAATGCCCTGCACGGCATAATCCCTATCTGCTCGAGCTGCAAAAAAATTCGCGACGACCAGGGCTACTGGCATCAGGTTGAAGTATATGTCAGGGATCATTCAGAGGCTGACTTCAGCCACGGCATCTGTCCGGAGTGCGCGCATAAGCTGTATCCGGAAATATATAAAGACAGGGAATAGGGTTCAAGGGGCTGAGGGAAAAAGAGAAAGGTGAATGGGTTAATGGGTTAATAGGTCAAAAGGCCAAAAGGTTAAAAGGTAAAGAGGCGACCCGCCTACGTCCTTTGTGGGACTACGGCGCGGTTGCAGGCACCAGGCACAAAGGTGAAGAGGTAATTGAAGTGTTTGGTAAAAAAACCCCCCAACTCCAGAACTCCTAAACTCTGTAACTAAGGTTTGTATGGTGTAAATTGATAAATATAAATGTTGACTAATGCAAATAAACCTGATATTTCGCGAATTATACTTGATATTTATGTATTAGAATGGAAGTAGAATGAAATAAATTCCTGTGCTACAATAACTATTGATCCGGATTAAAATCATGGTGTCAATAATGCACAGACAGACAGACAGACAGACAGACAGACAGACAGACAGACAGACAGACAGACAGACAGACAGATAAAGACCGTATCTGAATATAATGAAATGCAAAAGGCGTGTTATGGCAACACGCCTTTTGCATTTTTTGTTTTTAAAAAGAATCGGCGATACTTCAGTTTTATCAAAATCACCTCTGACTATCAAGGAAAGAGGCAATAGTGGTTAGTGATAAGTGGCAAAGGGGAACGGGGGGGTGTCATTGCGAGGAATGAGCCGGCGGCGAATGACGCGGCAATCTTTAACTTCGTCTAGTGCAATCGAACCGGGATTGCTTCACTTCGTTCGCAATGACTTTTTTCGGTATTGGCTGAATAGGTGAATCGGTACATAGGTAAAAAGAGGTAAAAAGTTAATTGAAGTATTTGGCATAAAAACTCCGCAACTCCTAAACTCAGCAGTGAAAGGATGCAACATGGCTGCCAAAAAAAGTAGTGATAAAAAGGCTGCGCAGTTATATAGAGCGAAAGTAAGCACTAAAAAAGAAACTAATTGCCCCATCGTCGGCATCGGCGCCTCGGCTGGGGGGCTGGAGGCGCTGGAATTGTTTATCGCTAACGTGCCCAAAGGCAGCGGCATGGCGTTTGTCATCGTCCAGCACCTCGACCCGACGCACAAGGGCATCATGGTGGAACTGCTACAGCGCTGCACGGCCATGCCCGTTGTACAAGTGAAGGATCAAACGCGCGTCAAAGCGAACTGCGTGTATGTCATCCCACCCAACAAGGATATGTCCATCCTGCACGGAGTCCTGCACCTGCTCGACCCGGTGGCGCCGCGCGGTTTGCGCCTGCCGATTGATTTCTTCTTCCGCGCACTGGCCGTTGACCAGCAGGAGAAAAGCATCGGCGTGATCCTTTCGGGCATGGGCTCGGACGGCACGCTGGGCTTACTCGCCATCAAGGAAAAAGCGGGCGTGGTCTTTGTGCAGGAGCCGGCCTCAGCCAAATTCGACGGCATGCCGCGCAGCGCCATTGACTCCGGTCTCGCCGATGTGATAGCACCGGTGAAGGCTTTGCCGGGCAAGATCAGCGCCTATCTCCAGCATCTGCCGCTCATCGTCACACACGAACACGCCGATTCAGCCTTAGCCCATAGTTCCCTTGATAAAGTGGTGATCTTATTGCGCGGGCAAACGGGCCACGACTTTTCGCTGTACAAAAAGAACACCATCTATCGCCGCATCGAGCGGCGCATGGGGCTGCATAAAATTAGTAAGATCGCCGACTACGTGCACTTCCTGCGGGAGAATACGCAGGAGATTGAATTGTTGTTCAATGAGTTGTTGATCGGAGTAACGAATTTTTTCCGCGACCCGGAAGCGTGGGAGCAGTTGAAGGCCGAAGTCTTGCCGGCGCTGTTGGCTGAAAACACTCCGAATAAGGTGCTACGGGCATGGGTAACCGCCTGCACCACCGGCGAGGAAGCCTATTCCCTGGCGATCCTCTTCAAAGAGTTGATTGAAGAACTCAAACCTGCTAAAAAAGCCTCCCTGCAGATTTTCTCTACCGATCTGAATAAGAAAGCCATCGAGAAGGCGCGTGAGGGCGTGTTCCCGCTCAACATCAGCGCCGACGTGTCGCCGCAGCGGCTGGAACGCTTCTTCGTCAAAATGGCGAGCGGCTATCAAGTGGTAAAATCCATCCGCGAGCTGGTAATCTTTGCCCCGCAGAACATCATAATGGATCCGCCCTTTACCAGACTGGACATCCTGAGTTGCCGCAACCTGCTCATTTATCTGTCGCCGGAATTGCAGAAGAAACTTATCCCGCTCTTTCATTACAGCCTGAATCCGGGCGGCTTTTTATTTTTAGGGAGCGCGGAGACTGTAGGTAACTTTACTAACTTGTTCGCGCCGCTTGCTGGAAAAAAACAATTATACCGTCGGCTGGATTCTGCACTGACTACGGAACCGCTTGAGTTACCGACAGCCTTTATCGTCGCCCAGCCCGGCGCGCAAGAAAAACCACTGATACCAAAAGCATCCATGCAGACGCTGGCAGATCAACTGCTCTTGCAAACGTATTCTCCCGCCGCGGCGTTGACCAACGACAAAGGCGACATTCTCTATATAAACGGGCGCACGGGAAAATATATGGAGGCGGCGGCCGGCAAAGCCAACTGGAACATCTTTGCCATGGCGCACGAAAGTCTGCGCTACGAACTGACGGCCGCTTTTAAAAAAGCGCTGAGCCAAAAAGAGACCGTCACGCTCAAGAATATGGTGGTAGGCGCCAACGGCGGAAAGCAAATAGTGACTGTCACCATCCAGCCCCTCAGTGAACCAAACGTTTTGCAAGGGATGGTGATGATCGTCTTTACCGACGTGGCTGCAAAGTCAATAACAATAACGACCGGCAAACCACGCGGCAGATACGCTGCGCGCCTGGCGGAACTGGAGCAGGAACTCGAACAAGCCAATCAGGTAGTGCAGAGCACACACGAAGAGATGATGACCTCGCAGGAGGAATTGCAATCCACCAACGAGGAACTGCAGTCCACCAACGAAGAGTTGACCACTTCAACGGAAGAGATGCAGTCCATGAACGAAGAATTGCACACGGTCAACCAGGAACTGCAAAGGAAACTGGATGAACTCTCGATCGCGAACAGCGACATGAAGCATCTGCTCGACAGCACCGACATCGCCTCGCTGTTTTTAGATAACAGTCTGTGCGTGCGGCGCTTTACCAGCGAGACGAGCAAGATCACCAGGCTGATTCCCGGCGACATAGGGCGACCGATCAGTGATATCGCCTCGGCATTGCTCTACCCCGAACTGGCTGATGACGCGCGACAAGTCCTGCGGACGCTGGTCAAAGTGGAGAGACAGATTATCACCTCCGACAAGAATTGGTTTGAGGCGCGCATCCTGCCGTATCGCACGCTGGACAATATGATTAGCGGGGTAGTGATCACCTTTATAGATATTACCAATTTAAAGGATATGGAGGCGAAGTTGCTCGCCACCCAAGCGTGCTAGCGCGAGATTCTGGATTAGAAGGAGTGAAAGAATCAGGCCATGAAAAAGAAACCCGATAACTTACCAGGAGCTGACCCTTCGATAAACTCAGGGCAGGTCCCTTCGACGGATTCGACAAGCTCACCGCAGGCAAACTCCCCCCTTCGCCAAGGCTCCGGCGGGCAAGCAGGACAGGATCTGCGCCGCCAGGCGGAAGCAAAGTTGAGCGAGCGCAAGAAGAAAGCCGCTGTATTTCCTGCAACGGAGGCTGACACCCAGCGTCTCGTCCACGAACTGCAAGTGCACCAGATCGAGCTGGAGATGCAGAATGAAGAACTGGCGCAGTCGCGCGCCGAGGTGGAAGCGCTTCTTCGTCAATATGCCGACCTGTACGACTTTGCCCCCGTGGGTTATTTTACGCTGGCGCGTGACGGCGCAATCAATCAGGTCAATCTGGCCGGGGCGAACCTTCTGGGCGTGGAGCGCGGCAAACTGATCAATCGGCGCTTCGGAGTATTTGTTTCCGCCCAGTCGCGTACAACCTTCAATGCTTTCATTGATAAGGTATTTACTATCGGGAGCAAGGAGACCTGCGAAGTCGCACTCCTGAAAGACGGGGCTGATCCGTTTTGGGTGCACATCGAAGCCATCTTTGATGCTTTGCCTGAACAGCGCAAAGTGTGCCACGCCGTGGTTACCGATATCACCGAGCGCAAGCTGGTTGATGAGGCGTTGAGACACCAGAGCACTCACGACGCATTGACCGGTTTGTATAATCGTGGCTTTATTATAGAAGAGATGGCACGGCTCGAACGCGGACGACAATTCCCCGTCAGCATCGTGATCGCAGATGTAGATCATCTTAAGGATACGAACGATCATCACGGACATGCCGCCGGAGACGCCCTGCTCAAACGCGTCGCGCAGGTGCTGACCGCCGTCTTCCGTGCCGATGATGTGGTCGCGCGCTTCGGCGGTGATGAGTTTGCCGTGCTCCTTCCTGGTACCGACGCGATTGCAGCAGAAGGTTCACTGAGCCGGGTGCGGCAGGTTATCCAGGAGAACAATGCCGCTCACACGGGAACACCGATCCGCCTTTCGCTCGGCATGAGCACTGCCGAGAACCCCGCACCCCTTTCGGGCGTGCTTAAAAAAGCAGATGCGAACATGTATCGCGAGAAACGAGGACACGATGCCTCCTAAAAAGATCACAGCCAATAAAACATCAGACGCGGCCGACCCACAGATAAACTCAGAGCAGATCCCTTCGACGGATTCGACAAGCTCACCGCAGGCAAACTCCCCCCTTCGCCAAGGCTCCGGCGGGCAAGCAGGGCAGGATCTGCGCCGCCAGGCGGAAGAGAAACTGAGCAAGCAGAAAGATACGACTCAGCCTCTGAAGAAGGCTGATACTTTGCGTCTCATCCACGAACTGCAAGTGCATCAGATCGAGTTGGAGATGCAGAACGAGGAACTGCTGCAGGCTCGGGCGGAGTTGGAAGAGGCTTATCGTCAATATTCCGACCTGTATGACTTTGCGCCGGTGGGATACTTTACGCTGGCGCATGATGGCACGATCCTCAAGGTCAATCTAACCGGGGCGAAGCTGCTGGGTGTGGAGCGCGTTAATTTGATCAATCGGCGCCTGGGGCTGTTTGTTTCCGATGAGTCTCGTCCCGCCTTTAGCGACATTCTTGATAAATTGTTATCAGGGAATGGCAGAGAAACCTGCGAGTTGGCGTTTTTGAAAAATGGGAACGAGCCGTTCTGGGCGCGTATCGAAGCCACCTGCTTCGAGGGTGGGCAGGAATGCCGCGCCGTGGTGAGCGACATCACCGAGCGCAAGCGGGCGGAGGAGGTAGTTAAAAAAAGTGATATAAAATACCGCGAACTTTTTGATACCATGAATGACGGCTTTGTAATAACCGATTTAAAGGGAGCGATTCTGGAATGCAACACAGCCTATGCTGAAATGCTTGGCTATGAAAAAGAAGAGCTGAAAAGATTATCCTATCAGGATCTCACCCCCACCAAATGGCACGCGATAGAGGAGCATATTGTAAATAATCAATTCCTGACAAAAGGGTATTCTGATTGGTATGAGAAGGAATATATCAGAAAGGACGGGACTATTTTCCCCGTCAGTCATAGAGGCAGATTACTGAAAGATGACCAGGGAATGCCGATAGTCATGTGGGGGTTTATCAGAAATATTACAGAAGAAAAGAAAGCCGGGGAAGCGCTGCGGGAGAGCGAGGAGCGCTACCGGGTCCTGTTCAAGAGCATAAACGACGCGGTATTTGTTCACTACGTCGAAGAG
>Ga0209777_10009519_pt1 | contig 10433 bp, 9 predicted proteins | sample FrelakmetHBP12HB_FD_187147 | JGI IMG/M metagenome (GOLD analysis project Ga0209777, IMG submission 187147) | Freshwater lake sediment microbial communities from the University of Notre Dame, USA, for methane emissions studies -HBP12 HB (SPAdes)... | ecosystem: Environmental > Aquatic >... | reverse complement strand
CTATTTTCAAAGAGCGGCCTGAGGAGGAAAAGAAAGATGCCTGCACTTACATCTCTCTCTTCCAAGATTAACAACACCATACACCCAAGATGTAACTTATCTTTCTCAAATTATTGTCTTGACAAATGGGTCCACCTCAAAAAGTAAACACCCTAGAGATTGGAAAGGAGATGAAATCATGAAGAGTTATTTGCCGAAGCAATTTGTGACCGTATTTTTAAGTTTGCTGTTTATTGCGTCTCTTTTGTTTCCAGTCCATGCTATGGCGGCCGAGAAGCAGGAAGTTGGAACCATTCTGATTGTTCTTTCAACCCCCATGTCCGGTCCGGCGACCGCTTGGGGCGTCTCCACAAATAGGGGGATAATGTTGGCGGTGGAGGAGATAAATGAAAAAGGCGGGATAGTAGTTAAAGGAAAAAGATATATGTTTAGCCAAAAAACTTATGACCATGCGTATGATCCTGCAAAAGGTGTTGAAATAGCCAAAAGAGCGATAAATGTTGACAAAGCAAACTTCCTCTTTATGCTTGGGGCTGCGATTGTAGTACCTTGTATTCCTTTCGTTGAACAGGCGAAAGTCATAGCTCCTCATGCATCTACGGGAAAGAAAGCTTTATATTTAGACGGTAAGCCTTTAAAATATACCTTTAGAGTTAGTGTTCTTCTTCCTGATACTACCATTCTTATCTGGGATCTTATGAAGAAAGAACATCCAGAAATAAAGACAGTGGCCGGGATTTATCCTGATGATGTGTCCGGCTGGGACGATGCAGAAGTCCACAAAAAATATCTTCCTGGCTACGGGGTACAAGTGGTGGCACAAGAGTTCTATAAAAGGGGAACCCAAGATTTTTACCCTCTACTTAACAAAATTATTGCCAAGAATCCTGGTTTAATCAACATGGGCAGTGACCCACCTGGTGATCAAGGGAGGATAATTAAGCAGGCTCGTGAGTTAGGATATAAAGGACTCATGCTTACTGAGTGCGCTTCTACATATCTTGATCCGGTTAAAATAGCAGGCGTGGCTGCTGAAGGATTCCTTACGTTGGTGAATGGAGTTTGCCCAGAAATAGATCCTGCGGCGCCGGAACCGTTAAAGGCGCATTACAGGAGAGTGGTGGAAAAGTGGGGGCCAGATTCTTATGATGTAGTTGGGACACACTATGGGGATACAGTCCATATCCTTGCTCAGGCTATCGAGAAAGCTCAAAGCTTAGACCCAGACAAGATAATGGATGTTATACGCACGGCCGAGTTTAACGTTTACGGATTGAAGCTTCGCCTGGGTGGGACTTCAATTTATGGCTATAAAGTTGAGATTCTTGGTCCTCAAACTTTGGTTCAAATTATTAACGGGAAGCCAGAGATTCGTAAAGTGATGGAGTTCCCCCTAAACTATTAAACAGCCTAAAAGATATTCTGGTATAAACAGATGGGTATTGAAACTCAATAAAGCAGAAGTAAGAATGAAATGAAGGGACTGCATAACTAAACTTGGCGAAGATAGAGTGGTGTTTTATCTGTTTCATCGCTTTTCTGTAGCCAGCAAACTCTGTGGAACAATGTTTAGAGCAAGAGAACAGAAGGCAGGCACCGAAGAATGACTCATATTCTATATCTGGAGGGTGTGAGCAAGCATTTCGGAGGCTTGATCGCACTGAGTGATTTTGGAATGTCACTCAATGAGGGGGAGATTTTAGGACTTATAGGTCCGAACGGTGCGGGTAAAAGCACTTGTTTTAGCATTATCAGAGGCATTCATCACCCTACGAGCGGGAAGATAGTCTTTAAAGAGAAAGATATTACGGGTTTGCTCCTCCACGAAATAGCGAGAAGAGGCATTGCTCACACTTTCCAGGATAATGTTTTGTTTAGGGAAATGACAGTTCTAGAGAATGTTATAGTAGGCCACCATGTAAGAATCTTCGAAGGTTTTTGGAATTATTTATTCAGTACGTCGGAGATTCGGAGGGAAGCTGAAAGGGTTTATAAGAATAGTGAGGAGATTCTTGATTTTTTGGGACTCCTGCAATTCAAAGAAGAGCTAGCAAAAAACCTTCCACATGGTTACCAGCGACTTTTGGGGATAGGTATTGCTATTGCGTCCCGTCCCAGCGTATTACTTTTAGACGAACCTTTCGCTGGGATGAGCGATAGTGAAGTTGATTTTACAATGCAGCGGGTAAAAGAACTTAGAGCAAAGGGCATTAGTATAGTGATTGTTGAACATCATGTGCGAGCTGTTATGATGTTGTGTGATAAGATTATAGTACTCAACTTCGGCAAGAAAATAGCCGAAGGAACGCCTTCTCAGATTTTACAAGATCCTGCAGTGAAAGAAGCTTATTTAGGGAGGGAATCTATTGCTTGAAATAAAAGGGATAACGGTTTGCTACGATAAAGTTCCGGTTTTGAAGGACGTTTCAATAAGTGTGAAAGAAAGAGAAGTAGTTGCATTTTTGGGTCTTAATGGCGCCGGCAAAACCTCTACGCTCATGACCGTATCAGGTTTCCTAAAACCTATTTCTGGAGAGATTTGGTTTAGAGGACGTCGGATTGATGGTATGCCGCCTCATAAGGTCGTAAGATTGGGCCTTGTCCACATCCCCGAAGGACGAAGGGTTTTCTCCACTCTGAAAGTATGGGAAAACCTTGTTTTGGGCGCTTATACACGCAATGATAGGAATATCAGAAACGATTTAGAAGAAGTTGGAAAAAGTTTTCCCATCCTGAAGGAAAGAAAATGGCAATTGGCAGGGTCCCTCAGCGGTGGGGAGCAGCAGATGTTAGCATTTGGCCGTGGAATTATGGCGAGACCCCAACTATTCATGATGGATGAACCTAATTTAGGCCTTTCCCCTCTCATGATACAAGAAGTGGGTAGGATCATTAATGGTCTGATCCTCAAGGGGTTCCCTATCCTTTTGGTTGAACAAAATATTGATTTTGTCTTGAAGTTTGCCGATCGTTGTTATGTCCTTGAAAGAGGAAAAATAGTATTTGAAGCTTCCTCTTCCGAGTTGTCGAGTACTTTAAGTAGCGTATCTTTGAAAAAAATATTATTTAGAGCTTAAACCTATGAAATTCTAAATTGATTGAGATCTTTCGTCTTGATATTACAGAGTTGAAGAATCGAGTAGTGGCGTTCTCTCTCTATGGACATTGCTCGTATAAGCCGCATGGCCAGAAAAGATTTGCAACATCGGAAATGACAGATCACCACATTGTAAAGACTAAAAGCCGTGCAAGTAGCTCTTGCATAATATGGTATGTTTATAGCTTTTAAAATGCCAAGGTAAAGATCGAGATGAAACCACTTTTAATCTGCCACTGTCTTCTGGAGGTTCCTTCTATGCAGCCAAATATTTGGGTAAAATCTAGATTAAAAATTTTTAATTCAGGCGTTTCTCCAGCATTAACTTAATATGCTGACATTAGAAATTTTTCCGAAGATGAAGATGTCATTCTAAATTTGCATCTTACATACTTATCCTTGTGAAACGAAAATGATCACTCAAGGAATAATTTTGCAGACGATTTTTAATTGGTTTGTGTTATCTTTAATTTATAGTTTGACCGCACTGGGGATGACTTTTATTTTCAGTATCTTGGGAGTTCTCAACTTTACTCACGGAGCTATATATATGCTCGGAGGGTACATTGTTTATTATTCAGTAGTACAGTTTGGTTTTCACTATATTCCTGGGTTAATCTTATCTTTTTTACTGATGGGGATTTTTGGACTTGTGCTTTACAAAGGGTTACTCAAACGGTTTAGAAAGGAACATTTGCTTACACTCATAATAACCATAGGCGTAGCCTCTATAATGGAGAGTGGTGCCTACATAGGATTTGGGTCTCAAGATAGGCAAGTCCCTTCTGTTTTCTATGGTGTAATCACTCTTGCAGGCTCTTCCCTTTCTCTTGAAAGGTTGGTAGTAGGAATATGCGCCTTCGTTTTGGTTTTCCTAGTATTTCTTCTCGTTGAAAGGACAAAATTAGGAAGAGCTATGCGAGCTGTTGTACTCGATGAGATGTCAGCAAGCCTTCAGGGCATTAACCCTGAAACTATTTATTTAACCGGGATGTTCATCGGCTGTGGCCTTGCAGGGATCGCTGGGGGGCTTACTGCGCCCGTCTTTGGCATCGGCCCTTCCATGGGTCATTTAACACTATTAGATGCATTTATTATTATTATCATAGGGGGATTAGGAAGTTTTCGAGGAGCAATAGCCGGAGCTTTTTTACTTGGATTTGTGACAAGTTTTGGCAGTACTTTCTTGGGAGGACAGATTGCTCAGATGATCAAATTTGCAGCACTAATATTTATTCTCTTAGTAAAACCGACAGGATTAATACCTATAGAGAAAAAATGAAGAGATATAAACTTAGTACTTTAATCGCAATTCTTATTTTGCTTTTGGTAATATTTCCTTTATCGTTTGCAATTGATAGTTATTGGCTATCTTTTATGACTTTATCTGTTATTTATATTATTGTCGCTTCTTGGTTACGCGCAATTATGATGGTGGGGCAAGCATCATTTGCTCAAGCTGCTTTTATGGGTATAGGAGCCTATTCCTCTACATTGCTTACGATCGATCTCGCTTTTCCTTTTTGGGTTGCTTTGTTATCGAGCGGGACAATTGTTGCTATCTCCGCTTTTGCCATCGGATTTATTACTTTGAGGTTAAAAGGGATTTACTTTTTCTTGGCTTCCTTCGCCGCCGGCGAAATTGTGCTGCTTGCATTTGCCTACTGGAAAGACTTCTTCGGTGGACATTCAGGCATCACCAATATACCTTCCCCTTCTATTTTCCTTTCGTCCTTCGGCAGTTATTACCTTGTCGCGGCATTAGCTGCGGCAACTGTTGTACTGATTTATCTTTGGGAAAACTCTAAGTTAGGAATAACTTCATGGGCGATTAGAGAAAATCAATTGTTATCTGAATCAGTTGGTATCAATATATTAAAGTATCAATTACTAACCTTTGTAATAGCATGTTTCTTTACTGGACTAACTGGAAGTGTTTATGCTCACTTTATGAGATTTATCAGTCCTCATAGCTTTACATTTAGTCTGATGCTTTCTTTGCTTGTTTGGGTCGTAGTTGGAGGTAAAGACCACTTTATAGGACCAATTGCAGGGGTCATTACATTAAGGGGAATAGCGGAAATATTAGGCGGATTAAGTGAGTATGAAATGATCTTAAATTCCGTAATATTGGTCTTGGTTATTGTTTTCTTCCCACAGGGTTTAGTTGGCATCCCAGCGCGGTTTAAAACGTTGTTTTCAATCTTGGGAAACTTCTTGAAGAAGAAATGATGACTTGACTAAGAAGGGTATATACCGGAGAAATGTAAGAATTAGAAATCGTTTATTCTATTAACAATATATTTTTCAAGTATTAGGAGGAAGTAAATGGATTTCGATTTGCCTGAAGAAGAGAAGATTTTGGTGAAGGATATTAAAAATTTTATGAAGAGGGAGGTTACTCCCATAATTGAAGGATATGAGGGAAGAGGGGAGTTGCCTCCTCTTGCACTTATTAAAAAACTAATTCCTTTTGGATATATAGGTGGCATTCTCCCAGAAGGGGAAGGGGGGCACGGTATAAGTTATCCTTTGTATGGAATTCTTACAGAGGAACTGGGAAGGACATGGTGTTCATTGCAAGTGATTATAATGTCTCTTAATTTAGTATTATCAAACATTTATCGATTTGGGACTAAATATCAGAAAGAAAAATTTATTCCATTATTATTATCAGGAGAGAAAATCGTTTTTATCGCTGTAACCGAACCTTATGTGGGCTCAGATGTTAAAGGCGTCGAAACATCTGCAATATTAGATGGAGACTTTTACATCATAAATGGCACCAAGACTCTCATAACTAATGGACGCATAGCTGATTTAGGAATATTATTTGCCACCACCAATAAGAATAAGGCCCGTAGAGAGATATCTGCATTCATAGTAGAGAAAGGTATTACCAGATATAGTGCTAATGACATAAAAAAGATGGGGCTACACTCATCTGTTCTATCAGATATTTTCCTGCCTAATTCTAGTATCCCAAGAGAAAATTTACTAGGACAAAAAGGAGAGGGGTTTAAGATTGCATTAGAAACGATAAATAATGCTCGTTTTGTAACATCCTGTGCATTAGTCGGTGTTGCCCAGGCTGCGATAGATGCTTCCATCAAGTATGCCAAAACAAGAAATCAATTCGGAAAGCCAATTGGAAGCTTTCAATTAGTCCAACAATTAATTGTTGACATGATTGTCGAAACAGAAGCGGCACGTTTTTTGTCATATAGAGTTGGCTCTCTTTTGGATAAGGGAATAAAATGCAATAAAGAAGCATCAATGGCAAAATTATTTTCTAGCCAAATCGCTTTAAATATTGCCTTGAAAGCTATTCAAATCCACGGGGGATACGGCTATACGGAAGACTATCCATTGGCAAGATATTATAGAGACATAAGGCATCTAACTATGGCCGATGGTACTTCAGAGATTCAAACTTTAATTATTGGTCGTGACGTTTTGGGAATCTCAGCCTTCAATTGAGTTCCTTAAAGTAGTGCATTGAATATGTGTAAATGATCAATTATTTACAGGAGAGCTGGCCAAATGCAAAACACTTTTGCAGGAAACATTTTTAATTATCATACGGCCCGATGAATGGGAAAGGAAGAAGAAATATCCCCAGACCATATTTACTCATTTGTATGCTGATGAAGATCAGCTCTATAGTATAGAAAAAAGCACCTAGAAAAAATGGACGAAGTTTAACATGCATGTTTTAGCGATGGGTTTACAGCCAAATGATGAATTAAGAAGTAAATTAATTGATTTCAAGGGTGAGCTTTACGTGATTGGGGATGCCAAAAAGCCGAGAAAAGGCGTGGATGCTATAAGAGAGGGTACAGCAATTGGTAACTCTATATGATATATATTAGCAATTTCTAATTGCTGATATATCTTGGAATAAAAATTATGAAGGTGAGAATTTTAGGTTTATTACAATTTCTTTTGTAGAAAGTCAAATAAATATATTTGGAATCGCCGATACGGGTTGTGTAAACTGCAACATTTCTTTATCACCGGAAGAATGAATCGGAGAGATTTATGAAGATCTTAGCCATATTAGGAAGTCCTCGGCCAAACAAAAGTAATACGGGAATTATTCTCCAAGAATTCTTGAAAGGTGCGAGAAACCAAGGGGCTAATGTTGAAACAATATACCTAAAGGAAAAGAATATTAATTTCTGTATTGGATGCAATACTTGTTGGATGGAAACCCCTGGAATATGTATTTTCAAGGACGATATGCCAGAACTTTTGGATAAAGTTATAGAATGTGATATCCTTGTTTATGCAACTCCACTCTATAACTATAATATGACCTCCCTTCTTAAGGTATTTCAGGAAAGACTCCATCCCCTAATCGATCCTCATCTGGTCAAGGCAGGGGAGACCTACCGACATCCACAAAGGTATAAAAAAGGCCGAAGAATGGTTCTAATTTCAACCTGTGGGCTCCCTGAAGTTTCTCATTTTGAGGGTCTTCGCCAAATTTTCCGCCAGATAGAACGGAGTTCACAGATGCCAATGATTGGGGAGCTATTAGTGCCTGCTGCTGAGTTATTGAAAAAGAGGAGCCTGCAAGAAAAGATTGAAGTGGTTCTCCAAGCAGCCTATCGGGGAGGGATTGAACTTATCAGAGATGGAAGTGTTTCGAAAGAAGTAGAAAGTCAAATACAGAAACTTCCGATTTCAATTAATAAGGTGGTCGACATAGTCAATCGTTGGTGGGATAGGCACCTGGAAAAAGAGGTAAAGGAAAGCTCGGAATAGAAGAATTTAATAAATGATCTGCATTTACAAAAAAATCAGTTCCTGACAAGAGGATTGAAGATTTTCAAAAATTATTTAGTATTGTGGAAAACACACGGCAAAAAGTAGAACAAGCTCTTTCTTATTACTTGGGGCATAAAATAGTTTACATCTAATCAACCCGGAGGGTAGAGTTCCACGGGCTCTGCCCGTGGGTATCTACTGCTCCGAAAGAGATGGCATAAATAGGGCGTTTTCGATTCAAAAATTTGTGAGAGTTAAACAGGGAATATTCTTTTATAGAATTCGATTAGCAAGATAGTCGTGTTTGAGAGGATTTAACAGCGTTGATGTGGCCCCCCCTCATAAAGTCAAACCTGGCGCGCAGGAGGACGAGAAGAAATGGACCATCTTTTTTATCCACTTAGTGTACCCATAATTGGGGTTTCTGATGAGCAAACAAACCTCGGGAGGAATATCGTTGAGAATTTGGATCAATTTTCCTTCGGAGGGGAGATCTATCTGGTCGGTCTAAAAGAGGGGCGTCTGAACGATCGCACTACCTATAGCAATATAGATGAGGTTCCAGGGAGCCCAGAATTGGCAGTTATACTAACTCCCGCAAGAAGTATTCCAGAAATTATTGATGTTTGTGGTCGGCGCGGAATACGATGGGCGGTAATTGAGTCAGGCGGTTTCAGTGAGTATTCAAAAGACGGGGAGCAGATTGAACAGCAGTTGGTTAGGATCTCGAAACAATATGGCATTCGTTTTGTTGGACCCAACTGCATTGGCATTATGAACCTTGATAACGGACTAGTTTTACCTTTTGCCTTAATTGATCCTGCCATGACTCGAAAAGGGTCAATTTCCTTGATTTCCCAGAGTGGTGGCATAGCTGCTTCTGTAATGAAGCTTTTCTCTTGTGAAAATCTCGGGTTCAACAAGTTCATTAGTATGGGGAACAAAATCGACCTTAATGAGAACGATTACATAGATTACTTAATAAAAGATCCAAAAACTTCGGTCATAGGGCTTTATCTGGAGAGTATATCAGATGGCCGTGAATTGATGCGTCTTGCGATGAGCACAGACAGGCCAGTCATTTTACTGAAAGCGAACACTTCCTCCATGAGTCATGATATTGCCCGCTTCCATACCTCTGCCTTGGCAGGAGATAACGATATTTGCGATGCTGCGCTTGCTCAGGCCGGCATACATCGCGTGCGTACCCTTACAGGATTGATTGAACATTTTAAGGTTTTCTCACTACCGTCAATGAACGGGCCAAATCTGGCTGTGATCGGTCGATCAGGTGGACATGGCGTTTTGGCCGCTGATGCGGCTGCCACCCATGGGTTCGTGTTGCCGCAGATTTCTAAGAAAGTACTGGATTTTGTACAGAGTCGAATACGTTCCGGAGTCATCCATATGACCAATCCTTTGGATCTGGGCGACGTGTTTGGAATTTCATATTATATCGATGTTGTCGAGGCAGTACTTAAGGAGAAGCATATAAACGGAGTTCTCATCATGCAGAACTATACCCGTATTATTGGAATGGAGGACATTGGGAAGCATATTCGGGCCATTCAGGAACTTTCTCAACGATATGGAAAACCGGTGGCGACCTGTTTTTTGATTGATCGGAGCGAATTTTTTGAGTTTAAAACTGCCACGGACTTCCCTCTTTTCATTGAAGCAGGAAGTGCTTTAGAAGCGTTAGCTGCTTCTTACCAGCATGCCACGAGAAGAAAAAAAGATGTTTTTCCAATCGTTTCTGTAAAGAGGCGTAATCTGTCATTTGGAGGGACTTTTTTAGCTGACCCCGAAGAACTTTTTGCGCGTTTTAAATCTTGGGGACTGCCCATGGCAGATTTTCGCTTGGTCCAGGACCTGGAAACAGCCTTGGTAGCCGCGAATGAAATTGGGTATCCAGTGGTGCTTAAGATTGTGACAGCAAAGGTGTTACACAAGACAGAGATGAAGGGGGTGAAGATAGATATCCAAGATGGTCACGCGTTGAAGGCTGCTTTTAAGGAGATGGAAGAACACTTTTTATCAACCTTCTCTGTAGAAGAACTGAAATTTCTAATCCAGAAGATGGTTCCGAATGGTTTGGAGGTCGTCGTAGGATCGAAATATGATCCTGAGTTTGGTCCGGTGATTCTCTTCGGACTCGGAGGGATCTTTGCTGAGGTTTTACGAGACGTGGCTATTCGTGTGGCTCCGGTTTCAGAAGATCAGGCAATGGAGATGATTAACCAAATTAGAGGGAATGCCCTGCTGAAAGGATTTCGTGGCAAACCACCAGCCGACGTAGAAGCTCTCTTAAGGATACTTATGACCTTCTCAAGAATACTAATTGATTATCCCGAGGTTTATGAACTAGAAATTAACCCACTTTTAGTTTTAGGTAAAGGCCAAGGTTGCATTGTTGTTGATGGCCGGATTCGTTTTAACCAGATTGCGTCGAACATTGATGGCAAATAGAGGGGCTTTTATTCGTGAGCAAAGGCCAAAAGATTACGGTGGTCAGTATAGAAGAAGGAAATATGGGATTCACCAAACTATTGGATGGGAAACG
>Ga0209777_10009518_pt1 | contig 10436 bp, 7 predicted proteins | sample FrelakmetHBP12HB_FD_187147 | JGI IMG/M metagenome (GOLD analysis project Ga0209777, IMG submission 187147) | Freshwater lake sediment microbial communities from the University of Notre Dame, USA, for methane emissions studies -HBP12 HB (SPAdes)... | ecosystem: Environmental > Aquatic >... | reverse complement strand
CTGGAGACGCCGCGACAGCGTTGGGTCTTCGATCTGACAACGAAACGGCAGGAGGACCAACTGAAATCCCACGCCCAGGGCGGCGAGTTCCTGATGGATTCGTCCGATCTCGATGCGGGCCTGTTCCCACCTCTGTCGAACCACCGGATCGTCCCCGCTGAGGAAGTCAAACTGCCAGGCCAGTCGGGTCATTGCGGCATCCTGCTGTTCCAGTAGGGCGGTCTGATTCGGGCTGGATTCCTCCACTTCCTGCCCAAACCGACGACCCGATCGAAACACCTTCACGATGGGTTTGGATCCGCCGCTGAGAACAGAATCCGATGTTCGCCGGATCAGCACAGGCGTAAACCAGTGCCACTGTTTCACCCAGGCCGCATCCTCCCGGGTCCACTGTTCTCCCGGATAAAACGGAAGGCGAAGGACCGTCTGCCCTCCCAGATGCGGTTGATACATCGGTTCGATGTCATTGAGGTACGCCGCATAGATCACCGTGTCGGGCCGAACCAACGGTACCAGGCGGCGGATCCGCTCGCAGATCTGCCAGGCGTTGTACCCCGGCACCCCGCCATTGATCACCGAGATTTCCCGCCCGTTGGCCAGCAGAATCTCCTCCAGCCGTTTGACGAAGGTCAGCTGGACATTGACTCCGAATCCAAAGGTATTCGAATCGCCGACGATCAGAATCCGTTTCGTCCGCCAGGTGGCCGGAGGATCATCCCTCAGCCCCAGCGAGTTGGTCCGAACGGTTACTCCCGGATAGACATAATTATTCGCCGCCGGCATATTCACATTGGACTTGAGCACATAGGACAATGTGTCATCCGGCAAAAACAAGATCCGCCCCCGCGGCACAATGATCCGGCCATTGGTTGCGAATAGCAGATTGGCCGCAATCTCGAAAAACCCCAACGATATCGCCACAATCGTCATCCCCGACAGAACCCGCTTTGTCCGCCGCGACATGCCCATCCTCGATCGTCAATCTCCCGCCGTTGTTGTCGGCATGGCGCCGTGGTCGCGAAGGGATCGATACCCCTGCCACAGCGGAGGAAGTTGTTCGTCGAGAATCATCCGCGGCTCAAAGTTCAGGATCCGGCGGGCCTTGGCGATATCCGAAACATTTCGCCGTATTTCGCCGGTGATAGGCGGACGAAACACCAGAGAGGACGAATTCCCGCTCAATCGCAGAATCGATTCGGCCAGAGCGCGGATGGTCGTCTCGATGCCGGTGGCAATCTGAAAGATCTGTCCCCACACGGCATTGTTGTCGGGGGATTGCCGCAGGACCTTTTCCAGTCCCTGGGCTACATCGCGGGCGTGGATAAAATCCCGCGTTTGAAGGCCGTCACCGAAGATTTCCAGGAGCTGGCCTTCGTAGATCCGGCCGAAAAAGCTGTTGACCACGGAGGTCTTGTGCAGCGAGTATGGACCATAGACATTGGCAAATCGAAAGATCGCCGTCGGCAGCCCGAACGAATGGTAATAGGCCGTGCACAGGGCCTCGCCGTAAAGCTTGACCGCCCCATAGGGCGACATCGGGCAGGGCACCATCTCCTCGTGTATCGGCGGTTCCAGTCGGCCGGCCGCGGCATTGGACGAGGCGAACAAAACACCCCGGACGCTGTTGAGCCGTGCGGCTTCCAGAACATTCAGCGTGCCCTGGGCGTTGATCTCCAAATGCGGCCGCGGATTGCGGATCGACTCTCGAACCTGCGTTTCAGCGGCCAGGTGGATCACCCGGTCCTGCCCCCGCATCGCCTCTCCGATTTGGTCGGCATCCAGTATATCCCCTTCCACAAAAACGGGGTCAGGCCCCTTTTTCGAGGAAGCATCCGCGACGGCCTGGTGCAGGTTCTCTTTCGAGCCGGTAATGAGATTATCGAAGACCGTGATGCGATACCCGCCCTGCTCGAGCAGATACCGAACCAGATTCGCCCCGATAAACCCGGCCCCGCCAGTAATCAAAATCGCTTTGTCCAATTAACCTCAACTGACTGATAGATTGTTCTTTACGGCTTCCATCTCAATGTCTGAAAGCAATTCTTTCGGATGAACTCGACATGCCCATCGGCATAAAGGACATTGCACCCCAAACCGGCATGATGTAAGACGGTTATCGTTTCAATGTCGCCAACCTGATTCCATGCACCGAATCGAACCGTTGTTGTCGCTGATCTGGACAAGAAGGAATCACTCTCGTACGACTTTCGTTGTTGAATTGGAATGGTCAATTCCGGATCAATGCCTGCATAATCGGTTTCATATAAGATCACAGTGTCTGGAGGCAATTCGGAAAGCGTCAATCCCATAACATGGATATTCATGGCGTAGGAGGATTCGCCTTCTTTGAAATATCGGTACTGTCCTCGACAACATAAGTCAGAAGGTGATAGGCCTTTGGGAAGTAACTGATCACACCAATCTTCAATGGGGAGTATTCCGTCATGAATTTTCGCGCATTCCTTCAATTTTTGGCTTATCCGATCCAGGTGGTGAGCGCATTCCTCTTTAACAGATTTCGGCGGAATTTTGCCTGTTGAGGGCATAATAATGGCTGAGGTTGCGATCGGGAGAAGACAAGGAAAGACGAACATCAGGTGGATGAACTTGAGTCGGAACAGGTAATATACGGCGCCACAAATCAATAACAACAGAACAAATCCGGAAAGACACAATCCCACAAGCAATCCCGTAATCGCCAACAGATCGACCACAGGAAAGACACCGATTGAATAGGGATAGCAAATCACCCCCATCAGCATGAATATAAAACCGGTGATCCCTCCAATTGTCGTAATTTTCAAGAAACTCATCCGGCTCTCTAGCAATTCAATAGCGGGGATAGAATGGCGAAACCGTCAGACATTTTCCGGGGTGCTATACGACAGAATCCTTTTTTGCCTGAACACCCGATCTGGATCCTAAGGCAGCGGAGGGGATTTCCACGATTGGCCGGACAGCAGCTCGTTGAGCCAGGGCGGCGTCGATCAGGCCCAGCAGTTGCTGGAGCGAATGGGCGCCGATCGCGCGGCGAACGGGTTTTCCGCCGTCGAACACGACAAAGGTCGGCACGCCCATGATATGGTAGGTGTTGCGGAAGGCCGGATACTGATCGATATTGAGTTTACAGACCTTGACCTGGCCGGCCAGGCGAACGGCCAGGGTTTCCAACACCGGCTCCATCATCTTGCACGGCGGGCACCACGAGCCCCAGAACTCGACCAGCACCGGGTCAGAAGCACCTAAGACCTCGTCGGAAAACGAACTATTCGTTAATCGTGTACAGTTGCTCATCGTCCCTGATCTCCGCCTCGAGATTCAGCAATTCCAGTTGTTCTACCTGACGCTTGATCCCCGACCACCAGGTCCGCGGCAGGATCGCATGTTTCCGCTGCTCGATCCGGGCACGGACCTCGTCGGTCAAAAACAACTCGAACATCCGGGCGATTTCTTCGTCAAGATCGACCTTCGTCTCGAACCCGAATTGCTTGGGCAGTTTTTCGTACAACACCTCAAACGGGTGCTCGTCGGCTTCGACGCGGGGATTTTCCACCCGCTGGATCTGGATAGGCAGGCCGAAGTTCTTTTGGCCGATCTGCGCAACCTTGCAGGCCAAGTGGCGGACGCTGTAAATGCCCGAAACCTGGTTAACCGCCGCATACTGGCCCGGCTCCGGCGGTGCGTTGATCAGTCGTGTCATGCATTGCATCGCATCCCGCAGCGCGATATAGCCGCGGATCTGTTTTCCCTGGCCGTACAGCGTCAGCGGAATCCCCGTCACGGCCTGGGCAACGAAACGGTTGATCACGGTGCCGAAGCATTCGTCGATATCCAGCCGCGTCCGAAGCCGTTTATCTTTGGCCACCTGATCGGTGTGGACCCCGAAGATCACTCCCTGCATAATATCAAACGACCTCAGCCACCAGTACTTGCAGGCCTCGTAGCAGTTGAAGGTGTCCTGTACCTTGCTGACATGATAAAAACTGTGCGGGTCGCGCGGGATCAATTCGCCGCCCAGACTCCATTGGCGGTTGTCCCAATGTAGCACGGCATCGGCGGGAAACATCCCCTCAAACAACGGCCGGCCGGTCAACGGCGTGCCGTATTCGCCCATCGTGCCCAGCTTGATCAATGACGACTCCGGGACCAGATCCTTCATCGTGAATAGCAATCCCAGCGTGCCGAGGACATTGTTCTTCTGCACGGCGATGGCATGTTCGGCGTCGATCATGCTGTAGGGCGCCGAGGGGCATTCGGCGTAATGCACGACGGCCTCCGGCCGGACCTCCTCAATGAATTCGCGGAGCCGTTGCCGCTGTTCGAAGATGTCGATCTGGCGAAACTCGATATCGATTCCCAGCAATTCCTTGGCCGCGGCAAGCCGATCGTTCATCCGTGAAATCGGCACGATCGTCTGGGCGCCGCGCTCCTTGACCCACTCGCGGCGGTTGTAGTTATCCACCCCGCTGACGCGATAACCGATGCTGCCCAGCCATAACGCCAGCGTCCAGCCGAGATATCCGTCGATGCCCAGGATCATCACCCGCATACTACGAAGCTGGTACCCACAGGATCCCTGTATCCACTCCGGGCACTCGTCAAATGAGATGCTCATCGGATCGAATAGCCCGATCTCGGGCCGCCGCTTGCATTCGGCGAGGATCTGGGTTTCGCCGCTGGCGTCCGTTTTTTTTTCAAACTGTTTGCCGGATTGCCCGCAGGCGCGGAAATCTACTTTGCCCGCCAGATCGATGGCCGGGCAGTTCCAGCAGGTGTATTGTCCGTTGTGCTCCATCGTTACCGATTTCCGGGTGATGAATGTTCCAAGCGGGCTGACTTCATGATGCCCATCACATCCTGGATCGAGAACCGCGTGAGCCGCTGTGGGGCAAAACCCCGCAACAGGCAGAACGCGGTATCCTGGGTATGTTTTCCCGTAAAAGCATCCCGATCGGACACCCCTGTCGCTTTCAGGTTGGCCTTCAGATTGAATCCCTCCGCCGCCACCAGCACCAGGTCCGGGGCCGAAGCAACGCACGGACCCTGATAGATTTCATCCCGCCGGCAAATCCGGCGGATGACCTTTCGGCCGTCAATCCGCAAAGAATCGAATGCCTGCTCAATCTGCTCGGCAACAACCGAAACCTCTTCCGGCCGAACACTTCCGCCCGGAAAACGGCCTTGGGTGTGTATGTAAATCCGGCCCGGATCCAAGGCAAAGGCCCGGGAAGAGGGCTCGATGTCCTTGAGCGAACCGGGCGGTGTGGTGCGGAATCGAAGGAAGCCCGACTGCTGGAGGCAGTAGTTGACATACACATTCCGGTCCAGCCGCTCGAAACCATGATCCGACAACATGACCAGCCGATCTTCGGGATTCAAGGTTGCCGCGATCTGGCCGACGACCTCGTCGATCGAATGGAAATAATCCAGAAATCGCTGGTGATATTTGTGATGAGGGTCTTCCCAGGCATCCCACAGAAAATGCATCAGCCGATCCGTGCCCGTAAAGACCAGCATGAAGGTCTGCCAGGGTCGGGTCGTCCAGAGATGTCGCCAGGCCTCAATCCGGGCCCGATGGGTCTTTTCGAGGTCGGCCCAGAACAGGTCCATCGACTGATGGGCTTTCTGCGAATCCACATCCAGCCGATAGTCCATCCCCTGAAGCGTCGCCAGCAGGTCGGCCGGATACACGCTCCGGGCCATGTCCAGAGCCACGAACCCGGCCACATGAACGCCGTTCATTTCCCGAACCGGATAGGTCCCGGGCACATTCAGGATAACGCTGGGGTGCGATTGGTTTTCCCAAAACGGCGCCGCCCGCAGGTCGCGATAGCAGGGGTATCGAACCTGGTACGATCCCGGAAAAAGGTCGGTGAATCCATAAATTCCATGCTGACCGGGATTAGCCCCGGTGATCATCGTGGACCACGCCACCGAAGACACCTCCGGGATCGTCGAATCCATCGGCCCAAACTGTCCCTGGGCGATCAATCTCCCCGTCTGTGGCATCACACCTTGGCCGACAAGCGCTTCGATCATGCCGACCGGAACGCCATCTAGGCCAATCACGATGGTTTTTACCGTGCTCTGTTCCAATGGACGAATCACAAGTATCGACCTACAAACAAGTTACAAAAATCAGACTCCGTCCCCGCCGGCTGCCATATCGGTCAACCGGCTTCCATACCCATGAACAACAATGTCACTATCCAAACCGCCGATGGCGACATCTGAATTCCGCTACACACATGGTACGGGAGGATGAAAGATTGGATATGAGGAAATCGGCAAGGCGGTAGGACGGAATCCCTCCAACGGAGGGGTTGACACCCCCCTCGGCCTTCTCGGACATTCCATGCCATTGTCTCCACTGATTCCCACCATGGATCCGTACAATCCATGTAACCGATTTCAAACACTCCTTTACCTTCCCCCCTTACTGCCTGCATTTGAAGCACTGACTATAGCCGGGTATGACCGTTTTCGCAAGGGTTTCCCCATACGAACGGCCAAATTCCTTTCCGGCCGCGCAGACAACAGGACAGGTTCAAGACCCAAACGGCTTGAACCTGTCCTGGCTTGAGAAGGGTACCGGTTTTCCGTGGATGGATCAGATCGCCCCGCCTCCGCGTTCACCGGTCCGAATGCGAATGCAATCTTCCAGCGGGGTGATAAAGATCTTGCCGTCGCCGACTTTGCCTCCATCGGGGCTCTTGGCGGAGGCCATAATGGTCTCAACAGTGATATCGACAAACGAATCGTTGACCGCGATATCCAGCCGGGCCTTGGGAATCAGATTGGGAACGACCTTCTTGCCCCGATAGATATCTTCGTCCACTTGCTGGCCGTGTCCGGAGACACGGCTGACGGTGATCCGGGTGATTTCGGCTTCGATCAGGGCCTCGCGGACATGATCGAGTTTGTCTTCCTGTATGATGGCTGTAATCAGTTTCATGGGAGGTTCCTTTTAGCTTGCGTGGAGCATTCCGTATCCGCGTTCGCCATGGAAGGCGTGGTCCAGCCCGGCCATTTCCGCCTCGGGCTTGGCACGCAATCCGACGAACTTGTTCACAACGACCAGGATGAGCAGGGTTAGTACCGCCGCATAAACGATGGTGATCCCCACCGCGGCCAATTGTACGCCGAGCTGATCCCATACACCCCAGCCATCCATGCCTTTCTTGACGGCCGATTCGACTGCGGTCTTCATCCAGCTTGCACGGATAAAGAAGGTCAGGCACAGGGCGCCGGTAATTCCGCCGATGCCATGGACGCCGAAGGCATCGAGACTGTCATCGTATCCCAGCTTGCTCTTGATCAGAATGGCGTTGTAACAGATGAAGGCCGCCAGGATGCCCAGGATCATCGCCCCGAAGGGTTGTACCACGCCCGCTGCGGGAGTGACGGCAACCAGGCCGGCCAGGACACCGCTGCCGAAACCCAACGCGGTGGCTTTGCCCTGGTGGAATCCTTCCAAAACCATCCAAGTCATGGCCCCAGCCGCGGCGGCGACTTGCGTGGCCGTCAGGGCTTGGGCGGTCAACAATCCACTGGCAACGCTGCTGCCGGCATTGAAGCCGAACCAACCCACCCAGAGCAGGCCCGCCCCGATAATGGTCATGACCAGGTTGCTCGGCGGCATGTTGGTCTTGGGATATCCTCGGCGAGACCCCAGGTACAACGCCGCAATCAGGGCGCTGACACCGGAGGAGATATGAACCACCGTGCCGCCGGCAAAGTCGATCGCCCCGGCCGCACCCAGGTTGAACAGGAATCCATCGCTGGCCCAGACCCAATGGCATAACGGATTATAGACCAACAAGCCCCACAAAGCGATGAACACGCAGTATCCCTTGAAGGTCACGCGTTCGGCAAACGCGCCGGCGATCAGGGCCGGGGTGATGATCGCGAACTTGCCCTGGAACATCGCGAACACATAATCCGGGACGCCCGAAGTCATAATCGACTCGTCGATGCCGCTCAGAAAGAGCAGCTTGGGATCCCAGCCGATCCAGCCCCCCAAGATATTCTTGCCGAACGACATGGCATAGCCGCACACCATCCACAAGATGCTGATGATCGCCATGGCGGCAAAACTGTGCATCATCGTTCCCAGGACATTCTTGGTCCGGACCAGACCGCCGTAAAACATGGCCAGCCCCGGAATCATCAACAGTACCAGTGCCGTCGAGGTCAGCATCCACGCCGTCGCGCCGGAGTCGATAGTGGGGGTGGGGCTATCCGCCGCCATCGATAGGGCCGGACAGGCCAGCAGAAATCCGGCCGGCCCCAACCATTTGATATGCTTCCAGTTCATGTTTTCATTCCTCAGTCACAACTCTATCTATTGGCCCTGACCAGCCAGGGACCATTCTGGAATTCCAGTATTGCAATGACCATGCCACAACATGAAACATCCATAAGTAACAATATTCTAATGACTTACATTGAATATCGAAAGGACATAGACCGTCTCTGTGTCTACAATAATGAATGCAATATATTGAAATATACAATATTGTAACTAAGATTAGCACTCTTATTTTTCTGATTTCAGATATGGACATTGGTCCCAAAATGTAGTATGATAATTATTTAAACAGAGCATGATCAAGAATGAGGATAATGAGGATTGTGTGATGAAGGTGATGAGTCCCTCGATTGTTCCGAAAATCATTTCAAAAGAAGCGCTATCGTATTGGACGATCGGCGTCAATCGTAATTTTTTTGTAGGGAGGTTCTGTATGAAAAGAGTAGGATTATTTTGTTTGATGGTCTCTCTGTCGGCATGTTTGTATGCCGCAGACTTGACCAATCCGGGCGATACGCTTGTCGGTTTGCCCAATGATGGTCGTTGGCCGGGAGCCGAGGTGCCGGCGAATGCCATCGACAACAACACAGCCACCAAGTATCTTCACTTCTTTGACGGCACTCCCAAGATTACCGGTTTTGCCGTAAAACCCGCCCGGACGCAAACGATCGCCGGCGGCTTGACCTTCACCTCCGCCAATGACTCGGCGGGTCGCGACCCCAGAACTTGGGAACTGGCCGGCTCCAACACCGGTATCGATGGGCCCTGGACCGTTATTGCCAGCGGGCAAGTCGTTGACTTTATTCAAACCGCGGAATGGCCGCGACTGACCAAAACCACCACGCCGATTCGGTTTGTGAACACCACGCCCTATGATTACTACCGGGTCATGTTCCCCACCATCCGTACCGCCTCCGAAAATATGATGCAGATTGCTGAAGTCGAGATCCTTGAGGCTCCGGCCAATGGTTGGCCGCCCGAGGTCAGCGCCGGAGTCGATCGCCTGGTTCGTCTGCCCGAGACGACCCTTGCCTTGACGGGTACAATTTCCGATTTCGATACGCCGATCGAATTAATCACCCATACCTGGATCCAGGATGCCGGCCCCGGGGCCGTCAACTTCAACGGCACAGAAACCCAGTTGAATGCCACGGCAACCTTCCCGGCGGTGGCGGGTCTGTACACCCTCCGGCTCCAGGCCCGGGACGACAGAGGCAATGACGGCAACGATATCATGCAGGTCCGCGTCTGGGATCCGGCGAAAGAAGACATCCTGGTCGGCCATTGGAAGTTCAATGAAGGAACAGGAACGATCGCCAACGACAGTTCGGGTAACAACAACAAGGGACTCCTTGGCTTTACGGTTACCGATCTGACAGCACCGGCACCGGCCGCTCCAACCTTTGACGCCGGCTGGATTCCCGCCGAGGCCCCGAACAACTACGGAATGAAATTTGTCAACGGCGGATATGTCGAGATCAAGACCGACCCGAATTTCACCGAAGGGGACCTGAATAATCTCCAGTGGAGCATATCGATCGCCAGTTGGTTCAAGGCCGATGACTGGGTCGGGAACCACCGAATCCTCCAGAAGGGCGCTGTGGACAATCAGTTCCGTCTGCTGGCCGAGAATGGCCGGCTTGTCTTCCATCTGGCCGGCGTCGGTCGGTTGGAAACCAATTTGCCGTCCGCCGGAAATTGGCACCATGTCGCCGCCACTTATGACGGGAGTACGATGAAAATGTTTGTGGATGGCTGGCTGTTGGGTTCGCTTGCCGCATCGGGTAAGATCGGGATCACTACGGACGCCATGTTCCTGGGCACCAAGAACAAGACCGTCACGGTGAACGGAGATTATTTCAAGGGTTCCCTTGACGATATCCGCGTTTACAGTTATCCGCTCAGCGACACCCAGGTTCAGACCCTGGCCAAGATGGGCGAGAATGTTCCGCCGGTGGTGAGCATCGTTCAGCCGGCCGATCTGGTCCTGTCGGTTCGCAAGTTCATCCAGATGGACGCCACGGCCATCGACCTCAACAACGACACCATCAATTACAAGTGGACGGCCACTGACCCCAGCATTACTTTCAACCCCAGCGACAGCGTGGAAGATCCCAAAGCGGAG
>Ga0209777_10009517_pt1 | contig 10436 bp, 7 predicted proteins | sample FrelakmetHBP12HB_FD_187147 | JGI IMG/M metagenome (GOLD analysis project Ga0209777, IMG submission 187147) | Freshwater lake sediment microbial communities from the University of Notre Dame, USA, for methane emissions studies -HBP12 HB (SPAdes)... | ecosystem: Environmental > Aquatic >... | reverse complement strand
CCGATCTGCGGCGGCTGCGGAGAGCCTGTCGCCCAACATGTAGGGTGGGTGCTCTGCACCCACCAATGCCGTTTTTCTCACGTGAAAATGGTGGTCGCCGCGGCGACCACCCTACATGAACGGCAATTCGGCAACAGGTCCCGGAGGGCTGCTGCGCGAAGTTGCGATGTGGTAATATTGCGTCGCCGCTTACGCGAGGCTCGCCAGCGTCTTGCGGATGAAGTCGAACGACTCGATGATGCCGGGCATCGGCGCGTCGGCCTTGGCCTCGTACTCCAGGGCGATGTGATGGGGGAACTTGGCGTCCAGGAGGACCTTCAGGACGCCCTTGATGTCGATGACGCCCTTGCCGACCTCGACCGGGCCGCCCTTCGCCGTGGCTGCCGTGACGTCCTTCATGTGGAAATCGAGGAGGCGGGGGAGGCACTCCTTGAGGGCCGCAACCGGGTCCTGGCCCATGCGGGCGGTGTGGCCGACGTCCATGCAGATGCCCATCCGCGGGTCGCGGTCCTTCACCATCTTCAGGACGTCCCCGGGCAACGGATACTTCTTGTCGCCCGGCCCGTGGTTGTGGATGGCGATGCGGATGTCGTATTGCTTGACCATTTTCTCGATCGTGTCCAGGGCGTCGGGTTCGGGGCTGCACACGATGGTCGGCATGCCGGCGTCCTTGGCGTACTCGAAGACCCCCTTGATGGCGTCTTCCTTGTTGGCCATGGTGACCACGCCGCAGCCCATGAGCACGAGGCCGGCGTCGTCAATCTTCTTGCGGGCGGCCTTCCGCTCGGCGGGGGTGGTCTTGAAGGGCAGGTGCATGTCCTTCAGCGTGATGTACTTGACGCCCGCTTCCTTGGTCATGGCGATGGCCTGGTCCAGGTTGAAATTGCGGAGGGAGTAGGAGGCGATGCCCACTTTCAGGCCCTTGAAGGGGTCGCCCGCCGCCCGCGGGGCCTCCGCCGGCGCCGCCTGCGACGCTCCGGGCAATGCGGCAACCGCCACGGCCGCTGACCCGGCAAGGCCCATCTTGAGTAACCGGCGCCGACTGATTGCATCCATGCTCTTCATGTTTCTGTCTCCGGTCAAAGTCCGCCCCTGTTCCGCCTTCGCAGGGAGCCCTTGAAAAAGAAAGCTGTGGCATTGTACCGTTGGGCGGCCGGCGCGCCCCCATTTTTTCCGCTGCCCGGGCAATGCAGGGATGGGCGCAGGGCAAAAGAGGTGGACTGCGGCGGACGCAAAATGGTAGAATCCGGCCGGGAAACCGGGCGGAGAGGTGCCAGAGCGGTCGAATGGACCGGTTTCGAAAACCGGCGTGGGCTACGGCTCACCGGGAGTTCGAATCTCCCCCTCTCCGCCAAATTCTCTTGAGGAAACCGTTATTCCCCCCGATTTGAGGAGGCTTCCTACCTGTCCGACGCCGCCCGGTCGCGAGCGACCGGCAACAGGCGAAGTCCGCCGGTGGGACCGACGGACTTCGCGTAATGGCACACACCTGACTATCGACCGGTCACGGCCTCGATCCACTCGCCGGCCCTGGGCTGAGCGGCTGGCCGTTCCATTTCACGATCAGCACATCAAGCTCCCGTTCCGCCGGCACAAGTTCGAGCCCCAGGCCGTCCCGTACCGCCTTGGCGATGGCCTCGAAGCTCCCCTCGGCCGGAAGGGCTAGCTGGTAATCGAAGGCGCCCTTGATTCCGGTTTCGTCCAGCACCGGCCGGCCGAGGCGGACCTCCAGGCAGGGGGTGAGCGCCTCGGATATCGCCATGTTGTGAACGATTCGGGGCTGTCCGCCTGTTCCGCCGCTGCAACTCTTCCAGCCGCCGCTTGTCGGCCGCAGGGCATCGGGCTTGCCGTTGGGCGCCTGGAGAAGATATACGCTCATCTTCCGCTGCTCGCGGCTCGCCGTCAGCCCCAACTGCTGCTTCAAGGCCTGCTGCGCGGCAGCCTGGAGTTCCTGGAAAGACTCGCCCTTCTTGGACGAGCGAACCTGAACGTCGAAGTGCCCCTGCGGCAGGTCGCCATCGGCAACGGTCTGGTGCTCGGACGAGCCGTACATCATGGCCGCGAGGGACAGGGCGGTGGCCCCTTCGATGTCCCAGCCGTCGTTGTCGACGTTCCAACTGCCCGTGGTCTTTGTGGTGGGCGAAATCTTCACGGTCGGGCCGTCTTGCGGCATCTGGCGGCCGGGGGGGCTCGGTTCGACCTTCGGCAACTCGGCTTCCGCGACATCGGCCACACTCAGGTCGCCGTGGATGACGCGGTAGAGGGTTGCACCCTTGGGCTTGTACCAGCAGACCGGTGCGGCGTCGTCGCCGAGCCTGACGCCGTCGCCGGCGTAACGGAACGTGCCGCTGTTGAGCTGCAGGAAGACCCTCAGGCGGCCTATCCGCGTGCCGATCTCCGCCTGCCCTGCGGCAATGTTCTTGGCGATCTCGTCATCCGAGAGGCCCGCCGCAGGCTGCATGTTCTTCCCCAGGTTCCGCATGATCTTCGACGTAATGTTCGGGGCGACCGGGAAGGCGTTGTCGTTGTTCTCGGCCAGGAACCGCAGGCCGGCGACGAGGTCGTCCTCGGTGAGGTTCTCCAGCGGGATGTCCAGCGCCGCCGTCTCGCGGTAGCCCGCGGGCACCGCCATGCTGAAGAGCGCGGCGTCGAGCGGCGGGTTGATGGCGATGTCGCTGATCCGGACATGCCCCTGGCCGGGCATGTCCATTTCCATCAGGAGCAACTTCTCGCCCTTCGCGGCGTCGACCCAGATGTCGGTGGCCACGCCCTCGTTGGACACGCGGAAGCCGACGGCGTCCGTCCCGTCGATATCCTCGCGGCCGAGCGGCGCGCCGTCTTTCTGGACCAGTTTCTTCAGCTCTTCGGCGACGTTCTGCGTCTTCTTCATCAACTCGGGCGGCAGTTGGCCCAGGTTCAACATCGTGGCCGTCTTCTCGGCCGGATTGAGGGTGATCGCCTTGCCGGCCTGGAAGTCATAAACGTTAACGATCGTGCCCGGCATGCCCGCAATCGTGATCTCCTGCCGCATGAGGTGCGGCAGAATGTAGGAGGCCCGGATGTCTATATCCATCGGGCGGCCCTCGGCCGCCGGCTGCGACAGGTGAATGCGGCAAGTCATGGTCTGCATCTGCTCGATCAGGTCGCGGACCTGGGCGAATGCAACGGTGGAGCCGTGCATCAAGAGGGCGTAGGCGCCTAACCCTAAGCCGCTCGCAAGAACGAGCGCGGCCGCAATTCGTGCTATAGATTTCACGAGGTATCTCCTTCGTTGAACGATAATTGTTTGGATGTCCGCCTCGAAGGGTTTACCGGCGGCCACGATGGCGGCCAGTACCTCCGGCGGGGGTCCCGCGGGTACGGGGACGGCGCGAACCGCCTTCGCAACCAGGTGGATATTCTCGGGTTCGAGCTTGCTCATGGCGTCACCTCCAGGCCACACGGGCCTCCCGCGGGTTCCGCGAGCTCGCGCAACCGGCCGCGCGCTCGATGAAGCAGAACTCCCACATCCGACGACTTCAGACCTATCTCCCGGGCAATCTCCCGGTAACTCATCTGGCTGACATATCGTAGGCAGATCACCTCCGCCTGGCGGTCGGGCAGTTGCACAACCAACTCCCGGAAGATCCGGACCTGCTCGGCCGTTTCCGCCTGCTGCTCAGGCCTCGGCTCCCGCGAAGGCGCCGACGCCAACTCCTCCACATCGGCCGAGCGGACGCGGTCTCGCATCCGCCGCCGCACCCGATCCAAGGCCCGCGAGGTTGCCAGGCACGTCAACATCGCCGGCCAGGAGCGAACCGTTTGGCGCCGGGCCACGTCCAGTGCACTGAGGAAGGTTTCCTGGAAGCAGTCTGCCGCATCCTGGTGATTGTCCAGCAGGCGATAGACTGTCCGCCAGACCACCGTACTGTGGGTGGCTACGATGCTTTCCCAGTCGGTCATGCCAATCTTCCCTTTTGATGTCCGGCCATCAACTCAGTTGTCGTTGGAACCGGCGGCTTTATTACAAGTCCCGGCAGTTCACGCTTGTCGGCGGCCGAATAGGCGTTAGAATACCAAAGTCATTTCCCTGCCGTACAGAGTGTGACGATGAATCTGACCGACTTGGCCAGAAGAATCGGTGCTCGTGTCGTGACGGAAGGCAATTGCCCCGATCACGTCATCGACAGCATCTACGCCGGCGACCGCATCAGCGATCTGCTGACGCACGCCTCGCGGCAGACGTTGCTGGTTACGAACCTTTCGAGCGCCCTGTTGGTCTGCGTGGCCGAGTTGATGGACGTGCCGGCGGTGTGCCTGGTGGGCGGGCAGCCGCCGGCGCCCGAGATCGTGTCGGCCGCCAAGGGCCACGGCATGTTCCTGATGATTTCCCCCGCGGACCTGTTTGAGACCTGCGGCCGCGTGTACGGGTGCTGGCGCGAAATCCGGGAGACCGGCGCGTGACGGCCGCCGCGCATCCGATCCCTGAAGGGCGACGACAAACCCATGACCGCTGAAACTCCACGGATCCTCCTGGTCGACGACGACGTGGATTTCGTCGAGATGAACCGCCACGTCCTGGAGGCCGGTGGCTACCGCGTCGAGGCCGCCTACGATGCCGAGGAAGCGCTCGGCAAGATGGCCGCCCTCAGGCCGCACCTGGTGATCACGGACCTGATAATGAAAACGCTGGACGCGGGGTTCTCGTTTGCGCGCCGGGTCAAAGAGGACCCGCAGTTTCGTGCCGTGCGGGTGATAATCGTCACCTCGGTCACCAGCACCATGGGCATGGACTTCCGGCCGCGCACCCCCGAAGACCTGGCGGCTATGCATGCCGATGCCTACTTCGACAAGCCGGTCGCCCCGCAGACGCTCCTGGCAAAGGTGCGGGAACTCCTTGCCGAACCCCGGACGTAGGCGGCGCCTGTCCCGTCGGCAAGTTCGATGACGAGCAGCGACACCGTAAGAGCAGGCCAACTGCCGGAGGTTCAATGACGTCAGCGGCGCCAGTCGCGATAATCTCCACTCTGTTCGGCGTGCTCCTGGCATCGAGCGCGCTTGCCGCGCAGGGCCGGGTGGAATTCGATCGCGACTTCGCACCCTCCGAAGGCTGGGTGAAGCCCGTCGAGCAGCCCTGCCGCCAGGAACTTTGCCTGAACGGTCGCTGGCAGTTTCAGCCGATGCCGCTGCCCAGGGACTGGAATCGCGGCAGCGGGCTTGCGCCGGAATTACCCATGCCCGCGGCCGACGCGTGGGAGGCCACGCCCATCAAGATTCCCTCGCCGTGGAACGTGAACACCTGGGGCCCGGGCCGCAACGTCGGCGAGGGCACGCCGCATCCGTACTGGCCGAGTTCGGTCTACTACCCCAGTTACCCGCCGCGCTGGGACAGCGTGGAGATGGGCTGGCTGCGGCGGACGTTTCGCGTCCCGCCGTCGTGGGGCGACCGCCGGGTCGTGCTGCACTTCGAGGCCGTGGGCGGCGACGCGCAGGTGCTGGTGAACGGCAGGAAAGCGGGCTCGCACTTCGACCGCTATCTGCCCTTCGAGTTGGATGTCACCGACCTCGTGAAGCGCGACGCCGACAACGAACTGCTCGTCGGCGTGCGAAGCATGCGGCTCTTCGACCGCAAAAGCGAGAAGTACAAACACATGCGCACGCCGTATCCGCCCGGCTCCAACACCGACAACCTGAGCGGCATCTGGCAGGACGTGTTCCTGCTCGGCCTGCCGCCCGTGCGCGTGGCGGACGTGTTCGTGAAGCCCTGGGTGGACCGCGACACGCTCGAAGCCGAGGTCTCGCTTCGCAACGACTCCGCGCGCCCCGAGACCGTGCAGATCGCGGGAAGCGTGCAGCTGTGGGTCAACCTTGCGGGCGAAAGCGTTCTTGATGCGCCGGAGCCCAAGTGGCGCCTCGATGCGCCGGCGCTCGGACTTCCGCCGCAGAGCGTCACCCTGAAGCCGGGCGAAACCAGGACCGTCACGCTGAGCGAAAAGGTCGCCGGCCGCCTTCGATTCTGGTCGCCTGACGCGCCGAACCTTTACGGCCTCGTGCTGACGGTGGACGGCGGGGGCCGGACGCTCGACCGCAGTTACACGCGGTTCGGCTGGCGGCAAGGCAGGATCGTCGGGCAGGACTTCGTGCTGAACGGGCGGAAGGTGAAGATGTTCGCGGACCTGCTGCATCCGTTCGGGCCGTTCGTCAATTCCCGCCGCTACGTCTGGGCGTGGTATCGAGCGATCAAAGACATGCACGGCAACGCCGTCCGCCCGCACGCCCAGCCGCACCCGCGCCATTACCTCGACCTCGCCGACGAAATGGGCCTGCTGGTGCTCGACGAGACGGCCTTGTTCGGCAGCTCGCTGCAATTGAACTTCGAGGCGCCCGCCGCGTGGCAGCGCTACGCCGAGCACTACCGCAACCTGATCCTGCGCGACCGCAACCACCCCGGCGTCTTCGGCTGGAGCTGGGGCAACGAATTGTTCGCCATCTTCATCTACGACAAGGCCATCACCAGGGAGCAGACCGACGCGTGGTATCGCCAACTGGCCGACCTGGGCGCAAGCGGACGGCCGCTGGACCCGACCCGCGACTGGTTCTCGTGCGACGGCGACGAGGACATGCGCGGAACGATGCCTGTCTGGAACAAGCACTTCGGGCACGGGTTGCCCCGGCCCGAGTGGCTGCCGAAGGAGCCGACCAAGCCGCTGATGGTCGGCGAATCGGGCGGCACCTATTACGCGCGCCCCGCCCAACTCGCCGCCTTCAACGGCGACCGCGCCTGCGAGAGCTACCTCGGCCGCAACGAGGCGCTGGCTATTGATGTGTATGACAATATCATCAACCTCGCGCTGCCCAAGCTGGTCTTCTACTCGCCGGCCGAGACGGCGTGGTTCGGGCTCGAGCACCTCGGCCTTGGCTACCGCGATTTCACCCGCCTGCCCGGTGCGGCTGACGGCGTGTGGATGAAGCCGTTCGAGGAGGGCAAGCCCGGCGTCCAGCCCGAACGCCTGCCGCCTTACGTCTGCACGCTGAACCCGGGCTGGGACCCCGGCCTGCCGCTCTATAAGCCCCTTGCGATGTTCGAAGCCCAGAAGGCGGCGCTGGAGCCGGGCGGACCGCGGCCGTGCCCGTGGGACCGCAAGCCGGAGATCAAGAAACTCGCGGCGCCCGCCGTGCCCGCAACGATCCGGCGCGTGGCCTTCGTCGGCCCGCGCGATGGCGAACTCCTGAAGCGCCTCGCCGCGCTCGGTCTGCCGCTAGCCCCCGCCGAAGACGTGAAGCCTCCCAGGCTGCTCATCGTGGATGCCGAGGCGCTGACCAACGCGCTGCTGCCTGCCGCGCGGCAAGCCGCCGACTCTACGCTCGCAAACAAAGGCACCGTGCTCGTCATGTTCCGCAAGAGCGGCGAAGTGGCGCCCGCTGCGAATCGCCTGCTGCCCGCGCCCGTGACGCTCACGGCGCGACGGGCTACGGCGCTGGCTGCCCTCCACAGCCACGCCTGGACCGCGGGCTTGGGCCTGGCGGACCTGTATTTCGCGGAAGACGCGGCTGACAAGCACATCCTCAAGTGCGGCCTCGACGGCCCGCTGGTGAAACAAGGCCGCGTGCTGCTCGAGGCAAGCAACACCGACTGGTCATTGTTCAACGATGCCCCGGAGAACGCCAAGTGTGCCGCCGTGGTGCTGTATGAACAGTTGGCCAAGCCCGCCGGCGCTGCGCTCGTGACGATGCCGCAACGCGAAGGCACGATCGCCGTCTCTGCCATGGATTGCGTGCCGGGTTCGCCCGCCAACGTGCGATTCTGGCGCATGCTACTGGCCAACATGGGCGTTCGTCTCGAGCAACCTCCAGGCCCGGGGACTTCGGCCCTACAACTTCAAAGCGCCCGAGACTGAGGTGTTACCCGGCAGACGAAAATGGTGTGGACGGCGGGCGCCGCGAGCAGTAAAAACAACCTGTCGGGCCGACGGTTTGGATTGAAGGGGAGAGGTGTCTGAGCGGTCGAAAGAGCCGGTCTTGAAAACCGGTGTGGGCCTTGTGCTCACCGTGGGTTCGAATCCCACCCTCTCCGCCAAATTTTTGGTCTTCCGTAAGTGCCCGTGGTTGTGGCACTTGCGATTCTTTCTTGATTGTTGACTAGCCAAATGTCCTCAAAATGTCCTCATTGCCATGCTCGTCTGGGTTGCCTTTCTCGCTGTGCCGTTCGCGTCGTTATGCCCATGGCATTACCGATGACGGCATGACGAACCGCGGCGAAACCGCACGAAGAAGCAATATTACCGATCAGGCCTATTCCCTTGACTCCACCAAGCCCAAGGGGCTGGGCCGCAGTCCTCGAATTCCACCCCACAGGTTGGGGTTGGTGGCGTCAAGTGCATAGCCCTATTACCGATTGGTTCTTCGGGCTGTAACCACTCTTACGTCCGAGGCAGCGGAGTCCTTTTTTCCTGCGGACGAGCCCGTCGCTACGGATGCCGGAGAGGGCTAGGCTCTCCGCAGGACTCTGCGGAATCACGAAGGAAATGGCAGCGTCACGCCGCCCGATGTATACTGCGGTCGATGGGAACGCATCTCGGACCCCTGAGCCGCGCTGAAGCAGAAGACGCTGGCGCGTCGCCAGCGTCAGAACCTGGGGCAACCCGGATCGAAGGAGGCCGACCGGCCCGAAAGCCGCTTCCGCCGATGGCTCAATTGTGCTCCTTGAGCTGAAGCCGTACAGACGCGACTTGCCACGAGAGAATCGGCCACAGGGTGAATTCCTGTTACAATTCAGGGCCTAACCACCCTGGACGGAGAGGGGCGTTCGAGGCGCCGCCGCGACACCGCCGCGCGAAAAGCCCAACTGAACGGAAAAGAGCCGCCCGAACCACGCCAGCCTACCGAACCCCAAATACAATCTCGCCGGCCCACTACAGCCCGCTTCTTGTTGTTCGGACGGAACGTCCTACAACTTTGTTGCACGGACGGAAGTTCATTTGACCGCCTTTGTGAAGGGTTTGGGGCGCTCTTCTGTATCGGTGACGTATTAATGTTATGGTGGCCTGTTCTCCGAAATAATCACCGTGACATCTTCTTCGTGCTTCTCTGCCAGCAATGTGGACGAAACGGTCGGCGCGGCGAGTTTTCGGCCGAACACCTCATTGGGCAATGCATTGATATAAAGTTTCACTGAACGATGCTCGGCCGAAAGGCATACCGGCTTCCCGGGGTCAAGTTCCACATGAAGCGTGATGTCGCCGATGGTGAATATCCCCTTCTCGCCGGCCGACACCGCGGGAATCTTGTCGCTCGGATCGCCCATCTGCAAGATCGACAGGAATCTCATGCCCTTGGATTTCCCCTGGGACGCGTAGCGGATGTGGTATTGCGGAGGTACGTCCCCATACTTCTTCTTGAAGTCAACGGGTGGGGTGTGGAACTGATCGGTCATGCTCCCGTTGAGCGGCTGGGAACCGGTCACGAATCCCGCCGCGATGTTCTTTTCTGTTTCCAGGTGTAATAACCCGCTCTTGTCGAGCGTGGGTTTCTTCATCGTGTGCAAGAGCAGCGCCCAGTCCGACTCCTTTTCGGATTCCAGAACATCGTAGATAACGACGGTGTCCGGGCGGATGAGCATCAGGTGTCGCTCGAACAGCCTGAGTTTGCCGTCGCCGTAGCCGTTTTCGCGCGTCGGCGCGATCTTGCATTCGGCCAGCAGGCCGAGGAACTGTTCGTCAACGGTTTGGCGGTACGCCTGAGTGGCATCACCGCATACGTAGGATATCTGCTGGCCGGCGGCATATCGCTTGATCCACCCATAGCCCTCGTGGCCAAAAGCCTGGCCGCAACCATTGACGAGAATCGTGTTGTGCGCCCGCGTGTGCCGGTAGGAGGACAGCGAATGCGGGTCCGCGAAAGACGTGTAGTAGCCCGTCGAGTAGAACAGCGGCTCCCCCTTGCGGGAGAGATTGAAGGCGTTCTGGTTGGCGTGCATGTGGCCCTTGGCGCCAAAGGGTGACGAGCGGAAATAGACGGCCGTATCGCGAGAACTGTCGAGGACGTCCGTGTGCATCGCCGCCAGCCCCACGCCTGCAAACATGCGGGCCTGCGGCAAATTGGCCGGGCGCGGCACGCTCGCAGGGTCGAACACGATCCCGTTGACAATCTGGTACCACGGCTCAACCGCGCGGTCGGCCTTCATGAGGGAAGCGGCCCGGAACAACGCCTTGCCGTCCTGGTTTTCCTGACCCAGCACGAACATCATCGCCTGGCCGATGTCGCCATTGCCGACCCGATCGTGCATGTCTCCAAAGCCATCGATGCGACCACCAAGCGGCGCGAAATAAATGGTAACCGTTCACGGAATTCTACTCAAATAGCACGCGGCCAGAAAATGAAAATTGTTTCAGAATTGTCTGGCGCTATGGTGTTTGTTAGGGTACACCATGGCATATGCACGATGATTTAAGCATCAA
>Ga0209777_10009516_pt1 | contig 10436 bp, 6 predicted proteins | sample FrelakmetHBP12HB_FD_187147 | JGI IMG/M metagenome (GOLD analysis project Ga0209777, IMG submission 187147) | Freshwater lake sediment microbial communities from the University of Notre Dame, USA, for methane emissions studies -HBP12 HB (SPAdes)... | ecosystem: Environmental > Aquatic >... | reverse complement strand
GGGCAAACTCAAGGGATCGAACACCGACGGCGAGGGCGCGCTCAAGGCGCTGGTCGAAGCCGGGGTCAAGCTGGAAGGCAAGCGGGCGCTGATGATCGGGAGCGGCGGCGCGGCCAGGGCGGTGGGGTTCACGCTCGCGGCCAAGGCCAAGCTCGGGTCGCTCACCATCCTGGGTATTATCGAGCCGGAGTTGAAGAAGTTGGCGGCAGACATTGCGGAGAAAACGCCGGTCAAGGCCAAAGGAAAAATTTTAAAGGATAAAGTTTTAGCCGAGGAAATGGCCAAGGCCGAGCTGGTGATTCAGTGCTCGCCGATCGGGATGCACCCGAAGGTGGACGAGACTCCGGTACCCAAGGAGTTTCTCCGCTCAGACCTCATCGTCATGGACATCGTCTACAACCCCCGCGAGACCCGGCTCTTGCGCGAGGCCAAAACCGCCGGCGCCCAAATAATCCCCGGCTTTGAAATGTTCCTCAACCAGGCGGTGCTCCAGTTCGAGAAATGGACCGGGAAGCCGGCGCCGGTCGCGGTCATGCGCGGGGTGCTGGATAAGAGCTTGTAGTCCCGAGAGCAAGATCCTGCTCAGCAAACAGGAGGATTCCGCCATGAGGTATCTCCGACTTTTCGCCATTCTCGTCCTGGTCGCCCTGGCCGCTCTTCAGCTCGCTGGCGGGTGCGACGAAAAAGACGATATCTTCAGCGCGGCACGCGATGGCAACTTGGAACGAGTGCAAACCTTTTATGCCAATGAGCCGCTGGATATCAACAAGCCAGACAGCCGAGGCCAAACCGCTCTTTCACTGGCCGCGGAGAACGGGCATGTCGACATTGTGCAATGGCTCCTAAAAAGAGGGGCTGAAGTCAATCTGCCGAACAATCAGCAGAAGACTCCCCTAGCCTATGCGGTTGAATATGGCCATTTCGAAGTCGCCCAACTGCTGATCGAGGCGAAGGCGGATGTAAATCTCACTGAACAAAACGAAAGAAGCCCGTTGTCTTATTCCGTGCAAAAAGGCGATTTGAAGATGGCCGAATTACTTATCGACCACGGCGCTCTTTTGAATAAGCCGGAAGGTTGTGAAGGACGTTTCCCTCTCCATTACGCCGCTGAAGAGGGAAAAATCGAGATGATCGAACTGCTGCTTTCGCGCGGCGCCGAGGTGGACGCACCTGCAACAGACAGCCAGGCACGTCCAATCCATCTGGCCGTGTTGAGAGGAAAGATTCGAGCCGCTGAATTTTTGCTCCAGCATGGCGCCAAATCGGATGTATTCACGCTGGCTGGCTTGGGTCAGACCGAGCAGCTCAAAGCCCTCCTCGAGCGGGATCCATATCTAGCCAACGCCAAACAAGCTGACCACGGCACACCACTCTATTTCGCCGCCGGGAATGGTCAATTTGAAGCATGTAAAATCCTCCTTCAGAAAGGAGCGGATATCAATGCTCAAGCGGAATGTGGCGTGCCGCCGTTAGATCAGGCTATTGGCAGAAAATATGAAAAGGTAGCTCTTTTCTTGTTAGAAAATGGCGCTGGCATTGAGGGCGGAAAGGGTTGCGGAGAGGCGCCACTCTACACGGCCGCGGAAAATGGCTTGGCGGAAGTAGTGAGGCTCTTGTTAGAAAAGGGCGCCAGATTGGAGCCAAAAGAAGAGAAACAAGCCAGCGCTCTCCATGCGGCTGTTGCCAGCGGCAATATCGAGATCGTTAAACTTTTAGTTAAGCATGGCGCTAAATTAGACGCCCGGGACTATGCAGGGAATTCTCCACTTCATCAGACGGCCATGAAGGGCGATCTAGCCATGATTAGTCTTCTCATTGCCTACGGCACGCCGGTTTCTTTGAGAAATGATTCCGGCGAAACGCCCTTGTATCTGGCGGCGGCAGAAGGACATGAAGCAGCAACTGATTTATTGATCGGCAAGGGAGCGGACATTCAGGGCGGAGATACTCAAGGAAACACTCCGCTCCTTGATGCAGCCAGAGAAGGCAAGAGCAAGGTGGTGAAACTTCTGCTGGCCAAAGGCGCGGAAGTGAATGCTCGAAACCACGATGAAGATACGGCCTTGCACAAAGCAGCCTCTGATGGCAATTTAGAAACGATCAAGCTTCTCCTGGATCACGGCGCACAAATAGCGGCCAAAAACAAGAGCGGTTCTACTCCCTTGCTGGAAGCGGCAAGTGAAAATCATCCCGGTGCGGCGAAATTGCTTATTGCCCGTGGCAGCAATTTGAATGAAGCGGATTCTGAGAGTCTAACTGCCATACACTTCGCATCGTGGGCGGGTTCAAACGACTTGGTAGAATACTTGATCGCCCATGGAGCCCAGGTGGACCGCGAAGCCGAAAAAGGCTGGACCCCATTGGGCATTGCCGCAGGAGAGGGACACCTGGAAACCGTCCGCCTCCTTCTTCAGCATGGCGCTGACCCCAACGGCAAACCCGGAGCCGAGACCACGCCGCTCCATCAGGCCGCAGATCGGGGCTGGAAAAAAATCGTGGATTTGCTCTTGGCCAAAGGCGCGCAGGTGGATGCCCGCGATAAAGAGAAGAAGACCCCACTGCACCTCGCCAGCGCGAGCGGTTTTATCGAGTCGGTCGAGTTGCTGGTGGCACACGGCGCGGATATTATGGCCGCGGATACGTTGGGCGATACGCCGCTGATGTTGGCTGCACATGGCGGCCGGCGCACGGTGGTGAAGTATTTGATCGAGAAGGGGGCGGCGGTCAACGGCAAGAACCGGGACGGCGAAACGCCGCTGGAAGGCGCGGCCGGGTCGGGGAATCCACGGGTGGTGAAGCTGTTGCTCGAGCATGGAGCGGATATCAAAGCGCGGGATACGAAAGGGCAGACCGCGCTCCATGCGGCCGGCCGGGCCGGGTCGCTCGAAAACCTCAAGCTCCTGCTGGATGCTGGCGCGCGGACCAAAATTAAGGACCAAGAGGGGCTTACCTATCTCGCTTATCTCGCTTCTTCCAAAGCGGCGGAAATCGCGGATTACATCCAAAAGAACCATCCCACCGACGGCACCCGCAACACGCCTTTGCATTATGCGGCTTACAGCGGCGAGCCGGAGGCGGTGCAGCTTTGGCTCGACCGGAAAATGGACGTGAACGGGCGGGGCGATTTGCGGCGGACGCCGCTGCACTTTGCGGCGATGGGCTGCAACCAGGAGGCGGCCAAAACCCTTTTGCAAGCAGGCGCGCAACTGCAGGCGCGAGACCTCTATCGGAAAACCCCGGCGCAACTGGTCGAGAAAGAGGCCCAAGCGCATCCATTTACGGACCTCTGCCGCAAAATGGAAGAGAAAACGGACCGCAATACAGAAATGGATATGAAGTTGATCGAAGCCTGCGGCCGGGCCCAGGCCTGCCAGGAGACCGCGGCCTGGTTCCGCGAGCCGGCGAAGAAACCGGATAATGATTCATCCACGAACAGACACGAATGAACACGAAAAATGTAAACAAGCCCTGAAAGGGCGACCTTCATTAGCCCAGGGTGTTAACCCTGGGGACGCGAACGTCCGGAGCCATCATGCCGCAATCATTGTCCCAATTGTTCGTGCATTTGGTGTTCAGCACCAAGCACCGGGCGCCGATCATCCCCGACGCGATCCGGGAGGAATTGCACGCATTTCTCATCGGCGTTTTGCGGGAACGGGATTGCCCATCCCTTATGATCGGGTCGGTGGAGGATCATGTCCATATTTTGTTCGTGCTTTCGAAGAATATCTCCCTGAGCAAAATCGCCGGCGAGGTGAAAGCCGTGTCTTCGAAGTGGATCAAATCCAAAGGCCCGGCGCTTCAGGCATTCCAATGGCAAAACGGCTACGGCGCGTTTTCGGTAAGCCAATCGAACGTCGAGACGGTGCGCCGCTACATCGCCAACCAAAAACAACATCATCAAAAGACATCGTTCCAGGATGAATTGCGGAAATTTTTGGAAAAACATAATTTGGAATATGATGAACGGTATTTGTGGGATTGATGGGGCCCCCATATCGGGGCGGCCAATCGTCCCCGATAACCCAGGGTCCCAGGGTTTCCACCCTGGGCTAGAGAACGTCGCGCCGTTGGCGCTCGGAAAATAACGACCGATCTTAGCCCCAAAGGGGCGACCTTCAATAGCCCAGGGCTCGGAAAATGATTCCCAATCCTAGCCCCGAAGGGGCGACCTTCGTCAGCCCAGGGCGGTAGCCCTGGGAATAGGGGGTAATGAATGGGCCAATATATTTTAACCATTGACCAAGGCACCACCGGTTCCCGCGCCATCGTGTTGGACGCGGAGGCCAGGGAGCGGGGCCGGGCGTATTCGGAGTTCCGGCAGATTTATCCGCAGCCGGGCTGGGTCGAGCACGACCCCGAGGAGATCTGGCGGGTCACCGAGAAGGTGATCGCAGAGGCCATCGGCAAAGCCGGGATCCGGCCGGGCGACCTCGCCGGGATCGGCATCACCAACCAGCGCGAGACCACCGTGGTCTGGGACCGTCACACCGGCCAGCCGGTGATGAACGCCATCGTCTGGCAATGCCGGCGGACCGCGCCCCGCTGCGAACAGTTGCGCCGCCAAAAGGGAATGATCGCCAAATTCCGCCGCAAGACCGGCCTGGTGATTGACGCCTACTTCTCCGGCACCAAGCTCGAATGGATCCTGAACCACGTCCCCGGCGCCAAGGCCCGGGCCAAAGCCGGCCAACTGGCCTTCGGCACCATTGACACCTGGCTGATCTGGAAGCTGACCCGCGGCCAAACCCACGCCACCGACTTTACCAACGCCAGCCGAACCCTCCTCTACGATATTGACCGAAAGGAATGGGACGAAGAGATCCTGCGTCTGCTCGGCATTCCGCGCTCCCTGTTGCCGGAGGTCAAGCCGAGTGCCGGGCTTTTCGGCCGGACCGATTGCGCGGTCTTATCGAAGGGCATAGCGATTACCGGGGTGGCCGGGGACCAGCAGGCCGCGCTCTTCGGCCAGGGCTGCACCGCGCCGGGCATGATTAAAAATACCTACGGCACCGGCTGTTTCACTTTGGTATATCTGGGCGAGAAAAATATCCGCTCGCGCTCGGGCCTGGTGACCACGCTTTGCTGCTCGCCGAGCGGCGGGCCGGCCTATGCGCTGGAAGGCTCGATCTTCATCACCGGCGCCGCGGTGCAGTGGCTGCGGGACGAGCTTAAGCTGATCCAGAACGCGGCCGAGACCGAAGCCATCGCCGCCTCCGTCGCCGACACCGGCGGGGTTTATCTGGTCCCGGCCTTTGTCGGCCTGGGTGCGCCCTACTGGGACGGCGGGGCGCGCGGCGCGGTGCTGGGCCTGACCCGAGGCTCGAACGCGGCGCACCTGGTCCGGGCCACGCTGGAGAGCATCGCCTATCAGACCCGCGATTTGCTTTTGGCCGTGGAGAAAGACGTGAAGGCCGCGCGCGCCAGGGTGGCGCTCAAGGACCTGCGGGTGGACGGCGGGGCCTGCGCCAATAATTTCCTAATGCAGTTCCAGGCCGATATTTTGGGAATTCCGGTCAACCGGCCGGTCATGGTCGAGACCACCGCGCTCGGGGCCGCCTTCCTCGCCGGGATGGGCGCGGGATTATGGAAAGACGCAAAAACTTTGGCCGCGCTTCGGCAAGTGGACCGGGTGTTCAAGCCGGCGATGGGCAAAAAACGGAGAGAGGAACTTTACTGCGGGTGGTTGGAAGCGGTGGGGAGAGTGCTCACTAAAAGGTCGCGCGGCTGAGGTCAGCCACGCCCCTAAAGCCAGGTTATAGAATATCACTGTGCACCGTGCACTGAGCACTGTTCACCTGGTAAAACTAATGAGCGGACATATCCATCATCCGGCGGGAGGCGCGGAAATGAAAGCGGCGACCATCACCCTGGAGGCGCGGGAGGTCATGGAGCTGGAGGCGATCCTGCTGGACCGGGACCGGGACGCGGCGCTACGATTTCTGAAAGAAGTGATCCGGGCCAAGGTCCGCGGCCAAGGCTCCTCCGAGCTGGATCCGAGCAAGACCAGCGGGATTCCAACCTAAGATTTTCACCGCCGTCATTCATGCCGCGAAGCGGAATGAATGACGGTGTGGAAAAATTCCTCTTCCTATTTTCCCTGGAACTCCGGCAGCTTGAGCACCGCGTCCCGCCAATAATCGAACGAGACTCCGGTCTTGATCCCCGGACCCCGCTGCCACAATAATTTCCCCGGGTGCGGCGGCTTGGTGAAGTCGTAATTGGGCAAGGCCCGGATCGGCTCGCCCTTGCCGGTCAAATGCCGCCAGCCGCCGATCAAGCCCTCCGGCCACATGAAAAACCATTGGCTCTGATAGCAATGCCGCCGGACTTCCTTCCGCACTTTGTAACCCTGGCGATCCAGGCGCACGTATTCCCAGGGGCCCCAGGCCTTGATGAACTGGTTCATCCGATAAGGCATGATCTTGGGACCCGAGGTGTTGTAGGTGGGGACCTCGAAATGCACGAACTTGAATTCCACCCGCTTGCTCGCCACGTAGGCCGCGAGCGGGGTCGAGTCGTGGTCGGGATGGCCGCCCTCGTAGGCGCAGGTGATGACCAGCGCGGGCTTGACCTCCCGGATCAGCTCGGTCGCCTTGTCCACCGCTTCCGGCAAATGGTCCACCACCCCGTGGTCCGGGAACCCGAGGTAGTGCTGCCGCTCCGGCGGAATCCCCACCGCCGCGGCTGCCTTTTTCGCCTCCGCCATCCGCTCCTCCGGCACGCCATACATCCCGCCGACTCCGCCGGCCGTGGTGATCCAGGCGATATGCACCTCCCACCCGTTCCGCACCAGCAAATTCAGCGTCCCGTCAATCGTCGAGTCGTCGTCAAAATGCCCGAACAGCCCCAAGGCCACCTTCCGTCCCTGCGCCTCGGCCGCGGCTGCCAGATAAGCCGGGACCGGCGGGGGCAATTTCTTCGCACAAATGCAAAACGAGGCCAAAACCATTAAGGCCAAAATTGCGCATCGTCTCATGGCGATTCCCTCCCGCCGCCATTATACCCTAAACGCCCATGCCCTGGGCAAGCCCATGCTCCTGCTCCTGGAAAGGGAGTGGTTGCAGTAGTCAGTAGTCGGCAGTCGTTAGTCCCGACCCCTTTTTGCTTCTTTTTCACTTGCGCTGCTTCAGTTTCTTGAGCGCGGTATCGAAGAGGGAACGATGGGAGCGGTCGTATTCGGCCCAGAAGCGGGCCCGCTCGTCCATTTTCGCGGGCGCTGCGGCGACCGGGTTGTTGAGCACCTGCATCTGCGCGGCGGGCAGGAAGGGGGGCCAGAAGGGAAGGCCGGGGCCGTTGGGGTCTCCGGTCTTGGCGAAGTTGACCCAATAGCCCTGGATGATCCGGCTCAGGGCTTCCGCTTCCTGGATCTGCTTGGGCTTCTGGTCATACAAAATCGAGTAGGGAGCGCGGTCCAGGGCGTTGAAGACCAGGGGCACTTCCATGGAGTGGAAGGCGCCGAGCAGCCTGCCCCAGCGGAAGCCGTCGTAGTCGAAGCGGTAATACCAGGTTTGCGGCTGGCGCTGGGCGACCGCGGCCATCCCGGCGTAGGTCGGGCAGACCAAGGCCCGGTCGGAAAACATCTGGGCGTAGGCGTAGCGGGGCTTCCGATACTGGCTGAGCGGATACAGCTCCAAGAGCGGGGCCGCGTCTGCGATCTCGATCCAGCGGTGGACCGTGGCCTGGTATTGGTTCGGTCCGATCCAATAGCTGAGCGGCCGGGCCAGGGCCACGAGCTTGGAAACTTCATCCCGGTTGCTGCCGGCGATGAAGGGAACGTTGTTGAAGCGTCCGGCCTGGATCAGGCTCAGCGGCGTGCCGCTCAGCACATAGCCGTCCTCGTGCGGCATGAACGGATAATCCGTCGGCCCGGTCAAGCCCGCCCAGGTGAGCACCTGCGCGGCCGATCGGCTTCTCATGCAGGCCAAGTTGTCCTCGGCGCAGCCCAGCTTTTTCGCCGCGGCCCGGCCGTCGGCAAAGCCGCGCGCGAGGGTATGGCTGGCTTCGCAGCCGCCGCTCTCCAGGATCGCGCCCTGGAACAGGCCCTGGGCCAGGGGGGTCGCGAGCATGGTGCAAACGCTCCAGCCCCCGGCCGACTGGCCGAAGATCGTCACGGCTTGCGGGTCGCCGCCGAATTTGGCGATGTGGTCATGGACCCATTGCAGCGCCGCGATCTGGTCCAGGCTGCCGTAGTTGCCGGTCGAGCCGTGGGGGTCTTCCTGGAGCAGTTGTTCGTGAGCCAGAAAGCCGAAGACGTTGAGCCGGTAATTAAAGGTGACCACCACCACGTCGCCGGCCGCGGCCAGGCGGTCCCCGGCATAAGCCGGCGCGCCGCCGGCGCCGCTGGTGTAGCCGCCGCCGTGGATCCAGACCATAACCGGGAACACTCCCGGCTTGGCGGGCCGCCAGACGTTGAGATACAAACAGTCCTCGGAATAGCGGAGCGGGCCGTTGCCGTTGGCGAAGTTATTGGTGAGGTCTTGCAAACACATGTTGCCGAAGGCCTTGGCCTCGCGCACGCCCGGCCAGGGGGGCGCCGGCTGCGGCGCTTTCCAACGGAGCTCGCCCACCGGCGGCGCGGCAAAGGGGATGCCTTTCCAGGAGCAAGTCGCGGTGTCCGGGTCCGCGGCGCCTCGCACCAGCCCGGCCGGCGTCGCCACCGGCGCGGCGCAATCGGCAACCTGGGCCAGGCAAGGTTTCACCCCGAGCAGCCAAACCCCGGCCAGCGCCGCCAGTCCGGCCATCCGATAAATGCGCTCCATGAGGAAAGCCCCCCTTGCCGAGAATGATCGTGCCGGGAAGAATCGAGCGTGGACAAACCTATATTATCGGAAAGTCAATAAACTGTCAAAAAGCCTTTTAGCGTTTCTCCTCCGCCTGCAAGGGATGATCGAACAGCGAGGCATGGGTCCGGTTGTAGTCCGCCCAGAACTTGGCCCGATCCTGCAGGTTCGCCGGCTCCGTGGTTACCGTGGTATCGAGCACCTGCACCTTGTCTCCGGACGAGAAGCGCGGCCATTCCGGCAGCCCCGGCCCGTTGGGGTCGCCGGTCTTGGCGAAGTTGATCCAATAACCTTGGATGGTTTTGCTGAGCGCCTGGGCCGGTTCCACCTGCTTCGGCTTTTTATACAGGATGGAAAACGGCGAGCGGTCGAAGGCATTGAAAACAAAGGGCAGCTCCATGGCATGGAAGGCCCCCAGGCGCTTGCCCCAGCGGTAAGCGTCGAAATCGAAGCGGTAGTAAAAGGTTTGCGGCTGCTGCTGGGCGACCGCGCTCATGCCCGCGTAAGTGGGGCAGATCAAGGCCCGGTCCGAAAACATTTGCGCGTAAGCATACCGCGGTTTCGGATACTGGCTGAGCGGATAAAGCGCGAGCAGCGGGGCCGGATCGTCAATCGCGATCCATTTGTGGAGGTTTTTGCCATACTGGCGGGGCCGGGTCCCGAAGGTGGAGGGCTTGACCAGGGCCAGGACCTTGGGCACCTCGTTGCGGTTGCTGCCGGCAATCAGTGGCACCTTGTTGAACTGGCCGGACTCGATCATGCTCAGCGGCGTCCCGGTCAGCAAATACCCGTCCGCCAGCGGCATGAACGGATACTGCGCGGACTTGGACTTGCCGACCTTCTCCAGCACTTCGGTGGCCGGCTTGCTCCGCATACAGGCGAGGTCGTTTGCAGCACAGCCCAGCTTGGTCGCGGCTTCACGGCCGTCCTGGAAACCGCGCTCCATGGTGTGGCTGGCCTCGCAGCCGCCGCTCTCCAGGATCGCGCCACGGAACAAACCCTTGGCCAGCGGGGTGGCCAGCATGGTGCAGACGCTCCAGCCCCCGGCCGATTCGCCGAAGATGGTGACCTTGGCCGGATCGCCGCCGAAGTTGGAGATGTTGTCATGGACCCATTGCAGCGCGGCCACCTGGTCCAGGCTGCCGTAATTGCCGGCCGAGCCGTGCGGGTCTTCTTTGGCCAGTTGCTCGGTGGCCAGGAACCCGAAGGCGTTGAGCCGGTAGTTGAGGGTGACGATCACCAGGTCGCCGGTCGAGGCCAGCCGGTCGCCGGCATACATCGGGAGGCCTCCGCCGCCGCCGGAATAACCGCCGCCGTGGATCCAGACCATGACCGGGAAGGTTTCCGCTTTGGCGGGACGCCACACGTTCAGGTAGAGGCAATCTTCAGCATAATTTCCTGCATCCTTGCCGTTCTCGCGGTTCCCGATGCCGGTTTGCAGGCAGAGGTTGCTATAATGATCCGCCGCGCGCACGCCGGTCCAAGGGACGACGGGTTGGGGCGCTTTCCAGCGGAGTTCGCCGACCGGCGGCGCGGCAAAGGGGATGCCCTTCCACGAGCAAGTCGCGGTCCCGGGGTCGGCCACGCCTTTGACCTGGCCGGCCGCGGTGGCCACCGGCGCGTCGCAAGTCATGGTTTCTGCGGCCGGCCAGG
>Ga0209777_10009515_pt1 | contig 10436 bp, 18 predicted proteins | sample FrelakmetHBP12HB_FD_187147 | JGI IMG/M metagenome (GOLD analysis project Ga0209777, IMG submission 187147) | Freshwater lake sediment microbial communities from the University of Notre Dame, USA, for methane emissions studies -HBP12 HB (SPAdes)... | ecosystem: Environmental > Aquatic >... | reverse complement strand
CCCCCTTGAGAACCAGAGTATCGGAGAAGGCGACGGAGCAGAAGAAGAGGGCGATGGCGAGGATGGTTTTCATGGGGGACCTCCCTATAGTCCTGTTGGGAATGGCAGCCCGTTTTCCTTTACTTGACTTTTCGGCTTGGGAGTTGTAACCTGCTTGCGGGAGGAAGGCAATGAAGAGAGGTTCCAAAGACAACTTGACCGACATCCTCATGGGATGGACCAAGGTCCTTGGCGAAGTCGCGGAGGACGAAAAAGCCAAGGAGAGCGAGTTCCTGTCGGCAATCAAGGCGTCAACGGAATGGCCCAAGATCGAGAAGGTCGCCTCCTGGGTCCTGGCAGAAGAGACTTTGGAGATTGGAGAAAAGAATCCTGTCCCCTTTGGGTGCCTCAAGCCCGGAAGGCAGGCGTTCTATGTTAACATCGCCTTGGGGATGCTCAAGACGCACGCCAGGGTAGAGAGGGCGTTGGGCCGCCTGATTGACGACGAGTCGTCCAGGACCCAGAAGGTCGTGGACAAGATTGAGATTTTGGAGGAACAATGCGCGAAGAAACGACCGTAGGCAAGGAAGAAACTGCCGTAGACAAGGCTGAACTGGAAGGTCTGCTCCCCTACTACCTCCAGCGGGTCAACAGGTTCAAGCGCGGTTCCGCCTTTCGCTTGGCGGAGACGCCCCATGGGGATTGGAGGGACAATCGCAAGGGGATCGACGCCTGCTTCGAGTTCGACTACATGGGTTCTGCCGAGTTCGAGTTCGGAGCCCTGCCCAAGTCCGTTGCCAGGATGCGGGAGTACAGGAATCCCCCGGCGGAGGTAATGATCGAGGCGCATGGCAAGAAGGCCTTCTTCGTCGGTCCCGTCGCTGGTTTGGGCTCCGCAGAGGCGGTTCTGGAGGACCAGCTTGGTCCGCAAAAGCTGCGGTTCAAGGAGATTACCTGGATCAAGGAGTCCTATGCGCCCCCCAACGAGAGATGCCCCAGATTCATAGGCTGGTGGGCCATCGACGAACATAGACCAAATTGGGCGATGTTCGCAAACCAGGATGACGCCAAGCTCTGGAAACGCCTTGTCTATGACGAGAAGCCCCAACTAGCAAAGGAAGAGAAGAATGCCTAAGGCATCAGGACCCAGGACGCCCGTAAAGTCTCCCAAAGAAGGCGACCAGATATATGTCCGGTCCCATCAGGACGAAGACGGGAAGCTCTTTGGGGGCTTGGCGACCGTGGAACATTCCGAGGAAATTTCAGATTTGGGGAAGACGATCAGGTTCGTCGCCGTCAAGGAACACCCAGGAGTAGACTACAACTGGGCGATGTTGTCCAAGGAACAGGCCAAGCTGAAGAAGAAGTTCGGGAATCAGAAGGCTTGTTTTGAGTACTGTTCAGACGACGACCCCTAGTCTTTCCTGTCCAGGAAAGCCAATATCGCCGACAGCGGGACGAACAATCCTATGTTCTTGTCCAGGTCGCCTTCTTTGGGGACCCCGGCGACCGCGATCCCGACGACCCTGCCCCTGGAGTCCAAGATTGGTCCGCCGCTGTCCCCATGTTCGAACGGGATCCTGGCGCTGGACTTGGCGTTCCCGCGCTCGAACTGCCTTGTCACTGTCCCCTTGAACTCCTTGAGGGGCTTGCCCTTGGGCGACCCGATCATCGCAATCCCATCGCCTTCCTTGGGGTCGCCTTCCCCAAGCGTCATGCGCCCCGGGGGATCGGTTTCGGACTCCAGCAGGCAGATGTCCAGGTCGGCGTCCCAGGAGGAGGCGCGGCAGGGGATCCAGTCCTTCCCGAACTCGACCTTGAGGGTCTTGAGGGGCTTGCCATCGTCCAGGACATTATGGGCTGCGGTCAGGAGCCATTTGACGCCATTGCGCCCATACCCCGACAGGTCGACAGCGAAGGCGGTCCCGTGCCCCGTTATGGTCGCGGGACCCTCCGTGCGCTCGTAACGGAGCCGGAAGGTCCCTGCGGGGACTTCCGGCTCCACGGCGGTCAGGGAGCACAGAGTCAGGAGCAGGGGGAGCAGGAACTTGAGAATGGGACCTCCTGGTTAGGTTTCCCGAACGACTAGAGTTTGGGGACCCGGCTCCCGGAGAAGGCTACCTGGCTGTCCGAACCCCCAAAGAAGGCGACTTCCTTGGGCACTTCCCTGAGGAAGATGGGACCCTGGATTTGCCTGTCCGCACAAAGAGGGATCATCCATCTAAGGTTGGGGATGGTCCCGTCTGGGACGTTCCTGAATGGGACTATTTCCAGTTTCTCCCCGACATCGTTCCGCTTCCTGGGCAATTCGATGGGTCCGACGGACCAGAAAACATGGAGGACGAAATCGTCCCCAATCAGGACGATCCTTCGTTCCCAATCCTCGATGGCGACGCCGACCTCCTCCTCGTACTCCCGGCGCATGGCCATCAAGGGGTCTTCGTTGGGTTCGATCTTCCCGCCGACGCCGTTGAGCTTGCCCGCCTGCCATGGGGGTCGGTTCTTCCTGAGTAGCAGGAGAAGGCCCATGCGATCGTCCTTGGCATTGATGTTGGGACTGAATCGGAAGCCGACGACCATCTCTTTCTTGGGCTTCCCAGGGTCTATGCCCTGCCTGACCATTTCCTGCGTAACTTGGTCCCTGAAGCTGGGGGTGTCGCCCCAGTATCGTTCTGGCCAAGTAAGACGTACGGCGGGTTCTGCGGGCTTGGGGACGCAAGGCTCGTCGGGGTCAACCCCCTCCTCCAATATCCTTTTTCTGGTTTCCCTGATCCGGACCTTATGTTCAGGGGTCAACAGCACTGCCAGCTCTATCGGCAGGGGAAGGCAGTCTTCCTTTTCGTGTTTTCCTTCAACCAAGCAACCCAAAGTCTTGCATGAGCAGCGCATTCTCAAGCCTCCACTTCCATTCTACAGGGTCAGCCATGACCTTTCCAGCCTGCTTGCGTTTTTGAGTCTGGATGGTATCATTTCTACGGGAGAAGGAAATGACCTACGAAGAAATCCATCCGGCGTTGAGGGAGTGCTTGGGATATTTCGAGGCGTTTCGCCGCCTCGGCTTCCCCCCAGACGACATCTACTTCTTCCTGCATCGGGGCGTCGCCTATGCGAAGCTGATGACCCAAGGCAGGGAATTTACCTGTTCCGCAGGACTGATGGACTGTTCCAGCGAGGATTTCATGTCGGAATGGACACGAGTAGGGAACGCCTTCAACGCCCGCGAGATCCCAGATCCCGACATGCGCCGTATTTGCTCTGAGTGCCAGGCGTTCTCCAATTCGGTCGTCTTCATGACATCCCTGACGGTCAAGGGGATCGTACTTCCTGGGCTTGGAAATGCCGCGCCGAGAAAGAAGAATATCCCCGAGGGGATGCTGGCGAGCGAACTGAATTAGAGGAGGTCCCGATGTTCTACTTAGTCCATTGCCCATCCCTGGGTCATCGTCCGGAGAACGCCGACGAAATCGAGGCGCATAGCGCGACTGCCGCGATCAAGCGATGGTGCGTCGGTCGGTTCATGGCTGACCCAGAGTTTGCCAAGAACATAGATTGGCGGGAAGTCGTCGTCAGTGACACGGTCAGGCGGGACGGAGGCTACGGAGGCGATAAGTTCGTGGTCAATGTCCGCATCCCGCCGCCGGAGTTCGATGTCCTGGAGTCCAAGCAGGGCGAGGCGACAAAATCCCGTTAGGAGGATGCAATTGGGCGAGAAAAAGATCTCGGAGATATTGGCGGAGATGGACCTCATCCAGAAGGCGGCAGTCTTCGCCATCAGGCATCACGAGGGCGTCAAGCGGCGGGACGGGACCCCCTACTTCCACCATCCCGCCAGGGTCGCCAAGCATGTCGCCTTCCTTGGGGGTTCGAACGCCGACATGGTCTCCGCCGCCCTGCTCCACGACGTCGTCGAGGACCCGGACGCCAATGGCAATAGGATTCCTTTGGAAAAGATCAAGGAGGAGTTCGGGACTTCGGTCGCCTCCTTGGTCGGGGAACTGACCAATTGTTCCAAGGGCATCCCTGGGCTGAACCGTGCGGGAAGGAAAAGGTTCGACCATGCCCGCCTGGCCAGGGCCTCGAACGAGGCCAAAAGAATCAAGATGTGTGACCGAATTGACAACCTGAACGACCTGCCAGAAGGCGGAGACTTCTCCTTGCTCTACGCCAAGGAGTCCAGGGACTTGGCGAAGGCGGTCGGGGACGCCGACCCGGATCTGCATGCCGAACTGCTGGAGGCTATTGAAAGGACGGAACGGTCGGTGGTCCAGATTATGGGAGTCCAAACTACGGGAGTCCAGACCACGGGACTCCAGGGGAAGGCGACATGACCAAGAACCAACGGCAGAGCAAGAAAAAATTCCGCGCCTTCATGTGCGGCGTCGCTTGGCAGCACGAGCTTGGGGAGACGGATGTCAGGATCTTCCCGTCCGAGGAGTCCTGCGCCAAAAAGGAACGATGCACCAAGGAGTGCGGAATCGTCGAGGTCGAAGTCGAGGTCAAGCTTAAAAGATGGGCGAGAAAACAGGACTTGTCTTCCAAAAGGGTCCTGGGACCAGGAAGTCAAGTTGAGCCCTGCAAGCTCTTAGAGATTAAGCCGTTCAGGTCAGATGACAGATGTTGGACTTCGTTCGATGTCTTCAAGGCCATCCTGGCAATGACCAAGGAAGATTGCAAGACCGAATGCATTACGGCTGACGACTCTGTTATCCAGGCGATAGTCCATCATCTTTCCCAGGACTCGCGGTTCGGGACCTACTTCAAGGGCTTCTCTTTCAAGGACACGGGGGACCAAATGTGGTCCCCGGAACTGGACTCCCAGCTTGCGAGCCTCCAGATGGCCGGACACCTGTCCTGCGAGGCTCCGTTTCTTGAGAAGTACAGGATCCTGGACAAGTCGGTCCGAAATTACGAGCTCTATGTCAAGAGGCTGTTCTCGACCAAGGAATTGTCGGACATCCTGGAGATGGCAAAGGTCTTCGCGGAAAGGACGGGACGTTAGGATGCCTGAACCCAAGATTTCCTGGCTGATCGAAAAAGAGGTCTTCGATGACGGAACCTCCGAGAGGATCGCCGACATCGTCAAGTCCCTGGGTTTGGGTTGCAAGATCATCGACAACGTCGCCTTCCATGGGGGTCTGGGGGCATGGGCGTATTCGGAGTTGTTCCCGGAAGACGACTCCTGCGTTATAGCCTACGGCTCCATCAACCTCTGCATGCGCTTGCGGGAAGCCCCATGGACGCCGACTGCCTGGTTCCCGCTCTGGGACATGCGCTGCTCCAGTTACTATGCCCATTGGGGCAGGTTCCTGTTGCAGCAGGAGTATGCCTTCCTGCCCTGGGCGGAACTGCCCCGCAGGAAAGGTTTCCTGCTCAAGGCCTTGGGAAAGAACGGGAGCCTGTTCGTCAGGCCGGATTCCAACGCCAAGACCTTTACGGGAACGGTCGTGCATAAGGAAAAGTTCGAGCACTGGGTCGGGATGACCCAGGAATGCTATTCCCCAACCCCGGACTCCCTGGTGGTCGTCGCGCGGCCCCGAACCGTCCTGCGGGAATGGCGCTTCATCGTCCGCAGGGGCGAGGTCGTTGCCGGGAGCTTGTACAAGGATGACGGCGAGAGCAGAATCGCCTCCTGGTCCTGCGATCCCGACCCCCATTCTCCGGCCTCCCTGGCCTTGGCGGTCGCCAAGGACCCCTGGCAGCCCGCGCCCATATATGTCGTCGATGTCTGCGAGGTGCCGGGGGACCAGCGTTTCAGGCTCCTGGAGATGGGTTCTGCCAATTGCGCGGCCCTGTACGGATGCGACCTAGACAGGTTCGTCCAGTCCTGTAATGCGCAGGCGAAGGCGGATTGGCTTGACATCCATGGGGAACAGGGGTAAGATGCTCCTGGAGTAGGATTGGTATGGAGTCGGGACTCCAGGAGAAGGCGACATGGAACAGGAAGACGCAGTAAGACCCGTTTCCCCCAAGGAAGTAGGAAGGGCTAAATCCTCTCTCATCCCCGCCAAAGTAGTATTGGTCTTCAACGAGATGGTCGCCAAGAACTTCGACGGGTACAGCGCCAGATTCAGAACATGCGACGTAGTCGACCTGCTCATCCAGAGGACGCGCGCTACTCCGCAGATTATCCACGACAAACACTGGTTGGACATAGAGTATCTGTTCGGCAAGGCAGGATGGGAAGTCAGCAGGCGAATTCCTCTTAAAAATGAGGAGTTTTCCTTCGGCAATGAGGAGTTTACCTTTACGCCAAAGGAGGCGACATGAAAGAACTCAGAGCGGGCTTGTTGATGATGGCTTCGGGCGTCCTGGTAGTACTGGCAGGCCTGCTGCTTTACAGCAGAACCCCCAAGGAGCAGGAACCCAAGAAGGCGACCGAGTCCCCCCTCCTCTCCTGGACCCAGGAAGAGATCGAGTTGTTCGGTCGCAGGGTGACCGAGTTCCGCTGGCCCAGGGGCAAGGACATAATCCTCAGGCGCCCAAAGAAGGCGACCGTGTCCGTCGCCGTTGGAGGTTTGGACATCATCGCCACGGAGATCGTAGAAGGCGATGTCATCAAGGTCCCGACCTTCAGTTCCAAGATCGTGACTAGGGAATGGTTCGATCTGGTCCTGCGGGCTTGCGAGCCGCTGCCCAAGTCCCCCTGGGACTCAAAGGTTCAGCCTTGGATCGCGATCTTCGATGTTGACAGGACCTCCTTGGTTGGCATGGTCGTCAGCAGCGTCCCGTTGTCCCCTGTCGACAATGCCGAACCAGACATGCCCGCAATCGCGGAAGGATCCAGATGATCGACTCGCATCGTTGCATCAAGTGCGGAGCGGAACTGCTCCGACCCGAGAACAGGCAGCCTTGCGGGACGGTTTCAGGGGGGACGGAAGCGCGTTGGGAAGGCGATTACCTGATTGTCCGCCATCCTGACGGCAGGACATCCAACGAGCGCAGGAGATGCCACGCCTGCGGGACGGAATGGGAACATCCTGTCCCTCAAGCCAGGGAATTCTCCGAAGCCCCCTCTCCCAGGAAGTTCCTGGTCCTGCGGCAGGACCCCGACATTTTTTCCTGGGTCTTCAACATATTGGGACTCGTCAACGCCTCAAGCGAGAAAGACGCCCTGGAAAGGGCCGAGAGGTCTTTCAGGGGGACGGGATTATCAGTCGAGGAATTGAAATAGTTGGAGTTCTTGCAGGAATTGGTTGCGTAATCTTGTATAATTAAATCGGTTGACAGCCTGTCCCAGCAACGGCATCGCTCCCCGCCGCCAAGAACCAAGGCGAGGGGCGGTGCCAGCCAATTCCAGGAATTGTTGAAGGAATTGGGCGGGAAATGCGGTAGAATAGGAACGGCTGAAGGCGTTAGAGCAAGGAGAACTTGATGTCGGCAGTTTCAGGAAACAGATTCATGCGCGAGAGCGTCGGGGAAAGAACCGACCGGAGCGCAGCCCCCTAACCCTTGGAAACCATCCAGGGAAGCAACGGGGGCCGCCAAAGGGGCGGCCCCCTTCGTTGGGGGAAGACGAAAGGAACAATGGCAACGGAAACGAAGAGGATGTTCCCCAGAGCGGAGGAGCATGAACACGACTTGGTCAGCGAACGGCATCTCGATGCCGCCACGGGCAAGCATGCTCCGGAACATGCCGTAAGGCTGTTTGATCTTCTGGACAAAGTCGGCTGGCTTAACAGGGAAGGCGAGGAAGATTTCTTGGAGGAATGACCTAGAAATATGTCCTTAGATCAATAGGCAGGACGGCTGATTCTTAATCAGTAGGTCGTAGGTTAGATTCCCTATATTTAGATAACTCATGGAGGAATTGGCGTAGACCTCTTTCCGAAAAAATCCGCAGAAATGGTCAAAAAGAAAAGGGATGAGGTTTTAGTTACGGAACATAAAGACATGAGAAACGAAAATGAGGATCATCTGGTCAGCATCGGAGAGGCAGCGAAGATCCTGGGGGTTTGCCAGGAAACTCTCAAGGTCTGGGGTAAGAAGGGTATTGCAACAAGTGACCCGTTAAATATAATTCCGCCCAAAAACATAGAAGGATATGGCTCCTTTCCCCTATAACATTATAGGGAGGAGAACTGGATGAAGCTTTCTACGTACGCCAAGAGGACTGGAATCTGCTATATGACGGCATGGAAGATGTTCCATGCCAACCAAATTCCAGGGTCCTACCGGCTGCCTACTGGGACGATCATAGTCCCAGATTCGGCGATTCCAGACCCCAAAAATCCTGACGACAAGAAGGACCTGAAGGTCTGTGTCTATGCTAGGGTTTCATCCTCCCAAAACAAGAAAAACTTGGATTCCCAGGCGTCTAGGGTAGAGCAGTTCTGTTCCGCCAAGGGATGGAAGGTCTTGAAAGTAGTCAAGGAGACTGCCAGCGGGATCAATGATAAGAGGAGGAAGCTCGCAGACCTAATCTCCAACATAGGCAAGTACGACCATATAGTTGTCGAACACAAGGATCGTCTGACCCGCCTAGGGTTCAATTACAAGTCCTCCCCCAAGAAAGCCCCCGACTTCAGTCGGGGGATGAATTGGGGCAGACGCCCAACCCATAGCTTATAATATCCCAAGGGCAAGAAATCCGCAAGGATTTCTTGCAGGAAGACCAAAAGGGATCTTGGAATTAGAATAGTAAGAGGAGGTCAAAGGATGGACGAGGGCTACAAGACGACTGGGAAAGCGGTTTTCCTGACCCAGTACCACATCGTTTGGTGTCCCAAGTATCGGAGGGGGCTGCTGGTCGGTAAGATCAAAGAGAGGCTGGAGGAGGTCGTTAGGGAGGTATGCCTGGAACACGGGGGTCAGGTCAAGGCTTTGGAGGTCATGCCGGACCATGTCCATGTCTTCGTTTCCTGCGACTACAGGGTCCCGGTCTGGAAGACGATCAAGGGGATGAAGGGACGCAGTTCCAACATCCTCAGGAAGGAATTCCCGGAACTGCTCCGGATGCCAACCTTGTGGACCAGGAGCTTCTTCCTGTCGTCCATCGGGAAGGTTTCGGAGGCTACCATCAAGAGGTACATAGAGAGGCAATGGAAAAAGTAGTCCAAAGGTCATGGACCCAACCAATCGAGGACCCCAGGCTCCTGGATCTCGCCAAGGAAGCCGCGTTCATCTACAACGCGGCCCTCCGAACCTTCTGGCAATTCCTGGACAAGGGAAAGTACCTGAACATCTATGATCTCCAGGGAAGGATGGCCGAGTTCAGGGGACCCTTGCTCTATTCCAATACCAGGGTTGCGGCGATCCAGCAGTTCAGCAAGGCCTTCTCGGCCTACAGGAAGGCCAAGAAGGCCTACGACAAGGATCCCTCGAAGTTCACGGGATGTCCCATGCCCCCGAAGACTGAGAAGGAAACCCAGGCGATATTCTTCAAGAACCCCAGCATCAGGGTCAGGGACGGCTTCCTCCTGCTTCCATTGTCCCTGGGAAACGAACCGATCAAGGTCAGGTGGGACATCAACCTGGGGAAGCCCATCTGGGCCTCCATCAATTGGAATCCTATTTCCGGATGGGAACTGCATTTGGTCCTGACGAGGACGGTCCAGGAGGACGGCAGGCTGGACCCCGACAAGATCGAGGGGATCGACCTGGGAGTCAAGAGGGCGGCGACGACCTGTGACGACAACGGCAGGGTCGTGACCTACAGCGGGAAGGCAATCAAGTCGTTGGTCAGGGAAAGGGAGAAGCTGAAAGCCAAGACCGCCTCAAAGAGGGCGGGACTGAAGAAGCACTCCTACAGATACAGGAGGATCGGGAGGGGACTGCGGAGGAAGACCCGCAGGAACGGAAACAGGATGAAGGATGTCCTGCACAAGGCCTCCAGGACGATGGTCAACGACTGCGTCCAGGAGGGGGTCGGGATGGCGGTCATAGGCGACTGCTCCTCGGTCCATGACTCCCCCAACCTGGGGAAGTCCAACAACCAAGCCATCAACCAGAATCCCGAGCAGAGGCTCAGGAAGTACTTCGAGTACAAGTTCGAGGCTATAGGGGGCAGGACTGCGTCCGTGCCCGAGAACTATACTACCAAGACTTGTCCGAAGTGCGGGAAGATCAATCGACCCCATAACCGGGAGTACAAGTGTTCGTGCGGGTTCCGGTACGACAGGGACGGGGTGGGAGCTCTGAACATCTGGGGGTTGGGACGCCAAGTATCGCTTGGGGGCGCCTATGGCGCCCTTGGGCGTAGAGGCCCTCTGACGGGGCCAATCGGCTGGAAGTACAAGTCATGCCGAGATTGCTATGTCGGGCGGCTGAAAGCCGCCTGACACGGAGAACCCCCCGAATTTATTCGGGGGAGTACGTCAGTTCGAGCTTTTCCATCCAGGGAAGTTCTATGTCATCAACCAATCCGAGGACAAGACGGAGGACCTAGTCAACGACCTAGTTGCCATCATAACTTCTTTTTGTTCCAGGTTATACGGACAAAGGAAGGGGAAGAGAAAGAC
>Ga0209777_10009514_pt1 | contig 10436 bp, 6 predicted proteins | sample FrelakmetHBP12HB_FD_187147 | JGI IMG/M metagenome (GOLD analysis project Ga0209777, IMG submission 187147) | Freshwater lake sediment microbial communities from the University of Notre Dame, USA, for methane emissions studies -HBP12 HB (SPAdes)... | ecosystem: Environmental > Aquatic >... | reverse complement strand
AATGACAAGGATTCTCTTGATCTCGGAAAGATTCACTTGATGAGGCGCGAGCGGGTCTTTCCCAAATAACCCCTCTAACACCCCGACGGCGTGACACTTCAAATAATCTTCAAGTAAGGACATTGTCGACCTGAACCCGGTACGCTATGCGCCGGCTGCAAGTTTCTGGCGAAGCTGCCACAGCTTGGCATACTTCGTAAAAACGTACGCGGCAGAGACAAGGGAAAGCACAAGGCCGTGCATGCCGTCGAGAAGTCCTAGTCTCAAGAAGTACATTTTACAAAAGAGATACGGCGGTCTGATGATGAGATCGTACAGGCTTGACTCCCGATTCGCTTCAGCCAACTCCTCCGCGGCAAGCGAAGTATAGCGATTGAATTTTTCAAAATAGTGGTAAAGAGTGTCGTCGGTAAAGTGCAGCAGGTCATTCTTCAATCGGCCGGCTTTGCCTTTCAGGTTCAGTCCCTCGTGAACTTTTGCATCATTAAACATCGCGGAGTTTTTTCTGAACAGGCGTGCTACGTAGCCCGGGTACCAGCCACAATGTTTCATCCACTTTCCGAGGAAATAAGCGCGTCTCGCAACCTCGTACGCGTCGCAGGTTCGCGATTCATCCTGGATCGTTTCGCGAATTTCTTGTGCAAGCTCGGGCGTAACGCGCTCGTCAGCATCGAGCCAGAGAATCCATTCGCCACAAGCCCGGGAAAGTGCGAAGTTCTTCGACTCCGCGTATCCCTCCCACCTTCTTACGAACACATGTTTCGTGAATTGTCGTGCCAGCTCTACCGTCCGGTCGGAACTCTCGGCGTCGACCACGACAATCTCGGCGGCCCAGGATGCACTCTTCAGGCAATCAACAATATTGCACTCCTCGTTTTTGGTGATGACAATAACAGAAAGTCTTTGAGGAGAATTTCTCAAAGCGACTTCCTATGATTCTTTACGAGACAACAACGACATACCGACCGTACACCACAACAGAACCGCAATCTCATGGTCGCCGAAGTTCCATTCAAACAACCCGTTTACATGGAAACCGACATACGATGCCAAAGAACCGAGCGCCAAGCTCCCGAACAGCCAATGGTCTCGAGCTAATCGAACGCATTCCCGTTCTACCAGGAAAACCTTGACGAACATCGCCATCGTCGCCGCAAAGCCGACGACACCAAGTGTTACCAGCAACATCATGACGTTATTATGAAGATGTCCGCCTTCGCCTTCATCAATCGGCGTAATATACGTCACATAGAGTTTCTTCAAATCGATATCACCGGTCCCGACAACGGGTCGATCCAGGAACATGCGCCAGCCCGTTGTTATCATGTGTATGCGGGACAAATTGGAACGCTGCATGGGGTCAAAGATGCTTTCGGCTCTCGTCCGGAAATCTGCAGGAGCGAGCAGAACGAACAGGATAATAAACCCGAGGAGCACGAGAGCAAGTTTTTTGTTCTTGAGAATAGCAACGGTCAGAATACCGGCTATGAACCCGAGCCATGAACTTCTCGTCTGGGTGAGAATCAAGCCGGCCAGCACCGGAATAGTGCAGCAGATCGCGTAAAGTCTCGCGGATCTCGGTGTCGCAGGATGAATAACGAAGGGTATTGCCAGCAACAAGACGAACATCTTGATTCCGCCCTCGGTCATATAATACTGGAACAGCGAAACTCGCATGTAGTGACCGCCGATTGAAGAAAGGGAGAATAACTCAAACAAGGAAAGCAATGCCGTGATGCCAAGCAGGAAGCCCAGTAGCGCCTTTACCTTGAAGTCTGAATCAACAGTCATCAAGACGAAATAGACGAAACTGATCAGCAGTAACCTTTTCATGTTTATCGCAGAAGCGAGCGGGTCGACAGAGAAAACGGTGGAAACAAGTTCTGCAAGAGCATAGCACAGGAAGTACGTATCCAGAGGAGTCTTTGGGATAACGCCGCTCCCCTTCCTGACCAGCAAGAAATACAGGAGGAAGATTGCAACACCCATCGCAATCGAGGACACCGCAATCGAGAATGTCAGTCCCACTACGGAGATGAGCGTAAAGGCGAACATGGCGTGAAGGGTCATCTCATCAACCCTGCTTCGTCCCGGTGTTGGAGTCTCTACGTTCATAGGCGAAATTGAAGATCGTACAGTTTTTTATACAAACCGTTCGGACAGCGAATCAGCTCACCGTGCGTTCCGACCTCCACAATGCTACCTTGATCGAGTACGACAATTCGGTCGGCATGCTGGATGGTAGAAAGACGGTGCGCAATGACGATAGATGTCCTGCCGGCCATTAAATGATCGATGGCTTCCTGGACGAGAATCTCGGATTCAGTGTCAAGCGCCGAAGTTGCCTCGTCGAGAATAAGGATCGGGGGGTTTTTGAGAATCGCACGCGCAAGTGAAAGGCGCTGGCGCTCTCCGCCTGAGAGCTTGACGCCACGCTCGCCGATCATGCTGTCGTACTGCTGCGGCATCGCCATGATAAAATCGTGCGCGTTCGCGGCTTTCGCCGCTGCAGCGATACGCTCGATGGGACAATCCTCGAGTCCGTACGCAATGTTGTTTCTCACTGTATCATTGAACAGAATCGTCTCCTGCGTAACTATCCCGATTTTCCCGCGCAAGGACTTTACCTCCAGGTCTCGAAGTTCAACGCCATCTATCAGAATGCTCCCGGAGGCCGGCTCGTAGAAGCGCGGGATGAGATCGACCATCGTCGTCTTTCCGCTGCCGCTGGGTCCTACAATTGCGACAACCTCTCCTTTCCGAATGATCAGGTTGATGTCGTGCAAAACCTCGGCGTTTCCGTTGTAAGCGAAGCACATATTTTTGAATTCGACAGAAGAAGCAAACTCTTTGAGCACGACTGCGTCGACCCGGCTGGTTATGGACGGTTTCGTATCAAGAATCTGGAATATTCTCTTTGCCGCCGCGCTCGCCTCCTGTATCCGGTTGTTGACGTTCGTGAGTTCCTTGACGGGAGGCATGATCTGGAAGATGATGAACAGAAAGCTGAGAAACTCACTGGCGTTCAAGCTGTGCTCGACCAGGATCTGAGTTCCGCCGAACCAGATGATAACTGCCCCGGCGGCAATGCTGAGCAGCTCTGTCGTCGGGGGAGCCAGGTCTCGAATTCGGCTGATCTTAATCAGAGATGAAAAATACCTGCCGGTCTGTCGCACAAACTTCTTGTTTTCGAATTCCTCCATCCCGAATGCTTTGACAACTTTCACTCCGGAAATTGTCTCCTGGAGTACCGCAGTGATATCTGCAAGTCGTTCCTGGGAAATACCCCTTTCCCGATGCAAGCGAAGCGCAATTGCGCTGATGATGACAAGCGAAAAAGGAAATACGAGGATCGAAATAACCGTAAGCTTCCAGCTCAGGGTTACAGCTATTCCGAGAAAGACAACGATCAACAGCGGCTCACGAATGAGAGTCACGAACGCCGCGCTGACACCTCCGTTGATGATGGACACGTCGTTGGTTATCCGGGAGATCAATTCTCCGGTTCGCTCATTTGTAAAGTATGCCAACGGCAAGTCGTGCAGATGTTTGTACAGTGCGTTTCGCAAATCCTTGATGACGCCTTCTTCGGCATAGCTCATCGAGAAGGACTGCAGGTAGCCGAAAAGGTTCTTCAGAAAGAACGCAATCACGATGATGAAGCATATTTTCACCAGCGCGCCGGTCTGCGTTCCGCCAAATATGAAACGAAGGAATGATTCTTTGAAGTCTCCTAACCAATTCGAAAACGGGACATTGAACGAACCATAACCACCGGCAGCGTTTATTTTCTCCGGATGGAACAGAAGGTCAAGAAGAGGGATGAAGAGAAAAACTGAAACGCCGCTGAACAGCGAAAAGAAAATCGTACAAACAGTCGATGTGGCAATATGCTTCCAGTACGGCTTCGCATATCGGATTATGCGAAGATAAACGACAAAATTCCTCAAGAAGGCACCTTCAATATGAGATTTTATCAAGGTTTTCGAAGTCCATTATTGCACACCGGATCGGCATTCTGGACCACGCGTTCATAGATCCGCTTGTTCTCTTCGCCGACTTTTGTCGCGGGATGGTACAGGTGGTACTGCGCTGCGAGATAGCGGAGCGTCTTGAACCTCGCGCCGATGAGTCCCAGCCTGAACGCAATATCCGTGTCTTCTCCCAGCCCGGGAGCCTTGTAGTCTTCGTCGAATCCGTTGATTCGTTCCAGAAGTTCTTTTTCAACAGAAAAATTGCAGCCTAGTATTCGTACCCGGTTGCGATGAAGCAAACGGCGAAGAGATTGATTCTCGATACGAATCGCATCTTCCAGATTGCTGCTCCTTGAAAGTAATCCGTCGAGCAAGACACGCGGTGATAATTTTTCGTATACACCCGATTGAATGTCGTTGAGAGTAAGTCGCCCGGTAATCTGTCTGCTGAAATTCACCCGGCGACCGCAGAGAACAGTGTTCGGCTCCCGATTCGTCTGATGGTCTTCAAGAAACTTATGATGTGGGACGCAATCGCCGTCGATGAATACAAGATAATCTGTTTCCGAGGCTGTGACGGCTTTATTCAGCATTGCGTTTTTTCGAAATCCCCTATCCTCATGCCAGAGATGCCGAACACGAAACTGGACGCGGGTTTGCGTCTGTTCAATCAGCTCCTTCATCGCAGGACCCGAGCCGTCGTCGGCGACGAGTACTTCGAAATCAGAAAAAGTCTGGCGCTGGAGTGCAGCAAAAATGAGCTCAAGATTACGCACAGCATTGTACACGGCGACGACGAGCGACAACGACTGTTTCACGGCGTGATTCGAGTATTCAAAACCGCTTCACTTGCAGGAGCGCAGCGTTTGTTACCGGCGGCAACTTGCCTTTTCCCTCGATTTTCCGTATTCGATATTCCCAGAGCTTCGCGTACAAGGTCAGGTTGTACAACGCGGAGTAAAAGGCAAGAAAGAACCCGGTCATCCCGTCCTTGTACCCCTTATTGACAATAAACATACGGATGAAATACGAGAGAGGACTGAAGAGTATTTTGTACCATCTCGCTTCCTCCAGGGAACCGTCCTTGAGTTTGTTCGAAACATGAAGAGACGTGTAGTCGTTTATCTTTTCTAAGTACTGAGAAATGTCCGCGTAGGTGTAATGGTTGAGCGAGCCGCTGAGTCTTCCAACCGGACCCTGCGCTGTGAAACCTCCATGAATCTCCAGATGTTCGGCAACGTACTTGTCGTGTTTTACGAGCCGAAACTGCCAGTCGGGAGCCCAGCCACCGTGCTCGACCCATTGTCCAAACACAAACACCTTCCGGTCAACCTCAAAACCATCATGGACACCCGGTTGTGCAATTGCAGCTTTGATAGAGCCTGCAAGCTCGGGTGTTACTTCCTCATCGGCGTCAAGTATAAAAACCCATTTGCCGCTTGCCTGCTGAATCCCCCTCTCGACCTGCACGCTGTAGCCCGGATACTCAAACTGAAATACTTTCTGCGTGTACTCTTTTGCGAGTATAACCGTCTTATCCGAGCTGAACGAATCCACCACGATGATTTCGTCAGCCCACCGAACGCTGCGAAGACACCGCGAGATGTTGGCTTCTTCATTGTGCGTGACGACGACGACGGATAGCTCAGGCATTGTTCAATCGGTCAAAGCACTTCTTTGGATCTTGAATTCAATGAATCCTTCCACGAAGAGATGTCCCGGTTGGTTCAGTTCTGACGTCCGAAATTCGAAACATCTTTCGCAAAGCTGAAAGTACGGTTTTCAAGGTCAATACCATTTGGATATTGCGATTCAGGTATTTGTGCTTATTTCGAAATTCGTCTTTCGTGCCTGACAAATTCAATGCTAGAGCTACTTTGCTACCAGCGAGACCAGTTTGTTCTTCACGACGACCACCTTCATGATCCGCTTTCCATCCAGGTAACGCTTCACGTGTTCGTCTTCCACGGCCATTTTCTTCACTACATCATCATTTTCGTTCATCGGCACCTGAAACTTCGAGCGGACTTTACCGTTCACCTGAACGACCATCTCCACAGTATTGACGGTAGTTTTGGACTCATCATAGTGCGGCCACGGTTCATACACAAGCGAATGCTTATGTCCCAGCTTTTCCCACAATTCTTCCGCAAGATGGGGCGCAAACGGGGAGAGCAACAAAAGGAATGACTCGACTGCTCTCAACGGCTTCGGCTCAACATTCAAAAACTCGTTGACGAAGATCATCATCTGCGAGATTGCAGTGTTGAAATTCAACGTGTCAACATCGTTAGTCACCTTCTTGATTGTTTGATGAAGCACTCGCTCTTGAACGGCGGAAAGCGGAACGTTTTTCAGAGAAGCATGCACATGACCTTCTTCATCGACGATCATTCTCCATACGCGATTGAGAAAGCGATGAACTCCTTCTACCCCGCGTGTCGACCAGGGCTTCGTGTCCTCAAGAGGTCCCATGAACATTTCGAACAACCGCATCGAGTCGGCGCCATACTCCTTCACAACCTCATCCGGGTTAACAACATTCCCGCGAGACTTCGACATCTTCTGCCCGTCTTCGCCAAGAATTAGACCTTGGTTCACCAATTTCATGAACGGCTCTTTCGTCGAAACATATCCGAGGTCGTACAATACCTTATGCCAGAAGCGCGCGTAAAGCAAGTGAAGCACCGCGTGCTCTGCGCCTCCGACATACAAATCGATGGGCATCCAGTAGCGCTCTTTATCCCGCGACAGGAACTCAGTTGCATTCATCGTGTCCAGATAGCGCAGATAGTACCAGCAAGAGCCGGCCCACTGCGGCATCGTATGCGTCTCGCGCCTGGCAGGCTTCCCGGTTTCGGGGTCGAATGTGTTGACCCATTCTGTTGCAGTCGCAAGGGCAGACTCGCCCGTACCCGTCGGCTTGTACGATTCGATGTCCGGAAGCAACACCGGAAGCTGGTTTTCGGGCAACGCTTTAACTGTTCCGTCTTCAAGATAAATGAGCGGAAATGGTTCACCCCAATACCGCTGACGTGAGAAAAGCCAGTCGCGCAACTTGTATCTGACCGCTTGCTTTCCAATTCCTTTCTGTTCTAACCAGCCGCTCATTTGCTCCTTCGCTTCAACCGTCTCTAGCCCGTTGAGTGAAATTTCATCGTTTGCGGAGTTGACTGCAACTCCATTTTCGGTGAAAGCCGCCTTCTGAAGGTCGCCGCCGGATACAACTTCCGCAATTGTAAGGTTGTATTTCCTTGCAAAGACATAATCGCGCTCGTCGTGTCCCGGAACAGCCATGATCGCTCCCGTTCCGTACGTCAACATCACATAGTCGGCAATCCAGATCGGGATTTGTTGTCGCGTAGCCGGATTGATCGCATAACCGCCTGTGAAAACCCCGGTCTTCTCTTTTTCAAGGGCTGTGCGCTCTAACTCAGATTTCAACCTCGTCTGTTCGCGGTACTGCACGACGTCCCTACGATGACCCGACGTTGTGATTTCATCGACGAGGGGATGTTCGGGTGCGAGAACCATGTATGTTGCACCGAACATTGTGTCGGGGCGCGTTGTATAAATCCGGATCACTTTCCCGGAGCCCGCAATTGGAAAATCAGCCTCCGCGCCTTCCGAGCGACCTATCCAATTCCGCTGCATTTCAATAATGCCGCCTGGCCAGCTCACTTCCTTCAAATCGTTTTCGAGTCGTTCTGCATACGATGTGATTCGCAGCATCCATTGGCGCATTAAGCGGCGCTCGACCGTGTACCCTTTTTCGACCCACTCATCGACCTCTTCATTCGCAAGAACGGTCCCGAGTCCGGGACACCAATTCACCGGCATCTCGGAGAGATACGATAGCCGGCGGTCGGCGATGTATTGGTATTTTTGTTGTTCCGTCAGCCCTTTGGGAATCGGTAATTCTGAGACCGGTCTCGCTTTGTCCTGCTCGAGATCATACCATGAATTGAAAATCTTCAAGAATATCCACTGAGTCCACTTATAGTACTTCGGGTCGGTCGTGTTGACTTCCCGCGACCAATCGTACGACAAGCCCAGAGTCTTAATCTGTCGTTTGAACGTGTCAATGTTCTGTTGTGTCGTTATTCGTGGATGAACACCCGTTTGCATTGCATATCGTTCTGCCGGCAGTCCGAATGCGTCCCAGCCCATCGGGCGCATGACGTTGTAGCCCTGCATGCGTTTGAAGCGACAATAAATGTCAGTCGCCGTGTAACCTTCCGGGTGACCGACATGAAGTCCGGCACCGGAAGGATAGGGGAACATGTCGAGAACGTACAGCTTTGGCTTCGAGAGATTCTCCATCGCCTTGAACGTCTCCTGTTGATCCCAAAATTGCTGCCACTTACGTTCGATTTCGGAAAAGGGATAAGTCATTATGCGCTACAATTCAAGCTTTTTGTGAAGTAAAATACGGATTTTAGGAGGGATAATCAAACAGCGAGGCCACCCCCAGGCTGAATGGAGGGTCACCATCTGATTGACCTACGGGAGAATATTACGCTGACCGAACCTACCGAAGTTTGTTCGGATATCTTCTGCGACGACGCTTCTACTGCACCCGCGCCATCCGTTCAACAGCAGCGACAGTCTTGTCACCCGATTTCATCGTGATGCGATACAGATACGTTCCGTTTGCAACTTCATCGCCGTCCTGGTCACGCCCATCCCAGAAGATGCTGTTGAACCCCAGCTGGAGCTGGGATGGTGACATTCGAATATCACGAATCATTCTGCCGGCAACTGTATAGACTTTTATCCGGACTTCGTCGGGGACTTGACTTCCCGTTGCGATAAACGTAAATGCGGTCTGCCGTGCAAAGGGATTGGGGAAATTGTAGACCTGAAGAAGCTGCGGTACCGCCGTCACTCGGAATGAAACTGCATGAACAAGAGTTGAACGGTTGTTCATAGAAAGCTCGTAGAGCTCAAACGTATGCTCTCCGTCGGCCAACGGATCATGGAGGGTAACCTGCTGTGCGTCGCTTTGAACTGCTGTTTTCGCCGGAGAATTGAATAAAGTGAACTCATATCGTTTCTTGTCAACGAACGGAATCAGCGAGTGCAGGTCCAACGCCCGCAAGCTATCATGTTGCGAGCGGACCACCGATATAATTGGCTTGGGCACAGTGTAGTCGCCGTCGCGAATCTCTACACCGTCAAAAAGGACACTAACGAGATGCGAAATTGATTGCGACGTAACGGTGATGGGAACGCTTACAAGATTGTTTTCCAAGATTAGATCGTTCGTTCCTGTCTTCGGGTCTACCCTGGCGACAACGGTATGGTCAACCAGATTTGTCGCCATCAACTGAGACTGGACACGGCGATGCGAGCCTACCGCAATCGAATCCAGAACCGCGGTCGCTCGATTTGTTGTGTCCTCGAGGAAATAGAAAACGACGTGCGAGCTGTCCGCCCGCTCGTATCCAATGTTGTACACATCAAGCGACAGGCTGACGGTCCCCCCCAGGCTGACAGTCGCCGGCGTCGCCGCAAACGTCCATGCGCTGACGGCAAGATCTGGAACCGGCAGGTAAGTCACATCCCACTGTTTCAGAACTGGAGTTGTGCGCCCGTCAAGATTCGAAAGGGTTGCCGATAATTGAAGCTTCGGATATAATTGCGGATTGACGCCAGTCAGATCGACCTGTGACGTGCTTGCGGGTATGGTCATTAGCGAATCACTCTTGCCGTCGCTTCGTATGCCGACCACTCGCGTGGATGCGTTTGCGTTCGTGTTAGGCGTTACAACATTCCACGACATCTTTATCCACTTCGATGCCGGACCGGTCGGCTGGGTCAGCATCTGACCGCTCCCTGAGCTGTATACGTTTGGCACAATGACCGAGTCTACAACAACACCATTGGTCATATAATTCTCAACGATCGCTCGTCCATCACCCTTCCTAGAAATCATGAGCCAGCTTTGGCCAGGTTGTACAGACCGAATGTAAACACTCCCAAGCTGCTGTATAAGCCCGTACAAAGAGTCTGTGGCATTTTGCTTTGCGTTCAAGACAGCAGACAGCATTACGTAGTTTCCAACGGGCGTCTGACTGAGAAATGCGATCACACTATCGATACCACCCGGAGCCACGAGACTGTACCCCTTCAGCAGATACGAGCCGCTTGCCGGGTCGTACCTGCCAAGGAGATAGCTGTACGCTCCAACCCACCAATACCCTGTTGCGACGACATCGTTGATTCTCAAAACGCTGTAAAACTCCATCACGTCGCTGTAGTGAGATCCGACAGACCGGGCGAAGAGCTTGGTGCTGTCGCTAAATAACATCGTGATGCCGGAATCCGTCATCGACAACATCGAATATGAGTTCGTCTTGAACTGACCGAGTCTCTTTTGCCTCCATACAACCGTGTCAGCGCCAGGAGCTGATGATGAGAGGTAGAACGACGACGTAATCGGCACACCAAGCGTGGAGG
>Ga0209777_10009513_pt1 | contig 10437 bp, 6 predicted proteins | sample FrelakmetHBP12HB_FD_187147 | JGI IMG/M metagenome (GOLD analysis project Ga0209777, IMG submission 187147) | Freshwater lake sediment microbial communities from the University of Notre Dame, USA, for methane emissions studies -HBP12 HB (SPAdes)... | ecosystem: Environmental > Aquatic >... | reverse complement strand
AGTCCATTTCTGAACTTCGGATGTAAGGCGTGACATCAAACTGTTCTAAGTTGAAAAATTCGGCCAAGAACTTACCAACCTTCTTCTGAACAATGTGTTCGGGAACCGGCACTCTCTTCTTTTTCTTGGGTGGCACAACAGGTTGTTCCGGTTGTGGAGGTTGCTCTGGTGTTGGAGGAACTTGTGGCGCTGGAGGCATCTCAGGTGCAGCATTCGGTTTTTCTTCCGTTCCACCTTGGGGTGGCGGTTCAGGTGTTGGGGGTTCTGGCGCTGCTGGGGCAGCCGGTGGACCACCTTCTGGTGGGCCGGGTGGTTTCTCAGCCTTCGGTGGTTCGCCGGGCGCTTGGTCTGCTTGTGGTTCTGGAGGAGCACCAGCAGGTGACTCGGCTCCACCTTGTTCAATCTTGATGTTGACACCCGGCGTCAAGAAAAATTTCTTGTCGTTTTCGTCGCTGACGATGACCACCCAATCCTTATACCAAAACTCTACACTGACTTTTTTGACATTATCAATGGTATAGTCTGTTTTTGGTTGACCGTAACCACGGGAAGCGTTGGCAGTAATCTTCTTGCCCAACAGTCTTCCGTTCATCTTATCCAAGAGTTTTTTCTTAGCGACGGCTTCGGCTTTGTTCTTGGTATCTTCAAAGCCACGAAAATCTTTGGTGAAATCATATTCTCCGGGGTCTTCTGGTGCAGGAGCAGTATCCGCCGGTGGTGTAATCGGGGGCTCTTCTGGTGTCGGCCCAGCGGCTGGTTTCTCGGCGGCTGGAACGGGTGCAGGAACCTGCGGTTGTGGCGCCTGTTCGGTTACATCTAACAATTCTATCAACTTAATTCGACTCATATTACATCTTTTCCTCTTCGGTGATGCTCTTGACTACTGTTCCATATTTCTTGGCAGCAGCAATACCTCTCGGACTTCCCTCTTTGTTCTTCTTACTGAAAGCAAACGGAGTAGAGTAACCGGCTACTGCTCCTGTGCCTGTCATTTCGTCAACAGATGACAAAGCAGCATCTTCAATTCTTTGAATGTCTCCATCTGACAAACCTATCTTCTGCTTCAAGAAGTTTCTAGCCTCTTCTTTATTCATACCACCCATAACACCAACCATCGCATCAGGTGCTCGGAGAGTTTGTATAGCGATTTTCATTTGATGCTTGTCAGGAACACTGAGGTTTCTAGCCTCTTTTATCGTAGATGATTCAAAAGGAATCAAATCCGACAACACGGCCAAACCACCAATCAATCTCCAATTACCGGCGTCTCTGATAGACCAAACCATCAGGTTTTTTCCAACGTTGGTTTGAACTAACCATACGTGTCCCCTTTTAGTCGAAAACCCCGGAGGAGCAGCAACCAATTTCTCCATGCCCGGAACAGGCAATTTACCCCCAGCCAATTTCTTGGCAAATTCACCACCAACCTGATAAACCCCAGAATCAATTTCTTTCCAAGGTTTGGTTTCTTCCGCTGCTTCGACATTGACGGCCTTCATTGTGCCTGCATCCAGTTCCGCTCGTGTGGTCATAGATTCATTTTTTGGATGATATATGTGATTTTTACAGTTCGGATTAGAACAAACGTATGCAGCTTTTCCGATTCCTAAAGAAACCGAATTTGCTCCCTCTCCACATTCGCCACACCAAACACCGTGTCTGTCTTCATGAAAATCTTTTTCGTTAACGGGAACAATTCCGTGGGCTTGTGCCACCGTCGTAGGGTAAAATCCCTCAGATAAAGCAATTTTAGCAATTTGCTTAACTAAAGATTTAAGTTGTGCCTGTTTCATTTGGTTTGATAGCCTCCACTTTGGCCTTAATTTCTTTCAGCAATTCATACGAAAGAAGCAAAACGACCACTTGGTTGTCTTTGATAACTTTGCCGGACGGCTTTATTCTATCCAACTGTTTCACAACTTCGTTGATTTTAATTTTGACCACGCCACTATCGTTAATCTGTTTTGAGAAACTGTTCAATTGGGTCTTGATATCATCAACACGTTCGTTAATGAACTTACCAATTGAATTTGTATTGGAAATGTTGTTGATGTATTCCCTCAACACCGTTTTTTGGTTTTCGTCAAGGTTTCTATACTTTTTGTTCAGACCTTCGACCAACATCTTGTAAGCCAACAGTCTGATATCCTCATTCTGTTTAGCATAGAAACTCAGCAAATCTTCCGAGTCTTTACTTTGAGGTTTGTCGCTGATATGTTCAACAAGGCAGGTTTTCGCTTGATAAACTTCTTTGATGTCGAATTTCAAATCCTTGGATGAGGCATCTTCGAAGAGTTTGAATATAGAGGCCAATGTCCTGTAGTTCTTGATTGTCGCTTTTAAGAGGTCATCAATCGGATATAACTCCTTGATTTCCTTGATTAGTTCATATTTTTCCCTAGCAAGTTTTGAATTGCTAAGTTTCTTTCGTTGTTCAACTATAACAGATAGAAATCGTTCGGCATGAGAAATATCCTTGACTTTTTCGTTCAAAAGAAAGTGATAAAGTTTCCATTCTTTTCCCAATTCGGTGTTCTCTTTGAAGTAATTGAAGAGCAGAGATTTAGCGGGTGAGTCGTCTCTACCGGCAATAATGTCGGCAGTGATTTGACGAGTCAACAGTTCAAACAAGATGCCTGTATTTCTAAACTTGGAATGGCGCATTTTTTTTGGCATATATTCAACTCTTCTTACTTAATATAAATATGTTGTAACCAGTTGAAACCCTATAATTTCATTATTGCTCAAGGATGTTGGCTTCATCTAGTAAAGATTTACTTCCACTAGCTAATGCCTCCTTGATTAACTCCTTTTTTTCGGGTTTGGTTTTGTCCAAATAGGTCTTCAAACTCTTGAGAACTCCACCCATATCATTTTTTCGTTTAAGAGATTCCAAACTCAACGGAGAATCATTTTGCCATTTGTGGGTCAACGCTCTTCCGGGCCGAGTTTTGGCATCGTTTTCCTTATCCCCCCGTGGGTCTTCACCAAAACGATAATCACGGCGAGCCACCTTGTTGCCAGCCTGCGAAGGTCTAACATAATCCTCGGCGTGTTCACCATGTTTTTCATTAACTGATTTTTGAACACCTTGTTTTACTTCAAATCCACATCCCGGAGTAGCACATACTAAAGTAGTTACATCTTCCCCTTTATATCGAAGTAGTCCCTCTCCACATTTAGGACACTCATCTCTATAATTCCAAACATCCTCAACCGTTTCTTTCAACGAAGGCAATGGCGGAAGCTCCGAACCACCGACGCCAAGGCCGCCGGACGATTCGCCCGGTCCGCCGAGAATGTCTTCGGGGCCACCGACGGCGGGAGGGCCGGAACCGCCGCCACCAGCGCCGGCGTTCGGGTTGATTTTCTTGAACGGTTTGGCTGGGTCATTACCTTCTTCTTCGATAGATGTGAATCTCCACAGCTGCTTGGAGTCTTCAACAATCTGGTCAAGCAATTCGTTGGAATCGTCTTCGGAAAGGTTGAACACATTCTTGTAAATCCAAGGTTTGGAGAAAATCTTGTTCTCCATCATGTTCTTGGCCAGTTCGGTCTTGTCACTCCAAATTTCAATCTTTTCCTTCTCAAAAATGGTTGATGGATTGGTCAACTCAATTTTGAAATTGGTCAAACTTTCATCACGATAACCTTGGGAATAAAGATGAACAATAGCTACACTTTCCAAGGCAGAAACAATGACTTTCTGAATTCTCTGTATGGTCTTGGCAAAACGGACATCTTCGGAAGCAAGAGTAGCCTTGCCTGAAAGTTCCTCTTCATAACCCAAGAACGCTTTTGGAATCTTCAAAGCGGCCATGAGTTTGTTTCGGATATATTCAATGTCGTCAATGCCTGTAAATTCCATGCCGCTCAAAGTATCAATGGAAGTTCCACTGTCACTACCACGGACGGGCAGATAGAAATCCTCAACCATGCTTTGAAGGTTAAACCTCAAGTTGTAATCACCTGTCTGTGGGTCTATGTATGGAACTTTTTTCATCTTGGAAATAGCTTTTTCCATGAAACTATCTACATCTTGAGGCGGAATATTACCTACATCCAACTTGAAAATACGGCGTTCAGGAGCACGCATGATACGGTGAATCAACATAGCGTCTTCCATAAGCGACAACTGTTTCCAAACACGCCGGGCGCCTTCAATCATGGACTTACCATACGGAAGGAAATTGGAATCGGAAAGCAGACGGAAGTGAGTACACTCAAATTGTTCCAAGGTTTCTACCTGAGATGTATCGGTAGGTCGGATTTGGAACTTGACATAGTTCTTGTTGAGTGGGTCGGTATTCTCAAGTCGTTCAACATTGTAAGCTGAAATAGGTTCAATCTGATAAACTCCATACTCAGGAGAGATATACAACCTCATGTAGAAATCTCCGTATTTACAAGTGTTACGGGTCCACGACCACAGGTTGTGTTCAACATTCAGAATATCATAGTAAAGATTGTGGAGAATTCCTTTGATGTTGTCATCTTCAGCATGAACCACCAATATTTTGCCCAATTCATTGATGGACAAACATTCATCGGCATAAATGTCCAAGGCCGAAGCAATAATCGGGTCCATGTCCATTGTATCATAGTCACGGAACAGGTCGATTCTGGCAGCTTGGTAGGCTAGAGAGAAATCTCTTGTGTAAGCGTTATAGGATGTAGAGCGAACACGGTTGAAACGGTCACGAAGACTGTTTCTGTCCGTAGCATACATTAAATCGCTAGTGTCTTTGACACGAAGCTTTTTACCACCAACATTACGAACGATAACGCCGGAAGCAAATAGCTTCTTCAACCGGGCAAACAACGAACGTTGCTTGACATCGGTTTCGTCAATATTGGCTGCTGATAATTCTGGTCTTAATGGGCTGTTTGCCATAGGTTTCCTTATTACTGTTTATGTGTATGTGTTTGTCTATTAGACTTTGAACCAAATATAAATATCCTTCATATTATCGTAACAACCACGTTAATGACTCAACCTCTCCGGGTTTGCCTCCAACTTTCATTTCCCATGCTGATTTTCCAGTTGAGAGTGCCTTGGCTGTGTAAATAGGAACATTAGCAACAGGCTGTGGTATAGAAATTTTGTCAAGTAACGCTCTTGTCAACAAAACCCCCTCTTGTTTTAACCTTAAAGCCATGTCTCTAGTCCACAAACCAAATCCCAACGCCATCACCAAATCATCGTTGTAGTTTTCAGCCGCCTGTGGTTTTCCACCATCCCAAATGAAAGTCTTGAACTCGTTGATGGTTCTAATTGAACGAATGTTGATTGACCTTTCTTGAAAGTAAGCGTGTATTTTTGATACAATTAGAGGGCGGGTAGCAATAGAAGTTTCACAGCCGGGCAGAAGTTTTTTGTCGGCGGAGTAGTATTTGTTCGTAAACTGCCGGTGGATATCAACAATCTTTAAGTCGTTGGAACTGTAGAATGTGTTCTTGTATTGCCGGTTGATGATTTGTTGGAGGGTTGCGTAACCCAAACCTCCTGTTCTTTCCACCACTAATAAGGCATCGTTGTATTCGGTAGCCAACGCTACCAACGCATCTCCGTAATCAGAAGGTATCAGTTGGTCTTGAAATTCTGCTACCTGTTCCAAACTCTCCAAATCCAATACATGAGCAGCGGAATAATCTGAAGCATCGCCACGGGCCGTATCTGCACACACAATGTAATCTCTGTCGGGCTTAGCCGCTTCAAATATCCAAAGAGCTTGACCCCTTCTCATTTCGATGGGGTCTCTTACGCCGAAATCGGGCTTGCCCATGATAGTTCGTTCTTCATACTCTTTCAGAATAGTGAGGTCAATAACATTAGCTCCTGATGTCAAGAAGTCACAATCACACTCCTGACTGGCTCCCCTAACACCCAATTGTTTCGTTTGTTCATCTCTCCATCTTTGGTCACGCTCAGGATGAAGCATCCAAGGCAGCCTCAATGTATGGAAATCGTTTTTCTTTCTTTCTGCCTCAACCCACATTCTATGAAACCAATTACCTACACCGTTGGGAGTTGAAAGAATAATGGCACGACCACCTGTTGACAATGTGCTGTAAGCCGACCGCCAGATTTCTTCCGCTTCAGGAACGAAAGCTGCTTCATCAATTACCAACAAACTCAAGGCTTTTGAACGACCCGCATCCGTAGCCGAAGAAGTCGCTTGAATAGACGAACCATTCTTGAGTCGTAAAGAAAGTCGGTTGTCTTCTATAGCATTGACTTTTAACCACGAAGGAAGGTGGTCGTTCGCAAATCTAACTTTTGTAATAATTTCTTTAGCAATTTCTTGTTTTGTAGAAATAATCAAAATGCTCTTATCGTTTTGGAAAACCATCAACCACAGAGCATAAGCCGATACTAAAGTAGTAATACCCAACTGACGGGATTTCAATATCAACAGATAGCGGTTATCGTGGAATTTATCCAAGGTATCTTCTTGGAATGGATACAAATCAAAGGGAATGGTGCCACGGTGGGGGTGCTGAATCTTGACATACTCCCGCATGAAGTAAATCGGGTCTTCCATGCACCTGCGGGTTTTTTCCCGGATGACATCTCTGAGGGTGGTTTGAGGTTGAGCCATATGTTAAACCGATACAGGCGTTTTCAGTTTAGATACTTCTTCCTCTACCCGTTTGATTTCCACTTCCGACTTAATCAAATCTTCCTGAGCGTCTTTGAGAATGGGCTCTATATCCTGACCCGACCATGAAACAATGTTTCCGTTGGAACACACCATTTCAATTTTCGGTTCTCCCTTTTTCAGATAGTCAATGGTTTCTATGACATTTTTTCGAAATTCTCGCAACATAGACAGGCGGTTTTTGAGAATCTTAGTTTCCTCATATTTCTCGTATGTTCCGTCAATTTTCATAGCCGTTTCTTCGAGAGTGAGGCATTTCCAGCACTTTCCCGTTTTTAAGTGGAGTTTTTTGTCAATTCTATCTCCGAACAAGTTAATGTCCATTTGGCATACAGAGCACCTTGGTCTGACTAACTCACGAATGGAATCCATTTGCTTGTTAACGGAAATGATGCCATTCTTGGTTTTTTTCCATGTTCCTTTTGAATCGGTCCATTCGTCACCAATTTTCCTTCTCTTGCGTTTGGGCTCGTAACCAACTTGAACAAATGGGTTTTCATTATTTACCACTGCTTTGATGTCGCTTATTTTCCAACGTCGTTTTGCCATAACTTTATCCTTTGAAATTAAATAGTTTACCAAAAGTCCTAAGTATATTTATACTTTAAGCATAAGAAGCGCTTCCCAGTTCGGTTGTTTTAGTTCCTCCTGAGTAATACACTTTTCTTCCGGCATCTCCATACGCCACAGATAGAGACCGTCTCAATATTGTATCCGATGTATTCAATCGGTTAACATTGTTGTTGAGTAGGAAATTAACATGCTCATTGTCACTGTTGACATCAATTATCGGAGTAAATGCCAATTCTCCACTGTAGCCTGCATCACCACGAACTGCTATTAACCGACTTTGAGTAACTGCGGGAGCTCCCGGCCGTTTTTGAATGTTTGGAATATACACACTTCCCAAATCCAATATTAGAACACCGGTTTGAATGTCAATGCTTTTTGAAACAAACAAACTACCAGAAATGAAAAAGTCGTCTGTGCCGGGAATGATTCCCCCGCCGCCACCAGCGGGAATATATGGGATAAGAGAACTTCCAGAAGCGTCAAAACTTCTTAAAATCTTCAATTCGGAATAGACGAGATTGTGATTGATGTCAAACAATTCCGATTTGATTTCAAAACTCTCGTTAGACACCGAAACCCCCCACGGAATTCTTGTTGTAAATACGTCTGGAGAAAATCCAGAATCTCCATATACACGGAAGGAAATACTTTTCAGATATGCTTGACAACGGTATGGAACTATCGTCATCGTTCCGTAAAGGTCGTTTTGTGGGGTAAAGAAGTAGATTTGTTTATCTACTATCATATTTTGTCCGTATTGGTTTGCTGAAATGGTTGCCAAACGAATGCCATATTTATCGGTAAATGCTAGTTCCTTTCTAGCATCAGGTATGGAACTGGTAAAGTAGAATTCAAGACCCGCATTGGTCACAAGTTCATCCTTGAGAATTTCACCATCCACTTCTAGGATGTATTGAACATTGGCTTTCAGTGCCATGAAATTTGAGTCATAACTTGAACCGGAAGTCGTTAAGAACGAAGATGAATCATATGGAATATACACCGCACTACGACTAATAGGAACGGAATCGTTTTTAACCATCAACAAAGCCTCGCCTATCAAGTCGTTGTAATTGGAAGAGGAAACGAATACCGAATTGATATACTTGTGAGGGGTATGAACAAGACTCATGCTATTAGAACTGGTGAACCAATATCTAGCAATGTGTTGTGAGTTGTAGAATGTTCCCAACCGTTCATAATACTTGTTGAGAGTGAGGTTATCGTTCAACATTTCGTTAATGAACAACGGCTCATCCGCCACAATTTGAAAATCTCCATTCGATACCAAACTTTTCTTGTAAATTTTGTGGCGGGCCAAATACCCCGAGAAGGTTCGAATGTTCCGATATGTTACATCCGCATAAGATTGTTGAACTATTACAATGTCTCCGCCAATTTGAGTGGTCAGATAACTAGCCGTCGCAGTGTTGTAAGTCACAAACGGGTAGCTGAAAGAAAACGATGAACTTACAATATTGGTAATAACATTGTTACTCTTTTCGTCGGTGTAGTAATAGGGGTCGGCTATGAGAAGTGTTTTGTTATCAAGAACATCTGAAATCAAGAATGATGCAGACTGTATCTTGGGTTGGATTTCTGTTGTGGAAAACGGAGCTTGAATTTTTTGAATAACCAAATCCAAAGTTGACCCAATCATTTGTGTGTTACAAGCATCAACTTCTGGGGTTGATGAAATGATTACTGGATTGTCAACAATAAGACGATAATCAACATCAAGATTTCTCAGATTTGTCCCCGGCAAGTTTGTGTCTTTCGGAGGCGTGACCGCTAACCCATGAAGGCTCCCCACAAAGTTTTTTGACGCAATCAAGTTTTGAGACAGGTCGGTGCTCAACACAGGAACCAAAACGGATTGAACTTCCAATTGTGGGCGTTGGTAGAACCTAACTTTTGATACATTGTTGAGGGTCTTATCTACCGTGATGTTTCTTGTCCATTTTACACTACGACCATCTATCAAAATTCCGTAAATAATGAGTTTTCCTATCCCATCTGCTGTATCATTGTAAACATGAATGGCTAAAATGAAGGAGGTCGATTCCTTGTAGGCGTAAACTTGAGCCGCTACATTGCTCGTTCTTGCCATTTCTATGTAAAGATTTCTTCCTGCCGAGTCGAGACACTCAACAAGGATTTCTGAGCCCGGTCTGAGGAAATTTGACCCGTTTATAGAAACACTGTTTTTTCCAGCGGTAAATTTGGGATTGAATTCCGAAATGACGAAGTATTTGGACAAATAATCTGTATCGATGATATCTGCAGGCTTGAGAGCAAGACCATATGATACACCTGTATTTCCAAAGCTATCCAATAAATTTAGGGACATACGCCCTATAAATATAAGAACTGCTAGGAATTGACCTTGGAAAACCCACCATCTTTCGTTATTTCAATGTGTTTGTCCACCATGTCCCGGAGAGCATCCAGATGAGAAACAACAAGAACAAAGTCAAAGTTGGACTTCAAATAAGAGAACAAAGATGACATAGCAGAGAGATTCTCAGCATCTAATACGCCAAACCCCTCGTCAATGGCTAGGAAGTTAGGTCTCGGCAAGTTGGATATGCTAATAAGAGCTACCCGAATGGCAATGGATAGAGCGAATCGTTCAAACCCACTCGTCAAACTCATGAGCCATTTTCTGTCATCGTAAACGATGTAAGGTATGATGTTCTTACCATCCGTTTCAAACTTAGCTGTGAATTCGGCTATCTGAGAGAGAATGCTGTTGACTTCTCGTTCTACCTCTGGAACTGTTGTGGTTATGACATTAAACGGAATGCCATCACGACATACCGCTTGGATGTAAACCTCATAGACCTTGTATTCATTTTCCAGTTCCTTGGCTTCTCGTATCTTCTTGTTGATGGTTTCAATCTGATTCTTCGCCACCGACATTTTTCCATTCAAATCAACCAAGGATTTGTTTTTGGAACTGTATGTGTATTCCACCTTGGACAAGTCGTGTTTTAGAACATCAATTTGAAGATTGATTTTCTTGTTAGTATAAATGGCTTCGACATTCTTATTGAAAAGGTCTATGTTCTTATCACACTCCTTGATTTCCGTTTCCAAATCCAACAAGGTTTTCTGAATGACCGAAATCCTCTCAGCGGTTCTAAATTGTAAAGTTTTGCTAGCATTCAGTTTTGCCAACGATGTTTGATGAACGGCCACT
>Ga0209777_10009512_pt1 | contig 10437 bp, 9 predicted proteins | sample FrelakmetHBP12HB_FD_187147 | JGI IMG/M metagenome (GOLD analysis project Ga0209777, IMG submission 187147) | Freshwater lake sediment microbial communities from the University of Notre Dame, USA, for methane emissions studies -HBP12 HB (SPAdes)... | ecosystem: Environmental > Aquatic >... | reverse complement strand
GAGTTTATTCGATGACGTGGTGTTCGATAGCATAGCGTGTAATATCTGCATTCGATTTCATGCCCATTTTTTGCAGAATTCGGGAGCGATGAGTACTGATGGTCTTGACGCTGCGTGATAACTCGCTGGCAATCTCTGAGACTGATTTTCCTTCGGCAAGCATTCGCATCACTTGACCTTCGCGTTCAGAGAGTTGCTCGTGAAGGGGCTTGTCGGAGGGCTTTATAGCATTGAAGGCGAGTTGTTCTGTAAGAGAAGCGCTTAAGTATATTTTTCCAGCATGGACTCTGCGGATAGCCTTCACTAATTCTTCAGGGGCGCTCTCTTTGTTGAGATACCCTGAGGCACCTGCCTTCATTGTATAGAGTGCGTACATTTTTTCCGGAGAGACGCTAAAAATGAGGATTTGGAGATCGGGCCGGAGTTGCTTGATGTCTTTGATGGTCTCAAGCCCGATTCCTTTGCTGGGGGCAAGCCCAGGTTCGGAAGGCATGCAAAAGTCCATTACCACAACATCCCACTCTCTCTGCCGGACCTTTTCCAACAGGTCCTGCACATTGTTGGTTTCCCCCTCGACCTTCATGTCCGGGACATCTTCAATAATCTCTTTCAAGCCTCGGAGGACAACCGGGTGATCCTCTGCGATCAGAATTCTAATCAAGATATAACCCTATCTCAATGAAAATGCAATGCGTGGCTTAAGTTTTCACTCAAGGGGAAACTCACCGTTACGGTCGTGCCTTTTCCCAGCGTTCCCATGATCTGAAATTCACCGTTCAAAAGCTGGGTCCGTTCTCGTATCCCCAGGATTCCAAGCGACTTTGAATTTGCAATCTCCTCTTCCGTAATGCCTCGGCCGTTGTCGTCTACAATCATTGTAAATTGATTGTCTTCGAGTTTCATTCTTATCTCCACGCGAGTTGCGTTAGCATGGCGAGCAACATTGGTCAAGGTTTCCTGAAAGATGCGGAATAATGCAGTCGAATAGTCACGGTCTAATGCTATTTCTTTAAGCTGGGAGTGCACGTTGCAAACGATTCCAGTTCTGCGCTGAAATTCCTGCGCTTGCCATTCGATCGCGGCCATAAGTCCCAGATCATCAAGGATCCCCGGTCGTAGTTCGGTGGCAATTCTTCGAATTGTCCTGATTGTATCATCCATCAGGCCAAAGATACCGCGCATTTTTTCACGAATCGGTTTTTGGCCTTTCGGTAGTCTTCTTTCTATCCAGGCAAGATCCATTTTCACTCCCGATAGTGATGCGCCAAGCTCATCATGGATTTCGCGAGCGATAAGTGTTCGTTCCTCTTCGCGTATTGCCTGCAAATGAGCAGAAAGCGCGCGGAGCTGTTCGTTTGTTTTCCGTAGCTGCTCTTCCGCCAGTTTTCGCTCCGTGATATCGCGGGATATGATCACAGCGCGATGCGGATGCTTTGCTTCATCGAAAATCCAGCTCCCGCGAGATTCCAGTGCAATCCAGTTTCCCCGTTTGTGGCTATAACGATATTCGACACGGACACTTTCCTGTCTGAATAAGGCTTGCCTCACAGCCTTCAGGGCTGCTTCTCTGTCGTCCGGGTGAACGAGTGAATAAAAATTGGTCCCAGTGAATTCCTCGGATGTGTATCCAAGCATTTCCCGGCATGATGGACTTACATAAATGCATCTTCCATCGATATCAAGCATGCAAATGAGGTCAAGAGTATTCTCAGCAATGAGACGATAGCGTTCTTCACTCCGACGCAGGGCTTCCTCCGCTTTCTTTCTCTTCTGCTCAGTCTCTCTCTTTGATAATGCATTGAGTAGAGCCGGGGGAAGTCGCTTCAAGCTTGCTTTGAGGATATAGTCGTCAGCGCCGGCTCTGAGACAGTCAGTCGAGACCTCTTCTGACTGCGATCCCGTTACAAGGATAAATGGCAGAGACACATTGCGGTCTTTCAATATCCGTAGTGCCTCCAGGGCACTTAACTGCGGCAATATATAATCGGCAAGAATTGCATCCGGCAAGAATTCGTCTAGTTCTTTGAGAAAGTCGGTTTCCTTGTCTACCCGTTTGAGCGAAAGAGCAATGCCTGCGCTTCTCAATTCCTGTTCTATCAATTCAGCGTCCTTTTGATCGTCTTCAAGGAGTAAGATTTTGAGTTCACCGCTTCGCATAGGAGAATTACTGCACAGTCTTGTTGAGGATTAGCCAGTAGTGCTCGAGTTCCGAGACCATCTGCACGTATTCATTGAAGTTTCCCGGTTTGACGAGGTAACTGTTCGCACCGAGCTGGTAGCATTTCAAAATGTCATGTTCCTCCTGGGAAGAACTAAGGACAACAACAGGAACGGTCTTGGTGAAATCGTTCGATTTCATGTCACGAAGGACGTCGAACCCATCCATTCTCGGGAGTTTCAGGTCGAGCATTATAACCTTCAGATTATAGTTCAGTTTTCTCTGAGCGTAGGCACCCCTTCCATAGATAAAATCAAGGGCCTCCACTCCGTCTCGAACGACAAAAACCTTTGTCAGTGGCGAGCATTTATGAAGAGATATCTGCATCAATTCGACGTCATTGGGATCATCTTCGATCAACAACATTTGGATTTCGTTTAATTCAATCATTGTTGTCACCTGCGATCCCGGGTAATGTAACATACATCGTTGTTCCCTTGTTGACTTTGGCTTCCGCCCGGATTTTTCCGGTATGTCGTTGGACGCTGAACTGTGCAACTGCGAGTCCAACGCCGAGACCCTCAAATTCTTCTCCTTTGTGGGGCCGCTGGATCATGCCAAATAATTCTTCTCCATAACGCATGTCGAAGCCAACGCCATTATCTTCAACAAAATAAGTGCTGCAAGTCGTGCCTGGTTGACAACCGATTTCGATAACAGGGGCTTTCCGAAGTTGTGTGAATTCTAGAGCATTCTTGACGAGGTTGACAAAAACCTGTTTGACCATAGCAGGTATTCCCCGTGCCAGCGCAAGGTCGTGAATCTTGACGATTCCAGTTCTGTCTGGTTCCAGGAGCTGCCAGACCACAGATCTCACAAGCTCATTCATGTCGGTCGCCGACATCTGCAGTTCTTTACGGCTTATCCGTGAAAACTCGAAGAGGTCGTCAGCCATGTCCGTCAATTTTTCTGCGCTCGGGGAAATCACACGAAAATATCGTTGTGCTGTTACGTCAAGCTGACCCGCATATTAATCCACCCAAATTTAGGAGTAACTCCCCCTCACCTCGATACAGATTGTTCTTGTTCAGCGGAACCTTGCAGGGCAGTTGTTGAAATCCGCCCCTGAGAAAGAACGAGTTGAATTTCATCATAATACTCGGAACCGACAAAACTTTGATGCTTAACTGCTTTGTATCCTTCTTGGCGCTCAAGCTCGAACTCGCGCTCTTGCAAACGGGAGTATGCTACCATTCCGTCTTTTCGATAGGAAGCAGCAAGATCAAACATACTGAAGTTGAGGCTATGAAAACCCGCGAGTGCAACAAACTGGAATTTGTACCCAATGTCGGCAAGCTCATCGTGAAAACGCGCAATCGCAGCATGGTCCAGATTCTTCTTCCAGTTAAATGAAGGGGAGCAATTGTAGGCGAGAAATTTGCCCGGAAATTTTTCATGAATTGCCTGAGCGAATTCTTGCGCTTCGCCCAAATCTGGAGACGACGTTTCGCACCAGATCATGTCGGCAAAGGGTGCAAAAGCAAGAGCTCTGATGATTGCTAGGCCAATGCCGCCTCGCACTCCATAAAATCCTTCCACCGTCCGCGTTCCGGTCATAAACATCTGATCGAGCGGGTCGATATCACTCTGAAGAAGTTGCGCCCCCTTTGCATGCGTACGCGCGATGAGAACTGTTGGTACGTCCATGATATCGGCCGCAAGTCGAGCGGCAGAAAGTTTTTTGACAAACTCATTCGTTGGGATCAAGATTTTCCCTCCCGTGCGACCGCATTTTTTCAAGGCTGCCAATTGATCTTCGAAATGGACAGCGGCAGCGCCGGCATCGATCATGGCTTGCATGATTTCGAACGTATTTAATGTTCCTCCAAAACCGGCTTCAGCGTCCGCTATAATTGGCGCAAACCAATAGATGCCATTTCTACCTTCAAGGGATCGAATTTGATCCGCACGTCGTAAGGCATTATTGATTTTTCGGACCAAATTGGGCACGCTACCGCTTGGATAGAGGCTCTGGTCGGGGTACATTTGGCCTGAATCATTTGCATCTGCAGCTACCTGCAACCCGCTGACGTAAACTGCTTCCAGTCCTGCTTCGACTTGCTGGATTGCCTGATTTCCGGAGAGCGCACCAAGTGCCTTCACGTAGCGTCGCTCGGACAATAAGTGCCAAAGCCGCTTTGCACCCAGTGATGCCAGCGTGTGTTCTTCGCGCACGGATCCGCTCAATCTTATGACATCATTCGGACTGTAAGTTCGAGTTATCCCATTCCACCGTGAATCGTTGTTCCATGATTTCATCAATTCCAGCATAGCCTGAGGGTTGTTCATGTGAGTTCTCCTTTCGTTATTCAAGACAGTCGTATGCGTGCAGCGTCAGAAATTCTGCGAAGGATTTTTCCAAGACAAGATTGTTCAATAATGTTTTCGCCAGCCTAAATTTACCCGAGCTGAACTGTTGTTTACCGACAGCAGTCTCAATCTTCTGCATCTCCTCCTGTACCAACTTCGTGTATTGTGCGCTTGAAATTCTCGTTCTATTGTATAGTTGTGCTGCTGAATAGTGAAGCCATTGCCATAATTGTGCCCGACAAATTTCGGCAGTTGCCGTATCTTCCATCAAATTGTTGATCACGATGCAGCCGGTGCCCCTGAGCCATGCTCCAAGATACTGGAGCGCCACTCTGATGTTTGTACGCATTCCTTCCTCGGTTATGTCCCCGTGTGGAATTGATAGTAAATCGTCAGCCGTAACCTGGACATCTTCTCTTCTTTGTTGTAACTGGTTTCTCCCCCGGAGATTTCTTTCGAACACTTGTTTTGCTACCGGGACCAACCCCGGATGCGCAATCCATGTTCCGTCATATCCATCGCCTACTTCTCGCTCTTTGTCCGCTCTAACTTTAGCAAGTGCTTCATCGTTTGCATGCGGATCATCCTTTATCGGGATCTGTGCCGCCATGCCGCCGATAGCATGAGCACCACGTCGGTGACATGTTTGAATGAGCAGCAGTGAGTACGATCGCAGGAAATGCATTGTCATTGCTATGCTGGCATGATCGGGCAGGATGAATTCGGGGTAATTGCGGAATTTCTTGATGACGCTGAAGATGTAATTCCAGCGATCACAATTCAATCCAGCCGAATGATCACGAAGCTCATACAGAATCTCATGCATTTCGAAGGCAGCCAGAATTGTCTCTATGAGAGCAGTGGCTTTGATTGTGCCGTAGGGGATTCCCAATTCATCTTGAGACATCAAAAAGACATCATTCCACAGCCGGGCTTCGAGATGGTTCTCGAGTTTTGGGAGATAGAAATAGGGTCCGGTTCCCCGGTCAATGAGCTTCCGGGCGTTATGAAAGAAGTAGATGCCGAAATCGAAAAGCGAGGCGGAGACCGGGTATCCATCGACGAGAACATGTTTCTCATCCAAATGCCAACCGCGTGGACGCACCATCAGAGTTGCGATGTCTTCGTTTAATTTGTATAACTTTCCTTCCGGGTCTCTATAAATGAGTATTCGGTCGATGGCTTCGGAGAGGTTTTGCTGTCCTTGGATGATGTTTTGCCACGTTGGTGAATTCGCGTCTTCAAAATCAGCCATATACACATTTGCTCCGGAATTCAAGGCGTTGATAATAGTTTTCCGGTCCGTTGGTCCCGTAATTTCAACTCGTCGATCAAGGAGGTCGTCTGGCATGGGTGCAATTTTCCAATAGCCATACCGGATGTGTTCTGTCGAGCGGAGAAAATTGGGCATCTTGCCCATGCTGATCTCGACCTGTCGCTTAGCACGTTTCAATAACAGCGCCCGGCGGCGTCCGCCGAACTCGCGTTCCAATTTCGCGACAAAATCCAGGGCTTCTGGAGTTAGCACAACTTCAGTTTCCGGTGACTTTACACCAAGTAATTCTATCCCTTCAGGCTGATATGGTGAGAGAAACATGGCTCAAATCAAATTATCGCAACAGTTGTCTTATTATCATGTTAATTATGGTCTACTGCCTGTTGTGGGTATTTCAACAGACTTTGATGTATTCTCCTTGCTCGACAAGAGGACAAACATTCCTATGTTGGCCACGAGGATCCCTGCCCCGCCTACAATCCAGGGAAGCGTACTTGATTCTGACTGAATCTGTTGTGCTTCGACAATGAAGTAATAGTCATTTCCCTCCAACCCATCGGGATAGTCTCCTGAAATATCCCAGATGATTCGCCTGCCTCTCCCGGCAAAACGACCTATGCCGATATTGCCCCTTGTTGCTGCAGGTCTGTACTGGAACAAGGCGTCACCTTCCTTCTTCAAGGTTAGTGTGACTTTGTATTCTCTATCGACCAACCCAAGCAGGTCGTAAGAAACTACTACAACTTGATTTGACGCCTCGAACCTCACATTTCTCACCAGAACAATGTCTTCGCCGAATCCAGTTGACCAAGGGACTAAGTTGGCAACCATCGAAATGGTGATCAACATGCTCAAAGACTTCGTCCTCTCGGATAATTCCTGTACAAGCCGCATCTTATGACCGTTTATTTGCTCAATGTTGTAGTATGATTATTCCGTGCTTTCGCGGCAACAGATGTGTGGCTTACAATTGAGCAGGAAAAGTGGAGACGGATCGAGCCTATCATAATCCAAGAACACACTCGCGGAGAATAATCGTGATGTTGATTGACCATCGACTTTTCCTGTCTTAATAGCTCTCAGATGGTGACACGTGAACTTCAGCGCCAGGTTGTCTGGTATCATACACTTGGCCACGTAACGCTGGTATTCTTTCCTGTGAGTCGGGGAAAAAATCTTCGAGAAGAATTGTGGATCGTTTCAGCTCAACGCCGGCATGTTCGACTACGTACTGAATCCGGTTGAGAATTTCCGGTTTGATGTTGTCATCACAAATAAGCACCTCATCTATACTTTCCTTTTTCAGGAGTCCCTGGAGCGGCCAATGACTGCCGAAAATCTTGTAACCGTCAAGATGTTTTCCTTCGAGGGCCGGGTTGTCGTCGAGAAATCCCACAGGAACTAACTGGTGCCTCTCATCACTCAGGATGCTCTGAAGCGTCATTATCCCCTTGGGACCCGCGCCATACAAAAGGACACGCTTCCCGTTGCGTTCTCGATGGGACATGTAATTCAGTACGTGAAACGACATACGAGAGCCGATGACCAGGGTGAGGAGTAGATAAAAATCGAGAACGAGCATCGCGAATGTAACGTGAGCGGGAAGTACCGGGATTAAATTGACGATCAATCCTGTCATGATTGCAGCGATTACGACCGTCCTGCCAACTCTAATGATGTCTCCGATTCCAAAGTGTCGAAGTGTTTCCTTGTGCAGTCCGTAGAATACAAATACGGTCACCTGAACAATAGTGACAACAATGAGCGTCCCGTAGAACTGCCGATCGATTGAATCCGTCATATCATTCCCAAGCGTCAGAAAATAGGCGCCGGATAACGCCACAGCGATAAAGAAAATATCTAGGACGCCGCGGAATATGGAGCTGTTCATTGCAGGGACCTCGTAGATCGGAAGCAACATCCCATTTTGAAGAATTGCCATTTCCTTGTAATGAAGCCGGTGTATGCCAGCAACTGTTGCGACTGCGATTCCGATGAGAATAGCTGCAGCCGCTGTGTTGCTTACCGCCTGGATAGTTATAGCGCTAAGCCCGAAGAGACCCGATACTGCGTACAAAATGAAGACAACTTTTTGCTGGTTCAATCCTTTTGCGATAAGCCGATGGTGAATGTGCTGGCCATCGGGCAAAAACATGGTGTGGAGCTTCTGAAACAAAGTACCAGTGCGAATAGAATGCGGATGAACGGAGCGGAGAAACCGTCGTATCATTGAAACCAGAGTATCGATAATTGGTAGCCCCAGCACAAGAACAGGGACAAAAAGAGCGAACGCCGTTAACCCCTTCATCGAGCCCTGGACAGAGATAGCTGCCAGGGTAAACCCAACAAACAAGCTTCCCGAATCTCCCAGGAAGATTCTTGCAGGATGAGAATTGTATCTCAAGAACCCTGCTAGTGCCCCCGCTAATACCAAGGCGACTACAACAACCACAATGTTGCCGTTCATGAGCGCGATCATTGCAATCGTCAGTGAAGCGATAAAGCCGACTCCGGAAGCAAGTCCGTCGATACCGTCAATGAGGTTAAATGCATTGGTAACTCCGACGATCCACAAGACTGTGACAGGGAAATCCAATACCCCTAAACTGAGTGATCCAGGTACCAAGGGATTCGTTACGGAAGAAATCCGAATTCCCGCAAAGTAAAGGAGTGAGGCTGCAAAAATCTGAACGATGAATTTCTTTCCTGCGTTCAAAGTGTAGACATCGTCCAAAATGCCAATGAGCATGATAGAAGCGATAGACCCCAAAACCATGAGAGCCTGCAGTGGAGCCACCGAAGCGAGTGCTGGATTGAGCCTGAACAGGATCATCATAGCAAAAGAGAAACCGAGGTAGACGGCGAACCCTCCAAGCCTGGGAACTGGGTGGCGATGGATTTTCCGTTCGTTGGGAATGTCGACCGCGCCGACATACGTTGCACACCGAATTATCCACGGCGTTGCTATCACCGATATGATCGCTGGAGCAAGAAATGCTATCAGGAAAAGACCTATCATAAAACCGCCATCTCAAAAAGCCATAGAGACTGAAACCTGGTGTAAACGACTCGTCTGTACAGCAGGAGTGATTGCATAATCGACCATGAGCTTGTCTCCGATTAACCCAAATCCGTATCTCATTTCTGAAATTCCTAGGCCGGTCATATATCCAATCCGTAATGCCAAGCCTCTCAACAGAAAGATTTCGATTCCTCCTTCGTAAAGCAACCCGGATTCAGTGATGATTTTTTCGTTCGCCAGTGAAATGACAAGGGACCGACTTTCATTCAAAGCGGGGAAGCGCATCGATACTCCAATCTGGAGCGCCTGCGGTAATTGTTCTTGTGCTAGCACTACCGACTGTTGAGATAATACATACGAGATTCCAGTACCAAGACCGCTGTATACAATGCCGTAGCTGATCTCCGGGGATGGGAAATAGAATAGCCCAACAGCAGCCGACCCGGCAAGCATATGTGATTTTTCATTGTGTCCGTATTGCAAGCCAGCGCGCACACCAATGCTTGTGTATGAGGTGATCACCCGGGCATAGGCGAAATCTGCACTGTATTGCAATGGATATAGGTCGGACTGCGTACTCTGGTTGTCGAGGCGGGCGATTCCAAGAGAGAGACCCAATCCGAATCCATCATCATTGGTAGGCCGGAAAACAGCGGAAAGAGATTCATTCCACAGAGGTTCCGCTGAACTTCTATAGTAATCGGATAGAACGGAAGCCTTGTCCAGCCCCACCAGTGCTGCCGGATTCCAGTACATGCAGCTCGCGTCGGCTGCTTCTGAAGCAAGCGCGCCGGCAAGCGCTGTGGCTCTTGCGCCAATTTCTCTCGAAGGCTCATTCCCTGTTCCGAGCTGTGGAAATGCAACCTCATATGTCAGGATGGTTGCTATCATAAGCCACCCGGTATTGAGTTTAATCTTCATCACAAGGATTCTTCCTTAATAAATCACTCTGAAGAATCCGAACAGCAAGACAACATCTCTGAGAAAATCAGCAAATTCGCGGACTGCATTCTCTTTCTTGGGGACGAACACTGTGTCCCCGGGATGGACTTTGGGAACCGAATCCATATCAATACTGCCGCTCTCCATGTAAGCAGAAAGGTTGATTATGGTCGGTTCCTCGGTATCGCCACGGTGTATGATCTTGATATGGTGCAAATCTGATTCAGCGGTTATGCCGCCGGCTTGACTGAGAATTTCTAGAAGCGAGACCTCCGCGGTTACGGGGTAATTGTCCTGGCGTGTTACCGCTCCGATGACGGCGATTTTCTCCATTATCGCGCTTACAATCGTCACATTTGGCTTAACTTCCCCTTTGATGTAGTCAGAGAGCTTCATTCGAAGAAGCTCGATAAACTCTCCTCTTGTGAGACCTTCTGCTCTAAGTTCTCCGATGAGTGGGACTGAGATTATGCCAGTCCCTTTCACTGTTGCGGACGTGTTAAACTCGGGGTATCCCCAAACGGCAATCTGAATCTGATCTCCTTGATGAATAGTGTAGGTGGCCATGGATTTACTTTCCGGCTGCAACGATCCGCTATCTGAGCTGAGAACCGAAGAAGACAGAGGTTCACTGTTTTGTGACAAAGTAGAAGGAGAGGGTCCATTGAC
>Ga0209777_10009511_pt1 | contig 10438 bp, 8 predicted proteins | sample FrelakmetHBP12HB_FD_187147 | JGI IMG/M metagenome (GOLD analysis project Ga0209777, IMG submission 187147) | Freshwater lake sediment microbial communities from the University of Notre Dame, USA, for methane emissions studies -HBP12 HB (SPAdes)... | ecosystem: Environmental > Aquatic >... | reverse complement strand
CTCCGCACTAAAAAAAACTTCTGGGTGGACCCTGCCACGGACGCGACGTGAGATCCAGTATGTACTGTTCACCTGGACGGGTTTCTGTGCCTATTGCGGGTGCCCAGCAGAACCCGTCTGCGGCCCCCAGCACTTAACGTTGTAATACTAGGAGTGTGCCCGAGTATTGCTTCTCATGCCTGCATATTGTGATCGCAGTGGCTTGCAACTACAACACCTTGTGGCCAAAAGCCAGTTCTTTCAGTTGCTCGGACACACTCCTAGAAAGAAGCTGTACATAAAAGGATCAAGATTTGGCGGCTGGGTGTATGATGACTGGACGCCGGGAGGCAACCTGCTGTAGCGGCGCTCGCTCCCGTCGGTCGAGGTGAGCTGGCAGTGACGATCTGGCCAAGACTTGGACGAAAGGAGCTGGGGGTGTCAGCGATCGCCCGGAGGAGAGCCATGCATCTGTTTACGAGAGTCGGCGTTCCTTGCTTGATCGTTGCGGGGTTCCTCGTGGCAAGACCCGGCCTTGCCCAAATCATCAACACCACAGTCGGCAATGGTAGCCCCGGCTTTTCCGGCGATGGGGGCTCCGGTACTTCCGCTCAGATAGACACGGTCTACGGGGTGGCGGTCGACGCGCGCGGGAACGCATACATTGCCGACAGCCGGAACCACCGAATTCGCAAGATCGCCGGCGGCACCATTACCACAGTGGCCGGAACAGGACAGGAGGGCTTCTCTGGGGATGGCGGGACTGCGACGTCCGCGCAGCTCTCGTCGCCGCGCGATGTGGCGGTGGATGCTCAGGGAAATGTGTACATCGCCGACACGGGGAATTGCCGCATCCGCAAGGTGACGCCCGCCGGGGTCATTTCGACAGTCGCGGGGAACGGCACGGCCGGTTTCGCCGGAGATGGGGGCCCCTCCGCAAGCGCACAGCTGAGCTATCCGGCCGGTCTCGCAGCAGACTCGGCCGGTAACCTCTACATCGCCGACAGTTGGAATTACCGGGTCCGCAAGATCACCGCCGATGGTAACATCCAGACGGTTGCCGGCAACGGCAGCTACGGCCCCTACGGGGATGGCGGGCCCGCCGCTGCTGCCTCTCTTGGGCTGATTGAATCTCTGACCGTGGACGCGGCGGGTAAGCTGTACCTGTCCGATTCCTACAACCACCGCGTGCGAGTGGTAGATCCCGGCGGTACGATCTCGACCGTTGTCGGAGGCGGGTTCGGGCCGGCCGTGGACTTCGGGGCAGCCGAAACGGCGAACCTGAAGTTCCCAAAGGGAGTCACTGCCGATTCACAGGGAAATCTGTATATCGCCGACAGCATGAATCACCGTCTCCGGAAGGTCTCATCGAGCGGCATTATCAGCACCGTCGCTGGCAACGGCGCGCCCGGCTTCTCGGGAGACGGCAGCGCGGGTACTTTGGCGCAATTGAACGGCCCGTCTGGACTCGCGGCGGACTCTAACGGAACCCTGGTTTTCTCCGACCTATGGAATTACCGAGTTCGCAGCGTGGCCCTTTCGTTGGACGCCCCTCCTGTCATCCTCGGAATATCGAACGCTGCCGGCGGCCAGCTGAACATCACGCCGGGCGCCTTCGTGAGCATCTACGGAACCAACCTTGCCCCAAGAGCCAATGATTGGAGTAAATCGATCACGAACCAGCGGCTTCCGACGGAACTGGATGGCGTTGGTGTAAGCGTGGGAGGCAAGCCTGCCTACCTGTCCTTCATCAGCCCGAGCCAGATCAACATCGTGGCACCGGACGCGAACACGGGGACCGTACAGGTGACGGTGACGAACGCGGGAATCGACAGCGCACCGTTCAGCACCACGACGCAGCGTTACAGTCCGGCATTCTTCATGTGGGGGCAATATGCCGTCGCAACCCACACGGACAATTCCTTATGCGCCAAACCGGGCCTGTTCACGGGATCTTCCTCCAGGCCGGCCAAGCCGGGTGAGTGGATCGTCCTCTGGGGCACGGGCTTTGGGCCGACGGACGCCGCAGTGGGCGTGCTTACTCCTGGTGACAGGACGTATCCGACGGCTGCAACGACTGTTGCTGTGGCGGGCTTGGACGCGCCGGTCTACGGCGGAGCCGCGGTCCTCGCCCCGGGTTTTGCCGCGTTGTACCAGATGGGCGTGCAGATACCCGCTTCCGCCCCGAGCGGCGATGTTCCGGTGAGGGCAACCGTCGGCGGCGTGCAATCTCCGGATAACGTGTTCATCACGGTGGAGCGCTGAGAACATGAGTCTGCGCAACATAGGCGAGGTTCATGATGAAACCAGATAAGTCCGGAGATCGACCGGAGGTGTACGCAGTCCAGCGTGGCCAATCTGGCTGGGCGCTCAGTCGGAGGAGCCTGCTCGGTACTGCCGCGGCTGTCGCGGCAGCGGCGCCCAGGCGGGCCGAAGGGGCGGCATGCGGCTCGGGCGGGATCGCCCACAAGCTAGGGGCTGACTCCATCTACTTGAGCCCGGACGGACGGCTGCTGCTTTCGCACGGAGGGGGGAACTCGTACTCACTGGCCACCAAGCTCTGGTCGCTCCCAGATGGCGCGCTCCTGAAGATCGTTGATGAGAGTTTCTCGCTGGCATCGGCCGCCTTCAGCCCGGATTCGCGCCTGTTGGCCCTGGGTGTGTCCAGCTACCTGAACAACACTTTTCAGCTCACGGTTCAGCTCAGGTCGCTGCCCGATGGGGCGCTGGTGAAGACCATACCAGCCCCTGCTTATCCGAACTGGCTCGCCATCAGCCCGGACGGGCAGTTCCTGATCGCGGCAGGTACCACTACCATCTGGTTTTTGTCACTCCCGGATGGGGCTCCGCTTAAAACCATTCCGACGGGAGACAAATACTCGATGGAGTCGGCTGCCATCAGCCCGGATTGGCGGATCTTGGCCCTGGGGGTTTTCAGTTACCCCGCTTACACCCTGGAGCTGAGGTCACTGCCGGACGCGGCGCTGCTAAAGGCCGTTACGGGAACGTCTCGTCTGGCTCATCTCGCCATCAGCCCCGATGGGCGTTTGCTGGCGTCATCGTCGGTCAACGCTGACGACCATACGGTCAAACTCTGGTCGCTGCCGGACGCGGAGCTGGTAGGCAGCCTCACTGGGCATTCGGAGCTCGTGCAGTCGGTCGCTTTCAGCCCGGATGGACGCCTGCTCGCCTCGGGAAGCGCGGACGGCACCATCAAGCTCTGGTCGTTGCCTGACAAGGTGCTGCTCAAGACTCTCACTGGGCATTCTGGAGTTGTCTCGGTCGCTATCAGTCCGGACGGACGGTTGCTGATTTCGGCCGGCGGGGAGGGCGGGGACGGGAAGGACGGGACCATCAGGCTCTGGTCCCTGCCGGATGGCACACAGTTGCCGGTGTGCCTCATGGACCCGGCCGCAAGCGACAGCAGCCTGGATTTCATCACGTACACGGGTGATGGAGGTACTCACACCACCTCCTGCGGATCGATACCACCCGGATTTGTTTGCACCTGTAACTGCGTACCCGGTACCGGCTGTTCCTGCGTGAGCAACTCGGGAGGCGGCGGTGGGGGTGGCGGAGGGGGCGGTTGCTCGTGCATCCCGGTCACTTACTGGTATCCGAACTGATCCTGCATTTCCGTTTTGAGTAGTTACTGATAACCTGTTGACGACCTCGGACGCCTTTATTCATGCGGGTTTCGACGTGATGAAGACGTTCTGGGGGTCAACACCCAATGGGTGAGAGAGAAAAGCAACCATTCCAGCTCTCGTTCAACGCTTCGCTGAAGATCGATTTCCAGGGATCGCGCGTCACGTCCGATGGCGGCCTCATCCTGGTGCGCGAACTCGATGAACGTTTGGGCTTCGGCGAACTCATCGCCCAGCACCTGACCGACTCACGGAAAGGGAAGAACACCCAGCTCCCGTTAGCGGACCTGCTGCGGCAGTCGGTCTACAGCCACATCGCTGGCTATGAGGATGTCAATGATGCCGAGCGGCTCTCACAAGATCCAGCGTTCCGCCTGATCGGTTCCGAGAAGATTTGGGATCGTGGGGCGGCGCTGACCTCCCGCTTGCAGACCTTTGAGACCGAGATGCTGGCCGTGGAGGAGAACTTCGGCAGTTTGGCCCGCATCAACCGTGGACTGATCGGCAAGGCGGAAGCCCTCCATTCCCCGCTGCGGGTTGTGCTGGACATGGACTCGACCGAAATGCCGGTCTACGGCCAGCAGGAGCAGAGCGCCTACAAAGGCCACTTCGAGTCCACCTGCTATCACCCGCTGTTGTTGTTCAATCGGGAAGGCGACTGCCTGGCGGCAAAGCTGCGGCCCGGTAACGTCCACAGTGCCGACGACTGGGAAGAACTCCTGCTCCCCGAGATCGAGCGGCAGCAGAAGCTGGGCAAGGAGGTGGTGTTCCGGGCCGACGCTGCCTTCGCCAAGCCGGAGATCTATGAGGCGCTGGAGCAGCGCGGTGTGAAGTACGCCATTCGCATCCCGTCCAACGACAGCCTGGAGCGGGACATCGCGGAGTTGTTGACGCGGCCAGTGGGAAGACGGAGCCATAAGCCGGTGGTCTGCTACAAGGGTTTTCTCTACCAAGCTGCGAGTTGGAAGACGGCGCGTCGGGTGGTGGCGAAGGTGGAGTTTCATTTCGGGGAGTTGTTCCCGCGAGTGGGATTCATCGTGACCAACCTGGAAACGGACAGCCGGGCGGTAGTGCGGTTCTACAATAAGCCGCGATGGCCCTGCGGGCCACTAATAGTGATGAAAATGGGGGCGGCGACCGGTACGCTGGAGGGCGGCGTGGGGCGAACGAGGTCGACTCCGCTTTGGAGCAATTGAGTTCGTCAATAAGCCTGATCCGGAACGCGCGTCTGAACGAATGAGTGTGCCTGGTCCTTCCTCGGCGCGGAAGGGCGAGAGCACGAAACGGTGCGTGTTTGTCTTTGCCGTGCGTTCTTCGCTTCCACGCCGGGAAGGTTGAACGATGTCCTATACAGTAGCGGGAATCGACGTCCACAAGAGGCTGCTGGTGGTGGTCGTCGCTGATGTGAGTCAGCCGGAATGGAGGTTCGAGTGCCGCCGATTCGGCACTGGCGCTGCCGAGTTGCTCAACCTGGCGCTGTGGCTGCGCGAACGCAGGGTGGTCGAGGCCGTGATGGAGAGCACGGCGCAATACTGGAAGCCGGTCTGGCTGGAGCTGGAACCGCACATGAAGCTGCATCTGGCGCAGGCGCAGTCCAACCGCGCGCCGCAGGGACGCAAGTCAGATTCTGGCGATGCCAAGCGACTGCTACGCCGCTTTGTGACCGGCGAACTGTTCTTGAGTTTTGTACCCGAGCCTGAGCAGCGCGCCTGGCGCACGGTGACACGGGGGCGACTGCAGCTGGTGTGTGAGAGGGTGCAGGTACTGAGCCAGATCGAAAGTCTGTTGGAGGAGGGCCGCATCAAACTCTCCTCGGTAATCAGCGATCTGCTGGGGACGAGCGGGCGGCGCATCCTCTGGGCACTGGCCCAGGGCCAGACCGACCCGGAGCAACTGGCGCGGCTCGGCGACGAACGGCTGCGGTGCGGCCGGGAGGTCTTGGCGGACGCTCTGAGCGGGCCGATGAGCGAGATTCACCAGAAGTTGCTGCGGCAGCATCTGGAGCGCATCGAAGTGCTCGATCGCCAGATCGAGGAACTGAGAAGTCTTTCCGCGCAACAGATGCAGCCATACCAACAGGCCGTGGAGCGGCTCATCGAGTTGCCCGGCGTGGGCGTGGAGGCGGCGCAACAGATATTGGCCGAGATCGGTCCTACCGCCGCCGCCTTCCCCTCGGCGCGGCAACTGGCCTCCTGGGTTGGCGTGTGTCCCGGTTCCAACGAGAGTGCCCACGAAAACCATTCCGGCCGCTGCGCCAAAGGCAACCGTTTTATGCGTCGGGTGCCCAATTCATCGAATATGGCGAGGCCGTCAATCCGAAAGCGGTACGCCGTACCATCCAGCGCCATCTCAAAGCCCTACGCAGGCTCGGCTACCAAGTCCCGCACCAGCCCGCTTCTGCTACGGCTGCTCCTGGGGTGTGATTTTCGACGGAGCGGATTCGCCGCTGCTTCCCCTTCGAAATACGTGCTGGTGATGTCGTACAGCAGAAGGTCGTAGTCGAGCTCGAACAGCTCGCCCAGGCGCTCCTTCAGATGTTTTTCCAGCGCCTCCTTATGCGGTAGCAGTTGGTCGAGCGCGCGGTACAGCCGGTCCTCGTTGGCCTTCTCGGCCGGTACGCCGAGCAGTTCCGCCAGCGCGCTGGCCTCATAGAAGTGCTCGGTCAGGTGCAGTTCGCTCGAGGGCTCGCACAAGCGTCCGAGCACCAGCACCAGCGCCATCGCCGGCCAGGGAATCTCTTCCCGCCCCGACGGCATCGCCCGTTTCAGAAACTCCACCAGCCCCAGTCGCCGGCACAGCTCCAGTCCCAACCACGGCCCGCCGAACTCGCGGCTGCGCTCGACCACGATCCGCTTCAGGTCTCCCTCGACCCACTGCGGCTCCGCGCGGTCGAACAGCCGACTCTGCCAGGTATCGTTTCCGTACTCGGCCTGTTGTCGCACCCCCAGGCGACCGGCCTCGTCCATCTCGCCCAGGTAGGCCACCACCCGCTGCCGCGGACCCCGGGCCGTGCGGTAGGACTCCACCACGGCCCAGTAGGCGTGCCGCTTGCCGTCTTTCCAACGGTAGCAGCGCCGCAGGTACATACTGCAATCCTACGGATCGGCGCATCCTTTTCAAGAGGGTTGGTCTTCACTACACGCCACTTCGCGCCGCGTCTCCGCCGCCGGCCACCGCCCCGCACTGAAAACAAACACGGGCCGTTCTGCTTCAGCCGGAATCGGTCCGCCGCGAGCCATGAAGAAACTCGGCCGCCCCCTCGGACTGCGGAAGTTGGGTTAACGTAAAGGCTCTGCACCGAGTGGAAGTGCGAGATGCCAAAGGAGCGGTGTCAGAGGTAACGGTCAGGGTGAAATACCATCGGCTGCGGGTTCATCCGCCGATCGGCAGACAGAAGCGGTACCCGTCCTTGATGCTGACGGTAATTCAGGCCCAGGAAGCATCGGCGCCGCGGGGGAGGGCGAGGATCGATTGGAAGCTGATCACAAACCTGCCGATCCGTTCCCGCAAAGACGCGGTGGAGAAACTGGCTCGGTACGCAATGCGCTGGAGGATCGAAACGTTCCACAAGATCCTGAAGTCAGGCTGCCGGGCAGAAGCATCGAAGCTGCGAACCGCAGAGAGAATCGTCAACCTGATTGCGTCGTTCTCAGTTGGAGGATCATCTGGATGACGATGATGAATCGAGTGGCGCCGAAAGCGTCACCGCTGGTAGCGCTGACCCGCCTGGAGGCGCATTTGGTGGACGAATTGATCCCGGACAAGGCGGTCAAGCAGAGTCGAGCTGTGACCCTTACATGCTGTCTCACCAAGATCGCCCGTCTGGGCGGCTATCTCGCTCGCACGAAGGATCCCCCACCAGGAAACACTGTCATGTGGCGCGGGCTCTCACGGCTCACGGATATCGAACTCGGGTTCCTCATGGGGGCTCAACTTGTGGGTAATTGAAAGGTCTGCCGGACGGATACATTGGATGAAGCAGTTCGACCTGAGCCAGACCGCGCGCGCAAGACGCTTTCCCTGCTCACCTTCTCGGCCTGTTTCAGGCTAAACTCCGCAAGGTGATCGAGCAACTTCTCACAACCGGGAAGAGCGTCAAATGTCGACCCGAAGGCAGCCACGGCAGCCGATCCCATGATGCCAAATCGTCCGGCTAACAACTCGGCCCACCAGGCATCAACTTCCTTGGGGGGTGCATCCATGGCGGGCTTTCGACTTAACAATGCCGAGTTGAAGAGCATCAGGTTCTTCCTGGCGATGCGAGACATGGCTGTCCAGCCTTGGTGTCGCTCGTCTTCGTCCGAAAATGGATTCTTGCCCAGCGGTTCGTCGGAGGTGAAGCCGAATTTCGGTGAGACTTCCATCGCTCCCTGCTGCGCCCCTGAGATTTGGATAGCCGCCAGCGGATTCAGGGAGGTCCGCTTGTCGCCTGGCCGGGCTAGGCGGCTAAGAACATTCTACTGCCTTGACGTTTTGGGCGGCAACAAGCCCCAGCAGTCGTATCAAGAGCCAGCAATTTTGATCCGCCGCAACGTCACCTCACTGCGATGGTGGCCGGCGGGCTGGTCTGCCCGGCCACACTTAACACCACCGGCACCGCGTCCCCGGTCGTGATTCCCGCCGGCACGACCGCGTTCACCTGGTACAATCCCGCGTACCCCGGCGTCAGCCCGTTGTACGCCACGTGCGCCGACATTCCACCGATCGTCACCGTCACCGGGTTCACCGTGATCGACAGCGGCAGCGCCGGCGCGGGCGTCCCTTCCGCCACCGCCGGCGACACCGCCCCCAACCCCGTGCAGTAAATAACCACCGTCTCCCCAATCGCTGCCGGCGTCCCCGGCTGCGCCAACGTCACCTGATCGCTCTTCATGATGGCCCCTTGCCCCGTCCCTTGCTGGTTCACCGTGAAGATCCCCGGCTGCGCCGCCGCCACCACCAGCGACTGCGGCACCGACAACGTGTTCCCATGCTGCACCGTCAACTGATACTGCGTGTTCACCGGCACCTTGTAGGGCACCTGCACGTTCAACTGCCCCGCGCTCGTGTACAGAATCGGCAAAGGCTGGTTGCCCAGCAGCACCTGCGTCCCGTTCCACTGCTGCGGCAGCGGCAGCGTGCCGCTCTGGCCCGCCCGGTCCGACAGGTTCAGCCCGTAGATCGTGATCAGCCCGCCCGGCGCAATCGGTACGCCGCTTTCGTTACTGGCCGCCTGCACCACCCCCTCCGCCGTCACCGTCGGTGTCGCCGCCGCCGGCGCCGGCGCGTTCACGACCCCGCTCAGCGCCGCCGACAGCCCTCCCACCAGGTTCCCCCCTTGCTGCAGCAACGCTGTCACCTTCAGCACCACCGCTCCCGACGCATTCATCGGCCGCCACGTCCCCTGCCAGATCCCGTTGCCGATGTGCGTCATCCCCACCGCCGCGTCGTGGTTGGAAAAATAGGCCGATACCTGCGCGCTCTGCCCTCCCGGCCCCACCAGATTCCCGCACCCGTCCGTCACCTGCACATCCAGCGTTGTCGCCTGCCCCACCACCGCCACGAAGTTCGGCTGCAACGAGCGATACTGCACCTGCAGAGCTTGCGCCGCGCAGCCCGAGGCCGCCTCCGGCCCCACCTCAATCCGATACCAGCGCTCCTCTTCCACCCGGCCCCCGGATGCCCCCGTGGTCCCGCTTCCGGGAGTCGATCCCGGCGGAGCTACCACCATCAGTACGTTAATCGTCTGCGACGGCGACCCGTCGGCAAACTGCAGCGTGATGGTCCCCCGTTGGATGCTTCCCGCACTCAACTTACTGTAGTCCGGAAACACCCGCACCGTCGCCGGCTGATTCGGCTGTATGCTCGCGTTGGTTGGCAGAAAGCTGAAGCCTGTCCCGATCTGCCCGGACTCGAAGCTGTTCACCTGCCCGGTGGGGTTGCCCACCTGCACATCCTGCGACCCCGGTGTCACCCCGGCAACGCCCGTGAAGACCAGCCCCGTTGGAAACAGTTGCGGACCTAAACTGAACCCCGCCGGCAGTACCGTCACGATCACCGTCATCACTTGCGGCGTGTTCGCCGCTGCCGCCGACACCTCGATCCGCCCGTAATAGGTCCCCGCCCCCAGCGTGCTCGGATCGATCGACACGCTGACCAGCGAAACATCCAGATACGGCCGCTGCACCGTCCCGCTCGAAGGCGAGATCTGCAGCCAGTCGCCACCAGTAAGCGTGCCGGCCGTGGCGCTCCAGCTCATCGCGCCTTGCCCGGTGTTGAGGATGCCGAAGTTCTGCGCCAACGGCACGCCGCCCTGCGCCACGGCCGTGAAGCTCAAGGCGCTCTGGGAGAGCAGGATGACGGCGCTCGGAGCGCTCACCGACAAGGTGACGGGAACGTTGACGGTGCTGCCGGCGCCGGCGATGGCGACCGTGCCGCTGTAAGTTCCCGGTGCGAGTGACCCCGGAGTGGCGGTCACGGTCAGCGAGGCTGCAGAGGATGGCGTGGCTGTGCCAGTTGCCGGCGAAACGCTCAGCCACGAGCCACCCGAGGAGGCGGCCGCTCCGGCGGTGAAGGACAGCGAGCCGCCGCCGGAGTTCGAAACTCGCAACTGCTGCGTCAGAGCACCACTGCCCTGCGCCGCGGTGAAGCTGACAATCCGCGTGTCCACCGCCAGTGCCGCGGGCGTGCCCGCCTGCACCGTGAGAGTTACCGCGACGGTGGTCGTCGCAGGAACCGCACTAGGCGCGGTGATGGTGATCGTCCCCTGGTAAGTTCCCGCTGTCAGACTGGACGGGTCTAGGGTCGCCTGCAGCACGGCTGGAATGGAGCCG
>Ga0209777_10009510_pt1 | contig 10438 bp, 7 predicted proteins | sample FrelakmetHBP12HB_FD_187147 | JGI IMG/M metagenome (GOLD analysis project Ga0209777, IMG submission 187147) | Freshwater lake sediment microbial communities from the University of Notre Dame, USA, for methane emissions studies -HBP12 HB (SPAdes)... | ecosystem: Environmental > Aquatic >... | reverse complement strand
TCCCACGGCTGGGCAAGCCAGCCGTGCCACATGCCCGGGTATTGTCTCCAGTTGATCGATAAACGCTTCGATTTCGCCGTGGTCGGAGGCGGGCCGGCGGGCGCCTCGGCCGCGCGGCGGTTGGCCCAGGGCGGCGCCGAGGTGGTCGTGCTGGAGCGGCGGCCGTTCCCCCGGCCCAAGCCATGCGGCGGAGGTCTCTCCGGCCGCGCCATGCGCTGGCTCGACGTGCCCCTGCCGCCGGACCTCATTGATTGCGAAGTGTACGCCGGCCGGTCGCACTTCGGCCCCATCACCATCAACGCCCGCCAGGACCGCCGCGTGGCCGTCCTGGTGACGCGGTCGCGCTTCGACCACTTCCTGCTCGAGAAGGCCCGCGAGGCCGGCGCGCACGTGGAGTGGCGGGAAGTGCGGTCGATCGACGCCCGCCCAGGCGGCGTCGTACTCGCGACGCCCGAGGGCGAGGTTGCCGCCCGCTGCGCCATCGTCTGCGAAGGGGCCAACCGGCGGCTCACCCACGCCCTGCGCGGCCGCGAGCATTCCAAGAACATCGGCTTCTGCCTCGAGGCGGAACTTCCCGTCCCTGCCGGGGACCCGTACGCGGACCTGCGCGACTGTGTGGACATCTACTTCGGCACGCCGAGCCACGGCTACGGTTGGCTTTTTCACCACGGCTCTTACTACTCGGTGGGCGTTGGCGGGCTGTGTCATTGGTTCCACTCGCCGCTGGAGACGTTCCGGCAGTTCCTCAGGGACCGCGGGTTTGCGCCGGAGGGCGTACGGCCGCGCGGGCACTTCCTTCCGTGCGGCGGAGTTTCGCGCACGGTTTGCGGCGACCGGATGGTCCTGGCCGGCGATGCGGCAGGGTGGGTTGACCCATTCCAGGGGGAGGGGATCGGCTACGCGATCCGTTCCGGGCAACTGGCGGCCGAAACGGTGCTCGATGCGGCCGGTCACAACGATTTTTCGCGCCGCGCCCTGGCCGACTACGGGCGCCGATGCGACGAGGCGTTCGGACGCGACCTGCGGGCCGCCCGCATCGTCATGCACGTTGTCTTTTGGTGGCCCCAACTCCTCTCGTGGGCGCCACGCTCGACCGAGCGGGTCCTCCGCGAGTACCTGAACGTGACGGCCGGCGACCTCTCGTACCGCGAGTTCGTGCGATGGGTTGCCCGGCGCATGCCGCGGTTCCTTCTTCGCGCGCCATGGCGGCGGCCCGCCGGCGCGCCGGACGCCTGCTGACGCCTGGATGGGCCTTGGTTTGCGTGCATGTAGGGCCGCCGATGTCAATACCGCAACGCAACCCATGTCGCCGCGCGGTGGGTCTCCGGACCCACCGCGCGAAAAACGCTGCTATGGCGCTATACACAAGACACGCGCGGCAGGTCAGGAGACCCGCCGCGCACGGTTGCCAGCAAACTCAAGTCGCCTGCGACTCGACGAAATACCGCATCGAGACCTTCTTGAACTCCGTCGTGGAGAAAAGAACGTCGTATTCCTTCAGGCCCACGCGCGAGGCCATCTCGGCCACCGCCTTGCGGACCTCGTCCTCGCTGTGCCCGTGGACCATCGCGAAGAGGTTGTATGGGAACCCCTCCAGCGGCGGCCGGCGGTAACAGTGGCTCACCTCGGGCTGCTCGGCCAGGCGACGGCCGGAGGCGTCCACCTCGCTATCGGGCACGCTGAAGACGGCCATGCCGTTCGCGCTAAAGCCCAACTCGCGATGCCGCACCACGGCCCCGAATCGCCGGATGACGCCCACCGCCAGCCACTCGCAAATCTGCTCGATCACCCGCCGCACGGGCCAACCGATCTGCGCGGCCACGTCGGCGAACGGCTGGCGAATTGCCGGAATGCCGTCCTGGATGAGCCGCACGAGCTTCCGCTGCTCCTCGCTGAGCGGCTTGGGCGTCATGCGCGACTGCGGCATGGCGGCGTCCTGCCCGCCGGCGTCCTCCGTCAGGTCAAATTTCACGCGGATCTTGTACACCGCCAGCGCAGGGAGGCTGTAGAAGTGCCGGATGCCGGTCTCGCGCCGCAGCCGCTCGAGCGTTCGCGTCTGCGCTTCGAGCGACGACGACGTCAGCGTGAACCACAGGTTGTACGCGTGCCGCCGCTCGTAGTTGTGAGTCACGCCCGCAAGCGCGCTTACGCGGTCGGCCACCCCTTTGAGCTGCTCCGCGGGCATGCGCGCGGCCACGAGCGTCGAGATATAGCCGAGGCTTCGCGAATCGAAGATGGGGCCGATCCTGCGGATATACCCTTCCGCCTCCAACTGCGCCACCCGCGAAACGACCGTCTCCGGCTCCAGGCCCAGTTGGCCGGCCAGCACATCGAACGGCCGCTCGTCCACCGGCAGGTTGGTCTGAATCGCTGTCAAAATCTTTTTGTCGGTGTCATCCATTGTGTCACAAAACGCGCCCATCAAGATGGGCGGCTAAACGTGGCTACGCCTTTTCGTGCTAAACGTGGCTACGCCTTTTCGTGCTAAATGTGGCTGCGATTTTCGTGCTGCACGATCGCGTCAACTAGGCCCGGGATCGTGTGCTGCTCGGCCTCGACCGTCGGCTCAAGGCCCGCCTGGCGCAGTGTGGCAGAGGTCGTCGGCCCGATGCTGGCGATCTTCGGCCGGGCCGCACGGACGGCGTCCACGCCAACCGCCTCCAGAAAGTTTTTAACCGTCGAGGAACTCGTGAACGTCAGCCAGTCGACCTCACCCTGCGCCAGGCGCTCGCGGAGCACGTCGCGGCCCGAAAGGTCGGGCACTGTCCGGTACGCCACCACATCGCGGACGATCGCGCCTTTGCCGGCGAGCGCCTCGACGAGTTCCTTCGGCGCGATGTCGGCGCGCGGCAAGAGGATGCGAACGCCGACCAGGCTGCCCTGCGCCGCGAGGGCCTGCGCCACGGCCGCGCCTGTAAACGCTTCGGGCTGAAGGTCAACCCGGATGCCGCGGGCGGCCAGCCGCTCGGCGGTCGCCGGGCCGATGGCCGCAATGCGCCGCCCGGCCAGCGCTCGCGCATCCAGGCGGTCCTCTGCCAGCGCCGTAAAGAACGCATCGACGCCGTTGACGCTCGTGAAAATGATCCAGTCGAACTCGTTCGCCCGGCGCGCCGCATCGCGAAGCGGGCGGGCGTCCTGGGGCGGCTCGATGCGGATCGCCGGCGTCTCGATCGCCTCGGCCCCGAGCGATTCCAGTTGCGCCGCCAGTTCCGACGCCTGCGCCCGCGACCGCGTGACGACGATCCGCCGTCCGAAGAGCGGCCGCCGCTCGAACCAGTTCAACCGTTCGCGCAGCGCCACGACCTCGCCGACGAGAATCAGGGCAGGGGGCCTCAAGTTCGCAGCCGCAACGGCGTCCACGATGGTCCGCAGCGTCCCCGTGACGACCCGCTGCCGTGGCGTGGTGCCCCAGTGAATCACGGCCACGGGCGTCTCGGCCGCGCGGCCGTGGGCCGTCAGGTTCGCGGAAATCACGCCCAGGTTCGACACGCCCATGTAGAAGACCAGCGTGCCCTTCCAGCGGGCCAGGGCGTCCCAGTCGAGAGACGAATCGGGCTTGTCGTCGGCCTCGTGGCCCGTCACCAGGCCCACGGCGCTTGCGACCTCGCGATGCGTGACGGGAATTCCCGCGTACGCGGCGCCGGCAACGGCTGCCGTAACGCCCGGCACCACCTCGAACTCCACGCCGGCCTCGACGAGCGCGAGGGCTTCTTCGCCTCCGCGGCCGAAGACGTACGGGTCGCCCCCTTTGAGGCGCACGACCCTCTTGCCGGCCAGGCCCTTCTCCACGAGGAGCCTGTTGATGCCGTCCTGCGAGAGAGTGTGCTCCGCGGCCCGCTTGCCGACGTATATCCGCTCGGCGGCCGGCGGGGCGTAGTCCAGCAGCCGCTGCGAAATCAGCGCGTCGTAGACCACAACCTCGGCCAGCCCGAGCACCTCGCGCCCGCGCAAAGTCAGAAGGCCGGGGTCGCCTGGCCCGGCGCCAACCAGGTACACTTTGCCTCCAGCCATGCGGTCTCTCCGGCGGTCAGTCTCGTGAAGTGCCTATTGTATCAAATGGCCGTGGCGCGGCAACGCCGCAATCGAGTAAGCAAGGTTACCCGGCCGATGCGGTGCCGATGAGCCCGCCGCGGGAGCGGCGGGTGGCGCCCCCTTCGCCGGGCGAGCGAACATCGCGCCGCGTTCGGTAATCACCCGACGCTTCCGCGTCGGGCTCAAGGCGTTAACTGCTTGCGTCGGGCTCATCACCTACCAGCGGCACGAACCGGCACGGGCAGAACTCGTGATACGACACGCGGCCGCCGCTCTTCGTGACCCGCACGAGCACCTGGCCTTCCCAACCGCCGACGGGCGTAAGGAGAATCCCCGGGTCGGCCAACTGCTCGATCCACGGCCGGGGAATCTCGATCGTCGCAGCCGCGCAAAGGATGCGGTCGAACGGGGCCGCCTCGGGCCAGCCGAGCCGTCCGTTCCCGACACGATAGTGAATGTTCGTAAAGCCGTGCATGTCGAGCGCCGTCCGCGCCCGCTCCAGAAGCGCCGCATGAAGCTCGATCGAGTAAACCTCGGCCGCAAGGCGCGCCAGGATGGCCGTCTGGTATCCCGAGCCGGTGCCGATCTCCAGCACGCGGTGCGTGGCCTCAAGGTCGAGGCTCTGCGTCATCTCTGCGACCATGTAGGGCTGGCTGATGGTCTGGCCTTCGCCGATGCCCAGGGGATGGTCCTCGTAGGCATTGTTGCGGAATTCCGGCGGGACGAACCGCCGCCGGTCGATGGTCCGAAACGCCTCCAGCACACGCGGGTCACGTATGCCGCGCGGCTCAAGTTGCGTCCGTACCATCCAGTCGAGTGCGTCGTGGGCGTCGGGCATGTTATCGCCTCGAAGCGTGGCAGCGGGCGAACACGCGGCGCGACTTAAACCTTTGCGCGGTGGGTCTCCGGACCCACCGCGCAAGAACTGGCGCCAGTGGCCCACGCGCGGCGGGTCCGGAGACCCGCCGCGCTATGTGGCGCTGTAGTGCTCGCCTACGCATCAATCTGCTGCACAAGCGGCCAGTCTGGCTCGACGGGCTTACGCGACTCGATGACGAGCTTGCCGTCCTGGCCGCGACTGAGCACGTTATACTTCCGCCACTCTGGGTCCTGCCGGGGCAGGGGGCTGATGGAGTCCGGCGACTCGAAGTACAGGTGCGGCCCTCGGCTTTCGGGCCGCGCCCCGCAGGCCGCAAGGACCATCTCGGCCACCAGCGCGATGTTCCGCGTTTCGGCGGCGAACTCCGCGCTCGCCTGGCTCGCGTCCCACGGGCGTGCGGTCAGGGCGGCAAGTTCCGCGAGTCCGTCGCGCACGCCGTCGGCCGTCCGCTTGATGCTCGCCCGCATGCTCATCAGGTGCTCGATTGTGCGGCGGACCTCGCGCACGTCGATTGCCTTTCCGCCCGGGGCCTTTGAGGCCGGTCGTGGCCCGGCCTTGTCGCGCGGAAAGGCCCGCGTGAAGTTCGCGTAGTCGGCGGCCGACAACCCGGCCACCTTGCCCATGACCTGGCTATCGAGAAGTGCGTTGCCGCCGGGGCGGTTCGCGCCGTGCTGGCCGCCCGCGACCTCGCCGCACGCAAACAGGCCCGGCACGGTCGTGGCCGCAAGCTCGTTGATCTTGACGCCCCCCTGGAAGTGCTGGCACGCGGGGGCAAGTTCAATGCGGTCGCCCGCCTCAAGGTCGATGCCCCGCTCCTTCAGCCACGCCACGCTCGGCGCGTTGATCGCCGCCAGGCGCGCCAGCGGCGAGTCCCGTAGCGGCGGCTGCGCAAGGGGCAGCGACTTCATCCCCTCGAATCGCGCCCAAAGCGCGGGGTCCATCCTCGAAAGGTCCAACCCGCGCGGATTCCGCGAGAAGTCCATCCACACCGTGCGCCCCTTCTGCATCTCGGAAAAGACCGCGATGTCGATGACGTGGCTCGGCTCTTCGCGCGAGACCGGCCACGACGCGCCCTTGCGGAACAGGACGGCGTAGACCTGCTCGGGCGGCGTCCCCGGCGGAAAGTAATCGAAGAGGAACTCGCGGTCCTGGTCGGTCACGAGCCGCGGCCATGAGCGCATCATGCTGCCCGAGCAGGCGAGCTTCGTCTTGATGCTCGAGAGGCCGATCTGGATGAACTCCAGGTTCACCAGTTCCGCCCCCGCGCGGTACGCCATGGCGTAACCGTCGCCGGTCATCCCTTCCGGGAAGACGTTGACCTCGTATGCGCGGCCGGCGCCGCCGGTGGCGAGGACCACCGCGAGCGCGGGGATGAATCGTCCGTCCACAAGGTGCACGCCGACGACGTTGCCTTGGGCATCGAGCGCCAAGTCTTCGGCCATTGCGTTTTCGATAATCGGAATCTGGCGGCGCTTAAACTCACGCCGCAAGGCCGCGTGGATGTCATTGGCGGTATGGGGACCCGTGTAGCAGGCCCTCGCATACTTCGAGCCGTCGGTTATGAACTGGTCGGCGAGGCCGTCGGGCCGCTTGGCGAACGGGACTCCAAACTTATCGAGATAATGGAACGACTCGGCCGCACCCTTCGCCAGGACTTTGGCAAGGCTGGCGTCAGAGACGCGGCCGCCGATGCGGTAAATGTCCTCGGCGTGATAGCGCCAGGCGTCCGGCCCACCGGGCTCGGTGTGCTCCAGCGTGGCGTGGAAGGCCATGCGGTCGGAGCAGGAGAGGGCCGTGACGCCCGATTCGCCGAGCCGCCCTTTCTCGATGACCAGGACGCTCGCCCGGCGGTCCTGCGCCGCAAGGGCCGCGCGCAGGGCCGCGCCGCCACTGCCGATGATTACGACATCCGCGCCCGCCGCCTCTGCCATCGGATAGAACCCTTGTAAGAGACTTTGCCTGTAACGGCACTATAGTGACGCGGGGTGTGCGCGGCAAGGGGGGGGCGGGTGCTGGTGCGGGGCGATTGGGGATGGCCCCGGACAAGGCGATTGAACCGCCACCATCACAGCCCCTGCGGTTGTGCGTGTCGTTCATAACAAGCCCCCGGCACCGCCGGGGGATGCCTTTACGTCTCGGCCGGCGTGGACGCAATGATGGGGCGGGAATGTATTGGCAAAGGCCAAACTTGTTGTGTATGCTTCTTCCGGGTAAGATGCAGGTCGAATTTTAACCGGTTAATGCATGTGTAATATGAGCCGCCTGATCGCCGTTATGCCGACTGGCTGTGAGCACAAGGGCCGAACGGATCACTTTCCGGAAGGGCAGGCATACGATGACACCCGATGAGGCTATGGAACTGCTTAGGAACGGTCGTTCCGCGGAATGGAATCACTATCGGAAGCGCAATTCGGCATGGATTCCCGACCTCACTGGGCTTGATCTGTCCCAAATCAATTTTGTCCCCAGCGGCCAACCATTCGATCTCTCTCGTGCTGTCCTTCTGGGAACGAAGTTCCCAACGAAGTGTCAAATGATGGGGTATAATACATTATGGGTAGTACTCGATGGTGCCCTTGTAAATGTTGACACCAGATTTCCGGTGTTTTTCGACCCTGTTGCTTGCGGGGCCAAATTTGTCACAAGGTCTGAAGTCTCCGCCGCTCAAGGGGCCGGGCAGACCTCGGTGTTCGTTAGCTACGCTTGGGCCGATGAGCAGGTTGTATCGGCTATTGATCAATGGCTGCGACTCAAAGGGGTTGGCACCCGTATAGACAAACGCGACTTTTTCGCTGGGGGATCGATCCGACATGAAATCCTTCGCGTGATGCGCGAGTGCAATGTCGTCCTTGTATTCTATTCACAAGCGTCCCAAGGCAAGCCCTGGCCTGAGTTCGAACGGGAACTGGCTGCTGATCTTGAGATGGAGGCCAAGAAGGAGGGCAAGGTCCCACCAAGGATTATTTATGTAGTGATTGATAATACGCCCTTGCCCGATCCAACGACCAAGAACCGGTTGGGCATAATGGCCAAGGGCAAGCGTTTTGAACTCGTGTGCGAGGAAATCTACCACGGCATTTTGCAGATTCCACGTGCATCTGAGGCCATCGACCTTTCCAAATGGAGCGACTACAAATTCTAGTCAGCCAGCGGCCAAGACGTTTGAGCCCCAACGGGGCTGCGGAATGTAGCCGCGGGTGGAGCGGCGCGGCCGCACGGCGGCCCGACGCGTAACCCGTGGAAAGCGGGTGAGGAGAGAGTCTTTCGTCCCTTTTTTCGTATTTTCGCCCCAGCGGGGCGAAGGAAATTTTGGGAGCGGCGAAAGAACCTGTACCCGGTGCTCCCTCCGCCCCTTGCGGGGCGGATGTGTTGAAACACGAACGCTCCCACGGGTTGCGCACCGCCCGCTTTGCGGCGGTCGGTGCTCCACCCGCGGCTACACTCCGCCGCCCCGTTGGGGCGAAGAACGGCAGTTCAAGCTCTCAATGCCTGCCCGCCAAGCTTAAGGGCGGATTTCAAGTCAACTACGGTGCCATCCCGTTCCCCGTTCCCGCCGTTCCATGCGTGTCATCTTGACCTTCCGCCGGCCGGCGACCATAATCGGCAAGTAGAAAGGGGGCGGCAATGACGCCCATCATCACCTTGCTGACGGACTTCGGCGTGGAGAGCACCTATCCGGCCCAGATGAAAGGGGTCATCCTGGGGCGGTGCCCCGGCGTGATTATCGTCGACCTGTCGCACGGCGTGCCGCCGCATGATGTCCGGACGGCGGCGTTCATGCTGGCTGCCACGGTGCCGGCGTTTCCGCTGGGGACGATCCACGTGGCCGTTGTGGACCCGCAGGTGGGCAGCCAGCGGCGGATCCTTGCGGCCGAGGCGGGCGGGTGCGTCTACATCGCCCCCGACAACGGCCTGCTGACGCTGGTGACGCACCGGGACCTCATTCGCGGCGCGGGGCCGGCGGCCGAGGGGCCGATGCGGATTTTTTCGGTCGAGAACGAGTTCTTCTTCCGGACCGACGTCTCGAGCACGTTTCACGGGCGCGACATCTTCGCCCCCGTGGCGGCGGCGATTGCCGACGGGGCGGAGCTGGACGATTTCGGCCCGCCCGTCAACGCCATCGAGCGGTTCGACTTTCCGCTTCCGGCGCATGACGGCTGCAACATCAGCGGCTGCGTGCTTTACGTCGACACGTTCGGCAACCTGGTTACAAACATCGGCGGGGCGATGCTGGCCCAGTCCGACCCGGTGCGGCTGGAGGTGCACATCCTCGGGGCGGTCATCCACGGGCTCTCGCGGGCCTACAGCGATGTGCCCGCCGGATCGCTGCTGGCGTACGTCGGCAGCGCGGGCCTACTGGAGATCGCGGTCAACCGCCAGAGTGCGGCGGCGCGCCTCGGGGCGGGCCCCGGAACGCCCGTGAAGGTGGGCTTGACCTCGTGACGCCCGGACGGCAAAACCCGACCGAACGCCTCCGGGCCGCCGACAAGGCCCACGTCTGGCACCCCTTCACGCAGATGGCGGAGTGGGCGGCGGGCGACCCTGTCGTCATCGCGGCGGGCGAGCGCGAATTTCTCGTCGATACCGACGGCCGCCGCTACATCGACGGCGTATCGAGTCTTTGGTGCAATGTACACGGGCACCGGCGGCCGGAGATCGATGAGGCTATCCGCGACCAGCTCGGCCGTATCGCGCACTCGACGCTCCTGGGCCTCGCAAGCGTGCCTTCGATCGAACTTGCCGCGCGCCTCGTCGGGATCGCGCCGAAGGGCCTCTCGCGGGTCTTCTACAGCGATTCCGGCGCCACCGCCGTCGAGATCGCGCTGAAGATGGCGTTTCAGTACTGGCAGCAGTGCGGCTGCCGTAGCGAAAGCGACCGGGCGAGGCATGCCTCGCCCGCACATAAGCCGGAGCCGGGGCGGACGAAGTTCGTCGGCCTGGCGCTCGGCTACCACGGCGACACGCTCGGCGCGGTGAGCGTCGGCGGCATCGACCTCTTTCACGGAATCTTCCGCCCGCTGCTGTTCGATTGCATCCGCGCCCCGTCGCCGTACTGCTACCGATGCCCGCTCGACAAGCGGCGCGAAACGTGCCGCCTCCAGTGCGCTGAGGCGATGGAGCAGATTCTCGCGGCGCGCGGCCACGAAATCGCCGCGGTCATCCTCGAGCCGCTCGTCCAGGGGGCAGGGGGGATGATCACGCACCCGGAGGGGTACCTGCGGCGCGTGGCCCAGGCCTGCCGGCGGCACGACGTGCTGCTTATCTGCGACGAGGTGGCCACGGGTTTCGGCCGCACGGGCCGCATGTTCGCATGCGAGCACGAAGATGTGCGGCCGGACCTCATGTGCGTCGCCAAGGGCATCTCCGCGGGCTACCTGCCCCTGGCCGCGACGCTTGCAACCGAGCGGATTTACGAGGCGTTCCTGGGCGATTACGTAACCCCTCAGTCACGGGCGCCTTTCGTTGCCGAGGGTGGCACGGCCGGCTTGTCCGGCCGTGTTTCCGGCACGGCACCACGGCCGGACA
>Ga0209777_10009508_pt1 | contig 10439 bp, 8 predicted proteins | sample FrelakmetHBP12HB_FD_187147 | JGI IMG/M metagenome (GOLD analysis project Ga0209777, IMG submission 187147) | Freshwater lake sediment microbial communities from the University of Notre Dame, USA, for methane emissions studies -HBP12 HB (SPAdes)... | ecosystem: Environmental > Aquatic >... | reverse complement strand
GTGCAGGCCATAACAAGCTCTTCGCAGTTAACATCACCACCGGAGCTATCCTCTGGAGCAACGACACCGGACCAGGCTACGTCGGACCAGTCATCGACGGCGACACCGTTTATCTCGGCAGCTGCACCCACGGAAGTGACCCGAGTCATGAATACCTCTTTGCCTTCAACCGCACCACCGGCCAGCAACGATGGAAAATACCCATCTACGGCGGCATCGCAGAATCTATCCAAATCGACAGCACCTCCCTCTATTTCGGCACCGGGTTCTACCAAACCAAGATCTACGCCGTCTACAAAAACAACGGCACCGTCCGATGGACATACAACACCAATTGCGACGTCGGCCCGAACAAACCCATGTTCAAAAACAACACCGTGTATGTCGCCTTCTGGCAAGACTACGGGGTTGGATACCTCTACAAAATAAATGCTACCACAGGCCAGGCGATCTGGGTCGTCAACCTTGCCTCAGGACCATGGGATAACTCGATTACGACAGACGGTCAAGGCCGCCTCTTTCTTGCCATCTATGCATCCAGCACGATGAATGCGTACCGAGACAGTGACGGAGGACTTATCTGGAGCAGACCGCTCCATGCGTCCCCCCTCTCCTTCAACGCGTACCATAACGGGCATGTATACATCGCAGACACTAGCGGGACGGTGTACTGTTATTACGCTGCAAACGGAACAAAAATCTGGGAAACCAAAGTTGGCAACGACTGCGACATCAGCTCACCGACACTCAGCGGTGGCCTGCTGTTCATCGGAACACGAGACGGATCGAACGGCGCGTACTTCGCCTTAAACGAGACCACTGGCGAAATCTTGTGGAAGTACCCCATCAGCGCCAGTGTTACCTGTCCGCCATCCATTGTTGGCGGGACGATGTTCTGCGGCTCCGACGGCTGGAACATGTACGCCTTCGACTTCGGCCTTGGAAGAGGTGACTGGGTACGACACCGGTACGACTCATGGAACACCGCGTACTCCCCTATCGGCCTGACACAGTGGCAATTCATCCGTGCTTCATGCACAGGTCCTCAAGATAATATCACCTGCGTTGTGGACAACACGTATGATCATACGATCCATGATGTGAGTCTGAACATTCTGTTTCCCGCATATTGGTACGATGAAAACGGGACTGTACTTGCAGTGAACGCAACGAGTTACACACTTGAAAGTCTACCAGCAGATAGCTCACGTACCCTGTTGATTACCCAAGAGCCGATTCTTCGGGTGACCATCACCAAACCAGAGAACGCAATCTACCTGAGAAACACGAAATTCATTCCCTTCCGAGTCCCCGTCGCATTTGGCCACCTCGACATCGAAGCGGCTCCAGTCGGGAACGTCACAAGCATTGACCGCATCGAATTCTCCCTCAATGGCGTGATCCAAACCAGTGATACGACTGCACCGTACCATTGGTCATGGACGACACGATCCTTCGGCCAGTATCAAATAACAGTCACCGCGTACCAAGGGGATAAAAACGCAACCGCGGTTTGTCAGGTCTGGAAGTTCTTTTAAAAAAAATATGGTTCTTATCCGAACGTCGGTCGACCCTGATTACTGAATCCATGCTGTGGCTCAAACGGATTAAACGCAGGGTCCCCGTACAACACCCGGACGTAAAACGTCGGCGGCACCGTATCAACCTGTTTTTCTCCCCGTAACGCTTCACCAATACTCCAGTTATCAACAATCAGATGATTCTCAAGGACAGTCAATCCTGCTTCCTCCCCGGTCTCCCGCGTCGCCCCGACAAACCCATTGCATCCTGCATGCAGCATCGCAAGACCGATATTTTCCTGCGGGGGAAGACCGTCGGTGCGTCCTTGCAGGCATGCTGAGGTCAGAAAGATAGTTGGTCGGTCGTATATCCAGTTTTTCGCATGCGCGACATCAACTGCTTTGGAGTACATATCAAATCCGTACCACGAGGCAGGGATCCAATACCAATCTCCATGCCCGAGATATTCGATGTAGTTCGCACCTGTGTACACATGCAGGAGACTGGTGATTTGCCTGCTATCTCGGAGGTCACCGTACACCTTTGAGGTGAATCCATAGGCGCGGATCTCCTTTGCATAGGGGATCTGATGGAAGATGCCTCCGGTCTCACCGAACCCTTCGCCAAACACGAAGTTGAACCGCTGGTGCCAATCAGTGAGATTGTTTGGTTGACCACAGATAGTTTCATAGAAGAAAGTCCTGGCGATTAACACCGAGACATCCTCTGCGTCCCATCCGATGACACGCCCGACGGATAGAGTTTCATTGAGTGAATACGGGTTATCTGATGGCGACCCACGATCGGGGATATCCGCATCGGAAGGAGCGTAGTAATACATGGGGATCATCGTCGTATCCGCAAGGATAGCAAGCCACGCAGGACCAGCAAGATACCCGGAGAGAAGACCATGGGCTCCAAGGACCTGCAATGTTCTATTCAATTCCTGGACGGTGGTGTTCACTTTTTCGTTGGTGAACGGGTGGAGCGATTCATTATACCAGGGACCAGCACCCGACCCCTGTGCCGCAGCTACATAGGAAGAATCCGTCAATTCCCATGAGGCGTTCGCCAGAACAATACCGCCATGGGCAGCCGTAAGATACGGAGCAATCATGGAAAGCTTGGGGATGGAGGGGAGATGCGGTGTCGCGACACTGCTGATGGTCGTGTTGATCGTGATATCTGCGTTGACCAGGGATAGCCCACGCTGAATGAAATACCCGCCCTTTATCCCGTAATAAACCCTGATTGTAAGACTATAGGATCCTGATGCATTGCACGTAAGCGTCTCCAGATATGTTTTTCCGATATCATAGGCCATGCTGTTCGTATACGCGACCACATTGCCTTGTGCATCCGTCAGGGTCATGAAGAGGAGTGGTACAATAGCAGATTGATATTCAAATACAGGGATTTGCCGTTGGTGTATTTCCCCAGATATTTGTACTCGGTTGATCCCAGTGGGAATCATGATTGCATATGTTCTTGTGTCATTTCCACTTAGGTCGATTTCCTTGCTTGCGAGTATGATTTTTTTATTCACGATATGATCAGACAAAGTAGTATGTGTGGTATTGATGACTGAGGGAGAAATAATATCTGCAGGGTTGGTCATGGTGAGGTAGTTGATTGCACCGAACTGATTTTTAATGACGGCAAGAATGATATCGGTGATGTTTTCTGCCGTGACGAGTGAAATCATCGTGATGTTCGTAAGATGTAATGAAACGTCTCCGACGAGATAGGCGTGCGTTGTCTGGAGTTGCGTGCAGAGTGTTTGAATCGCTGCTCCGTTGTCATCGTAGAAGAGGACCGGGATGTCAAGATAGCTTGCGAGTGGGGCGGCGAGAAGACCGAGTCGATAGGCGTCGTTCGTCTCGTATGGAAGGATGAGGATAGTGGATGCCGAGGTAAACAGGTGTGATGCAAGCATGAGGGAAACCTGGGGCGGGGAACCGATGATTTCCTGCGTCGTATAATTGATGTTAAGGTGTTCACCAAGAACAAGGACTGACGGATCTGGCGAGGTAAAATACGACGTAAGGAACCGTTGCTGCGCGTCCGTAAGACTCCCATCCCGCTGAACCAACAATGGGAGAAGCCCTGAGATGTTTGATTCTTTGTCATACCAACAGGCAGCACTCGAACCAAGGACACCGAAAAAAGGATTGCTTTCAGGAATGACGACTGCATCTGCATTCGACGAACGAAGTAATCCTCCTTGAAGGCGACCACCTGGTTGATGAGAAAGAGCACTGTTCATGGTGCCATGTACAGCCATGGATCCGAAAACAAGAAGGAAGACTAGGAAGAACGCAGAAAATGCTTTCATTATGTATATTTATAAAGAAAGGATGTTAATAATGTTTGCGTTGTCAGGAATCAAACTCTTTTTTTGATGTACAAGGTTTGACGAAAAAAACAGAAGAAAAAGAATCCTTGAGGAGGCAGCTCCTAATGTTGTCTAATGGTTCTATTATTTTTATGTTTTTTCACTCAGAAAATCGAAAGTTTTAAAGGATACTTGTTTGATAAAACGCGGGGTTTCCCGTATGTTGAAACACGTGACGATGGATGGAGTGCGACTTCATCTGAAACCTGATGAGAAGAAACTCTGGATAAACAGCAAATATGTTGTTTTTTTGAATGATATCACTGAGTTCATGCTTGAGTCCATGATTGATAGTTATTATGAAGTCCCCAAAGAAAAAGTACCAGACGCGGTTGTGAAAAAAATACGGAAGAAATACCGGGTGTCAAAACAGAAGGCTCGACAAGATTTCGATTCGCTGATCGGCATCATCAACGCATTTGCTCGAGATGAACCGCCAGTGCATCTGATCGGCATGAAGATACTTGATCAGGAAAGCGTACATGCACCAAGCAGGATGGATCTGTCACTGACGTATCAATGTAATAATTCATGTCGGCATTGTTATCTGAAGGAAAATAAAAACATGCACGGCACCCTTGATACACAACAGTGGAAAACAGTTGTTGATAAACTCTGGGACATCGGGATTCCTCAGATTGTGTTTACCGGCGGGGAATGCATGCTTGAAGAGAATCTGGTTGACTTGATCACGTACAGTAAACAGTTTGTCACCGGCGTCATCACCAATGGAACGCTACTGTCTGCATCGCTTGCATCACAGCTACGTACTGCCGAGCTTGATTGGGTACAGATCACCTTGGAATCCGCCATGGAGTCAGTTCATGACGAGATCCAGGAGCGAAAGGGTGCGTGGAAGGAAACAATCGCTGGCATCGACAATGCGGTACATGCAGGGTTATCCGTAAGCATCAATGCGACGCTTTCGAAGAAAAATGCTGATAGCTTGAAGGGACTTATTGATTTTGCTTCTGACCATAAAGTAAAATACGTGTCGACAAACGCGATTATTAACGCGGGTCGTGGTGTGAAAGAAAAAGAAGAATCAGGTCTTGAGGAAAAAGAATTAGAGCGTCTTCTTTCAGACGCGAAACAGTATGCTGAGTCACGCGGCATACAATTCAATTGGTTCCTGCCCACTTGTTATAAGGAACTCGACCCGGTGAAACTCGGGTTTGGTCAACGATGCTGCTCCGCGTGTTCCGTCAACATGATGATTGAGCCGAATGGCGATGTGATTCCCTGTCAGAGCTGGACCCAGGAGAAACTCGGGAACATCCTGCATGATTCCTGGGACTCGATATGGAACAATCCGCAGGCAAAAGAAATCAGAAATCATCATTTTCTCCGAGAAGAATGTACAACCTGTGATCAGCTTGAACTCTGCATGGGTGCCTGTCCCTTAGATCAGATTAATACCGAAGGGTGTTCACCATGAAAAGAAACGCGTCGTTTCCTTTTTTTCTCTTCCTTGCGGTATGTCTCTTGTTCGTATGTCATGGAAACAATCTTGTCCGTGCTGACACCGGGACATATACCGTGACCCATCAGTATGTTGATCTCACAATTCAGACAGATGGCGATGTCGTGATTCATTACGACATCGCAATGACCGTACAAAGCGGGAACATCCCCTGGGTGACGGTCGGGTTACCAAACTCGGATTATCAAATCCGCACTTATAGCGGTGATGCTGCGTCAGTATCGAAAGATAATAGTGGTAGTTGGTCTGGCGTCTCTGTTACGCTGTTGAGTACGTACTACGCTGGTGATACCTTCCATTTTTCCTTCGAGGTGTTACAAAAAGGGTTTGTGTACAAATATAACGCCCAGCAGGCCTCCATCAGTTTTACCCCTTGCTGGTGGGATAATGCAATGATTGATGATCTGAAAGTGACGGTGTTTCCACCGTCCGGCGTCTCGAACATCACAGCAAATACTCCACCAACACGGTATGAAGGATCAAGTGTAATCTGGGAATGGAACAATGTTCAACGAGGGGAACATAAGACCATTGGGGTGCTCATGCCGCTGAGCGCATTTACGAGCGTTGGATCTCAGCCCGGGTTTTCCTTTCAATTCCCTGACTGGCTCTGTGGCTCGTCGTATTTGATATTTCCTGGAATTATTATCCTGTTTTTCATCCTTAGTGCTGTATTTCGAAGGCGAAATCAGCTTCCGTACGAAGAGCCACAGGTCTACAGTGGTGGCATAAAATCGTTGTTTCGGCATATCAACCTTGATTGCCCTAACGATGGGACACGGCTGCAACGACGAACATTCCAGGGGACAACCATTGATTTCTGTGAAAGTTGCGGTGGAGCGTATTTCGATAAAGGTGAAATAGAGGCTCTCATTGACGCAAATGTCAATGAACAGCAGTTTAATTCCACTCAGGTCTCTTCATTTCAGCACTATTCAACGACCGTGAACAATGAATGTCCGCGATGCCGAGGCACGTTTCAGAAGATTTCGAAAACCAGTGATGAAAAAACCTATGATATTTTCGTCTGCAAGGACTGTGGAGGCATCTGGTTGAACAAAGGGATGTATCAACTCATCAAAGAAAAACGAATTGACCAGGATACACTTCAACAAAAGACATTAAGTCTAACAGAGGCACAAGATGGAGATCAAAAAAAGGCACTCAATGCTCCCTCCTGGTGGTTGTTCTACCCCTATATTTTCTATCCACGTCGATACTATCAGTTTTTCCCACCACCTGTAGTTCCAGTGCAACATACATGTGCCTGTGTTTCCTGTGCCTGCGCCGGTGGGTGTGCCTGTGCGTGCGCGTGTGCCGGTGGCGGCGCGGCAGGGTGCGCCCCGAAGGATACAATGTGGCCGCAGATCTCATTTCTTAAGAAAAAATAGATTTATTGTTTCTGTGCTGAGTCGTTTCCTGGTGGTTGGGGAATGTCTTTCATCCATTCCATGAGCTCCTGAAACATCTTCGTGCACTGTGGGTCATTTGTTTTCAACAAGGCGATGTACCCAAGAAGGGATACTTCATCAAGGTCATTGGTGACCGCTGGCAGACCAAATGAATAACGCTCAGCGATAGTTATCCCTCTATCAAAAGCAGGGTCTACGATCACTTTACGAAGGTCTTGTTTTTTAACTGCAAGCTGGCTGTTGATGTCTTTTTTCATGGAAATCATTTCTTTAATCACCTGCTTCGGGAATGTTGTCTTGAGCTCCTTAATTTTTCTGCTGGTTTTCTGGCTGTCTACTTCTGTTGTACCAAGCCCGGTGGTGACTGCTTTGGTCATTCCTTCTGCAAGATTGGTAAACGCATTTGAGAACGCCTCCGTCATTAGCGCCATGAGCAGTATGGAGGTGTTGGTCATGATATGAAATATTTTGGTTTCCCTGTCGTCTGTGGGTGTTTGTTTTGGTGTGTTCTTCCTCATGGAAATTTCCCTCGGGACATTGGGTTTGTATTTCCTGGTGGCTTTTAAGAGATTCGCTTCTTGGGTGTGTGTTCCTTTTTCCAGTACAATGGATTTTATATTTTTACTCTATAGTTCAGATCACTAACAATGTTTTTTAACTATAACGTGTTATTTGCTTGAAATGGTGAACTTCTATCAATGCAAAAAATGTCAAACGAAATTTATAGCTCCGCTGAAACTATCAGAAGATAAGGATCGGACGACGTACGTATGCCCGAATTGTAAGAGCCGAAATTGGGGACCGATGAATTGGTAATATCTTTTTTAGAGAGATCGTATATGGTTCTTTAGGTAGTATCTTGAGTGTTTAAAGCATTAAACAAGTTTGTAAATAAATTTTACAATGTCGTTTAATGATTCTTCGTTACTGTTAACCATCTTTTTTCGGGTTGTACATCTGTAGATCATTGACTTTTTCTTTATTGTTCTCATTAAAGAACGAGGGATGTTTTCTTCTTTCGTTGGCTCCTATTAGATGTCCTCCGACTCTTTTGCAATAGAACGAGTGGCTCCTTGTCTTTCGGATGACTACCTAGACTGTAAATATTTTTTACAGTATTGTGTAATGGTTCTTCGTCAGCGTAAAATTTTATATATGATTGAGATGATTGACGTCTCGAACGGTGCAAAGGGTATGTTGAAAGAAATTTTTGGGAAAAACCCGCAGACGAACATCCTTGATTTTCTGCTGGATCACCCGGAGTACGACTATTCGATCTCCGAGATCGCGAAACATTCCCACGTGAGCAGGCCGACGGTGTATAAGACCATTGATGTGCTCCTTGAAAAGCAACTGGTGCTGATCACCAGAACCCAAGGTAATTCACAGTTGTTCAGGGCGAATTGTGACAACCCCTTGGTTCAGAAGATGCTCGCCTTTGAAAACGAGCCAGCGACGACAATGAAAAAAACATCTCAGACGAACCAGGAAAACGAGTCTTAAGGCGTCTCGGGAAGGATGTATAGAAATCCTTTGGCGGCGATCTGTCGTGCCTTGAGATGGACGAAGCCGATTTTAGTAACGGTGTGGTTTTGGAAAACCATGCTGACGGTTGCGAGATAGTATTTTTCTCTGAGGAACGAGGTGTGTACGGCGAAGAGATAGATCCCTGTTTCATTTGTTGTACCTCTGTATGAATGTAAAAGTCCTCTGAGGTGGATGTCTGCTCCTTGGCAGGGTTGGATTCCTTTCCCTGGCGTAAAGCTGACGACAAAGACAAGGATGTATGCGGTCCTGAGAATTCCTTCAGGTTTTTCTTGCAGGAGTAATTGTGGTGAGAGGGCGGCCGGTTTCACAAGTTGTTGTTCGGTACATGCAGGAACAGCGGATGCTAACGGTGCCAGGATTGTGACGAGTACAAGAAGACTGCAGATTATTATTTTTTTGTTCATGTTTTTTTTCCCCCATTTTTTCCTGTCTTATCTTAATTAATATGAGTTATGCCATATAAATGTTTTCTCTGTGGATAGCCTCACCATATAAAGCTACACATGAGTACGAGACTGATGTCACAACCTTCATTGTATGAGCGACAAGGGCTGCGTAAAGAAAAAATAAAAAAAAGAATGATGATGGTTTTTGTTTAGAAGTGAAGCACGCCAGGGAACCGAGCAATGATAAAGTGGTCACCGACGAATCCAGCGAAGTTATTCTTCAGCAGTAATCGCTGGAACAGGTGCAAAAACCCTGTCATTTTTTCTCCGATCCCATGGGTCGTATAGTGGACAAAGATACATCGGAATGAGATATACCGACCACCACGCTCGAGTGACGGTTTCGTGATGATTCCTCGAACGATAGTATATCCGATGTCATTTGGCTGGGGTGTTTGTTGTTTTACGGGAGATGCTAATGACACAGTTGAAGTAATGATTCCCATGACCAATAGCAAGACTACCAGCTCTTTCAGTATTGTTCGTATTTTCATGTTCCTTTTCCTCCTTCAAAAATAAATTTGTTTTTTACAGATGTATATCTGTCAAATCTTGATATGCCGCTGTACTCTATAAATTTTTCTCATATTATTTGAAACAAATTTAACAATTAATATGTATGATCAAATGAATGAAAAAAAGGTCGGATGGTCTTGATATTCGAGAAGAGGTGGAAAAGACAGATAGAGAGGATAAAAAATGAATAACGGGGAAATACCCAGGAACAATCGAGGAGGTTTTTTCTCCTTACTTCATTTCTGCTTCCTTTTAATGAAGAGAGAAAAGGAGATTTTTTTTAAGGGGATATATAAGAATAAAAAAACCTTTCCTCCTTTCCTCAAATAAAAGAGAACTTACACGAATATTTATAATTTTCTGTATTTTTTAATAACATTTGTAACAATTTGTAGAGAAGAAGCTACAGGAAACGATATTCTCGTGTACACAGCGTTTAGGGGAAATATCTAGAGTTGTGTCCCACAGTACGGACAGTTGATCGCATCATTCGGGATCTGCCGTCCGCAGGTCGGGCATCGTTTCTGTCCTTGCCCAGGTGGCAAGATTGGTTGAAGGTCACCGGTTTTGATTCGTTGATAGGGGATGTACAGGGCAACAAAGAGCAAAATGGATTGGATGAGCTCGGAGACAAGCAGGATGATTCCTGTCGATCCGGCCCACGGCGAAGAGGAGATTAACTGGGAATACACGGAGGAGGACGTGGTGCTTTGATTGAACAGGTTGTTCAGGGTGCCTTGGTTTATCCAGTCGTTGACCATGCGGGTGGTGTTGATGGTGATGATTCCTGCAGTGAGAATCATCATGATGAACGCTGCAATAAGAACGGCACGTCCTTTTTTGTTCTCGAGGTGGTACAACGCGAATATCCACATCAGTCCTGTGAGAATCCCGGTGATAAGGCTGTTGACAATACTTAAGGTCATGAATGTTTGAAACGCGTTCACGCTCAGTGTTGTGGTGCTGGTGGAAATACCAGAGAGCGCCCAGGTGTAGACCGTCATGACAGTAGTGACGGTAAAGATGATCTCGATGACGACAACGATAATGAAGACCATCAGGGCGTACATAACGAATTTCCGGTGTTGTTCCCCGAGATCATCTTTACCGTCACTACT
>Ga0209777_10009507_pt1 | contig 10440 bp, 4 predicted proteins | sample FrelakmetHBP12HB_FD_187147 | JGI IMG/M metagenome (GOLD analysis project Ga0209777, IMG submission 187147) | Freshwater lake sediment microbial communities from the University of Notre Dame, USA, for methane emissions studies -HBP12 HB (SPAdes)... | ecosystem: Environmental > Aquatic >... | reverse complement strand
GCACGAGCTGTCGATGCCATTCGACCCAGCCTTTCAGATTCTCGGGCGGCTGCTGGCCCTGCACCGCGGCGATGTACTCCTGAGCAATCCGCTCGGACACCAGGCGCTTCTTGTCCAGCAGGCGTTTGAGCACAGCCAGCAACTGCACCGGCGTGAACGGCTTGACCACGAAGTCGTCGGCCAGCTTGCCGTACGCTTCGTTCAGCAGTTCCTCCTCCCCGGATTTCGTGACCATCGCAACCAGGATATTCGGGTCATACTCCTTAATATGGCGCAAGACCTCCAAACCGTCCATCCCGGTCATGATCTCGTCGAGCAGGACCAGGTCATAGTCCTTGAGCCGCACCAGCTCGAGCCCGTCCGGCCCGTTGGTCGCGGTGTCAATCTCATAGCCTTTGGCCTGCAAGCCGTAGACGAACGGCCGCAGCAGGTCAATCTCGTCGTCAATCCATAACAGCTTCAACTCAGCTCTTCTCTCCTATCCGCAGATTTCGCAGATTCCGCAGATCTCCGATGAGGCGAGCGAAGCGATACTGCGAGCCGTACGCGATACTGCGTTTCCTTCATTCTGCATTCTGCAGTCTGCAATCTGTATTCTGCAATCGGTCTTCTCACGCCTTTGCTCCTGCCCCCTGTCCCCCGACTCCTGACCCCTCTGCTGATGCCACCGGCAGCAGAATTGCAAACACCGTCTTTCCCGGTCTTGACTCTTTGACCACCAGCCGGCCCTTGTGGTATTCCTCGATGATGCGCTTGGCCAGCGTCAGCCCCACGCCCCAGCCGTACTTCTTTGTGGTCACGCCGGGTTTGAATACGTCCCGCACCGCCTTCGGGTCAATCCCCTCGCCGGTATCGGTCACGGTGATCTCAAGTAACCCGCCGACCTGCGTGGTCCCGAGCGAAATCCGGCCAGCCTTCTTGCCGATGGCGTCCGCGCTGTTGCGCAGGAGATTCTCCAGGGTCCAGGAAAACAACACTTCATCCACCGCCACCAGCGGCAGGACCTTCAGGTCCATTCCGAACTCAATCGCCCGCGAGGACCGGCGCTTCACAAAGTTCACTGCCCGCTCAATCAGCGGCCCGGGGTCCATCACCTTCAGCTCCGGTTCCTGCCCGATGCGCGAGAAGCGTTCAAGAATCTCGTTCATCCGCTCCAGGTCCTGGCTCAGCTCCCGCACGGCATCCACCGGCTCCCCGACCCCCGACCCCGGACCCCCGACCCCGGACTTGAGCACCTCCACCCAGGCCCCGAACGACGACAGCGGTGTAGCGAGCTGGTGCGCGGTCTCTTTGGCCAGCGCGGTCCAGATGCGCTCGCGCTCGCGCCGATTGTAGACCAAGATGCCCCAGACCCCGAGCAGCAGGAACAGCCCGAGCAGGAACAACTGGAAGAACGGGTAGACACGCAGGATTTTCGCCGACTGCGACAGGCCATAGTGAATCTGCTGGAGCACCACCGTCTGGTCGCCCCGGGTTGTGGTCAGGACAATCGGCGCGTGCTCCGAATCGAGCCGGCGCATCATCCGGCGCAGGTGCTCCGGCGTCGGCTTCTTCTCGGGCAGATTCCGAAAGGCGCCCGGCACCGGGTTGTCCGCCGAGTCCGCAACGATTACCGGGAAGTCAATCTTCTTCACGACTTCATCAAAGATGATATCCAGCTCGGGCGAGGAAGTCCCGGCCGCCTCCATGGCGCGGCTCATGAACCGGGCATAGATGCGGGACCGCACCTGGGTTTCGGATTCGAGCTGGCGCATCAGGACTCGAGAATAGACAAACAGCAGCGCGCCCAGCACCAGCACGCCGACGATGAAATAGAACTGCAGGAATCGCAGTCCGAAGCTAGGTCGGTTTCTCATGCTTCCGTGTGATAGTATGGTCTTAGACGCTGAAAGTCAAGCTGGCAGGACGGCAGGTCGGCCGGTTGGTGGGTTAGCAAAGGACCGAAACGACCGGAGGCAGATGAAAGCAAAGCCGCCAGGGGAATCCTGACGGCTCAAGCCGGCGAGTGGGGTCGAACCACCGACCTGCGGTTTACGAAACCGCTGCTCCACCACTGAGCTACGCCGGCAGAAGGAAGTGAGAAGTGCGAATTATGAATTCGGAAGTCCGGTTCTCATACTTCCCAATTCTGAATTCTGGCTTTCCAACTCCTGCGGAGCCAATGATATTCGGGTTTCCATCTAGTGTCAAGGCCTGGAAGCTCAGGCATCAAGCCTGGGCCCGAGCCGCAGCTTGAGCCAGGGGCTCGCACTTGTGTTCACCGGAGCTTGAGCTTAGAGCTTGAGCTTGAGCCTATTTATCGCTAAACTGACTTCGTGATTCTGAGTACCGTACTGCGGGCAATGCTGGTCATTGCCGCTACTACCCCGGGTTTCAACCGGATAAGGTTCGAGGGGAACCGTCACATTTCGAGTCGCACCCTCAGTCCGGTGGCGATGGTGAAGACCAAGGTACTGGTTTCCGAATCCGAACTCAACCGCGGCGCAACGGAGCTCGCCCGGTTCTACCACGAGCAGGGATTCCTTGACGCCGAGGCGACCTGGCGCAAGGATTCAACTACCAAAACCAAGACCCTGGTCTTCCTGGTTCATGAGGGCGAGCGCGCGCGGATTCGCACGGTCGAGGTCACCGGCAACCGGACTTATCCCGGCTCCGACCTAGTATATCTCATCGACGTGCGTCGCAATGATTTCCTGATTCTTCCGGAGCTGAACGCGGCGCGCACCCGCCTGCTCGATTTCTACCGCAATCAGGGTTTCTACTTCGCCCGGTGCACCCTGCTGACCGTGCGGGAGCCCGGGGCGCCTTCGGGCGGGGCGGCCGTTGCGCCCATCCAGGTTGACCTTGAGTTCCGCGTCACCGAAGGCCCGGTCTGCTATTTCCGACACCTCCAGGTGCGCGGCAACCGCCAGATCCGGCGCACGCTGATTCGGCGCTACACCGGCATCCGCCACGGCGCGCGGTTCAGCCAGAACCAGCTCGTCACCGCCCAGCACCGGCTCTACGGCAGCCGGCTCTTCGAACGGGTGTATCTCACGGTCATGCCTGCGGACAGCGCCGACACGCTGACCGCGCACATCCTGCAGCGCAAGACCGATTCCCTCGATGTCCGCGTCGATGTCTCGGAACTCAGCCCACGGAGCGTGGGTTTCGGCGTCGGGCTGCAGTTGCCGCCCTGGCGCGGGTTGCTCTCCGCGGAATGGGAGCATCTGAACGTCGCGGGCGAAGGCCACGATTTCCGCATCGCCGGCGACTACTCGCCGGTGGCAGGCCGGGAGTTCCTGCACGACTATTTGGCGGACATCGACCTGACCTACCGCATTCCCTACGTTACGCGCTGGGCCATCAACTTCGCGACGCACCCCTACGGCAAATGGACCGCCCAGAAGCAGCTTAGACAGCTCGAACTCGGGGCCGAAACCGGAATGAGCCACGACTTCTCGTCAACCGTGACCGCGTCCCTGCTCAATCGCCTGCACCGAGTGGTCCGGTACGACACAGTCGTCGCGCCGGTCAGCGCAATCACCAACTTGCTCGGCGCCAGCCTGACCTGGGACACGCGTAATGACCTGTTCAATACGGCGTCCGGTTTCTACCTCGCGCCGACGCTCGAATTTGCGGGCGGCATTCTCGGCGGCAGCAACAGCTTCTATCGTGCACGGCTCGAAACCCGGCTCTTCCGCCGCTTGTTCTTCGGGCACATCCTCGCCCTGCGGGCCATCGGCGGTTACGTGCTGCCTTACGGCCACTCGAACTACGTGCCCGAGTACGAGGAATTCTACCTGGGCGGGACCAATAGCGTGCGCGGCTACAATGAGAAGTCAATCGGCCCGGTGATTGACCCGGCCGACTCGAGCCGGTATGGCGACGTAATGCTCAACACCAACGTTGAACTCCGGTCGCCGTTCCTCCTGCTCCACAACTCGGTGGCCAAAGGCCTGGGCGCGGTCATCTTTCAGGACGGCGGCCTGGTCCGGTCCCGGACCGACGTTTCAATCTGGAACCGGTACCAGCTCGCGGTCGGCGCCGGCATCCGGTTGAATACCGTCATCGGTCCGATTCGGCTCGACTACGGCCGGCGCCTGACCGACCCGCCCAAAGGCGACTGGGGCAAGATTCACTTCGCAATCCTGAACCTCTTCTGAGCCACCGATGAATGCAGAGCACGTGAAGCGGCGCCGACTCAAGCCCGGGCTCATCGTCCTGGGCGCCGTGGTCGTCCTGCTCGTTGTCGCCGGCATCATTGTCGGCACCCGACTCAATGAGATTCAGCAGACCATGGTTCGCTCGACAATCCGGATGCTGCAGGAATCACTTCATGCCCGAATTACCTTTGAACACACCAGCGGCGACCTGCGCCACCAGCTCAATTTCGACGGCCTCTCGGTCAAGCTGGAATCCGGGGATTCGTTTCACTGCGACCGGGTCGGCGTCGGCTACAACCTCTGGCAGATTCTTCGGCACAAATACGCTATCAGCAATCTTGATATTTCGGCGCCTCACGTCTTCCTGGTCGCGGAGCACCCGGCCCGGGCCGCGGCGCCGAACACTCTGGTTCTGGCGATTGGCGCAATCCGCATCAGCCAGGGCATGGTCTGGTACGCCGGCGTGCTGCGGGCCGACAGCATCGCGCTGCAACTCTCCCTGCGACTCGATTCCTCGCTCACCTCGGCCCGGATTCAGGATGGCAGCGGCATTATTCCGTGGCGTTCGGGGGTTCAGGGGCAGTCCGCGGTTTGCAGTTCACAGTTCCCGGTTCGCGGCTTGAGCGGCCGGTTTGCGATGCAGGGGTCGGATATCCGGGTCGAGAGCCTGATGGTCAGGCTCAACAAGAGCCGGGCCCGGCTCGCGCTCCACGCGAATCTGGCCGACAGCCTGTTCGACCTGGCGCTTGATGACCTGACCCTCGACGCCTCGGACCTGCCCGGCCTGCCGGCGGTCGAGCGCCTGAAGGCGACCGGCCGGCTGAGTGCACAGGGCGCTGTCAAACTGCAACTGAAGACCGGCAAACCGGACTTGAGCGGCAGCATCACGTTCCAGACCCGGCGCGTCAGCATTATGGACGTCGCGGTCGATGCGGTTGAAGGTACCTTCGGCTTCGCGCACACCCGAACCGATTTTCGGGTTGCGGTCAAAGACACCCAGTTGGGCTCGGCCCGGGCCGTCGGCAGCCTGGATTTCTCGACCTGGGAGTATTCGCTCCAGACTGACCTGACTGAACTGGCTCCGACCCGTTTGAAGAATCTTGAACCGGTTCGGTTTCTCCCCCGGACGGTCAGCGGCACCCTCAGCGCCTCAGGCCGGTTAGGAAATCACAATTCAGAATTCACAATTCAGAATTCATCGGTCCGGCTCGCCGCGCGCGTCACCGGCCTGCCGCTGGATTCACTCAGCCTGGTCGCAGCATACGAACCGCAGAAGGTCACGATTGACAGTCTGGAAGCCGAGCGCTTCGCCCCGCCGGGAGCGGCCCGACAGCTGGTCAGGGTTCGGGGCACATTCACGCGGGCCGGGCTTGACGCCGCGGTCGAAGCCGAGCATCTTCCGCTCGACTTCATTGATTCTCTGCTTGCGGCCGGGAAGCCGGTCCCGAAGCTGAGCACCAGAATATCGGGCAAGGTCAGTGCCAGCGGTGCCTATGCCCACCCGGCCGTGAAAGGCGAGTTGACGGCTGAACCCGGCCGTGTGGCCGACTTCCGTTTCGACAGTTGCAGCGCGAGATTCGACTTGCCCGACGCGTCCCGGCCTGACGGCAGCCTGGACCTCCAGGTTCGCCACCCTGCTTACGGGAACTTCGAACTGGCTGAAGTGCAGCTCCGCATCATGAACCGGCGTTTCTCGCTCGCTGCGCGGAACAGCGCTTCGCTCCAGCTTGCCGCGACCGGCGATTGGACCCTGGCCAACCGTGCCGTAGTTCTGGAGTGCAGCTCGCTCACAGTGCGCAAAGGCATAGCCGAATTGCTCGCGGCTCAGAAGCCGTTCGAGTTGCGGGCCGGCGGCAGCGAGTTCACGCTGGCCGGCTTTGCCGCGTCATTCGAGAACAGCCGGGTCGCCATCGATGCCTCGTACCGCCCCGGCCAACCGGTTCGGCTCCAGGCTCAGGCATCGGACCTCGACCTTAACCTGCTGGGCAAACTGCTGCTCAAGACCGATTCGCTCCAGGGCAAACTCGACCTCGCGGTCTCGACTTCCGATTCCGGCGCGGATACGAACACTACCCGTCCACTCAACGACTGGCGCTGCACGGCAACCATTTCCGCCTCCGGCATCGCCTATGGCAAGTTCCAAATCGAACTCGACCGCGTTGCCGGCCGGGTCACGCTCGACTCCCGGGAGCTTTACCTGAATAACGTGCGTCTGATTCGCGGCTCGGACACGTCGAATGTCACCGGCTCGATCGCCTACCGCACATCCCCGCGCTTTGAGCCCGGCCAGATGAACCTCCATGCCATCATCGCCAATCCCGGGGTCTGGACCTTGGGCTTCCTGCGCGGCACGGTTGACGTCGAGAAAGGTTCCATCTTTGGCGAGGCGACCATCACCGGCACGTTCGACCAGCCCCTGATGACCGGCGGACTGCGTCTGTTCAACGCTGAGCTCTACATCCCTTCAATCCGGCAGCGCATCACCGACGTCAACGCCCAGATCCTGCTCGACCGGAACACGATTGCCTTCGGCAAAGTCAGCGGCCACAGCGGCGATGGTGAAGCTATCGCCACCGGCCGGCTCGTGCTGGAAGGCCTGCGCCGGGTCAGCGACCTGACCCTCAACATCCACGCCGCGGGGGTTGAACTCAGCCCGGTCCCGGACGTGGTCGGCATCGCCACCGGCAACGTCAAGCTGCAATGGGCCGAAGGACGGGAGCTCAGCATCACCGGCAGCGTGACCCTGGGCGAGGCGCTGCTGGCGCTCGAGTTCGGCGGCCCGTCGCTTTCCGCCGCGCCGAGTCAGGGCGACGACAGCCTGCGCCTCGACCTGACCATCAAAGCCGACCGCAACGTCTGGGTCCGCAACCGCCTGGCCGACCTGGAGATGTCGGCCGACTTCAATGTCCGCAAACCCGGGCCGGACGTCCAGCTCTCCGGCGAGCTGACTACGATTCAGGGTCGGGTCTATGCCTTCGACCACGCGTTCCAGGTCACGCAGGGTACAATCCGGTTCGACAATCCCGGCTCGCTCGACCCGAGCCTGGACATCACCGCGCAATTGCCGACCCGGCTCCGCGACTCAACGTCCAGCCTGGGCGGCCAGGTGATGATTGTCGCGGCCCTGACCGGCACGGCGTCTCAGCCCGTGCTGACGATTTCATCGAGCCCGCCGGGCATGACCCAGACCGACATCGCCACCTACCTCGCCACCAACATCATGCCCGAGGAGCTCGCGACCATGAACGACCGCCAGGTCTTCACCCACCTGATATCCGACCGGTTGCTCAGCTACGTTTCACACGAGGTGACGTCACGTTTGCAGAACTACCTGGACATTGACGTCCTGCAACTCGAAGCCCCGGCGACCGGCACGGGGTTGAAGCTCACGGTGGGCAAGTATATCGGCAAGAACCTGTTTGTCAGTTACACCGCCAGCACGACCCAGCTTGAGCCAGATGCGTTCAAGGCCGAGTACTTCATCAGCCCGGGTCGGGAGCTGGTTGGCGAGCGGCAGGAAGCCGGCACGTACAGCCTGCGCTACCAGTTCCGCCTGCGCTACTGACAAGAAAGGAGCGGTTGGGTGGTCCAGTGGTCGTTTGAAGGCTTCGGTTCCTTCCCTCCGCATTCTGACTTCTGACTTGATGTTTGCTGATATCGTCATCCCCCGCACCCGGCTTGACGCCCTGACCTATATCCTACCGGAAGCACTGTGCGGCAAGGTCCAGGTCGGTTCCGCGGTCAGGGTCGAACTCCGCAGCAAACCCGTGCGGGGTATCGTGCTGGCTCTGAACGAAACATCAGCAGTGGCGGGTCTTAAGCCGATTCTGGGACTAGTCGAGCCGGCGTACTGCCCGCCCGACCTGCTGCGACTCATGGACTGGGTGAGCAGGTACTACCTCGCTTCCTGGGGAGAAACCCTGTCACTCGCCCTGCCCGCCGGGACCATCGGCTATCGGCCGCGCAAACCATGGCAGCCACCCGAGACAACGGTCCCGACCGGTTCCCCGCCGGTCCTGACCCTGGAACAGATGCGCGCGACTCGCGCGATTCTGAATCGCCTGCGCCAGGCCAGCTTCCGGACTTTCTTGCTGTTCGGCGTAACCGGCTCAGGCAAAACCGAAATCTACCTGCGCGCGGCGGACGAGACGCTGCGCCTGGGCAAATCGGTCATTATTCTCGTCCCGGAAATCGCGCTGACCCCTCTGCTCATCTCCCGCTTTGCCGAACGCTTTCCGGGCCAGCTGCTCGCTCTCCATTCCGGGCTGCGCGACGCCGAGCGCAAAAAGAGCTGGCAGGCGATTCGCGATGCGCGGATTCGACTTGTGGTCGGCGCCCGCTCGGCGGTCTTTGCCCCGGTCCGGAACCTGGGTCTGATTGTTGCGGACGAAGAATACGACGCTTCGTACAAGGAACACGAGCGCCAGCCGCACTACAACGCGCGGGATACCGCGGTCGTCCGCGCCCAGCAGGCGAATGCCGTTTGTCTGCTGGCCAGCGCCACGCCGTCAATCGAGTCATTCTATAATGCCGGACGCGGCGCATATGAGCTGCTTGAATTGCCGAAACGAATTGCCGACCGCCCGCTGCCCCGGGCCGCGGTTATCAGCACGCGCCGACCGCCGCCCCCCGACTCCCGAACCCGGACCCCGGGCAGTTGCTTCTCGCCGTCGCTGACCAAGGCAATCCGGGACCGGCTGGGCACTGACGAACAGGTGATTCTGTTCGTCGGGCGGCGGGGATTCTCAAGCCATCTTGCCTGCGCGGACTGCGGTTTCGTTCCCAAGTGCCCGGACTGCGAAATGCCGCTGGTTTACCACGCCGATACGCACACGCTGGAATGTCATTACTGCCGGCGCAAGGCCAGCGCGCCGGAGTCGTGCCCGGGCTGCCGGGGCACGAACCTCGAGACCCGGGGTGTCGGCACCCAGCAGGTCGTTGCCGAGCTCAACCGTCTGGTCCCTGGCGCGCGGGTCTTGCGCCTGGACCGCGACGCGGTCGAAGCCCCTGAGACCTTCCAGCGGGTTCTGGCTGATTTTGGCAAGGGCGAAGCCAAGTTCCTGGTTGGCACGCAGATGGTCACCAAGGGGTTCGATTTCCCGAATGTCACACTCAGCGCTGCGGTTTCCGCCGACTCCGCGCTCAACCTGCCTGACTTTCGTTCGGCCGAGCGCACGTTCCAGGTCCTGACTCAGGTGGCCGGCCGGGCCGGCCGGGCCGACAAGCCCGGGCAGGCGCTGTTCCAGACTCGGCATCCTGACCACTATGCGGTCAACTTCGCCGCGCGTCAGGATTACCGGAAGTTCTATGAGAGTGAAATCGAATTGCGGCGGAGCCTCGCCTATCCCCCTTTCACCAGGCTGGCGCTCATCCGCATCATCTCGTTTGACGCCAGTACCTGCGAGCAGGCCGGAGAGACTATCCGGGCGAACCTGTCGGCCCACAAGGGAATTGAAGTGCTGGGCCCGATTCCGGCATTCCGCAAGAAGAAGCGGAATCAGTACATCTATCTGTTGCTGGTGAAGGCGAAATCGAGCAGCGCTCTGAACCGCGTCCTCAAATCGTCATTCGACGCGCGTCAATCCTCATTCCGCCGGGTCCGGATTGACCTCGACATTGACCCGCTGGAAATCCTGTAGCGGCTGGCCGCGCACCGCCAGCCGCTATCCGCGCTCCGTTAACCGCTGCTCACTCTTCACTATTCACCATTCACAATTCACTATTCATCGCCCGCCGGCCAGCCTCAGCGCGACTCTGATCGCGGCAATCATCGAATCCGGAGAAGCGATCCCCTTGCCCGCGATATCGAACGCCGTGCCGTGCAGCGGCGAAGTTCTGACCGCAGGCAAGCCCAGCGTCAGGTTGACGCCCCGGCCTTGCGCCAGCAGCTTGGCCGGAATCATCGCCTGGTCATGGTACATCGCGACCAAGCCATCGTAACGCCCGAGCAGTTGCCCGATCGTATCTGCCGGGAACGGCCCTTCGACTCCGGCCACGCGCGCGCTTCGGATACCCTGCGCAATCCGCTCCTCCTCGCCCAGCGTGAACTCCCTGCCGTGCGGGTTAAGGGCGAGCACCGCAATCCTCGGTCGGGCAATCTTCTCCCGCCGTTTGAGGAAATCCGCCAGCAGATTGATTTTCTCGGCTACCAGCTTCGCGGTTATCGCCTTCGGCACCTCAGCCAGCGGCTTGTGAATCGTAGCAAAAACAACCCTCAGCGTCCGACCCCCGACCCCTGACCCCTGACGGGCCTCCCTTCGGCATACGCCAGCATCGCATGCCGCTTCGCGCCAAG
>Ga0209777_10009506_pt1 | contig 10440 bp, 11 predicted proteins | sample FrelakmetHBP12HB_FD_187147 | JGI IMG/M metagenome (GOLD analysis project Ga0209777, IMG submission 187147) | Freshwater lake sediment microbial communities from the University of Notre Dame, USA, for methane emissions studies -HBP12 HB (SPAdes)... | ecosystem: Environmental > Aquatic >... | reverse complement strand
ACGGACGTTACAAGCAAGACGCCTGCAGAATTTGCAGGCGCTGGCAGTGGAAGAATAATGACTTCGGGTCGGGATTGTGTCTCTTAGCAAATGCCGGTTTTTGTCCCAAATGTTCTGAGGACGTACAATTGTTAATAAATGACGTCTATTTAATGTCCTAGTTGCCTTTATCCAGAAATAGTAAGTCGGCCGAAAGGCCACCCTATCATTTATCTGAAGTGTGTTGACATGTGACCTAAATTAGCCCCAATTTCCCCGAAGGTCATCAAGCTGAACAGCACCCGATTGGCTACATAACTATAACAGACGTAATTTATGTGGCCGATATTTTCACGCCAAAATCGATCACCCTCTGGCCAGCGACAGGAACACATCCTCCAGGGTCGATTCGCCGCGTTCGCAGTCTTGGATCGATAATCCACTCGTTTTGATTTCCGCAAGCAGCTGCTTTTTGGTCAGCCCCCGTTCGACAATCAGCCTGACGTGGTCTCCCGTCAGTCCCACCCGCAAAACACCTTTTCCCTTGGCGCAGGTAGACAAAGCCTCCTGGAGTGGTTCGGCGTGCAGCTCCCAGACATCTCCCGGGATAACCGTCTTCTTGAGCTCCGCCGGGCTGTCCAGGGCCAGCAGCTTGCCATCCCGCATGATGCCGACCCGCCCGCAGTACTCGGCCTCATCCATGTAATGGGTTGTGACGAAAACGGTCACCCCGCCTTCGGCCAGCTGATAGATCAGGTCCCAGAAGACACGCCGGGCGGCCGGATCCACGCCGGAGGTGGGCTCGTCCAGGAAGAGCAGTTTGGGCTGATGGACCAGGGCGATCGCCAGGGCCAGGCGCTGACGCCAACCAGCTGAAAGTGCTTTAGCCAGTTCGGGCCCATGCCCGGTCAGCCCGACCAGGTCCAGGCTGGCTTCGATCCGCTTTTTGTCGCGAATGCCGTAGACGCCGCCGTAGAAGGTCAGGTTCTCCCAGACGGTCAGATCATCGTAAAGGGCAAATTTCTGCGACATGTACCCTACCCGTGCGCGCACTTCCTCCGACTGGTGAAAGGCGTCATAACCAAGCACCCGGGCACTGCCTTCCGTGGGTTCGAGCAGGCCCAGCAGCATGCGGATGGTGGTGGTCTTGCCGGACCCGTTCGGGCCGAGATAGCCGACGATCTCCCCAGCATTCACAGTAAAGGAAACGTGATCCACAGCCACAAAAGAACCAAAGCGGCGGGTGAGACGATCCGTGATCACAACGGGTTCAGACATGCGGATTCTCCAGTCCCGGCATGGACTTGCCAGGCGATCGTACCAGTAGTGTTTTCCTTAAACCAATAGGTGCATTTCTTCATTTCAAAGAACTCATGGATTCCTGCTGCTTTCGGATAATGCGATGAATACATCTTCCAGCGTGGCAGGAATGAGGCGGGCTTCCACCCGCGCTCCATGCCCGACGGGGAATATCTTTGCCAGATTTTTGATTACCGCCTCCGCACACCCGGCAGTCACGCGCAGGTGCAGCCGGTCGCCGAAGGCGCGCACATTTTCCACGCCGCTCAATCTCTCAGCGGCCGGCCGCAAGGTCACCAACGGCTGGCCGCGCACTTCCAGGATGCGACTGTCCAGGGTGGAGCGCAGGTCGGAAGGCGTACCCTCGGCAATGATCCTTCCCTGGCGGATGAAGCCGACCCGCTGGCAGCGCGAGGCCTCATCCATGTAAGGGGTGGTGATCAGGACGGATACCTTTTCCTGCGAGACGATTCTGATCAGTAGCTGCCAGAAATCCTGGCGGGTGACCGGGTCGACGCCGGTGGTCGGTTCATCGAGCAGGAGCAGGTGCGGGCGTGTGACCAGAGCCGAGGCCAGGCCAAGCTTTTGCTTCATCCCGCCCGAAAGCTGGCCGGCACGCCGGTCCTTGAAGGCGGAGAGGCCGACGAACTCCAGGATCTCCATGCAGCGCGGCAGCCATTCCTGCTGGGTCAGGCCGCGCAGCTCCGAAAAGAAGCGGATGTTCTCCAGCACGCTCAGGTCTTCGTAGAGCGAGAAACGCTGGGAGAGATACCCGAGCTGGGCGCGCACCTGCTCAGTTTGTCTGGCTAAGGAATAGCCACCGATGATGGCTTCACCGGAATCAGCTTTAAGTGCACCGACCAGCAGGCGCAGTGCGGTGGTCTTCCCGGCCCCGTCCGAGCCGACCAGGCCGTAGATCTGGCCTTCTTCGACCCGTAGGGACAGGTTGTCCACCGCGACGGTCGCGCCAAAGGTCTTCCGCAGGTGAGAGGCCTTGATCAGGATGGTCATTTATTTTCGGATCTTCGCGCGTATAGATAGCTGAAAATATATAATCCGCACACGATAGCCTGCAGGATCCAGGTAGGGACGAGTGTGACGGCCGGGATGGACCCCGTCTGGACAGTCACGATCTCGTTGGCTACCTCGCCCAGGACCACCAGCAGGGTGATGGGCAGCACGTCTTTGCGCTCGAGCGGCTTGCGGTCCGCCCACAACAGCAGAACGGTCCAGCCCAACATGACGAATGCGCCAATGCCAAAGGCAAAGCGGGAGGCCGGGGTAGGGGAGAAGATGCTGAGCACCTTGTCGACGCCAAGGAGACCTGGGAAGAGCATTGCCAGGCCGTCCAGCAGATCGAACACGGCACCGATCCAGAAGCTGACCCGCAGCCAAACAATTGCATTGTTCTTGTTCAAACTTCCTCCAAGTGGTGATACAGAACAGATAGAGGGGTGGAGTGACTCCGCATCCGGAAGAGAGCCACGGGATAAACCGGGTCATCCCAAGTTAATCTTCCTGCCTATTTGGAAAAGATCACATCCGCTGGCATGCCGGGCTTGAGCCTGCCGCTCGGGTCCTGGACCTGGAGCTTGATCGCAAAGAAGGTCGACTGGCGCCCGGAGACGGTCTGGACATTGCGCGGGGTGTACTCGGCCTGGTCGGCGATGTGCACCACGCTGGCGGTAAAGGTTACACCAGGGAAGGAGTCGACCGTCACGCTGACGGTCTGGCCCAGTTGGATCTCGCCGTAGCGGTCCTCCGGGATGTAGACGGTCAGGGTCAGGTCGTCCAAGCCGCCGAGGGTGAAGGCCGCTGCCCCGGCCGGGATGACCTCACCGGGCTGGATGCTGCGGGTCAGGATGACCCCGTCGGAGGGGGCTTTGACGGTCAGCCTGGCGATCTGCGCCTCGAGCAGGGCCAGGTTGGCCTGGGCCTGGTTCACCGCAAGGACGGCTTGGTCGGCGTTGGCCTGAACCTGTTTCAGAGCTGCCTGGGCGGCCGCCAGCTGGGGGGATTTCTCACCGGTCTGCAGGGCCAGCAGGTGGTCCTGGGCGGTCTCGAAGCTCTCCTGGGCGGCGGAGAGATCCGCCCGGGCCGTGATGATGGCTTTCGCTGGATCCCCACCTTTGAGCGTGTCATAGGCGGTCTGGGCATCCTGCAGCTCGGTCCTGGCTGAATCGTAGCTGTCCTGGGCAGCCGCCTGGAGATCGGCATTATCCTGGGCGGTCTTGGCGCGGGTCAGAACGTCGTCCGCCACCACGAAGGAGGCTCGTGCCTGGTTGAGGCGGTTCTCCGCGGCCAGGAAATCCGCGGCGGTCGGGTCCTTCTGCTGGTTTTCCAGCTCCGTCTGGGCGTGGTCCCGCAGGGATCGGGCGGCATCCACCTCGCTCTGGGCTGCCACGATGGCCTCATCCTGGGTGAAGAACCAGCCCGGGAGGGTGTACCCGGATGGCGGTGTAGCCCGCCAAGTGGCGGTTCGCGAGGAGGCGGAGGAGGCCTGGGAGGCATCCAGAGCTAGTTGATACTGGGTCTGGGCGGTCGCCAGGGCGGCCGCGGCGGTCTTGCTGGCCGCCTGGGACGAATCCAGACCTGCCGCCGCGACGGACCGCTGGGCCTGTAGCAGGGCATCGTCCAGTCGAAAGATGGTGTCACCCGCCTTGATCGAAGCCCCTTCGTCGACCAGCACCTCGGCCACCTTTCCCCCCAGCTCGGGGGAGATGATGACCTCGGTCGTTTCAATGCTGCCGGAGGCGGTCAGGGCGGTGGAAGGCTTGGTCAGGAGCGCCCGCACGCCAAAAAATACGCCGACGAACACGAGCAGGCACAGAAAAACAATCACGGGGATGGGAACACGTTTGGGTTGCATGCTTGACTCCTTAATTTGGTTAATCCAGCCGCTTGCGGAAGCGCAGGGAGGCGGCGGTCATGATCAGGATGCCGAAGGCGACCAGGGGCAGGATCTGGCTCCAGATCGCCCCGACCCCAACCCCTTTGATCAGCAGGGCCCGGATGATGACCAGGTAATAGCGCAGGGGGACGATGTAGGAGATCCACTGCAGGACGAGAGGCATGGCCTCGATCGGAAAGAAGAAGCCCGAGAGGAAGATGGAGGGCAGGATCGTCATGAAGACGGTCAGCATGGCCTCCTGCTGGGTGTTGGCGATGGTCGAGGCGAACAGCCCGACCCCCAGCCCCGACAGGAGCAGCAGGCCGGAGCAGGCCAGGATCAAGCCCAGATTACCGCGCACTGGCATGCCGAACCACCAGTGGCCGATGGCCAGCACCTCCAGCGTGTCGATGAAGGCCAGGATGACGTACGGCACGATCTTGCCGATCACCAGCTCCCAGGGGCGGACCGGGGTGACGATCAGCTGCTCGATCGTGCCGCGCTCCCGCTCCCGGACGACCGCCGTGGCGGTCAGGATGGAAGTGATGGCGTACAGGATCATACCGATCACGCCCGGGATCATGAAGTACGAGCTGACTAGGTCGGGGTTGTACCAAACGCTCGTGCTGACCTGCAGTGGTGGCTGGATCATGGCGGCGCTCACGCCACTCCGTTCCAGCTTCTGGACCATCAGCTGGGTCGCCTGGGACTGCCCGATCAGGATGGCCGCCGAATAGGCCGAGGAGCCGGTAGTGGCATCAGACCCGTCCAGGATGAAGGCCACCTGGGCGTCACCCTGGGCCAGCTGGGTGTTGTAATTGGGCGGGATGATGATCCCGGCGCGGGCCTTGCCCTGCTCGATCAGGCTACGGATCTCGTCTTCCGAGCCGGTCTCGTAGGCCAGCTTGAAATAGTTGGCCGCCCGGTAGGCATCCAGCAGCGAGCGCGATGCGGTGCAGCGGCACTGGTCGAAGACCGCCAGCGGGACGTTGCGCACGTCGCTGGTGGCGGAATATCCCAGCAGGAACAGCTGGACGATCGGGATGATCAGAATGATGGCCAGCGTGCGCTTGTCGCGCACGATCTGGATGAACTCCTTGCGGATGATGGAGAATAAGCGGGAATTCATGCAGTCTCCTTAATGGATCGTCTCTTTCACGACCCCATGCAGGAAGATCTCGACGAAATGCTCCAGGGCGTTCTCCTGCAGGGCGGCCACGGGCGTCCCGGCCAGCAGGAACTCGGTCATGTAGAAGGACATGAACAAACCCATGAAGGCCCGGAACAAAATGAAGGGTGGGATCGACCGCAGTTCGCTCCGGCCGTTCTGGAAGCGTTCGACCAGCGGAATGATCTGGGGTAGATGGCCTCGATCATCTTTGGGAGATCGCGCCCGTTGAACTCGACCAGCTCGACGAACAGAAACTTGATGAAGTCCGGGCGCTGGCCCAGCTCGGTCACCATACTGCGGGCTGAATTGCGGACGAACTCCTCCACCGTTTCCCCGAGGGCGTTCTGGAGCAGGGGCAGGATCTGGTGAAAGGGATGCCGCTCGATGATCAATTCACTGAAGATGGCTTCCTTGTTGGGAAAGTGGTTGTAGATCCCACCCAGGGCCAGGCCGGTCCGTTCGGCGATCTCCCGGACAGAGGTGGCTGCATACCCTTTTTCCAGGAACAGTTCGTAGGCTGCCTGCAGGATGGCTTGGTGTGTGAGCTCGCCTTTTGAGAGGATCTCTTCTGCCATGTGAACTACTCCAGAGAAATGAACGAACGTTCGTTTTTATTGTATATCAGGAAAAATTATTGTCAAGAGAGATATATTGTGATCTGCGCAATGATTCCCCACTAAGGAAATTCCTCTGCAAGCAATTTATTGGTTTCTTTTTTTTATGAGGGGAAGCTGCTAATTTGTGTCATAATGGATATGCATTTCCATACCGAAAGCCTTTTTCTCCCCTATCTTCTTTCGCCCAGCCTGAGGAAGGAACATAACTTCGACCGGCACCACTCCCAGACGCTCCATCGGATTCCTGTTAGGGATGACCATTTTGATGTTCAGCGCCAATATCGCCTGGGTCTCCTACAACTCCATCCTGCTCCTGCCGCTAGTCCAGAAGGTCGTCCCCGCCGATCGCTCCCAACCTATCCGCTCCTTATTATATGTACGGGAATGCTATCTGCAGAGCGCGCGGTTTTGATATTACTCTGACCGATGATGAATAGATTATGTATGATTACCTGATCAAATCAGGTCATTTCACTTAACTTTCAAGTTGGAGAATCAGGCATAAGGCTGGTCATCAATAGTAAAAGTGTAGGAGGGATACCAGACTTTCATTTGTCCTACCGTAGGACATTTTTATGCAAACTGTCTTGATGAGAGCGTAAGTGTGACGAGAGGTAATACCCCCGTATACACCTGAATGGCGCCCTTGAAGTCCATTATGTATCTTCTGACAATCAAAAGAATGGCTTTAAGGTGTCAAGCTCGACCTACCCATCTATCTGGAGTGATCCTGTCCTTTCTCACGGCTTTAGAAGCCTCAGAATCATCATCCACCCAGCAAAATGGTTCTAAAAAGTTGTAAATAGTGCTCTACATTGCTCTACTTTACTATACATTTCTATAAATTTGCAGTCTAAATAGAGTGTATATGTCATATATATATAGATATCTCTGCGGGTGTGCGCAGGGGTAATATAGAGGGTGTAAAAATGTCTAAAATGAACATAGGGGGCTACCAATTGATTAGTTGGATCGAAGTGATCGGCCTGGCAATCTTGCATGCATTCGGGGCAGTGTCTCTTACTGTGTTTTATGGACCCGCTATATAATCAATCCATGCAAAGAAAATACTTTTGGTTATTGCCTGTACTGATTCTTATCCTCACCTCTTGCGGTCCAGGTAAATTGTTTTATCCCACAAATACGCCTATACTAACTATCACCCTTACTTACACCGACACACCTACAACGACTCCACTTGTTCTTGGTTTGCCAGGTGCGAAGATCCCAGAAGGGCTTGGCGCACAGGTTCTTTTCTATCAGGCGGATCAGACAGAACTGGACACTTTATCTACAGCTGGGTTGAGCATTGTCCGACTTGACTTTATCTGGACCATGGTTGAAAGTACCTCGGGTGTCTATAATTTCCAGACCTTCGATCCGTTTGTTGAGTCCATGACCCAGCGCGGAATCCGAGTTCTATTTTGTCTGGATGGCAACAACCCGCCGGATAATGGGAATCCCTTATATGATAAAGGTCTATCGCCTTATACGGATGATGGACGCGCAGCTTTCGCACGTTTTGCCGCTGCGGCGGTATCGCATTATAAAGGGAAAGGGATCATCTGGGAATTGTGGAATGAACCAAATGGCGATTTCTGGAGTCCGCACCCGAATGTGGATGATTATGCAAAACTGGTTGAAGTGGCAATCCCCGCAATGCGTCAGGCAGACCCGAATGTCTTGATCGTTGGACCCTCGATCAATAATATCAGTGATGCGCAGGTCATGGATTTTATGACAGCCCTGGGGGAAAAAGGAATACTACAGCAATTTGATGCGATCGCTGTTCATCCTTATCGAGGAACCATCCCTGAAACTGTAGAAATGGACTGGCTCCGCCTGCGGAGGCTTGTGGATTCTTTCTCTCCAAATAAGAAGCTTCCTATTATCTCAACGGAATGGGGATACACCACTGCAGGATCATTTTACGGCTTATCTGGTCTCACGGAAACCGAGAGGGCTCAATACCTCGTACGGTCATGGCTTGTGAATAGGGGGTTAGGTATCAACACAAGCATCTGGTATGTTTTGGATGATTATTGTACTGATCCGAACAGTGCAGATTGTAATTTCGGCATTCAACAAAAGGATGTAACTCACACACCCAAGATGGCATATGTTGCTGCACAAACATTAATTCAGACATTGATGGGGTATTCATTTGTACGCAGGATCAGTGAACAGAACCAGAAGGATTACCTCTATCTCTTCGGGAAAGGGCAAAGCGCAGTCATGGTAGGATGGACTACAGATGAATCTCATACTATTGCATTACCATTGACTGGTAATAACCTTCAGAGCGTGTCAATGATCGGTCAGAAAAGTGACTTATCCCAGTCTGAAGGGGCTATCTCATTGGAGTTGAGCGGTTCCCCCCAATACCTGCTCCTTGGCGATACAGATCAGGCTCGCAGTCTGATCTCATGGCAACCCTTAGATGATATGACTCCAATCAGTGCAGGAGAGCCATCTACTATTAACATGGTGGTTACAAATCCAACAAATGCATCAGTATCCGATACTTTTACAGTAAACCTTGATGGAAAATCAATCGGAACAATGAATGTTGATTTAGCTGCTCAAGAGCAGAAGACTGTTTCTGTCCCAGTAATATATTCAGGCGGATGGGATCAACCATTCCTGAAGGCTGAGATTAGTCTGGTTAATGATCAGAATCCCGACCTGCAAAGTTCACCGATCTGGCTGTCTATAGTTAACTCCTTGGAACTTACAGTCCTACCAATCGCCGGTCAAACAATAGCTATCCAAATCAACAACCCTTGGCGAGAAGTGCTCCAAGCCAAGGTAGACATCAAAGTTGGTTCGATAGAAGGTGTGGTTCCCATTGATTTTAAACAAGGGGAAACTGGAATAACGCTAACATTTAAGCTTTCCTCGGCACCCCCAGAAGGCACTCCTATTTTGATCAAACTATTTGATAACAGGGGGAATCTTGTTTTAGAACCAGCCCAAATGATCTGGGAAGCTATAGGGGATATATCCCCCTTAAAAGACTCCTGGCTTGCTAGGTTTGAAGGAGGTAGTGGAAATGTGGGACCGATCAATTCATCGATTGTCGATGCACCCTTGGGTATCCCACAACCAGGTTTGGATCACGCGCTTATGATAAAGTATAGCTTGATAAATTGCAACCGAAATGTCATTGCACCACCTCCCCAAGGATTTATAGGGATTACCGGAAAACCGAAGTCTATAAATATGTGGGTTTATGGAAACGAAAGCGAAGATGGCCTCTCTGCCGAAGTCATCGACAATACTGGCCAAGGTTTTTGGATGGGTGGTCCTGTAATTTATTGGATGGGTTGGCAATTTGTCAGCATCTCACTCACACAAACAAATTTACATTGGGGAGGCGCAAATGATGGGATCATCCATTATCCAATTCACTGGTATACCCCGATCATCATAAGTTGTTTCGCGGCCCCGGCCAATGGCCAAAGGGATCCAGTATATATCACAGGTATTGCCATCAAATATTGATTAAGTTGGAGAATCGGGGGTATGACCGGTAATCTCCAACTTGGAGCCCAATAGATCTATTCCTCCATCGTGATCTGTTGGGATATCCCCAAATCTTTGGGGGCTGTGTCACATTCAGCATTTCTTTTGCCCGCTGTATAATCAATCCATGCAGAATAAATTTATTTGGTTATTGCTTGTCCTGACCCTCATCCTCACTTCATGCGGCCATGGGAAATTGTTTGGTCCCACGATTACACCGTCGCCAACAAGCACTTCAACTTTTATTTCAACTCTTACCCCTACCGTGACATCCTCGCCAACGATTACTTCATCTCCCATACCCACATATACTCCAACACTAAATTTCCCGCTCTTGAACTCAACACCGATTCCGGGAAGTTTGCCAGTCATCGGTCTCGATAATTACAGGGGAATCATTCAATTGTCCCATTATGGTGGTACGGGTGACTACCATGCAGTTACCTGGTCGCCGGATGGCAAGTTGTTGGCGGTCGCTTCAACGATGGGTATTTATCTTTATGATGCTTCTACCTTGGAGCAAGTAAATTTTCTCAATTCAAATTCTTCTATACAATGTGTGGCATATAGTCCCGATGGTCAGACCCTGGCAGCAGGATTGTTAGATGGAACTGTACGATTGTGGCGGGTTTCAGACGGAAAATTATTGCAAACTCTGGCAGGGCATGCCGATTATTTTTGTACGGTGGCATTCAGCCCGGATGGTACGTTATTGGTCTCAGGATCAGAGGATGGAACAATTCTGATATGGCAAATGCCATCTGGTCATTTGCAAATGAGTATGACAAGCAAATATGGAGCTGAACCGATTGCCTTGACCAGCCCCCAAAGTATGTAACAGTTGTTATGTTAGACCTGGAGCAATAACTGGCTGTTGAGCCAGTAACCAGGTAAGTGGTGCAGGGGGACGATAACCTAAAGCACTGTGTGGTCTGAAGTGATTGTACTCCTCTCCCCAA